>PVBE012961053.1_pt1 | contig 14582 bp, 12 predicted proteins | sample 1631181 | NCBI WGS metagenome assembly PVBE01 (sample SAMN08397723, study PRJNA350692) | Marine metagenome, whole genome shotgun sequencing project. | isolation source: water | place: Pacific Ocean | collected 2012-04
CCTCCCCGCGGGTCATCAGCGGGATCACCAGCCCGCCCACGCCCAGGACCAGGCCCAGGAACATCCCCTGCAGCAGCAGGCCGCGACCAACGTCGTGCACCCAGCGCCATTCGTCGCCCATCACCCCGCGGGTGCCGGTCATCACGCTCCCCACAACTCCCATGAGCAGCGCCGCGGGGACCCACACGAAGCTCGTCGGCGGTCGACGCTTGGCGGGCCCGAACAGGCGGGGCAGCAGGAAATGCGCCAGCGTCGCGGCGATTGCGAGCCAGGCGACTTGCGACAGCGCCCACCGCTCGAACCATGCCGCCATCGTCACGAGCACGGGGGCGACGAGCACCACCACCAGCTGTCCGCCCGAGGCGGGCGCCGTCCCCGTGCGCACCGGGATCGCGGTGAACAGGAAGCCGACAGCGAGGCAGGTGAGGAACCCCTGGACCTGCACGATCGCGTGGTAGATGGATCGATAGTCGTCGAGCGAGCCGGTCGCATGGAGCAGCCAGTGGCCGACGCCGGCCCACGACAGCATCACGCCGAGGGGGAACAGGAGCCGATAGGGCTGCCGCGTCGCTGCGGGAGCGGTCATCTCGGACGGAGTCTGCGCCTAGACCGCCTGCGGGCAGACCTGATCGGCGCTCGTCGAGGATAATGTGGCCGGATGATGACTGGAATCAACGCCGCGGACATGGGATCGTAGCCGAATGGCGGTCTTCTCCACCCGCGCTCGCTACGCTCTCCATGGCCTCGCCTACGTCGCTGCCCGCGCCGACGAGCGAAGGCTGGTCCCGTTCCGGGAGATCCAGGGCTACTTGGAGGATTACGCAGGCGAGACCTCGGTCTCCGCCGGCTACATCGCCAAGATCATGCAGGAGGTCGCCCGCAGCGGTATGATCGTCGGCGGTTCGGGCCCGAAGGGTGGCTATCGGCTCGCCCGCGCGGCCGGGGACATCACGCTGCTCGACGTGGTCGAGTCGGTCGATGGCCCCATCAGCACCGGCTGCTGCCTGCTGGCCGTCGACGTCTGCCCAGGCATGCACGACTGCGGCGTCCGCGCCGCCCTGAGCGGAGTCGAGGAGACCATGCGCGGCGCCTTGGCCGAGCGGACGATCGCTGAGCTGGCGCAGTCGGTCGGGCCACGGGTCGACGCGAAGGACGCGAAGGAAGCCAAGGCCTGACGCCTCCGCCGGAGGCCGCTTCCAATGCTCGGCGTCCGCAGTGCTGAGACGCGGGACCGCCACGAGCGCGATGGCGGACACGATAGCGACGATGGCCGGGATCCTCATCAGCAGAGCCCTCCCCTTCCGCAGACGCCGGGCCCAAACGGGGGTCGCCCAGAGCCGAACCTACGGTTCCCCTAGCACGGCCTCGGGGCACGGACAACACGTCCGACGGCCAGTTCACGGAGGCAGTAGCAACACGTCGGGGATCGAAAACTGCGCCGAGAGGCCCGTCTTGTTACCGCGGGGTCCCACGGTAACAAGAAGTAGCCACTGGTTCCGCATGTGGTACCATCGGCGCAGTGGCCAGGCTAGACAAGATCGTCGAGACCATGCGGCGCAGCCAAGCCAACGTGGCCTTCAAGGACCTCTGCCGGGTGGTCGAGTCGATGGGCTACGTGCTGCGTAGGACACGGGGAGCGCACCTGATCTACCGCCACGAGACCAGGCCGGAGCTCCCGCTCATCAACCTCCAGGCCGACGGAAGCAAGGCCAAGCCGTACCAGGTGAGACAGGTGCTCGACATACGGGACACCTTCGGCCTGGCGTGAGGAGCATCATGCAGGAACCCTTCCGATATCGAGTCGTCGTCGAGTGGAGCGACAGGGACGGTGCCTTCCTGGCGCGCGTGCCCGCATTTGCTGGGCTCGCAGCGCACGGCGCAACCGAGGAGGAGGCGCTCCGAGAGGCCCGGGAGGCGGCCCTCGGCATGCTCGAGGTTCTGCAGGAGGATGGCGACCCGCTCCCGCAGGAGGACACTGCTGCGGACTACTCCGGCCAACTCCGCCTACGCCTGCCCAGCTGGCTGCACGAGCAACTCGCCCGACGGGCCCAGATCGACGGCGTCTCGCTCAACCAGGAGATGGTGGCCATCCTCGCCGCCGGCAGCGGGATGCCAGGGGCGGGCGAGACCTGAAGCTGGAAGCCGCGGGCGCGGGTAGCGGCGCTTGTCACGTACCGGTGATGGCGTGACAAGCGGTCCATGGCCTCCTCCCTGCCACCGCTGGGTCAATACAAGCGGGCAGCGCTCTAAGCAGACGCCCGTCCGGCTGCAGCGCAGCTGCTGCCGGCTTCGGGCGGCTGGTTAACAGTGTCCCCGGCAACGCCAGCCCCGGTCCCAGCCCCGACGGGCGCCTAAGGCTGTTCGACAACCAACAGCTGGTCCGCAGCGATCCCGGACAACGTCTGACTCGTCCCGTCCGGCCACCAGATCTCGACCTCGTCGGCGACCTCGGCGGCCCCAAGGCCGAAGTGGAGCACGAGGTCGCTCTGGGACTGGGCCGAGTGTCCGGCCACCACCCGGCGGCGGCCGACCAGGGGATCACCGCCGGACTCGGCGCCCGATCGGACGATCACCGTCGCGCCCAGGGCGTCCGTGGCGGGCGGGCGGCCGCGCAGGGCCACCTCGAGCCAGTGGCCCCGGGCCGAGGTGACGTTCCGGACCAGCAGCGGGGGCTGGTCGGGCCGATCGAAGGGGTCTCGGACCATCACCAGGTCCAGGCCGCCGTCACGGTCATAGTCCAGGGCCGCGACCCCCACGACGAGGTCGTCGATCGCAGGCAGGCCCGTGATGTCCGGTGAGGCTTCCGGATGCGGCCCGGCGACGGCGGACAGGCCCCCGGCGCCGTTGTTCATCCAGAGCCAGCGCACCCCCTCACCGGCGTAGAACAGGTCCTCCCAGCCGTCGTTGTCGAAGTCGCCGAACACCGTGCCCCACCCCAGATCGCCGGACAGCGGCCGATCGCCGAGCTTGAAGGCCTCCTCCTCGAACCGGAGCTCACCCGTGTCAGCCAGCAGGCTGCGGTAGTACACGTTGCCGTCCGCGACGGGGCCGTTGAGATCGGTGATGAACAGGTCCCAGTCCCCGTCATGATCAGGATCCGCCAGGTCGATCCCCATCGGCAGGCCGGCGTGGGGTCCGACGCCGGCGGCGGCGCTGATGTCGCGCAGCTGGCCTGCCTCGTTGCGCCACAGCACGTCGAGGTTGTGGGGGCCGCCCCGCCGCCACTGCTCGTCGATCTGCATGGCGCTCTCGAGCGAGTTGAAGGCGTTGGCCAGGTACACGTCGTCGAACCCGTCATCGTCAAGGTCCGTGAAGAGCACCGCCAGCCCGTCCCGCAGGCCGTCGTCGAGCCCCGCCGAGGCGGTCGCATCCTCGAACGTGCCGTCGCACCGGTTGCGATACAGGCGGTCGGGCGAGAAGCTGGCGTCCCCGCCGGCGCCGAAGCGCCAGTGCACGACGTACAGGTCCGGGCAGCCGTCGTCGTCGAGGTCGCCCCAGGCGCCGGACACGCTGCGGAACGCAGATCCCTGGTCGGTCAGGTCCTGCAGGCCGGCCTCCGCGGTCACATCGACGAACACCCCGCCGCCGTCGTTGCGGAGCAGGGCGTTGGGGTGGCCCGGGATCGGGTTCGCGGGCTGACGACCCTGCCGGAAGACCCCAAAGTTGAAGATGTGGTGGTCGCCCATCGCGTACAGGTCCATGTCGCCGTCGCCGTCGTAGTCGGCGGCGAGCACGCCGGCCGTGGACACGTCGGTCAGCGCCGTCGGTCCCCCGGGGTCGACCTCCTCGAAGGTGCCGTCCCCCCTGTTTCTGAGCAGCCGGTTGGACCCTCCCTGGCCGGAAGCGACGTACAGATCGGGCCAGGTGTCCTTGTCGAGGTCGATCACGGCGACGCCCCGGGTGTGCGAGTTGCCCACCGCGCCGGGCAGGCCCACTCCGGAAGCGCCGGTGACGCCGGCGAACCGGACCTTGGTCGGCGGGGCCCGGGTATACTCGGCCCCGTCGGCGCCTGGGCGGCCGGTCCAGTCCTTGACCGTCATCTCGACTCGCACGACGTCGCCGGTGGCCGACAGCCACCAGGGGCCTGGTTGGGTCATCGAATCCAGCGGGTGTCCCGGCTGGCCGCAGACCTCGTTGGGTCCCGTCCGCCGCCAGATCAGCCGCTCCGTGACGTCCTCGCCCTGCAACGTGACCCGCACGCTGGCCGGGTCGATGTCGGTGATGCCGTTGGGATCGCTGATGCAGCCGCGCACGGACCAGGGGCCATGGTGCGCGCCGGAGCGAGGAAACACCTGGGCGATCGGGGCGTCCGGGGGGGTCGACGCCTCGTCCGGCAGCGACCGGTGCAGCAGCTCCTCCAGGGTCGAGCCCATGCGCAGCGCCTCCTCGCTCATGCCCTCCGGCAGCGTGCGCACGCACATGCCCGGCGAGCCGCCCCCCAGGCCGGGCGGACGAGGCACGCAGCGCCACCCCGACTCGCACGCCGTGACCTCCGCGGCCGGATCGCACGGGGGTCGCTCACCGTCCTCGCCCCCCCCTCCTCCCTGGCCGGCTTCGGCCGGCAGCACGCGCACCTGCAGGGCCCATCGATCGGCCCGTGGCGGCCGGCCGTCGTCCCGGGCGCCCACGACCAGGGTGTGCTCACCCTCCTGGCTCTCGGTGGGCGTCCAGACAAGCCGCCCCTCGGGCGAGAGCGCAACACCATTGGGCAGGCGCTCGCCGACGACCCACACCTGGTCTCCGTCAGGGTCCGTCGCAGTCAGCTCCAGCGTGAGGGCCCCGGGCCTGCGGACCTCGAAGGGGCCTTCAGATCGCGACAGCACGGGAGGGTCGTTGGTGAGCTCGGGGTAGTCCGGCCCGGGGTCCGACGGGTCCGGCGCTGCGGGGTCGGGATCACCCGCCGGCGGCGGGGAGAAGTCGGCCGTCCCCTCGGTGGGTTCGGACTCGCAGCCGACCGCCCAGATTCCTCCAGACACGAGGCAGAGAAACAACCCGAGACATCGTTGGCTCATTCGTGGTTCTTAGAGTACTGTAATCGGACCATGGAGCGAATCGTCGCTGGGATCGCATTGCTCGTTTCGAGCTGCGGCTTCGGGTTCCCGGCGTCGGACGCTACTGGGACAGCGGGCGGAGGCTCGGAGGGGGTCGTGGTGGACCCTGTTGAGCCGGAACTCCCGCAGCCGTCCCGCCCCGCGGACTATCCCTCATCAGGCCCGCGGGGCGAGGCGGTGCCTTCCTCCGACATCCCGATCGGCGACGCCTGCGCCGAGGACCGCGACTGCGGGTCGGGCATGTGCGTCACCGAGATCGCCGACGCCCGATTCCCAGGCGGCTACTGCACCACGAAGGCCGTCGAGGGCCGCTGCCCGGCGAGCGGGGTGCCCGCCCGCGGCGACCGCTTCAACGAGCAAGACCGGTCCCACGGCGACGACCAGGGCGAGGCGGACGAGGCCGTGGACTACTGCCTGCGAGCGTGCGCCCGCCAGGCGGAGTGCCGCGTCGAGGAGGGGTACCGGTGCGCCTTCGGGTTCTGCCTGCCAGGCCGCGACGACTTCGCCTCGGACGCCCGCGACCGCCCCGACTCCTGCCGGCCGGGCGACGACTGCGGTGTGCCTGAGGCGAGCAGCGCGACCTGCTGCGATCTCCTCGACAACGACGGCGACGGCAACGTGGACTGCGAGGACCCGGGCTGCGCGCAGACCCCCGGCTGCGCCGAGGGCTGGTGCGAGGAGGGAGCTGGCGCCGGGCAGATCCGGCCGGACATCCGAGGCGCGTTCGAGGGCGAGTACGTCCAGATCGCCGCCGGCGAGGAGCACACCTGCGGCCTGCGATCGGATGGCCACGCGGTGTGTCTGGGCAGCGACGAGGCGGGCCAGTCCACGCCCCCCACAGGGCGCTTCGTCGCCTTGGCCGCCGGAAGCTTCCACACCTGCGGCCTGCGCCCGGACGGTCACGCCGTGTGCTGGGGCGCCCACGCAGAAGACCAGCAGGAGACGCCCGAGGAGGCGCTGGCCTCGCTGACCTCCGGCTGGCGGCACGCCTGCGGGGTGACTCCGACTGGCCAGGTCCTGTGCTGGGGCGACGACGAAGGCGAGCAGTCGACGCCGCCCGAGGGGCTGGTCGCCGAGCACGTCGTGGCCGGGCTCGCCCACAGCTGCGCCTTGCTCGAGTCGGGCGCGGTGACCTGCTGGGGACGCAACGAGTGGGGTCAGGCGGCGCCCCCGGCGGAGGTGTCCGAGGGCGAGGGCTGCTGCACAGACCTCGTCGCCGGCGGGGGACACAACTGCGCCCTGCGCCACGACGGGCAAGCCGTGTGCTGGGGCGCCAACGGCAACGAGTCCGGCGTGCTCGGCCAGGCGACGCCGCCGGCCTGGCGGTTCGCCTCGCTCACGCTCGGCGCGATGCACTCCTGCGGTCTGACCGACGAGGGCGCGGCGGTGTGCTGGGGCCTGGACATCGACGGGCAGTCCCTGCCCCCGGGCCTGTCCTTCACCGCGCTGTCGGCGGGCGGCTGGCACACCTGCGGGCTGACCTCGGACGCGTCGATCGTGTGCTGGGGCCGAGACGACCGGGGCCAGGCGCCGTCGGTCCCGTGAACCATCGGCTCGCCGCCGCGCTGCTGATCGTCGGCTGCGGGTCCGAGGGCGCCACGGTCTCGACCGGGTCGCTTGCCATCGTCCCCGGCGGAGAGGTCCGGATTGAGGTCGGCGCCACGGTCGCCCTGTCTGCGACGGACGTGGACGGTCCGGTCGACGTCGTCTGGAGCTGCTCGCCGCCCGAGGTCGCAACCATCGACGACTCGGGCCGGCTGACGGGCCTGTCGCCCGGCACGGCGCGCGTGACGGCCCGCCGAGGCGACGTGCAGGCGGTCTCCCCGGTCCTGGTCCGAGCGCCCGGCGAGCAGACGCTGACCCTCGAGCCGTCCGAGCTCGTCATCCCCCTGGGTCAGGTGGGCGTGGCGACGCTGCTCGCCGACGGCGGGGACGTGACGTCGCAGGCGCAGTGGACGACGGCAGACCGCGAGATCGTCGGGATCATCGACAGCGGCCAGGTCCTGGCCAAGGCGGTCGGGGTCACGACCGTGCGGGCCACGCTCGGAGGCGACTCGATCGAGGCCGGGGTGCGGGTGACCCCGGCGGTCGACGGGGAGGCGGGGCAGCCGTCCGTCGACCCGGACGACGACCCCGGCGGCGATTGGCAGCTTGGGCCGTGGCTGGAGGAGGGCGAGGACTTCCGACCGCTGACCGGGGACGACGCCCTGCCCCTGGGCACCTGCGGTCAGGGCGCCTACCACCTCTGGCTTTCGGGCCTGGCCTCGGCGGGTCCGGCCGAGCGGGTCTGGGCGACCGCCACGATGACCGTCGTCCACCCGGATCCCCGCGAACGATCCGTGCGGGTGCTCCTCGATCCCACCCAGGCGCCGGACGGTGGTCGCTCCCTGCCGGCGATACGGGTCGACTTCACCCGCGCCCCGGAGGCCTGGATCGGCCGGACCGTCGACGCCGTGCTCATCGCGGACGACCCCGAGATGGGCGCCACGGCACCCGCGCGCTTCGTGATCACCGACGGCCGCGACCTGCCAGGCATGTGCTGTGATCCGTGTGGTCCCGTCACCGAGTGAGCGCTTCCACAGCCACGCCTCGTTCGGCACGAACGTTGCGAAGGGGGTCGCCGTATGTCGCCATCTGAACAGACCGTCCGAACGCCCCTCTGCACCACCGCCTCGGTCTCGCGCGGGGGTCGCGTCACCGTTTCGCCCCACGCTCGAAACGCGCGTGTCGAAATGGAGACCCCTCCACTGACGGGCGACGGTGACCCGGTGACGCAAGGGGGTCGGCAGTGAGCGGCGACGGGCGTCGGACGCTCATGGACGGCAACGAGGCGGCGGCGGCGGTCGCCCACCTGGCGTCCGAGGTGGTCGCCATCTACCCCATCACGCCGGCGTCACCGATGGGTGAGCTTGCGGACGCCTGGTCCACTCGCGGGCGACAGAACATCTGGGGGCAGGTGCCCCGGGTCATCGAGCTGCAGAGCGAGGGCGGCGCCGCCGGCGCGGTCCACGGCTCGCTGCAGACGGGCGCGCTGACGACCAGCTTCACGGCGTCCCAGGGGCTGCTGCTGATGCTGCCCAACATGTACAAGATCTCGGGCGAGCTCCTGCCCGCCGTCCTGCACGTGGCCGCCCGCTCGGTGGCGACCCACGCCCTGTCCATCTTCGGCGACCACAGCGACGTGATGGCCTGCCGGCAGGCGGGCTGGGCCATGCTGGCGTCCGCTTCCGTGCAGGAGGCCCACGACCTGGCGCTCGTCGCCCACGCCGCCACGCTGCACACGCGGGTGCCCCAGCTGCACTTCTTCGACGGGTTCCGGACCAGCCACGAGCTGGCGACCATCCTCCCCCTGGACGCCGAAGACGTCCGGGCGCTGCTGCCCGAGGGCCCGGTGGCGGCCTTCCGCCAGCGACGCCTGGACCCGGCCCACCCGGTGATCCGGGGCACCGCCCAGAACCCGGACGTGTTCTTCCAGTCCCGCGAGGCCTGCAACCCGACCTACGACGCGGTGCCTTCCTCGGTGCAGGCGGTCATGGACGCCTTCGCCGATCGCACCGGGCGCCGCTACCGGCTGTTTGACTACGTGGGCGCCCCCGACGCCGAGCGCGTCATGGTGCTGATGGGCTCTGGGGTCGGCGCCGCCGAGGAGGCCGTGGATCGCCTGGTGGCAAAGGGCGAAAAGGTCGGCCTCCTCAAGGTGCGCCTGTACCGGCCGTTCTCCGCCGCCGCGATGGTCGCCGCCCTGCCCGAGACGGTGAAGGCGATCGCCGCCCTGGACCGGACCAAGGAGCCCGGCAGCGTCGGTGAGCCGCTGTACCAGGACGTCGTCACGGCGCTGGCCGAGACGTGGGCCGGCGACCGGCCTCCGCGCGTCCTCGGCGGCCGCTACGGCCTGTCCTCCAAGGAGTTCACGCCTGCCATGGCGTGCGCGTCGCTGGCGGAGCTCGACGCCGCCAAGCCCCGCCGTCACTTCACGGTGGGGATCAACGACGACGTAGGCGGCACCAGCCTCGACGTGCCCGCGGGCGACGCTGACGAGGCCGACGACGTCTACCGGGCGATCTTCTGGGGCCTGGGCAGCGACGGCACCGTCGGCGCCAGCAAGTCCAACGCGAAGATCCTGGTCGAGCAGACCGACAAGTTCGCCCAAGGCTACTCGGTCTACGACTCCCGCAAGGCGGGCGCGGTGACCATCAGCCACCTGCGCTGCTCGCCGCGGCCGATCCAGTCGACCTACCTGATCACCAAGGCGCAGCTCGTCGCCTGCCACCAGTTCCACTTCCTCGAGCGCCTGGACATCCTGTCGGCCGCCGAGCCAGGCGGCACCTTCCTCCTCAACAGCCCTCACGGGCCCGACGACGTCTGGGCCAAGCTCCCGTCCGAGGTCCAGGAGGCCATCGTGGCCAAGGGCCTGAAGGTGTTCGTGGTGGACGCCCACGGCATCGCCGGCGAGGCGGGGCTGGGCGGCCGGATCAACACGGTCATGCAGGTCTGCTTCCTGGCCCTGTCCGGGCTCGTACCCAAGACCGAGGCCGTCAGCCACGTCTGCGAGGCGGTGGCGAAGGTGTACGGCAGCCGGGGCGAGTCCATCGTCCGGCGCAACCAGAATGCCGTCGAGTCCGCGCTCTCGGGCCTGAAGGCCGTGACGGTGCCGACCGAAGGCGTCACGAGCGACCTGCGCCGCAGGCCGGCGGTCGTTGGCCACGCGCCGCCGTTCGTGGAGGAGGTCACGTCGGTGATGCTCGCCGGCCGCGGCGACGAACTGCCGGTGAGCGCCCTGCCCGCCGACGGCACCTTCCCGGTGGGCACCGCACGCTTCGAGCGGCGGGGCATCGCCCGGGAGCTGCCGCATTGGGACGCCGATCTGTGCACCGAGTGCGGCCTGTGCCCCCTCGTCTGCCCCCACGCGGCGATCCGGTACAAGGTGCATCGCCCCGAGACCACGCAGGGCGCGCCCGCGTCGTGGAGCTCCGTCCCCACCCGGGTGAAGGGCCTGCGGGATGGATGGAACGCGACCTTCGCCGTCGCCCCGGACGACTGCACCGGCTGCGGCGTATGCGCCGACGTCTGTCCGGCCCGCAGCAAGTCCATCGTCAAGAACAAGGCGCTGATGATGCGCCCCAAGGACGAGGTCATCGACGACCAGCGCGAATGCTGGGACTTCTTCGTCGACCTCCCCGAGATCGATCGCTCCCTGGTGCGCACAGACACGGTCAAGGGCAGCCAGCTGCTGCAGCCCTTGTTCGAGTTCTCGGGCGCCTGCGCAGGCTGCGGCGAGACCCCCTACGTCAAGCTGCTAAGCCAGCTGTTCGGCGACCGGGCGGTGATCGCCAACGCGACCGGCTGCTCGAGCATCTACGGCGGCAACCTGCCGACGACCCCGTGGACCACCAACGCCGAAGGCCAAGGCCCCGCCTGGGCCAACTCGCTGTTCGAGGACAACGCCGAGTTCGGCCTGGGCATGCGCCTGGCCATCGACTCCAACACCCGGCTCGCGCGCGACCTGCTGACCGGGCTGGCCCCTCGCGTCGGCCCGGCGCTGGTGGATGAGCTCCTTGCAGCCGAGCCGGTCGACGAGCCCGGTTACGCCGCGCAGCGGGCCTTGGTGACGCGGCTCGGCGTCGCCCTCCAGGCGCTCGGCGACGACCCCGACGCCCAAAGCCTGCTGCCCATCGCCGCCATGCTGGTGCCGCGCAGCGTCTGGATCGTCGGAGGCGACGGCTGGGCCTACGACATCGGCTTCGGCGGGCTCGACCACGTGCTGGCGTCAGGAGAGGACGTCAACCTGCTGGTGCTCGACACGGAGGTCTACTCCAACACCGGAGGCCAGGCGTCCAAGGCCACGCCGAGGGGCGCGGTCGCCAAGTTCGCCGCGGGGGGCAAGCCTTCCGCCAAGAAGGACCTGGGCATGCTCGCCGCCTTGTACAGCGGCGTGTACGTCGCCCAGATCGCAATGGGCGCGAGCCCCAAGCAGACGGTCCGCGCGTTCGTCGAGGCCGAGGCCCACAAGGGGCCGTCCCTGCTCATCGCCTACAGCCAGTGCATCGCCCACGGCATCGACATGGCCAAGGGCATGCGCCGGCAGAAGGCCGCCGTCGACTCCGCGTACTGGCCGCTGTACCGGGTGAAGCCGGACGAGGACGGCGGCCCGAGCACGATGGTGATCGACTCCAAGTCGCCGAAGATCAAGCTGCGGGACTACGCCCTGGAGGAGGGGCGCTACCAAGTGCTGCACGACTCGGATCCCGAGCGGGCGGAGGCCCTGCTCGCACAGGCCCAGGCCGACGTGGACGCCCGGTGGCGCGCCTACAAGGCCCTGGCGGAGGGCCGGTCATGAGCGTGGACCTGTCGACCGGGTACCTCGGTCTCAAGCTGAAGTCGCTCCTGGTGCATGCCGGCACTTCGGCCGTGGTGCTGCCGTCGGTGTTCGAGGAGCAGTCGGAGCCTGGGCGCCTGCGATGCTCCTGTCGGAGCGGCATGGCGCCGGCCACAGTCCCCTAGCCGGAGATAACGAATGAAGTTCATGGTCCAAAGTGAGCAAGTCCCCGACCTCGACGCCGCGCAGCGCACGCAGCTGTATGCCAGCATGGCCCGCTTTTACGGCGAGATCCCCGAGGGCGTGACCCTGGAGACGGACTACATCCGGGCAGACCGGCAGGGCTCGTGGTCGGTGTTGGAGGTGCCCGATCGGGCGGCGCTCGACGAGATCCTCGCCCCGTTCGAGGGGCTGGTCCGCGTCACGGTCACCGAGGTGATCTCAGGCGACCAGGCCAGCGCGTGAAGGTCATCCCCGCACAGCGCCCGGAGGCGCCGTGCGGGGATGGGATGGATCTAGTTGCAGGCGTTGCCGTCGCGGGACACGACGACCATCTTCTCCTTGACGTCGATGGTCACGGTGCCGAGGCAGAGCGTGCCGCCGGGGCGCAGCTGACCGAAGATCGGGTCGGAGACCCAGGGAAGATCCTGGTCCTCGTCCCGGTACTGGAACCGGAAGTTCCCGTTGCACTGGGCGATCCGGCCGGTCTCGACCTTGTCGCCAACGTTGAGCTGACGGTTGCGGCCGGTGATGGTCAGGGTGCCGTTGGCCGGGGGCAGGTGCTTCTCGTCCGAGTAGCGGTCGAGCATGGCCACGAAGTTCGTGGGGTTGCACTGGGGGCGACGGCGGAAGCCGGGGCCGTGCCAGCCGAGCTCGGTGAGCCCCTCGCCTTCCTTGGTGCGGACCTCACGGCCCATGTCGCCGTCGGCGGCCTCCATGTCGCCGACCATCACGAAGGTGGCCTGGCTGTGCAGCAGGGTCCACGCCTCGACGGTGGTCTCAGCGGCGTCCTCGTCGACGTCACCGTGCAGGAAGCCTGTGCCGAAGTGCAGCTGCAGGGGCGGGTCGATCTCGGTGCCGCCGGGCTGCGACGCGAGCATGGTGTCGGGGAAGATGGTCTCGGGCAGCGTGTGAGGGAGCTGGTCGACGGGCAGCTGGGTCACGGAGATGATCTCCTCGGCGCCCTCGGGGAACTTGATGAACGTCCCCGGTGCGAAGTCGAAGTAGGTCCAGCTGGTGGTCGCCGTGCCGGTCTCGGAGTCGACCGTGTTGATGTGGTCGTTGGAGACCCGGACGTTGGCGCCCGCGGGATCGAACTGCTTCCAGCCCTCGCTGGCGGGGTGTGCGTCGTCGGTCGACTCGATGAGGTCGCCGGACACGTCCACGGAGGTCGCTGCGTCGACGACGGGCAGGTACTTCTGCGCCGGGATGGTCACCACCTGGTCGAGCTGCTTCCAGTCGTCGTGGATCGCGGTCTTGACCGAGGGGTAACGCTTGGCGCCGGACTTCAGGTCGCGGCCCTTGAGCCAGATGCGCGTGGAGTCGGCGTCGTAGCCGTCCACCTGCCACCAACCCATGGCGTCGGTCGTAGCGGCTTTCCAGCCGAGCGCCTCGCTGCCGATCGCAACCTCGAGGCCCGCGATGGGCGTGTTCGTGGTCGTCTCGAGGACCTGCCCTCTCAGGCCGTACTCTCCCGACCCGGTCTCGCCCCCGGTCGCATCACCATCGTCGCTGCCGCCGCAGGCCGCGGCCATGGCCAGCACTCCCAGAAGGACCCCAATCTTCAACAAGGCAAACGTTCGTGACATGGACCCAATCCTCCTGGTCACCGGTCGTATGGTGACAATGTGTGATATGTGGGCGAACTGTCCCACCGTAGCAGGTTGCACGCCATTAGGGTAATCGGATATCTGAGTTGCGTGAAGCCCGCGCCAGCATTGACCATCCTCGGCTTCGTCGCGGCCTTCGCGGGCTGCGGTGCAGAGGCCGCGTGTCCCGTCACAGGGGGTGAACCCGCCGCCGAATTGGGCCTGTCCGGCGGCCGCCTGGGGGACTGGGAAGGGCTGCCCGGCGACGGCGACGGGGTCATGGAGATCGGACCCCAGGGGGGCTTTCACCTGTGGAGCATGCTCCGCCTGCGCGGCGTCTGCGTCGGCCCCGGCACCGCCCGCTACGAGGTGCGCACGAAGGACACGGGCGCGCCCGTGGACGACGGCGCCGCCCCGACCGACGTCGAGCTCGATCCCGATCTCACGGACGGCACAGCGCGGACGACCAAGGGCGTGCAGACCTTCGTGTGCCCCGCCTCACCGCCGACCAACCTCGTCGATCGCCCCGTCATCGTCTCGCTCGAGGTCGAGGACGCAGGCGGCCACTCGCTGTCCGCGCAGACCGAGCTGACCCTGCGCTGCCCCACCGATCATCCCCTGATCCTCACCACCTGCCACCGGATCTGCGACCCGGGCGACGTGGAGGGGTCCACCCTGGCGGACCGTTGAGGGGCTACTCGGAGAACGGCCGGCCTTCTTGCTGAAGTCGGCGTTGCCCTTGACCACCACGCGACCCTTGAACGTGCTCCCCGACGCGGTAGCGTTGGAGTTGCCGTGCAGGGCGATTGCGGCGGCGGTTCCCAAGACTGTGCTGCCGTTGATCTTCACGTCGGCGTTGCCCCTCACGACGATGCCGTGGCCGCCGGCCCGGATCGTCACTCCGTTGAGCGTCAGGCCGCAGTTGCCCCGAGCCACCACGCCATCGCCGTCGGTGCTGATGGCCACGCCCGACACCGTGCGCGTCTCATCGCCGCGGCACTCGATGGGGCCCGTTCCACCGGAGGCAGCCCCGGCCTTGGCCCCGGCGGTGACGACGGCCACGCCGCCGCCAGCCTTGACCGTGGCGCCCGGCGTGCGGACCACGGCGCCCCCCTCCCCAGCCTTGACGGTGGCGCCGGGCGTCTTCACGTCCACGGCGCCGTCCGCCCCGACCTTCACGGAGGTCTGGGCCGAGGCCCCTGGCGCGCAGATGACGGAGATCGAGAGGATCAGAGCGGTACTGAGCTGCTTCACGCGGCTCCTCCTTTTCGCCCACACCCTCCGGGGGTCGGAGGGTACCCTGCACGGGGAACGGCATGCAACGCGACAGACCCGCTGAGACCTTGGCTTGAGCGACTCCGGGGCAGGGCTGTTCGGCTTCACCCGCAGGCGCTTCCTCGGGCTGTC
>PVBE011852419.1_pt1 | contig 14581 bp, 8 predicted proteins | sample 1631181 | NCBI WGS metagenome assembly PVBE01 (sample SAMN08397723, study PRJNA350692) | Marine metagenome, whole genome shotgun sequencing project. | isolation source: water | place: Pacific Ocean | collected 2012-04
AATCACAATGCCCTGCTCTTCCAGAGCCGATCCAAGCATGGGAATCAGTTCATCCTTAAGCGTCTGGTCCTTGACCTTTACCACGATAGCCAGGCCGGGGCTGGGGATATTGATCACCGGAGGGATTCCCGGAGGCGCCCCCTGCGGGCCGCCCATCAACCCAGCCATGGGGATGGGAACCTGCTTCTTTTCGTCCAGGGTCATCAGGACGCCATACTGGCCACCAAGTGAAGCAATCAGTTCCTCCAGCCGAATCTGCTGGTTTGCCTCGGCAAGAAAACTGGCCATCTGTCCCGCTATCTCCGGCGGAGTGTTTTTCGTCACAAAACCCTTGAGCCAATCAAGCCCTTTCGCGACATCCACCTCGCTGTGCACCGCATAAGCCGTTTCGGCGGGCGCAAGCTTGAGCATGTCCTGCTCGTGCGGTTTGGTGCCGAGCAACTGCCAGATCAGTCCGTCGCTCTTTGCCGGATCGTGATGCACCATGGCCACGTTGCGCTTTAGTCCTCCCTCGATCACCACGGTGCTGGCACCAACTCCGTTGATATCGCGCAGGCCACTTTCCAGAAAGGCGTTCTTGAGCGCTCCCAGGACCATTTTGGAGATACCCATGGCCTGCGCTATTTCCGGCTCGCCAATCCCAAAGTCATCCAGACCAAGCTCACCCAGATCAAGGTCGTCCTTATCCAGAAATGTCTGCGCTTGAGCAAAGGCACCATCAATCCAGGTCATGACTTCATCGGGACTCCAGTAGAGATAGAAGGAGCCTCCTGCATCCAGGTGTTTTGCCACACTGGCAAAGCTGGTTTTTTTGACATCGGCCTCAACCGCTCCGGAGTCGGCCGTTTGAATGACAGTCAGATGACCATTGGGCAGCGCCTTAAGCACAGCAAGTTGGCCGTCCAAGCCCCAGGCGAACAACTCGATATACTTCTCCATTAGATACTTCATTGCCGGAGGCGTTTCGCCCTGTGGATCCAACGCTTTATTCATGAGCGCCTTGTATTCCTTTCCATACCGTTCGCTCACGAAGGATAACTGGTTGCCATTAAGGTCCATGCCGCTGGACAATTTCTTGAACTCCGCCGTGGCACGCAAACCCGCAGACTCACCCTTTTGCACTGCGATCATGTTCCTTGCCAGCACAGCGCTTGAGGTAAGAACAAGATATCCGCCGGACTGAAACAATGTGGGGTTAATAATGGCGCTAATTTCCCCGGGTACATCGGGAGGAAACGGCACGATAATTGTGCTTAGCTTCACTCCGTCCGCATCCTTTTCCTCAACCTCAATTCCCATGCCAGCCAGTTGTTCCAAGAGCTTGGCCTTGATGGCGGTGCCTTTTACTTTTGCGACCAGCGCCATCGCTGGTTCTGGAATTTTCAGCATCAAGCCTGACTCCGGCTCAAACTCGATCACCTTCTTTTCATCCAGGGTTATCACCATGCCCCACTGTCCGCCGGTTGAAGCGATCAGTTGCTCGAGTTGAACCTGCTGATTCGCCATGACCAGGAAACTGGCCATTTGCCCTGCCACTTCGGGAGTGGTGTTCATGGTCACAAAATCCTTTAGCCAGTCGATGCCCTTGGCCAAATCAAAATCGAAACTCATCGCCGCGACCGTATCGGCGGGCGTCATCTTGAGGATTTCTGGCTCATGCGGTTTCGTGCCGAACAACTGCCAGATCAACCCCTCGCCCTTGGCGGGGTCGTGATGTGCCATAAACGATTGGCGACTGATACCACCCTCAAGCTTAATGGAGCTTGCCCCCACCCCATCGAGCTCACGCACGCCGCTGTCCAGAAACGCCTTCTTGACACCCGTGAGAACCAGTTTCGCAGTCGCCCTCTCCTCCTCACCAAGGTCCACCGACTTGTCGCCAAGAATCTTATCTGCTGCATCAAACCCCTTATCCGCCCACTGCAGAAACTGTTCGGTGCTCAAGTGGAGATAGAACGTGCCACCGGCATCAAGATGCTTTGCCATATCGGCAAAATTGGAGTCCTGTCCCTCCGCCAGTTTAAAGGCTGATTCACCCGCTGCAGGTTTCTTTGGGTCAGACTTAGAATCTTCTGTCTTGGGCTTGACTGGTGCAGGTTTCGGTTTTTCCTCGGCCGATGTTTTCGCCTCTTTTCCTGCCCCTACATTTTTTGCCTGCTTGTTCGACGACGACTTCTGTCCACAGCCTGCAGCCAGTAAAATAGCGATGACGGTGGAGCCAAGGAGTTGTTGGAAGGGTATTCTGATTTTCATACTAGTTGATAGTTTTTTAGATTTGGCCACTTGCATCGGGTTAAATGCAGGCGAAAAGCGCGTTGAGGTCGCGCCATCTTGGTCCTCCAAATATAGGACGACAAGGTAATAAACTTACTCCTTTTAATCTTTGTCCTTGGGCTTGTCCGACGGCTTGGGATAATCAGCCCAGAAAACTCCATAAGGGATGCCATTGACGACTCCTAAGGTTGTGTGTTCGCACGTGAGAGGCGATTAGCGCTTCCTGCCGGTCCAGTTAAGCCGTTCCAATTCCGAGAAGCGCACTTGACGGCTGGATCCATCGATCATCGTCACAGGAATGTTCTGCAGTTGGCCGTAGGGCCCCGGCTGTGTGCGAGCCCGCTGGATGTCAGCCAAGCCTCCCGTACCGTTCCAGCCCAGCGGACACTCGAACACCAGCACGGTGTCAAATGGTAGATCGGCAAGGTTTTTGCCTGCGACCGCAGCGTTCAATGCATAAGAGCTGAACTTCTGGCCGGCTTCTGTTCGCGCCTGCGCCATAGGATCTTGTGGTGAAACATACACCCTGGCCGAGCCCACGTCGCGCAGGGTGGCATCACACCATTTACCGGCATCGGGCAACTTGTCGTCGTTGTCCCCGGCATGGGCGATTAACCCGATACCCAATTGCTTGGCGTTGTTTACACTCTTAATTGCGTTGGCCCTTGCTTTTGCCTTGGCCAATGCGGGCAACAGCATCGAGGCCAAAATACCCACGACAGCCACTACAAGCGGAGGGGATATCCCGGCGCTTTGGCTCATGCCATTGGCCCAATGACCCTCCGTGGCCAACCCGTCGGGCTGAATCCGCATTACCGTGAGTCCGCCCTTGTAAGTCCCTGAGTTTCCCACTGCCGGCGATGCCAGTGCCACCACCACCAGCAGCTCTAAAAGGGTAAATCCAACCAACCCCGTAGTTGCAGATACTTTAAACACAGTGCGGCGGAGGGCATCCATCGTTTCCTTGGCCAAATCCTGCACGCGCGGACTAACGAAGCGGATTTGGTTGCCAGTTAAGTCCAGCCCATTGGCAAACCGTGCGAACTCCGGTGAAGTCGTCAATCCCGGCCAATTTCCAGATCGGGTGGACAACACACGGCCTGCCAAGGTGAGGTCACTGGCCAGCATCAGATATCCATCCACCTGAAACAAGGCCGGCTGCGCCCGGATGCCCATTGCCGTCAGGGACTTCAAGTCATTGGCGGGCAAATCCATCACGGTCATGTCCACACCTTGCACTTTTTGGATTCGCGTTGGAGCAGCGGTTCCCAGCATTGCGGCGATGAACTTATACAGAGCGTCATCCTTTACCTTTATCGTCAGCAATATTCCTGGCACCGGTAACTTGGGCGCCTCAGGTGGCAGAATCAGTTTGGTATTTAAGTCCATCATTACCGCCATGCCAACCTCCCCGCCATACGAGGCCAACAATCGCTCCAGGCCCACCTGTTGATTTAACTGTAATTTCATCTGGGCAACCATTTGCGCCTGCTGCGGATGATGACGTTTGAGAAATGCTTCCACCCAATTGACCGCCAACACCAGGTCCAGGTCGGTCTGAACCATTGCCACCGTCTCAACCGGCAATAGATCGAGCACCTCCTGCTCGTGTGGCTTGGTCCCAAAGAGCCGCCACATCAGCCCCTTGTCTTGAGCCGGATAATGGTGGGTAAACATTTTGTTCCTCACCAGGTCCTTGCCGATGGCAAAACTACTCGCACCTGTACCGCTGATTTCGCCCAAGCCAAAATCATTCTTTAAATTTTGGAGCACCTCCAACACCAGGCGGGCGGTATTCAATTCCTGAGGCGCGTTCTCATTCAATTTCTCGGGGAATTGCGCCAGCACCTGATCAATCATGCCCTGCACCTGCTCATGGGATTGATAGGAGAAATGCGAGCCCCCCATGTCGAGATGCTTGGCTACTTGCCAGAAACTGCTGCGAACCACCGCTCTTGGTCGGCCCGGCGCGGCAAAAATGATCTGACCCATGCCCATGAGCGTGGCTAGGACGGTGGAGACGAAAAGGTGACGGAAGAGTATGCGGGTTTTCATGCTACATTGGTTTTCAGATTTGGCCACGTGCATCGGGTTAAATGCAGGGGTGAAGTGCGTTGAGGTCGGCCCATGCTGTCCCCTAAAACGAGGGGCAGCAAGTGAAAAAATTCACTCCTTTTTATCTTTGCCTTTGGGCTTTTCCGGCGGCTTGGGAGGGAGGACAGTAAGCCAGAGTTGTGGCGAAGCGGGGATGATGAAATCGGGGAATCCCTGGGGGACGCCATTGACCACTCCGGAACTGGTAAGTTCGCACTGGATGGGGGTGATGGCTCCGTCTTTTTTTGTCTCGGCCAGTTCCAGCGCAAGAGGAAGATTGGCCGGCGGAGCATCCTTGGCAGCTTTTAGGACAAACTTGGCCTCTCCGGCCTTGGCGACTTCTACAGGACTGGCAGTAACACCCTTGGGAAGCGACTTGGCACGGAGCTGGAGTTTTCCCTTGTAACCGTTGGTGTACTTTATCGAGATTTTCACCTCACTGCTGGCACTCGCATGAACAGTGAAATGTGGTGCCGGAGCTATACCACTGAAGGCTGGCTTTAAAGGACGGATATGAAGCCTGTAATAATGCTCGTTTCCTCCCTTGCGCAGCAGGCTACGAACCACAATGCAGTACCGGCCATCGGCAGGGGCAGTCCAGGTGAGTTGCGGGTCGCGTTTCTTGTTGCTGTCGTCGTTGTTGGCCAGTTCCTTGCCGGCGGCGTTTTCAATTGAAAGCCGGCCATCAAGCAGAAAACTTAACCGGAATGACTCGAGATCAAAGTGATAGCGGGCACCTTTTTTAACGATGAACGCGAAGCGATCGATGTCCCCGGCCCTGGCCACCTGACCGGAAACGATTGCGGGCACCGTGATATTCTGTGCAGTGGCGTTGGTGTCATTGGGTTCCTGTTCAATTTTTTGGAGTAACCCGGAAACTGGAAGGGAAAACGGCCCGTTCACGGCATCGGCATTAATCCGTATTTTGCCGTTGGTGGGTTTGGGGGTCGGCAGGGTTTTCTGTTTTAAATTCCAGCCGACAAGCGACACATGGCCATCGCCGCCTGCCATCGCGTTGCGCAGATAGGGGCCATTGGTGAGCGTGAGCCGGTAAACGTGATCCGCGCCGCTACTAAAGCTGGAGGTGCTGTTGGCGGGAAACTTAAACGCGGCAACCTGCAGCACGTAATCCCCATCGCGATCGCATTTCCATGTAAGGCGCGGATCGAGCGAGTGCGCGTCATGATTAAAGGCAAGCTTTACGCCTCGCGCATCGCGCAGCATCAACAATGCGTCCATCGAGATGCCTGCGGTGTAGGCGTCCAGGTTGGCGACAAACACCTGTCCGGCCTTGAGCTCCACACGGTAACTGTCCACGTCGCCGCCGCTCTGCAGCTTGCCATGAACGATGCCCGGCAGCGTTTTCACTACCTGCGGCGAAACCATCTCGTTGTTGGGCTCCTTCTCCGGCACGTCGGGCGCCTTGCCGACAAAGAACACGCGAGGCGGGGCGGTGCCGTTGACGTCGTAAAATCGCACAAGATGCGGCCCGGGCATCACATCTTTGCCGACTGTGATCTTGAAGAAGCCCTTTTTCTTTTCCCCGGTGATCTGAATGCCGGGGTCATCTGCCCACGTTTTCAAGGGCCACCCAAACTTGCCGCCAATTTGCGCGAGTGACTGGCTGCCTCGTTGCGTGCCAATGGGGAAAAGCCAATCGACCTGCGGCGCCGCCAGTGCCGCGGGCAAAAGAACAGGCAGGAGCACCGCGATGAACACTCGAATGTTCACGCAAACAATTCCTTGATACGCGAACCGCCGTCCACCAGTTGAACCGGCTGGGCGGCGGCGGTGTGCAACACCTGATGCGGGTCGATGCCCATCTTGCGATAGAGGCTGCACGCGAAATCCTCGGGCTTATAGACATTCTCGGCAGCGTAGTAACCATTGGCATCAGTCGCGCCGACAATCTGCCCGCGCGGAATGCCGGCACCCGCCATTAAGATCGACATTGCGCCCGGCCAATGATCACGTCCACCGCGGGTATTAACCTTGGGCGTGCGGCCAAATTCTCCAAGACAAATGACCATGGTGTTCTCCAACTGGCCGCGTTCGTCGAGGTCACTGATCAGCGCGGCTAGGCCCTGATCCCAATTACTCATGAAGGATCCTTTGAGGGTCTTGAAAATATTCGTGTGATGATCCCATCCGCCGTAATACACCGTGACAAATGACACTCCCACCTCCGTCAATCGACGCGCCAGCAGCAGGCGCTGTCCCAGCGAGTTGCGGCCGTACTTGTCGCGCGCCTTGTCGTCTTCCTTGGTGATGTCGAATGCCTTCTGTGCCGCAGTCGATGTCACCAGATCCACTCCCTGCGCATTAAACTGGTCAAAGCTAACCGCCGGATCCTTGGCCACCTTGTCGGTAATGCGCAACAGGTTGTCTAGTTCTGTGCGCAATTGGCGCCGATCCCCTGCGCGCGCCTCGCTGATTCCCTTGGGCAACACCACGTCGCGCACCTTGAAGCTGGAGCTATTGGGATCTGACTTGATGACAAACGGTGAATGCTCCGCCCCCAGAAAATGCGGACCGCCCGAACGGCTCATCCGCCCTAGGGACATGTACGGCGGCAGCCCGCGGATCACTCCCCGGTCATAGCTGATCATCGAACCGAATGAGGGGTGGAAAGTAACAAAGGCCCCGCAGTTGACCGGCACCGGTGTCGGCCGGCCCGTCATCATGTAGTGGTTGCCCCCACCATGGCTCGGATCCTTGTGCCAGATGGACCGAACGATCGTCACCTTATCGGCCACTTTGGCCAAGTGCGGCACCTTGTCGCAGAAGTGAGTGCCCGGCACATTTGTCTTCATTGATCCAAACTCACCGCGAATCTCCTTGGGAGCCTTCGGCTTTGGGTCAAACGTCTCATAATGCGTCGGTCCACCATCCAGCCACACGAGGATGCAATTCACCTTCTTCTTTGGCGCTGCTGCTGCCTCCTGAGCCCGCAACAAATCCGTCAACCCCAGCCCCAGCGTGCCTCCCAGCCCAACCTGCAGGAAATCCCGTCGTCCCATGCCACTGCAGTTGTATTTCACACCGTTCATTGCAAGTACAGATTACCGCAAACCGCCCTCCAAGGGAAGTCGCAGTTCGTTTGACGCCGGGGTGATCAGGGGCATTCAAGCAGCTGGCATTTTCATTCCCACGTCCCATTGCCACCAGCCTTTCGGGCCGTTAAGCTACCAGCCCGTGAACGCCCCAAAACTCGACACCCCCATCGTGCTGGCTCACGGCATGCTAGGGCTGCTTCAGGGGTTTTTCAGTGAGACGCGGATTAAGCATTATTTTCATGGCATCCCGGAATGGCTGCGGGAAGCGGGGAATGAAGTTATCGTCACGCTCGTGCCAGGCATCGGATCCATTGAACGGAGGGCGGAGGTTTTAAGGAAAAATATCCTCGCGGCAACAAAAGGACCGATCCATGTGATTGGGCACAGTCAAGGTGGGCTGGATTCTCGACACATGATCACGCACCTAGACATGGCCAAGCGCGTTCGCTCACTCACCACCATCGGCACACCACACCGCGGTTCGCCCATTGCGGACTGGGGAGTATCGACCGCGGACAAGGCAGGTGTTTTTCAGCTTATCGAAAAGACCACAATGGACACGCAGGCTTTTTTGGATTTGCGGACAGAAAACATGGCGGCGTTCAACGAGAGCACACCCGACATGGAAGGTGTGCGGTATTATTCGGTCACGGGCGCCGGTGATCCAAAAAAGATGATCCCCACGCTGCGCTGGTGCCACAACTACATCGTGAAACAAGAAGGCGCCAACGACGGCCTGGTCTCCACTGCCTCAGCCAAATGGGGGAAGGATGTTACAGAATGGCCTGCCGATCATGCCAACCAGATCGGCTTATTCTGTGGCGACCACTTCGATTGGGAGGCGCACTGGGCAAAAATGCTGGAACGTCTGGAATAACCTGCCCAACAAATCCACCTGAAACAAACTTCTGCTTTCCGGCGTCTGAGCGGGCTAGGAACCCGTGAATCACAGTTCAAACAGGATATTCGCTATTGCCTGCATGGTGGCGGTAATGCTTGGAGGCATCGCGTGGGTTGGCACCTTGAATCTCAGGCAGCCCAGCCCCCCGGTAAAGAATCAAATCAAGGAAACAACCAAACTCCGCCCGACTGTCCCAAAGTCGCCCATCCGATCCGGTCGGTTGAAAAAGACGGATTATCAGGTGATGATCCATGCCCAAGGCACACTGAAGTTCCCCCTGGTTCCAATCCATGCGGAAGTGGTGGGACGAATTAAATCCACCGCCCAGGATTTCACTCCTGGCGCCAGGGTGCAACCGGGACAGCCCTTGTGGGTGCTGGATGACCGGGAGTTTCTGGACGCATTGGCCGAGGCCGAGGCAACAATTCAACAAATCCTGACGGAGAAGGGTATGCAGCAGGTCGATCAGCGAAGCCTGAAGAATGCGGTCGGCATTGCCCAGGCAAATCTGGATCGCGCCCAGGCCAAACTGGATCTGGAAAATACCCTGAACCGAAAAGCCCAGTCGGACTTGGAAATGAAGCTGCGTGAAAGCAACTCCAATCCGGATTCACGACAGGACATCGTTGCAAAGAGGCTCAACGAAATGAAACGGAATCTATCCGAGGCCATTTATTCGCATGAGGAAGCCAAGCGAGTGCTGAAGAAAGCCCGCAACAAGGCGGAGGTCGAACCGCTGGTGATCAAGTTGATCGCCGATGATGCCATGGAGGCTGAATCCCTCATGACCGCGGCCAATGACCAAATCAGAGAGATGGAGCTGAAGTTGCGGCTGCCGCAAATCAACCTGGCAAAACAGGAATGGGAGGCTTCAAGCAAGCAACTCGAAAAAGCCATGCGTGATCTCGCGGAGTTTCCATTGGCCCGCGAACACGAACTGATGGCGCGCCTGCAAGCCGCAAGGATCGATGAAAAAAAAGCCCGGACCAACCTCAACCGGGTTGTAATCACGGCTCCCTCTTTCCCCGGTGTGGTTTCGCGGATAACTGTAAAGGATGGAGACAGGGTGGTTCCCGGAACCTTGATGGCCGAAATTCAGACGGCAGATCATGCTCACGCGGCACTTTCGTTGCCCCGTGAATCACTGTATTACATCAAGTCGACGAACACGTCGGGCCGACCAGAACCCCTTTTCCCCGAGACATGGGTTATCCGTGCAGACAGCACACATCTCAATCATCAATGGCCAGCTCAATTCAATGACCAGGTCGAGTGGCGAACTGATGCGGCCAATCCGGAAACAACCGTAACGGCCACTCTTCGCGTGGATCAGCCATATCGAAAGGTTGAGAATGGTATCAACCTTGATGACCTGGCCGTTGAATCCAGAATCGAGGGTGCAACATTGCGCGATGTGTTTGTGTTACCACGATCCTCCACCCGAAATGGAAACGAGATTCTCTTATGCCTTGGCACAAATGAAATGCGCTGGCAACGCATGGATGTCATCTGGAGTGACGCGCAACACGTGGTGACCCGCGGCACCTGGAATGGCCAACCCGTCCTGAAAGCAGGAGCAAGCTATTGCCTCGAGCCTCAAGCCATCCAGACTCTCCTACTGCCCCAGGAGTATACGTTCAAGGAAGTCGTCGACTAACGGGAGTAACGACCACTTTTACCCCTCCGACAGTGTATCGCTAGTTACTTTTCTCACTGGCAGGAAGTCCCGCTCGATGCAAGAAACTTAATAAAGGGGTTTTTTATGCTCAACAAAACACGCGTTTTTCGTATCATTGCCCCATCAAGGCGGGCACCGCAAAGTTGCGGGTTTTCGGAATGAGAATCGAATTAATGGCGGGTGTGATGACGGCAATCCTCATGGGTTGCGCAACATCAAAAAAACCTAATCCTGTGAAGTTGGGCTTTGAAGTGCCAAACAGGTTTGGAGCGTCGGCCAATGCCCCGACAACCTCGGGATGGTTGGACGATTTCAACAGCACCACGCTAAATGCCCTGGTAAAGGAAGCTATAGAAAACAACCCGGATCTGCGGGTCACCGCAGCGCGCCTGAAAATTGCCCAGGCCGATGTAAAAATCGCCGGCGCTGACCGGCTTCCCAAGCTTACGGCCACTGCCCTGGCTTCCCGGACAAAGCGCAATTCCGCCAGTGGATTTAAAATTTCTTCAAGCCGCAACAATCGTTTCAGTCCCACGCTGGACTTGGCTTGGGAACTGGATGTTTGGGGCCGATTAGCCGATGCCCGCACCGCCGCGCTTTTCGATGCGAAGGAAGCAGAAGCGAATCTTCTGGCCGCCCAGCTCAGTCTGGCTGCCAACACTGCCAAGGGCTGGTTTAATGTGGCTGAATCTGAACTGCAGGTGAAATTGGCCGAACAAACCTACCAAAGCTACACCAACAACCTTGCTGTTTTGGAAGAGGGTTTTCAAGCCGGCCTCACCAAGGCGCTCGACGTGCGCCTCATGCGCACCAGTGTGCGCAATGCGGAAGGCGCGCTGCAACTGCGCCTGCGCGAACGCGATGCCACCCGTCGTTCACTGGAAGTGTTGCTTGGACGCTATCCGAAAAACGGAATCCCCAAAAATGAATCGTTGCCGACAATCAACAAAAGCATTCCCGTCGGCCTGCCGGCACAACTACTCATACGGCGGCCCGATCTGGTCGCTGCACAACGCAACTACCTTGCCGCCCACAGGCGCACATCTGCCGCAAAAAAAGATCGACTCCCACAAATACGCTTAACCTCCAGTTACGGGACTTCCTCCGATGAACTCAAGGATGTGCTGGACATCAACAACAATATCTGGAGCCTCGCGGCCAACCTTACCAAGCCGATCCTTGACGGCGGAAAAATCCGCTCGCAGATCGATCGGGCCAAGGCACAGCAGGAAGAGGCCCGTTACAATTATGTGCAGGTGGCGCTGCAGGCCTTTGCCGAGGTTGAAACCGCCCTGGCCGCGGAGAATTACCTGACCAAACAGGAAACGGCCCTGCTAGCCTCGGTTACCGAGGCCCTTGAGGCGGAGAATCTGGCCATGGACGATTACACAGCAGGCCTCGCGGACATAGTAACGGTGCTCGAATCCCAACGACGTGTATTTGATGCCAAGCGCTCCCTCATTGACCTGCAAAACCTGCGCCTGCAAAACCGCATCGACCTTTACCTTGCCCTCGGCGGAGAATTCGCCCAACAAAAGAAAACCGCCGAATGAATGACAACCCGGAAAAGCTCGAGCCTATCATGGCTAAATTAGCTGAGCCAAAAACTGAGGGGCTCTCTGCTCAGGCAAATGACGAGGACGGAGCTGCCCGTGTCGTCACAGGCCTCCTCGTCGGCCTCCTGGTCCTTGGCGGGAGCGCCTTTGCCGCCCATTATTTCTGGACCAACCAGGAGGAAGCTGAACGCCGGCCAAAACGAACCAATATCCCGTCTGTTCAAGGCGTTCGCCTGCAGCCAACCAACTTCACCATCCATCTGCCCAGCCAGGGCCGCGTGCAGGCACGGGCGCGCTCCAGCATCAATCCCGAGGTGGCCGGCCGCGTTATTTCCATTGAACCCGCCTTTAAGGAGGGCGGCTTTTTTACCCCGGGCCAAAAATTGCTGACGCTGGACAATTTTGATTACCTCAACGCCGTGTCCAAGGCCGAGGCGACCATCAGCCAGTTGAATGCCAAGCTGGAACTGGAAAAAATTGAACGTGCCGCCTTCACCAATGCGGTGGCTGTGGCACTGGCAAATCTGGAGCAGGCGCAGGTGGCCCTGCAACTGGACAAGATTGAGGCCACCTCCTTCACCAGCGCCCGCGATGTGGCGCAGGCAAATCTAGAGCAGGCAACTGTGGCGCTGAATCTGGAGAAACTGGAGCGATCCAGTTACTCCAACGCTGTCACCCTGGCGAAGGCAAACCTCTCGCAGGCACAGGCCAATGAGAAATTAAAGCTGGCCGAGCAGGACGCAGCCATTGCCAACCTCAAGCGCCTTGGCAAATTTGAAGGCTCATCTCCATTGGCGAGGAAGGAACCGCAGGTCGCCGAAGCCAAGGCCAACACGCTTGCCAAACAGGTCGCACTCGACAAGGCACAGGAGGATATGAAAAAGCGGCCTGACCAAATGGAGGCAGACCTTCAGGCGAAGATAAAGGTCGCCCGATCCAAGCTGGCCGAGGCCATGGAGAACCTGAAACTCCCCCCGCAACGCGCCGCAGATTTGCGCGCAAAAATAAAGGTCGCCCAGGTCCAGCTTGCCGAAGCAGGGGAGAACCTCAAGCGCCCCGATCAACGAGAAGCCGATATACAGGCGCAAATCAATATCGCCAAAAGTGAAGCCGAACAGGCCCGGCGCAATGCCAGACGCACAACTATCCTTGCACCGGACTATCATGGACGCATCACCGAGAAGCGCGTGGACATCGGGCAGGTGGTCACCACCGGCACGGTCCTGGCCACCGCAATCGCAACGGACTTAGCCGAGGTGCGACTTCCGATTTCAAACCACCGCCTCGCACACCTTGATTTGCCAGAGCAACTGGTGAACATCAACAACACACAGGCACATAAAAATCAGCAACAACTCGACCGGCCAGCCGTGAAGCTCACCGCAGAAATCGGTGCTAAAAGGTATCACAAAGGTAAATGGCTACATAAACGAGAAATAACACCTTGGGAGGGATGGATTGACCGCGCCGAGAGCCGCTATGACTCGACCAGCCAGCAACTCTTCCTCATCGCACATGTGGAAGAGCCATACGGCAGCCAGCCCGCCCTGCGCGCAGGACTTTTTGTGCGTGCGGACATCACGGGCAAGACACTCGACAATGTATTCATCCTCCCGCGGCGTGCTGTACGCCGGGGCAATGAGGTGGCGCTGTCCATCAAATGGCACCCTCCGCGTGCTTTCCCTGGAAAACAGGAACAGAACACCAAGAAGCCTTCACAAAAGGGGCCTCCTCCTAAAGTAAAAGGAAAAAAGAAGAACAAAATTCCTGATATTTTGGTTCGCAGAGAAATCGTTGTTCTCTGGCGTGACAAAAAATGGATAATTACCGAGTCATTGAAAAAGGACGATATACTCATTACCACGCCCATCGATTACGCCACCAACGGACAGGAACTAGACGTCGAAGTGCAAGGCGAGCCATCGCCCAACTCGGGCAATGGTAACGACAAACTCAGAGAAGGCGGAAAAAGAGACGGTCCCCGTGGGAAGAATCACAAAGGCAGTTCTGGAAAATGATTAACGGGATGATAGCCTGGTTTGCCCGCAATACTGTGGCGGCTAACCTGTTGATGATTTTCATCATCCTCATGGGGATCAACGGCATCATCAACCGGCTCCCAGTTGAGGTTTTTCCCACGTTCAACCCGGACGAGGTGGAAGTCCGGGTCACCTACCGGGGCGCCACGCCCGAGCAGATGGAGGAATCCATTGTTATCCCCGTTGAAAACATCGTGGCCGATCTGCCAGGCATTGAGGAAATTAAGAGCTCAGCAAGGGAAGGCCAGGCAACCATCGAGATTGAGGCGGAGACGGGCTATGACCCTCGAGTCCTTCTGGAGGATGTGAAAAGCCGGGTGGACAGCCTTAACAGCCTGCCGGATGGAATCGAGCCCCCCGTTGTGCGGGTTGAGGAACACCTGCACGAGGTGGTAACTCTCATCATTCACGGTGACATGAGCGAGTATGACCTGCGCAAGCTGGGTGAGCGCATCCGTGATGATGTCGGCCGGCTGGAGGGCATCTCCCGCGTGGAAATGCGTGGCCTGCGCAACTACGAAATCAATATCGAGGTCTCCGAGACTGTCCTGCAGGAACACGGGCTTACCCTCCAGCAGGTGGCTGAAGCCGTCAGGAATTCCGCAGTGGATTTGCCGGGCGGATCCATCAAGGCCCGCAATGGCGAAATCCTGGTGCGCACCGAGGGTCGCGCCTTCGACAAGGCGGCCTTCGAGCAGATCATCATCAAGGCCCGCACGGATGGATCCCACCTGACCTTGGGCGAAATCTCAAACGTGACCGATGCCTTTGAGGAGGAACAGGTCGTCATGCGCTTTAATGGCAAGCGCTGCGCGGTGGTGCACATTGCCCGCACCGGGGACCAGAACGCCCTCAAGATCGAGGGCATTGTAAACGATTACCTCTTTGGGCTCATGCCTTCACTGCCCACCGGGGTAAAGGTTGATATTTGGAACAACCGCGCAAATATCATCAATAAACGATTGGTCACCCTCAATGACTCT
>PVBE012071011.1_pt1 | contig 14581 bp, 11 predicted proteins | sample 1631181 | NCBI WGS metagenome assembly PVBE01 (sample SAMN08397723, study PRJNA350692) | Marine metagenome, whole genome shotgun sequencing project. | isolation source: water | place: Pacific Ocean | collected 2012-04
AGCCCTCCGAGCCTCCGTCGAACTCGGGCTGTGCCCTCGTGCTCGGATGCAGGGCCGCGTGCAGCCGCGCCGCTTGAGCCGCGACCGCGTCCAGCAACGACTCCCCTTCGAGCGCGGGAGGCACCTCCGCGGCGAACGCGGCGATCGCGGTGAGGGCCTGTCGCCGCTTGGCGCTCGCGCCGCGGAGCCCGACCTCGCAGGCGGTGCGGACGGCGTTGGCGTCGAACGCGTCTCGTAGCGCCTCGGCATCTCTCAGCAACGTCGCCTCGTCGGGGCCACGCCCGCGCTCGTGCGACTCGAAGCCGGCACGCGCGGCGTCGTGGAGCAACGACTCCAAGGCCGCTGCATCGGAGTGCGCGTGCCAGCGGGTCAACCGCGCCCGCAACGCGGGCTCGACCGCGAAGCGCGACCGCAGCGCCTCGCGAAATGCGCGGCCGAAGAGTTCACGCCCGTCGACCAGCCCCTGCTGGAAGAGCTCGCCGCTGTCGAAGGCGTGCTCCAGCAGCGCTCGCTGACAGAAGGCGTGGATGGTGTGAATCGGCGCGCGGTGCAGCCCATCGAGAGCCTGTCGTGCCCGGATGGCCAGCGGCTCGTCCCCGGTCGCCGCCTTCGACAGCGCTCGCCGTATCCGCCCGCGCAGCTCTTCCGTGGCTGCCTCGGTGAAGGTGACGACCAGGATCTGCGAGATGTCGTAGTGCCCCGTGAGTAGAAGGCGGAGCAGCAGATGCTCGATGGTGTAGGTCTTCCCCGTGCCGGCGCTCGCCTCGACGAGCGCGTCGCGATCCAGGGGAATTTGCTCGTAAATCGGCACACTCATCGGGCGCCCCCCAGGCGTTCGAGGATCATCGACAGGCGCCCTCCGAGGAGGGCCTCGATGTCCTCCGGCGGCGGGAAGCGTGCGGGTTGGCGGACGGGTCCGAAGCGCGAGCTGCCCAGGCGCCCGGTCTCGCGCCCGCGCTCGATCTCTGCGGTCACGCGTTCCGCCCCTTTGGCGTGGTACCTGGCGACGATGTCGTACGGCAGCAGATACGGGTGCTTGTGGTTGAAGAGCGACTCGACGAGTCCGCGCAGCCAGTCCAACGCCTCGTCGCGCGTCGGGGCGCTGTACACATGGGATTTGAGGTTGCGCCCGGCTACCCGCACGTCGTGCTCGCCCGGTTCTGCCGCTCCAGCCGCCACGGCAAGGATGCTGGAGAAGACGCCCCGCAGCGGATCCTTGTCGCCGACCCAGCGACCGGCCACGAGGTGCACGGACTCGGTGCGCGTCGGCGCCATGAACTCCGTTCCACCGTGCAGCTCGACTCGGGTCGCCACCCCTTGGATGGTCGCTTCCAGGACGATGGGCGGGTCGGGGCTCGCCTCGTCGGCGAATTCGTCCGCGCGACCGAAGCGGTACGGGGCCCAGCCGTCGAGGTCGATTCCGTGGAGGTGCGCCGCCCACGCGTCGACGATCCCGTAGAGCTCGTCTCGCACCGGAAGCGCGAACGGCCCGACCGGTATCGAACCGCGAAGCGTGGCCTGGTCCATGAGCGCGTCTAGCGACCGCTGAACCCGCGAAGGGTCTCCCCTCGCCGCCCAGAATACCTTTCGCGCGAGGACGGCGCGCGACATCCGGTCGATGCCGAGGGGCTCGTCGTCGTTCGTACCGACCTCGTCCTGGTCGTCGTAGAGGCGCAGGACGCGTTTCGCCGAGGCTTGCAGGGGGCACTCGATGAACTCGCGAAGCGCGGTTGCCGTGAGTGAAAGCCGCCTGACCGCGCCACCCTCCACGGTACGCTCAATGTCCGGGACCGGCGCGCACAGACCGAGCGCGTCCCGGATCGCGACCGCGTCGTCAGGCGCCTCGCCGAGCATGTCCTCCAGAGCCTGTGGCACCGCTGTTCCGATCTCGATTCTCCGAAGCTGGGTGACCCCGGAGGAGACCGCCTCCGTTCGATTGAACCGACTGAGGCCGACCGTGGCCGCGCTCCCGAGCGCCACCCGAGTCCAAGCGCTCTGAGGGAGGGACTCCTGCAGCTCGCGAACGGCAAGCGAGGGCTCGCGCACCACACCCGTGATGGGGTCGACACCCGGGTACGACAGGTAGATCCGCTCCCGTGCCGAGAACAGCGCCTCGAGCAGGAGGTAGCGGTCGCGCTCCGCACGCCCCGGTTCCCCCTCGTCGCGCAGCAGGTCGAGCGGGTCCTCGTAGGGATGCGCCGGGAACTCGCTGCCCAGGCCGACCACGAACAGGACCTGGAAGGGCAGACCACGCAACGTCGACAGACCGCCGATGGCCACGCCGGAGCGGTGGTAGGACTCACCTCCGGAACCGACCCCCGACAGTGCGACTGCCGCGAAGCGGCGCGCCAGCGCGTGTGACACGGGCCGCCGGTCCACGTCCGCGCGTCGCAGGCCGTACATCGCGTCGAGCACCTCCCGGTAGACGGCGCGTACGTCGTCGTCGGGGTCCGAACGATCAGGTCGCAAGTAGCGCCGTGCGAGCTCTGCGAACCAGGCGCCCCAGTCGCTCAGCGAGAGGCGCGCGGTCTCCATGCGACGACGGTCCTCCGCGAGCGCCCGTACCGCTTCGAGCAGGCGCCCGGCCGCGCCGACGTCGTCCTCGCACACCTCGTGGGGCAGCCAGCGCCGGCCCTCCACCTCGAAGGGCTCTTCGTCTCCACTCTCGGGGCCGGTCATGAACGCGCCGAGCGCCAGACGACGCAGGGCCTGGTCCCAGTGGAAGACCTCGTGGTCCTCGACGAGGTAGGTCGAAGCGAGGTGGGCGCTGTCGACGCCGAAGCGCACGTTGAGCGAGGAGGCCCAGGCCTGCCAGAGGCGGGCCTCGTCGAGGCGGCCGCCGTTCAGGTTGGGGTGCGCGAGGATCCCGAACAGCTCGTCCCGTCCAAAGCGGAGCTCGGGCAGGCGCAGCAGCGTCTGCATCGCGTCGACGAGCCCTTCGGCCCCCGACGAGCGGCTCCCCACGCGGTCGACCGGGAGGCGGCCAGCGCGATCGAACGCGACGGTGGCGTGCGCGAGGTACGGCGCCCGATCTCTCGCTGCGACGAGCACACCGACCTGATTGAAGCGCAGTGAGTCGTCCCTCTCGATGCAGCGCCATACGCGGTCCGCCACCCAGCTCATCTCGCGCTCGGGCGCAGGTGCGGACGCGATCTCGATCTGCGGCAGCGTGCCTGCGTCGCGGGCTGTCCGTGAAAGCGGGGCTCGGGTACGGAAGGGCCCTCCCCACCTCGCGACCACGGTATCGAGCGCAGGCGACCCGTCCGCCGGGTCGAGGTGATAGACGCAGAGGTCGGTGTGCTCGGCGAGTCGCTCCATGAGCCGGCGCGCGCCCCGCTCGGCCGGCGAGACCGCGAAGACGTGGAGCGCCGACGGCAGCTCGCTCGCCTCCGGTGTCCAGCAGCCCAACGCCTCCCCCAGGAGCATCCAGCGCCTCGACGTCTCGGGATCCTCTGCGCCCTCCTCCCCGCTCACGACCCGCGCGAAGCCATCCGCGTCGAAGACCCGGCGGTAGAGCGCGGCCTGCCAACGCGCGGTCTCGTCGTCGCCCACCCGTCCTTCACGCCATGCTCGAAGGAGCGTCGGACGGTCCGCCGCGTAGCGGTCGAACAGCCCCGCGACGCGGCCTGCGAGCTGAAACGCGGCCGTCCCCGGCTCTCCCGTCGCCTCGTCCCGCAGCCACGTGGCCACCGGCGCCAACTCGGGCTCGACAGTGATGTCCTCCAGCGCACGCAGGACGAGGCTGCGCAGACCCTCGGAGCTGAGCACCCTCAAGGTCTCGTCCGCCGCCCGCATGCGCCGCGCGACGAAGGTGTGGACCCGCTCGAAATCGACGTTGGCGACGACCCCGAGCTGCTCGGCGAGGGTGTCCTTCAACCAAGCGCGCAGCGGAGCGTCGTTGACGAGAAAGTGCACGGTCTCGAGTGGATCCCGCGCGCGCGCCGCGCCGATGGCTTCGGCGAGCCGGAGTGCAAGATCGTCCACCCGATTCGACGTCACGACTCGCATCATCGGCCCTCTGCCACCCAGCCGTCGCGGATCGAAACACAGTCGCCCGCGCCGGAACAGCGCCGAGACGTACGGCGCCACGTCACGCTCATCGGCCGCACCCTCGGTCCCAAGGGCGGTTTGCGTCGGTGTCGAGGAAGTCGAGCACGTCGCGGGCTCGCTCCGGGCTCAGGAGCCTCTCATCGGTCCCCCAGCGCACCAGCTCGGCGGGCGTGATTCGCCCCGCGACGTCCGACCGTCCGCGCCCGACAGCGAACGACTCGAGCGCCGAGACCGCGCTCCGCGCCCACTGCTGCCGTACGGCGGTCTGTGCAACGAGCGCCTTGGCCTCGCCCGCCGTGACGAGACCCTGTTCGCGCCCCAGGCTCAGCGCGCATTCCAGCACCTCGGTCTCTACGCGTAGCTCGCCGAGGATCGCGAGGTCGTGACACAGACCCGTCTCCCAGGCGGCGTCGTCGAAGCCGTCCGGGCGGTCCTGTCGAGAGCCCGGGAGCGTGTCGAGATCGTACTCCAAGTGGGTCGGTGCGGTGCGCGGCCACCGGGGCATCTCATCAGGTGCATCGAGCAGCTGCGCGAGCCGCTCCGTCTCCCCTTTGATGCGCGCCGTGGCGACCTGCTCCACGCGACAGGTCTTCGCGACCAGCGCGTCGTGCAGGGCGGCGTCGAGCCGTCCCCAATCGGACGGCCGGACGCTCACGAGCCACCAGGCGGTACGCTCGTGACCGTCCCTCTTCACCAGCTCCCAGGCGAGTTCGCGCCGGCGAGCGAAGGTCCTGGTTCTGGCCGCGGCCTCACGAACCAGCCCGTCGGCGAGCAGACGCTTCCGGTTGCAGCCATCCAGCGCGCACACCAGCTCGAGGACCTCGCGCTCGTCTCGCGTCAGCGCAACGGAACGACGAGCGGCGTCCTCCACCCAGGGGACCTCCAGCTCGACCGCCGTCCGAAGCACGCAGGCGCGCTCCGAGGTGGTCCTCGCCGCGTCGCGAGCCTGCTCCAGGAGGCGCACCGCGGCGGCCACATCCCCAATCCGCGACGAGTCGGCCAACAGCTCGGCCGCGCTGGTCTTGTCGATGACCGAGACCGCCAGGCCGTCGAGACCAAGCACCAGCGTGCGGGCGCGGCTCCCCTCACCCAGGTCGGCCAGCAGCTCGGCGCCTGCCACGACCAGGGCGTCAGACGCACGGGCGCACGCGGACTCGACGAGCCGAACCGCCCATTCGCGGTCTCCCAGGATCCTCCCGATAGGCGAGGCGGCGTGGATGCGGTCCCACTCCCCGGTTGCCGACAGGACCGCCTTCCGAGCGCAGTGGCGCGCGCGATCCAGGTCGTCTAGTCGAGCCCACTCCTCCAGAATCGCCAGCCACTCGCCATGGTCGGTGGCGATTTGCTCAGCGGATTGAAGTGCGCAAGCCGCCGAGTCCGCTCTCTGGTGATGCACCCGCTCGAACTCGGCGATCGACAGCAGGTCCATCACTCCGTTGGCCAGACACGACGCCCGGTCGAGCAGCCGCGCCGTCTCGTCGTCGGCGTCCGTCCCCAACTGCGCGCGGGCGAGCGAGAGGTAGTCGGGCGTGTCTTCCGCGAGCAGCTCGGCGTGCGCGAGCGCCGCGGTGCTTGCCAGCGGAGTCAATGCGTTCCCACCCTCCGCGAGCACCAGCAGCATGGAGCTTGTGCAGTCAGCCGCTTCGACCGCCGCGCGCGTCAGCGCACGGCCGCGCTCTTCCAGGCCACCGCGGCGACATGCGCGACCCACGGTGGACAGCTCCAGACAATCGCCGCCATCCTCGGCCGCCCGTGCGGCGCGCTCCAGCAAAGCGACCGAACGATCCATCTCGCCAAGGCGGTCGGCGAAGACGGCGGCAGCGTCGACCAGGAGGAATGCTCTCTCCACGTGCGGCAGCGACCGCCGCAGCAGCGGCCCGGCCCACTCCAGGTGCCCGTCCTCCGCCAGCTGGAGCGCGAGCAGGACCTTCTCGTCCGCCTCCCTGCTGAGCCGATACTTTACTTCGAACTCCACGAGGTTCATCTCGATCGCCTCTCGTTCAGCGCCCGCCGAATATCATCGAAAACGCGGTGGGGTCCCGTCCGTACGCCCACGCAAACGGCGGCAGAGGTCGTGCGCCGAGGTCCCACAGCGCCCGCCACAGAGGCCACCTGCTCCCCTTCACGCACCCGCCGAACACCCCACCCGTGATCTCGAATTGCGTGTCGGCGAGGGCGGCGCGCATGAACCGGTGGACAGCGCCGAAGCCCCCGAAGCGCCAGCGGCAACGCCGCCCGCACGAGATACAGACGGCGCTGAGCCCACCGAGGGTGAAGAGCCCCCCGCCGCCGTAGATCACCAGCCGTCCGTGGCAGTGACCACAGACGCCCTGCACGACCTCAGGCGACCAGAGCCGCTCGGCCGCGCCGATCGGCAGCGGGTGCTCGTCCGGACCGAAGCTGAACGAACAGCTGTTCTGCGGGATGGGGAGCCACGGCGACCCCTCGACCAGCGCTGGCAGGTGGCGGAGCGCGGCCCGCAACACGAGCGCCAGCGGGATGTCCGGGCTCGCACCCGCTTCCCACGTCATTGGGCCGCGATACCTCCGCTCGTGCTCCTCCCGGGCTTCGCGCGCCTCGAGTTCGGCCTGCACCCGTTCCCGCTCACGCTGCCGCCGGCGCTCGGCGAGCATGGCGCCTCGGCGCCCTCGCTTCTTCTTCTTCGCCATCTGCTCGCGGCTCCCCAGCCTGCTCTGAAGCTGACACGGGCTGTGGCACGCTCCGTGCCGAGGTGCCCGGAAGGTGCCGTGGTCGACCGGCCGACTGCATCATGGTCGAGGCGGTTGGGTCGCCCACTACCTCGGGATACGCTGGGTTCCTAGACGGGCGTGAACGAGCGAGCAGCATGGGCTGGATCGACGATCTGAAGGACTGGGTCGGGGACCATGTGGTCCCCTGGGGCGAGAAGAGCGCAGCGTGGCGCGCGGAGGACAGCCAGACCCGGGTACTCGCGGTGCGCGAAACTGCCCGCCACCGCCCCATCTTGCGAGCGTTCGTCCGGGCACAGAGCCGTGTATTCCTCGCTGGACTCGCCGCGAAGGCGTTCGGCTTCTTCGCCGTCCTCCTGGGCGGCGTCTGCGCGTGGGGCCTGCTCGGGTCTGGCCCCGACTTGTCGGCTACCTGGCCGCTCACCGCCGCTGGGATCGCTCTGGTCAGCCGAGTGGTGGCGGCCCGCCAGCGCCAGCTGGTCCACAGCATCGCTCGCCAGCCCGGCGGCGCGCTCCCCGAGTTGTTCGAAGCGTTCTGGGAGGCGGCTCGGGAGTACCGCCGCCTGCGCGCACTGGTGGAGAGAGCCGGCAGATCACGGGACGAACTCGAGCCAGCCGTGCAGCTGATGACGACGCTCGCGGAGACCATCGAGGTCTACGACCGAGCGGTTCGGGACGACGCGCTCGATACGCTCGCTCTCAAACACCGGGCGCTGATCCAGCGCGTGCACGAGCATGTCGACGACCTCGGACGAAGTCGCCAGGCGCGCAGGGAGCTGATGGAGCTCGGCCTGTGACGAGTCTCGCTGTCCCCGGCCTTGTGTGCCACGCACACCGACCGGGGCACCTCGGCGTACTTCGTGTGAGCTCGAGGCGAGACCGGCTGCTACTGGAAGCGGGTGTCCGGGCGGACGTGGGCGTCGCGTTTCTCAGGCGCCCGGGGAGGGAGCGCCCATGAGCGAGAACCTGCGACTGTCCCATGACGCGCCGCTGAGGATTCTCCTGGTGGAGAACTCCGCCGGACGCATCCAGAAGTTCACGCGGTGGCTCCCGGAGGACACCGACGTGGTGCTCCGGCCGGTTCGGCTGGGGAACGTCGCGATCGAGATGCTCAGGCGCGATCAGCCCCGCGACTGGATGGGCGTCATGCTCGACTACGACCTGAACCTGTTCGACCGCTCCACGGCATACCGATGCGGCGGCGACGTGGCACAGATGATGTTGATGCGGACGGACCGGGAGATCCCGGTGCTCGTGCACAGCATGAACCCCGCCGGCGCGGTCTTCATGTTCGGGCTCCTGACTGGTGCGGGCTTCGACAGCGTGACCCGCATTCCCTACGAGATGCTGACTCGCGAGGCCTTCCTGGGGTGGATCAACAGGTGTCGCGATGTCGCAGTCACTCACCTGGATGATGAGTGACGAGTACGCGTCTCCGACGACACCAGGACCGCCGTTGAGCGATGCCAGTGACACCGAGCCCCTCGTCGTGTACCCCGCGGCGGATACCGCGGGCGGGGCGTTGGTCACATGCCCGCCGGATGCGGAGGTAGTCGTCGTGCGGGGAGCGGCGCTCCGGGTAGTGGATCTCCAAGGCAACCCCGCGCTGCGGCGGCTCAGCGTGAGCGAGTGCGCGCCCGGCATACGCCTCACGGTGTACGACGCTCCGGCGCTCACCCACGTGGAGGTCCCGTCCGAGGCCGACGGCGCGGTGCTCATCCTCGACTTCGGTGCGGCGATGCCGCGCCTGGAGGTGACGGGCCGCGTCCATTCGGTCAACGCCGCCTGGCTCGAACCCGCGCCGGCAGACGGGCACCGCCCGGCTCCGGCCAGCTTCGACGTGAAGCGCTCCGGGCGCTGGGACGATGCGCGGCTCGATGGGCTGACCCTGCAGACCGCGCCCTTCGCCCCGAGCGAGAGCGACCTCGTCGTGGCGGTCTGCGCCGACGACGAAGAGCGCGCCGCGGCGATGGCCCTTCACGGTGGCCGCGCCAAGCGCGTCTTCGTGGTGGACCGCTCGGGTCGTGCCCGGCTTCGCATCTGGCACGGCGGGCGGGATCTGAGCGGCCCCGCTCGAGCCGCGGTGCTCGGCGTGTTGACGAGCCCCGCCGCCGCCGAGTCGCCCAGCCTGCCCGCGATCGCGGAGCAGCCGGCGGCCCTCCCGACGGTGCTGGGGGTGCTCGCGTCCAGGGACGTTGCCCGACCGCGTGGGCAGTCTGCCGCGGAACGCCTCGCCCTTCGCATGCACCTGCTGCTGTGGCTGCTCGAAAAAGGACACGACGCCACGAGGATCTGGGCCGCCCGGGCTGACTTACGACCATCCGTGCTGCGGATGTGGGCGTGGGGCGTGCGCGATCGTCGGGTCTGGCACGCAGATCTCAGAGTGTGGGCGGCCTGCCGAGAGACCGTGCAGGAGGCGACGGAGTACGGCGCTCAATTCGCGCGCGGCGGCGATCCGGCCCAGCTCGGCGGCCTCGCGCTCTTCGCCGCCGAAGAACCCGCGCTCGGGATGCCATTCTTGCTGGGGGCGCTCCGGTTCGGCGCCGAACGCATGAGCCCACTCGGCGACGTCCGCGTTGTCGAGCTCGCGATCCTGCTCAATGGGCTCGTACGGCTGCGGGACCACCCGGACTGCCCCGGGGTGGTCGGGCTGCTCTGCGAATGGGCGCAGAGGCGCTTGCCGCCAGAGCAGCGGGTGCACTTGCTCGGTGCGCTTCGGCGACTCGGATCCTCGGCCGCACTTCGAGCCTTGGCCCATGCAGGCTACAGCGGCCGGAGCATCGACCCCGCGCTCCGACACACGGCGGTGCGCTACATGGTGCTGCCGCCCCGGTGGTCGCGACCGCCTGGTCGCTCGTCCGGTTACCCGCGCCCAGGATGTACCAGCCGTCCGGCACCGTGTAGAGGTCGCCCAGCCGCCGGTCGAGGATGAACTCGTAGGCTGCGACCTGGAGCGTTCGATCGGCCGCCGTGAGCTCGTCGAACAGAATGACGCCGCGGCTGTCGGGGTCTCGCGGCCACTCGGCCGGCAGCAGCCAATGCATGCCGTCGTCCCTGGGGACCGGCAGGCCGCGGATGTCGATGGGCTCGCGCTGCGCGAGGCGGACGTCGATGAAGCCGATCCCCTCCTGCTCGCACAGCTCGCGGACCACGGTGCTCTTCCCGATGCCGGGCGCGCCCCACAGCATGACCGGCGGGAGGACTCGGGCCTGCTCGGGGTGCGCCCACAGCGTGTGAAGATGATGCGTGAGCAAGGCGCGTACGCGCTCCAGGTTGCATTGCATTGGCACGGTCAGGTGCTCCTGTCGCTCTCGAAGGCGAAGTGGTCGTGTAATGTCGAGCGCTCTTGCCAACCGCTTCCTCCACGTCGAGGTGGAGGCCGACCTGGAGACATGGGTCCGATGGGGGCGTGGCCGGAACATCCACCCCGACGTGGTCGGCTTCCTGCGTTTCCGGCCGGAGTGCTTGTTCGACATGCGTGGCAACGTCGAGCGGGGCTGGCCCTCCCCGCGCAGCTGGGAGCGCGTGAGCCTGGAGTTGCAGCACGGGGAGACGCTCGACGAGGCCCTGGTGGAGATCGTCGTCGTCGGCCTCGTGGGCGACGCCGCCGCCCAGGAATTCCTCGCGTTCCGAAGCTGGCAGGCAGGGCTCGCCGATATGCGGGACGTCCTGGCCGGACGTGCCCCAATCACCCTCCCGGAGGCCGCCGACCAGCGCTACGCCTTCTGCGCGGCGGTCGCCTACCACCTCTGGCGCATGCCGAACCGTGCGCGGGCGCTCGAACGCTTCTTCGACATCTCGGTCGCCTTGCCGTCGAGCTTCGCCGCGATGCTCATGGTGGACGCCACCAGCACCTGCGACGCGGATGAGGCCGTGCTGCTGTTGGGGCACGCGCGTTACGAGGACTGGTCGGCACAGCATGGCGAAGCGTTCACGCGCCGCATGAAGCTCGCGGGGGACGACATGGTGCGCGCGGCGCTCCACGGGCTGAGCTGAGGAGGCCGACGTGGAGCCCAGCGACTCCCTCGCCGAACAGGCGCGGCGCAAGCAGGACCTGGCCCTGAGCCTCGACCGGGATCGGGCGGCCTTGGTGATCGCCCACCCGTTCGTGGGCTTCCTGGCGATGCACCTGGACATCGTGCCGGTCTTCGACCACCGCGTGCCCACCGCCGGCACCGACGGCCACCGGATCTACGCCAACCCGGACTTCTTCGACACGCTCGGCCCGGGCGAGCGCGAGTTCGTGCTCGCCCACGAGGTCTGGCACTGCGCCCTGCGGCACATCGAGCGCCGAGGCGATCGGGAGCCCGAGTTGTGGAACGTCGCGATCGATCTGGAGGTGAACCGCCTGCTGGTGGACGAGGGTATGACGCCGCCTCACGACGTGCTGCTCGACGACCTGCAGACCAACGCCGAGGAGCGGTACGACAGGCTCGAGTTCGAGCGAGCCACGCTGCCGCATCGCATCGAGGCGTTCGAGGAAGAGCGCCAGGAGCAGCGCCGTCAGCACGAGGCGCGCATCGAGGCCGGCGAATCCGAATTCTACTCGCACTACGCGGACAACGGCTCCGAGGATGGGTACTACGACGAGTACGGCTCGCACCATGAGCGCCCCACCGACGTTGCTGTCAACGAACGGGGGCGCCTGGCAGACACCCACATCGAGGGTGCCCTTGCACCACACGAGGCCGACGAACCGACCGATCGACCGACGGACCCGGACTTCCAGCCCCGCGGCGACCGGATCGGCGAGGAAGTCTGGGCCCGCCGCATCCAGATCGCCGCGCAGCAGGTGGAGCTGCGGGGTGGGACGATTCCCGGCCACCTGCGCTGGGAGATCGAGAAACTCCGGCGCCCCAAAGTGGACTGGCGGGAGGTCCTGCGGCAGTTCGTCACTCGCCGAATCGGCGGTGAGCGACGCTGGCTGCCCCCCGCGCGACGTTCGCTTCACCGGGGCCTCTACCTGCCGTCGCGGGCGGGCGAGCTGCTGTGCCTGACGGTCGCCCTCGACACCTCCGCTAGTTGCGTCGACTTCGCCCCAACGCTCTTCGGCGAGCTTGACGGCATCGTGCGCGCCTTCGGTCGCTACGAGATCGAGCTGATCCTGTGTGACGCCGAGATCCAATCAGTCGAGCAATACGGCCCGCAGCGACCCCTCCAAGCGGCCACGTTGGCGCCGGCCGGCGGAGGCGGAACCAGTTTCGTGCCGGTCTTCGACCACTACGCCGGCCAGCCGCCCCCCGACGCGCTGGTCTACCTCACCGACGGCTACGGGACCGTCCCGGACACGGCGCCTCCCTACCCCGTGCTCTGGGCCATCCTGGATCGTTGGCACGAGGAGCGTCGAAGAGGCACCGCCCCATTCGACCCGCTCGGCAGTTTTCGCACGATGTGCGACTGGGGCCAGGTGGTCGCCATCCCGGTGGATTCGTAGCTGTGGAATCGCTCCTGGTTGTCAGCGGGCTCGGCACGCTTCGTACCGGGCCTCCCGTTTGGCGCACGCTGCCGTTGACGGGTGGTGGAAGCAATGCTGTCTAGGCGGCACACCGGGCAGACGGAGACGACATGAACCCCAAGTGGACGTACAGGGTGAAGAGCTCGACCGTCGTGATGATTGACATCGAGGCGACCGGACCCGAGATCGGCAGGCACTCCATGACCGAGATCGGCGTCGCCGCCGGCACCGTCGCCGCGGGAGTGACTCACACCTTCCGCGGCGTCCTCACGCCGCTCTCCGCGGCGGGCGAAGACCACCCGACCTGCCTCAAGGCGATGGAAACCGGGATGACCGAGGGCCGGTCACCGCTCGTGGTCATGCGCGAGCTGCGCACGTTCTGGCAGAATCTGGGCTCACCGAAATCGGTGCTCGCGCTCGCCATGCCCGCCGCCTTCGACTGGCCCTGGCTGGTCTGGTACGCGCATCGATTCCTCGGAGAGAACCCCTTCGGGTTCAAATGCCACTGCATGTCCGCGGAGTTCGCCGTACGCGGCCACAAGTTCGACCACGGTTCGCTCACACACGACGCCGACGACGCCTCGATTCAGCTGGCGGCGTACCTGAAGACGTATCAGTAGGCCGCTGTGAGTACGGGGATTCTGCGGCGAACGCACGTGATCCGGAGCTGGGCCGGCTGGGATCACGAGGTGAACGAGTTCGTGCTCGAGTTTCGCGATCGCTTCAGCGTGAGCCCCAACGTGTTGCTGGCGAACGAGGTCACGTTCAACCGGATCGACATGGCGGCGACCGAGGACAACATCGTCGGAGACGAGGGGCAGCATCCCGAGCCCGGGGCCTACGCCCCGCTGGAGGCGTTCAACGGACCCGACTACTCGCTCATGTTCGCGTTCGACGACACGCTCCCGGACCTGCGCGTGTCGCTGATCTACGACCCGGACCCCGCTGGCGACGGCGAACCGGTGCCGGAGGAGGACACGCAACTCGATGTCGAGGGCGAGGCCACTGGACCCGGCGGCCGAGGATGAGCACGCCGGCGCCGGCGAAGGTCGTCGCGCGTAGCGAGGCGCTCGGACGCACGTTCCACTGCGACGTGTTTCGAGGTCGAAACGCGCGGGGCGTGATGTTGCTGTTCGGCGGGTCTGGCAAGAGCGAGCGCGCGTACCGGGCGCGGGAGACCACCCTGAACGACAAGCTGGTCAGCTGGTTCGAACGCGAGCCGCTCGTGGGGATGCATTGCGTGTACGTGACCGCGCCGTACGACGTGCCGTACGCGGCTCCAGCGAGGTTCGAGACGACACGCGAGCGATGGAATCAGCACGTCCGCGAGGACCTGTTCACGCTCTTCCCAGAGCTGCCCTTCTACCTGGTGGGCTACTCTGGAGGGATCATCCTCGCCCTGGGCGGGGCACACATGGATCCCTGCGTCGTCGGCGCCGGAGGGCTCGGCGCAGACGGCATCCCCGAGGACGTGGAGGTGCCACTCGACGGACGACGGCCGCGGTGGCGGCTGGAGCTGCTCTACACGGACGGCGACCCGGTGTTCCGGTTCAACACGGAGGTCGTGACCGAGCTGGTGGGCGCTGAGGATGCTCGGGTGCGGCGTGTTCGGGGGTCGAATCACCGCTTCGAGACCTACTTGCGGGCTGGCGCGCTGACCGCACTTCAGCTGGAAGCGGCGGGTTCATTTTCTCGACACTTCGGCGAGGCGTGAGCCGAAGGCCGGGCACCCCAAACTTGGGTACAATTTGGGACAGCCACGGCAACAAACCACAAATGGCGGCAACAAGCCAAAGCGCACAACTAGTTGCTTTTACAACCTTTTCCTGCTGCTCCTTGTCGCCAATTATTGCCCAGGACCGTCTTAAAATCACCCGCCGCAAGGCTTCCAGGTTCGAGTCCTGGTCCGGGCAAGTAGCAGCATTTTCATACATTTCCTCAATTGAGGACTGAGATAACTCGGGTGATCGGCAGCACGCGGCACACTGAAGGCACACTGCGCTCGGTGTGGGTGGGTCGACCATTTGGAGGGCATGTGACGACTACCTCAGAGGACCTACAAACGATGGAACGAGAGTTCTGCGGAAGACGCCGCGCGCGCGCGTTCGTAGCGACGGCGGCGGCTCTTCTCGCACTTGGGTGCGCACCACCGTCATCCCGCGGTGGAGACGGCACGGGCCCCGCGCCGTGACCGGTCAGCGAAGCGCAGAGGCGCACTGCGCCTTGACGTGAGATCTTCGTTCACAGCGGAGGTTTCTCATGGCTGGACGCAAGATTCGTAACGCAGCGGAGGCCCGCGGGAGCTTGGCGGCCGCGGCTCGCAGCGGCCTGGCTCGCGCCGAGTGGGCTCGCCGACACGGCGTCGATG
>PVBE012895926.1_pt1 | contig 14579 bp, 12 predicted proteins | sample 1631181 | NCBI WGS metagenome assembly PVBE01 (sample SAMN08397723, study PRJNA350692) | Marine metagenome, whole genome shotgun sequencing project. | isolation source: water | place: Pacific Ocean | collected 2012-04
ATAGAACAGGAGCCCGAGTCCCAGCGCCCCCAGCACGCCCACCTTGATGTTCTCGACGAAGCCGATGATGCGCTCGGTGATCTCGATCCTCTTCTCGCCGAGGGGCTCAAGAAGTTGAGCAGCAGGGGCTCGACCTGGTTGTGCACCCCGAAGCTCTTGAGCACCGAGAAGCTGGTGGCCAAGAGCGGCACCAGCGAGAGGAGAGTCGAGTAGACGAGGCTCATGGCGCGAACGCAGAGCTGGCCTTCGCCGAGATCGCGGGCCACCGCAAAGACGATCCACATGGCCCGGACCAGTGCCGCGCGCATCGGCGAGGCGGAGGCCGGATCAACCTGCCAGGCGGTCCTGAAGAAGTGCGCCTTGAGGTCGCAAGCGAGCGGCAAGTTGGTCAACACGCCATCACCTGTTGCCATGACGGGCCGATTCCCCCTAACTCTCCGCAACCACGGGATTCACGCGAAGGAGGGAGCGCCCATGCCCAGGGTCTTCGTCAACGGCGTCAACTTATACTACGAGGAGGCGGGCAAGGGCACGGAGGTCCTGTTCCTGCACGAGTTCGGCGCCGACCACCGCAGCTGGGAGCCGCAAATGCGGTTCTTCTCGCGACGCTACCGCTGCATCACCTGCTCGTATCGCGGCTATCCGCCGTCCGACGTGCCCAAGGACGCCGAGGCCTATTCGCAGGACATCCTCATGGACGACGCGATCGGGATCTTGGACGCGCTCGGCATCGACAAGGCGCACATCTGCGGGCTTTCCATCGGCGCCAACACCGCCGTCTTCCTGGGCTTGAGGAGTCCCGACCGGCTGATCTCGATCGTCGTCGCCGGGGGCGGGCACGGCAGCGTCAAGGGCGCGGAGCGCGCGCATTTCGAGCAGGACTTCAAGGGCCGCGTCGACCGGCTCCTGAAAGACGGCATGGAAGGGGTGGCCAACGACCTCGCCAACACGCCGGTGCGCGGTCCCTTCAAGATCAAGGACCCGCGTGGCTTCGAGGAGTTCCGCGAGCGCTTCGCCGAGCACTCGGCAATGGGCTCGGCCTACACCGCGCTCGGGGTTCCCTTGAAGCGGCCGAACTACCACGACATCGTCGATCAGCTCGAAGGCATGACCGTGCCCGCCCTCATCGTGGTCGGCGATCAGGACGACATCTGCATCGAGGGGAGCCTCCTGTTGAAGCGCGCCTTGCCATCAGCCGGGCTAATGATGTTCCCGATGAGCGGCCATGCGCTCAATCTGGAGGAGCCGGACCTCTTCAACCGCGCGGTGCTCGACTTCCTCACCGCGGTCGAGCAGGGCCGCTGGATCAAGCCCTAGCTTGAGACGGAGCCGCGCCCCTGTAGCGGGGCGCCACCGCGCGCCCCGTGGGCCAGTCTCGATCATCCGCCACCCATCCGCCCGAGCTCGGCCCGGGCGGCACAGTGCTCGACGAAGTTGGCGACCCCGGTGGCGACAGCACGACGGAAATCCGCGCCCGGGAACTTGAGGGACCAGCGGACGAACCAATTCATTGGCTCGTCGGCATCAAGGGTCGAGCGCCGTCCCGCCCGTCTCTAGGAGCCGGGTGCATACCGCATCGATGAGCGCCTCCTCGCCCGATCCCTGCCATAGCGAGTGGCAGAGGTTGGCGGCATGGAGGCGCGCCGGAATCCTGCGGCGCAACAGCTCGAGCGCCGGCCCGCCGCCGGCGGCGAAGTCGCGCACCACCTCGGGGCTCAGTGCGCCGACCTCCTCGATCAGCGGCAGGCGAAGCACGTTGTGGAGCGCGCCCAGGAGCTTCGGCCCCAGGACCTGCGCCGGCACCCCGGCCTCGACCCGCTCGAAGACGCTCTCGCAGGCGTGGATGTAAAAATCGAGAAAGGAATTGCCGGCGACGAACACGGCGACGGCGTTGTGGACGTTGCGATAGGCCTTGAGGCGATAGCGCGGATCGCGTTGCACCCAGATCTCGCGACCGAAGGCGTACTCGCGCTCGACCTCGATCCCAAGCGCCGCGGGGCGGAAGACGAGGATGTCGGCGTCGAGCCAGATGGTCCGTCGATATCCCTCGGCGAGCAGGCGACGCGCCAACAACAGCCGGCCGAGGTCGGTGACGATCGAGAGTCGCCCGGCAGCCTTGTCACGGAACCACGCCGGCACCGCATCGAGGATCTCGTCGCCGTAGAGCCGGTAGTCGAACCCGGACCGCTCCGCCCACGCCCGCGCGCTCGCCATGCAGCGGCCGATCCATTCCGGCACCCCGGTCTCGCGGAAGGACTGGAAGACGACGGTCTTCAGGGCTCGGTCCTGTCGCTCACGCGCATCCGCGCCCGCGGCTCTCGGGCGTCGCAAGCCAAGCGCTTGGGAAGTCCGCGCCCGGGGACTCAAGGGATGATCGGGCGAGCCAATTCATTGGCTCGTCGGTATCATAGGAAGGTGAGGATCAGGTTGCCCTCGTTGTCGGCGTCGGCGACCTGGCCGGGGCTGACCACGGTGGTGGTGTCCATCTGCTCGAGGATCGCCGGCCCCCCGATCTGCGCGCCCGGGGGCACCAGGTCGCGGTCGTAGACCGGGCAGTCGACGAAGCCGCCGGATTCGGCGAAATAGGTCTGCCGGCTTCCCGTGACCGCCGCCTCCAGGCTCGCCGCGGTTCCACGCTCGCCGATCGAAGGCGGGCTGGTCACCCCGGCCCGCGCCGTGACCCGGTAGGTCACCAGCTGGATCGGGGCGTCCGGCGCGTAGCCGTAGACCCGCTCGTGCTCCTCGCGGAAGGCCGGCAGCAGGGTGCTGAGGTTATTGACCGTGAACTTGTCCCCGGTGACCGCGACCGTGAGCTCGTGGCTCTGCCCGACATAGCGCATGTCGATGGCGCGCTCGATGCGCCGCTTGTCCGCATCCACCTGCTCGCGGTCGAACCAGGCGGTCGCCTCGGCCTCGACCTCGGCGAAGACGATGTTGAGGTCCTTGGGACCGCTGGTGTCGACGTTCATCATGCGGGTCAGCGAGAAATCCGAGCGCACGTCCGCCACAAGGAGCCCGAGCGCGCACAGAAGCCCCGGTCCCGACGGTACCATCATCTTCGACATGCCGAGCTCGCGCGCCAGCGACGCCGCCAGCAACGGGCCGGCGCCGCCGAAGGCGACCAGCGTGAACGAGCGCGGATCGAAGCCCTGCTCGACCGAGATCACGCGGATCGCCTGGATCATGTTCTCGTTGAGGATGGTCAGCATGCCTTGCGCCGCCTCCTCGAGCCCGAGCCCCATCGGCTTGGCCACCTTGTCCGCGATCACCTTCTCAGCCAGGTCGGCGCGGATCGCCATCCGCCCGCCCAAGAGCGCGTCCGGGGGCAGCCGGCCGAGCACCACGTTGGCGTCGGTGACCGTCGGCTCGTCGCCGCCCATGTCGTAGCAGGCGGGACCCGGGCTGGCGCCGGCGCTCTGCGGACCGACATGCAGAAAGCCGCCCGAATCGACCCAGGCGATGGAGCCGCCGCCGGCGCCCACCGAATGCACGTCCATCATCGGGAAGCGGACCGGATAGCCCTTGAACTCGCGCTCGCGGCGGATCAGGGGATCGCCGCCCTCGATCAGGCAGACGTCCGTCGAGGTGCCGCCGACGTCGAAGGTGATGATGTCGGGCAAGTCCGCCTTGACCGCGATGTAGGCGGCCCCGGTGACCCCGGCGGCCGGACCGGAGGCCAGCGTGCGCACCGGAACCCGGGACGCCTCCGCCGGAGAGGCGACGCCGCCGTTCGACTGCAGGATCTTCGGCGTAATCACGCCGACTTCCCTGGCCCGATCCTCGAGGTGGCTAAGATAGCGGCTCATCACCGGGCCGAGCGTGGCGTTGAGCGTCGTCGTGCTGACCCGCTCGTACTCGCGGAACTCGGCCATCACCTCGTGCGAGGCGCAGACGAAGGCCTCGGGGAAGCGCTCGCGTACCAGCTCGGCGATGCGCGCCTCGTGCCCCGGGTTGTGGTAGGAGTGCAGGAAGCAGACCGCCACCGCCTCGACGTCCTCGGCCTTGAAATCGGCGAGGATGGGATCGAGTTCGTCGATCGCCGGCGCGACGTCGTCGAGGCCGAAGAGATAGGTGCGCTCGGCAATCTCGCGCCTCAAGTGCCGGGCCACCGGGGGCGTCGGCTTGGGCATGCGGATGTCGTAATTGTGGGGTTGGCGCTGGCGGCGGATCTCGAGGATGTCGCGGAACCCCTTGGTGGTGATCAGCCCGGTCTTCGCCGTCTGCTCGGTGATCAGCGAGTTGGTCGCCACCGTGGTGCCATGACCGAAATAGGAGATGTCGGCCGCCGCGATGCCGGTGTCTCCCAACAGCTCCTCGATCCCCTTCATGATGGCAAGCGACGGATCCTCGGGCGTCGACGCGATCTTGTGATAGAAGGTCTGCCCGTCGGAGAGGCGCACCACAGCGAGGTCGGTAAACGTCCCGCCAACATCGACACCAAGCACATAACGTTCAGACGCCATTCTACGATCTCTCCTTGATCAAGCCCGCCAGACAGCCACTCCGGGCAGCGGCCATGGCCAGAATCGCGGCCCCGCACACCCGCGGAAGCGCAGGGCCCACGGTCAATCGATCGTCCAAGACAACGATCGCGTTTCCCCCATAATCGGTCGAACCTTCGTCCTTGATTGCCGCCCTGCCCGTTGCGGACCCGGGCGTGACGCCGACGATGGGGAAATAACCCGCTGATCCTCGCCCTTGTCAATGCCCGCGTTCACGCGCCCGGTGGCCGCCCCTGCCGGTGATAGACTACACTCCCCGCCCGTCCTCTAACCTGGCAGGAGATATCGAGCACGATGGCCGAACGCCCAGCCGCCCGCACGCGAACCGTATCCTGGCCCGACCCCCGGGTCATCACCGAAGTCGCCGAACGCTCCAACGGGCTCGACTTCCTTCGCGCGCTCATCGAGGGCCGCGTGCCCAACGCGCCGTTCTTCGAGATCCTGGGCTTTCGCCCGACCGAGGCCGAGGAGGGACGCGTGGTGCTGAGCGGCGAGACCGGCGAGCATCTGGTCAACGCCGCCGGGAGCATCCATGGCGGCTACATGGCGACGCTGGTGGACACCGCCACCGCGCTCGCGCTCCGCACCACGCTTCCGGTGGGCAGGTCGCTCGCCAGCATGGAGGTCAAGGTCAATTATCTCCGCCCGCTCGCCGCCACCACCGGCACCATCCTCTGCGAGGGGCGGGTCGTGCACCCCGGCCGGAGGGTAGCCACGGCCGAGGCCCGGGTCGCCGACGGCACGGGTCGGCTCTACGCCCACGGCCTATCGACCTGCCTAGTGTTCGACCGGTGAGCGCCGTCGTGAGGCGTCGCAGCCCGCCCCGCTCCATCGACGTCTTTGCCGCCGGCCATGATCCAGAATCGGGCGCCCGGCGATCCGCCACTGGGAGCCGCACCGGGGCGCATGCTAGGGTAGGTGGCGTTCATTCCCCCATTCGCGAGCCCCGCGCCTCATGGGGCCGGAGGCACACCGAGAACCATGCGTGACCGATTCGCCGCCACGCTCCGACGGGACCACCGCTATCTCGTGCTCGCGGCTTCCATGCTCATCTTCACGGTGGGCTCGGGCGGCCTCTTCATCCTGGTGGTCAACCTGAAACCTATCGCAGAGGAGTTCCTGTGGCCGCGCACCGTGCCCTCGCTCGCCTATTCTCTGCAGTTCTTCGGCTCCGGCGTCGGCGGCCTCGCCATGGGTTGGTGGGTGGACCGCTCGGGCATCGGTTGGCCGGCGCTCCTCGGCGCCGTGATGATCGGCTCGGGCGCCATGCTCACGAGCCGTGTTAGCGCCGAGTGGCAGCTCTACGCCCTCTACGGGGTCATGATGGGGCTGTTGGGGATGGCGACGCTGTTCGCGCCGTTGATGGCGAACATCGTGCGCTGGTTCGAGCACCGCCGGGGCCTGGCCATCGGCATCGTCTCCAGCGGCCAGAGCCTGGCCGGAGCGATCTGGCCGCCGATCTTCCGCTACTTCAGCGAAACCTATGGTTGGCGGACCACCTTCTTCTGGTTCGGCGTATTCGCGCTCTCGGTCATGCTGCCGCTGGCCGTAGTGCTTGGGCGCAATCCGCCGCCAGCACCGGCGACGCCTCCCCGGCGATCCGAGGCGGGCACGGCGGGCGAAGAGGCAGCGCCTCCGGCGTCGTCCAGGTTCGCCACCGGGCTTTCGGCGGCGGCGCTTCAGGGGACGCTCTGCGTCGCCATCATCGGCTGCTGCATCGCCATGGCCATGCCGGGCGCGCATCTGGTGACCTACGCCACCGACCTCGAACATTCCAGCGCCCGCGCCGCCGAGATGCTCTCGGTACTGCTGGCGACCAGCCTGGTGACGCGCATCGTCGGCGTCGGCCTGCTCGCCGACCGGTTCGGGGGGCTGAGGGCGCTGTTCATCTTCTCGAGCGCGCAGGCGGTGACCCTCGCCGCCATGACCGCGGTGGAGGGCCTAGTCGGCCTCTACCTGGTCGCCGCCCTGTTCGGGCTCGGTTTCGGCGGGGTCATCCCCTGCTATCCGGTGATCGTCCGCGAGTATCTGCCGGTGGGCGAGATCGGCCGGCGGACCGCCGTTGTCATCCTGTTCGGCACCATCGGCATGGCCTTGGGATCCTGGCTCGGCGGATTCGTCTTCGACCTCACCGGCTCCTATCGGCCCGCCTTCCTCACCGGCGTCGCCTTCAATATCGCCAACCTGGTGATCGTCGGTACGCTGATTCACCGTACCCGGCGACTGGGGCTCAGCCCCGCCGCAGGGTAGAAGACAACGATCAAGAGACATGGAAAGGATCGACCGATGAAGCTCTACTCCAGCCCCTCCTCGCCCTACGTCCGCAAGGTCATGGTCGCCGCCCACGAGGTCGGCTTGGCCGACCGCCTGGAGCTAGCCGCAGTAGGCAAGCAGGATCGGCTCTACCTGGTGGGTCCAGACAACCCGCTCGCCAAGATCCCGACCCTGGTGACCGACGACGGCGTGGCGCTGTTCGATTCGCCGGTGATCTGCGAGTACCTGGATCACCTGGCGAACGGCGGCGTGCTGTTCCCGGCCGGCGGACCCGAGCGCTGGGCCGCGCTCAAGCTGCAGGCGCTGGGCGACGGGGTCATGGACGCGGCCTGGCTGGTCAGCAACGAGCGCCAGCGCCCCGAGGAATTCCGCTGGTCCGACTGGATCGCCAAGCAGCAGAGCAAGGTCACCCGCTCGATGGACCTCTTCGAGCAGGACATCGGCCTGCTTGGCGACACGGTCACCATCGGCACGCTCACGGTCGCCTGCGCGATCACCTATGTCGAGTTCCGCAGCATCCTCGACGGCGACTGGCGCACCGGCCGGCCCAAGCTCGCCGACTGGCAGGCGGCCTTCTCCGATCGGCCGTCGATGCTGGCAACCGTCTACAAGGACTAGCCGTATCCCGAACGTCTTAGCCAGGACCGCGAGCGGCATCGCGCTCGCGCAGGCCCCTCACGCCGGCGGGGGAACCACCACCTGGTCGTAGCCGTGGTGCTTGGTGATAAGGCCGGAGTGCAGGAAGGCGTCGAGCGCCGCCTCGTACTGCTTAGACGTGATCGTCGGATCGGGGTTCCAGCAGCCGAGCTCCTGGTAGGTGCCGATAGTGGTCGCCAGTACGTCCCGGTCGATGCCCTTGAAGTAGTCGGCCTCGGCCCGTGCGATCTCTTCCGCCGGCGTCTCGTTCACGTAGAGCCGCGCCCGGCAATAGGCGCGCGTGAAGGCCTTGGCCATGTCGGTCTCCAGCCACTCGCGGGTGGCGCAAACGCTGGAGAAGGCGATCGGCCCGATGGCCTCGCCGACCGAGGCGACGATATGCCCGACGCCGTCCTTCTCGAGCTGCTGCGGCGCCGCCCCCTGCTGGTGCACGTAATCGCCGAGCCCGCCGCGGAACGCCTTGTCGATCTCATCGACGCTGCCGGCGTCGACGGCGTCCAGCGCGGCGTAGTCGACGCCCATCTTGTGGACAGCGAACTTAAACATCACCAGCGGCTGGCCGACGTGGTCAACCAGCACCTTCTTGCCCTTGAGCTTGTCCCAGGTGAAATCCGGGTCAGGTTCGCGCGCGGCGAGGAAGAAGCCGTCGCGCTCGTTGATCTGGGCGAAGTGGACCACCGGCGGAGCCTGGCCCTTCTCGAGCGATCCCCAGCCGTTGGAGATCGCCGACTGGGCGCAGTGGATGGAGCCGTCCTTGAGGCCGTCGAACACCGAGCGCTGAGGCGTGGCTACGTCGTAGGTGGGCTGGAGCCCCTCGGTGGAGAGGAATCCGCCGGTGATCGTCGAGATCAGCGGCGAATAGAAGGCCGAGTGGCGGCTGACCATGAGGTTGACCTGAGCCAAGGCTTGAACTCCCAGTTTTCCCGATGCGTTGGCGCCTCGGGCCACGTTGCGGCGAACCGGCCGGGCGCGTCAACCGTAAAGGGCGGCGTTTCAAGCCGACAAGGCCGTAGCGCAGGTCGTTCGCCTCGACCCGGTGGCCGTCTGCGGTCTCGGTCACGGTCCAGAACACCTGGCCCATAGCGAGTCAAGCGAAGTTATCGCGGCCTGACGCCCGGGCCGATGGCTGCGCGCCACGGGGACGGGTCCATCGGGTTCCATCATCGGGTCATTGGAGCAGGTATCCGACAACGAGCGGGGACGGCGGTGCGCGAGGTGCCCGCGCGAGGACCTCTGCGACAGGTGGCTCTGCGGAGTGGCCGAAGGGGGTAACGCTTTTTGTCCCAACGCACGGATCTTCCGCTTTCTTTCGGGGGCCGGCGAGTAGCCGTTCGACACGCGACCCACCGCCTCGAAGCGTGCGCACCCGCTCGATCCCGGTCTTGTTTCCCGGCCGAAGCCAACGGACGGCGAAACCCTCGTCCTTGGCTCCTCTTGCCGCTAACGCATTCTCCGATCAGCCCGAGCCCGCCGCCTGTCCGTTGCCGCGGGGGCCGAGCCCCGCCACCGCGTCGTGGAGCGCGTTGGCGATTCGCTCCTCGGGAGTCTCACCGGAGCCTAGCGCCTCCAGCTCAGCGGCCGCGATCGGCTCGCCGAACCTCACCACCACCCGGCCGAGGCGGGGAAACCGTCGATCGATAGACCACGCCTCGTAGGTTCCCTCGATCAAGACCGGCAGACACTTCGCCCCGGTCTCACGCGCCACGATGCCGATGCCCGGCAGGAACCGCTTGAGCTCGCCGTCCGGCGAGCGAGCGCCCTCGGGGTACCAGAACAGGATGCGGCGGCGCCTCAGGACCTTGGTGCCGAGGGCAAGGCTGGAGGCCGGACCGCGATCGGGATCGACGGGAAAGACGCCGGCAATGCGGCTGAAGAAGCGGACCAGCCGGTTGCTAAACAGGATCGCGGTGATGCCGCCCCAGTTGCCCCGGCGGATCTGCGCCAGCGGCAGGGCCGCGGCGATGGCGAAGGAATCGAGATAGCTGACGTGGTTCGGCGCGACGATCACCGGCCCGTCTTCCGGGACATGCGCGCTCCCCTCGGCGCGGAGCCGGAAGAGGAGCCGGAAGATCAGTCGGTTCAGCCCGAAGAGGGCCGCGGCCAGTAACACGAGCCCGAGGCCCCCAGGCTCCAGCCAGCGGAGTTGCTCGGGGCCCAGCCCGGCCGGTGCCAAAGGCGCGGTCGCCCGCGCGGCCGCCCGCTCGGTCGCCGCCACGACCTCGTGGAGCAGATCACGCACGGTAACGATCTCGGCCAGCCCATCTTCGGTGAGCTGGGCGCCGATGTCCTCCTGAAGCTCGAGGCCGAGGTTCACCCATTCCAGCGAACCGATGCCGAGGTCGAGCCTAGGATCGGCGTCGAGCGAGAGGTTGCGCTCAGGGAACTTGCGCTCGAGCAGATCCCAGACATGACGGGCGGCGGCAATCTCGAGGAGCGTGCGGTCCGCCTCCGAAAGCACCTGCGGCCGGCGCGCCCCTCCCTTGGTGCGGACCGCCTCGTAGAGTCCGGCGAGCTCGAAGCGCCTGAGCTTGCCGAGCGGCGTCCTCGGCAGGCCGTCGCGGATCACCGCGAAGTCGGTTACCCGCTTGAACGGAGCCAGCGCCGGCGAGCGAGCGCGCATCTCGCCGCGCAGGGCCTCGTCGATGTCGGTCGCGCCGGCGTCGCGCATCGCCTTCAGGTCGGGGCGAACCAATGCGACCAGGTCGCCGGCGATCTCCAGGACCGCGACCTCCTCGATCATCGAGCTCTCCGCGTAGATGTCCTCGACCTCTTCGGGCCAAACGTTCTTGCCGTCGGAGAGCACGATCCGCTCGGAGCCGCGCGCCCCGATGTAAAGGTAGCCCTCTGGATCGAAGCGCCCGAGATCGCCGGTCCGGAACCAGCCGTCGGCGGTGAACGCGATCGTGGTTGCCTCGGCATTGTTGAAGTAGCCCGCGAACACGCTGGGCCCGCGCACCTGGACCTCGCCGAGGCCGGACTCGTCGGCGCCTTCGATGCGGACCTCGACGCCGGCGAGCACCAGGCCGGTGGACTCGATGCGCGAGCGGCCGCGCCGGTTGAAACTCACGATAGGACTGGTCTCGGTGAGGCCGTAGCCCGAGAGCACCTCCCAGCCGAGGCCCTCGAGGGTCCGGGCAACCTCTGGATCGAGCGGCGCCCCGCCCGAAGCCAGGGTCCGGAGCTCCGGCGCGATGCGCCGCCGGATGGAAGCGAACAGCGCGCCGCCGAGATTGAAGCCGAGGCCGCGGCGAAGCGCGATGGCGAGGTGAAGCATCCCCTTGAACGCCGATCCCACGAGCCGCCCGCGGGCCGCCGTGCCGGCGCGGATGGCATCGGCGAGCGCCCGGTAGAGCCGCGGCACGCCAACGATCGCCGTCGCCCGCTCCTCAGCCAGCGCCGCGACAATCTCGGGGCCGCTGATGCCAGCCGGGAAGATCAGCGTGCTGCCGGCCGCGAGCGGAGCCAGCATGGCCGCCATGAACGGATAGACGTGATAGAGCGGCAGCGGCACCAGCAGGCGCTCGTCCGGCGTCAACAAACCCGAGGCCAACAGCCCGTCCATGTTGAAGCGGAGATTGCGGTGGCTGAGCGGCACCCCCTTGGGGCGCCCGGTGGTGCCCGACGTATAGAAGATCGCCGCCGTGTGCCACGGCAAAACCGACGCCCGCGCCCCCGGTTACGCAGCGAGAAGCGAGGTCCAGGCCCGGCCCTCCGGGGCGTCGTCTTCGCTGTCCAGGAGGAAGACCTCGAGCTGGGCCTCGCCGTCCAGCGCCTCAGCCAGGGCCTCCAGGCGGTCGCGGGTGGTGAAGATGCGCTTCGCTCCGCTGTCGGCGAGCGCGTGACCGAGATTGTCCCTGGCCATCAGCACGTCGAGCGGCACCACCGCGGCACCGCAGGCGGGGATGGCGAGCGCGGCGACCACCCATTCGGGCCGATTGGGCGCGAGTAGCGCCACCGGCTCGCTCGCCTCGACGCCCCAGCGCCGAAGCCCGGCGGCGAGCCGCACCGTCCGCTCGGCCAGCTCGGCAAAGCTCCAGCCCCTGCCAATACCGAGCGAGACGATGGCGCTGCGATCGCCATGCGCGGCGATCTCGTCGACCAGGGTCTGCAGTGTCGCCGGCTCTGCCATTCTCGCGTCCCGCCCGCTCCCCTCGAAATGCACCCCTTATCTATTCCATGCTTTCCGGGTTGTGAAAACCGGCACGATTCATGACAGGATGCGGGTTGAACTGAGTCCACACCAGCCGCGCCCCCAGCCGCCCATGCCCGAGACCACCATCCGACCCGAGCCGCCCGCACCGGAGAGCCCTCCGGCCATCGGGGTGGTCTCGTGGTGTGTCTTCGACTGGGCCAATTCGGCCTTCAACACCGTTGTCGGCACCTTCGTCTTCAGCGTCTACTTCACACGCGCGGTGGCCGAATCCGAGATCGCGGGCACCGCCCAGTGGAGCCGCGCGCTAGCCGTCGCCGGGCTTTGCGTCGCGGTCCTGAGCCCGGTGTTCGGGGCGATCGCCGACCGGGTGGGAACGCGCAAGCCCTGGCTCGCGGTGTTCGTCGCGATCACGGTGGCGACCACGGCCGCCATGTGGTCGGTCAGGCCCACGCCCGAATGGGTGACATTTGCGCTGGTTTCCATGGTGATCGCCAGCGTCGCCTTCGAGCTCTGCAACGTCTTCTACAACGCCATGCTGCCACACCTGGTGCCCGAGGCGCGGATCGGCCGGGTCTCGGGCTGGGGCTGGGGGCTGGGATACGCGGGTGGCCTCTGCTGCCTCGTGATCGCGCTGCTCGGCTTCGTCCAGGCCGAGAACCCCTGGTTCGGCGTCAGCACCGCGGAGGCCGCGAACATTCGCGCGAGCGCGCCCCTGGTCGCGGTCTGGTTCGCGCTGTTCGCGCTGCCGCTGTTCGCCTTCACCCCGGACCAGGAGCGCTCGGGGGCGCGCCTCGGCCAGGCGATACGCGAGGGTCTGGCCGTGCTCTGGCAGACGGTTCGCGAAGTCAGACAGTATGCCGACATCGCCCGGCTCCTGGTCGCCAGCGCGCTCTACCGCGAAGGGCTCAACACGCTGTTCGCCTTCGGCGGGATCTATGCCGCCGGCACCTTCGGCATGACCTTCGAGCAGATCATCGTCTTCGCCATCGCGCTCAACGTGACCGCGGGCCTGGGCGCGACCGGCTTTGGCTGGATCGACGACTGGATCGGTCCGAAGCGCACCATCGTGGTCTCGCTGATAGGCCTGATCGGCTTCGGGATGGCGTTGCTGCTGGTGACCTCCCAGCTCTGGTTCTGGGTGCTAGCGCTAGGCCTCGGCATCTTCGTCGGCCCCGCCCAAGCGGCGAGCCGGTCGTTCATGGCCCGCCTCGCGCCCACCGACATGACCAACGAGATGTTCGGCCTCTATGCGCTGGCCGGCAAGGCGACCGCGTTTCTCGGGCCGCTGGCGCTAGGCCTGGCGACCGAGACCTTCGCCAGCCAGCGCGCCGGCATGGCCACTATAATCGTCTTCTTCACCGCCGGGCTCGCGGTGCTGGCGAACGTGCGCCCCATCGGCGCCGCCCGCTGAGCCTTCGCTGGACGGCCCGGGCCGCCTGGGGGACGAAGCGACGCGGGGCTCTTTCCCTTACGCTCGAGATCGCCTAACGTGCGCGCAGCGCAAAGACGCCCGAGGGCGAGCGAAGGCGCAAGGGGATGGAGGTCGGTATCTGGACCGTGTTCTGGGCGGCGTCGCTAACGGCGATCGCCACCAGGCTGGGCGCCCTTCCCTTCTTGTTCGTCAGGAACATCAGCCGCCGCTGGCTCGGCATCTCCAACGCCATGGCCGCCGGCCTGATGCTCGCCGCCAGCCATGCCCTGATCGCCGAGGGCTACGTCTACGGTCCCGCGCGCACCGTCCTCGGCATCCTCATTGGCGTGCTCCTGATCGCGGCAAGCTACAGGGTGGTGGAGAGATACGACTACCGGCACCTCAACGTCGACGAGCTACGCCGGGCAGACGTGACCCGGATGCTGATGATCGTCGGGGTGATGACGCTCCATTCGATCAGCGAGGGCGTCGGCGTCGGCGTCGCCTTCGGCGTAGGCGACAAGCTGGGCTCGTTCATCACCGCCGCGATCGCCGTCCACAACATTCCCGAGGGCCTGGCCATCAGCCTGGTATTGGTGCCGCGTGGGACCGGCGTGCTCGCGGCCGCACTGTGGAGCGTGTTTTCGAGCCTCCCGCAGCCGGTGATGGCGGTGCCGACGTTCCTGTTCATCGAGATCTTCCAGCCCCTGCTGCCGATCGGCCTCGGCCTCGCCGCCGGCGCCATGATCTGGATGACCATCGCGGAGCTTATCCCTGAGTCGCTGGAGAACACGTCCAGCAGCACGGTGGCGATCAGCGTCACGGTCTCGATCGCCGCGATGCTCGCCTTTCAGGAATTCCTCCTGAAGTTCTGAGGCTCCCGCCCGCGCGCGGGCGCGGCTTATCAAGTCAGAACGAGACGATCGCCATAGGCTTCGGCATCACCGCCGGCTGTGCCCCAGCTCCGTACCCCGGGCCCGGGCTGAGCGTCGCTCGGCGTAGTCCGGGGCGACCATCGGATGGGATCGCGGAAGGCCGAAAATCTCGCGGTACTCCGTCGGCGTCACCTCGTGCGCGGCCGACAGGTGGCGCTTCAACATCCTGAACCGGCGGCCGCAGAGGAAACAGGTGATGTGGGGCCCGCCCACGGCAACCTTCGACGGGAGCCTCGAACGACCGGCGATGCCTCCGGCTTGCGCGAGGACCAGCGACGCTAACCGGTCTCCGACGGCCTTGACCACGATCGCGACATCGGATGAGGCGACGGAATAGCTTGACACATAGGCCGTGACGACGCGCGCCGCAAGCTGCGCCGTCACCCTGTCCTTGCCCGGGGGTGTCCGCATGTTTCAGCCCCGTTCCCCAAACGTATTAATACTTCTAGGTGGGGTGTCGGAGCGGCCCTTCCAAGCGGCACCGGCACCTCCCCCTCGCGGGTGCCGGAACGCATGGAATGCGTGGGAATACCGATGGAAAAATTCGCGCTCAGCTGATAGTTTTGCTTGCTCACTGCGAGATTTTGCTTATTTAAGACCCGTTAGCGTTAAGACCCGCTACCATTAAAGCCCTTTAGCATCGTAAG
>PVBE010043409.1_pt1 | contig 14578 bp, 8 predicted proteins | sample 1631181 | NCBI WGS metagenome assembly PVBE01 (sample SAMN08397723, study PRJNA350692) | Marine metagenome, whole genome shotgun sequencing project. | isolation source: water | place: Pacific Ocean | collected 2012-04
AGCAGGTTTTTATCACGACGGCAATCAGTAGTGATCCGAAGTCGATTTATTCGCTGGAAACCAGCGGCAAGATTGATCGCCGTAGTGACACCTCGAAACATCAATGGAAAGTGATCTGCCTGGACCTGGCATCGGGAAAAGTACTCTGGGATCGTTTGGCTCATGAAGGGGCCCCCAGGGTCCAGCGGCACTCGAAGAATTCCTATGCCTCGGCAACCCCTGCCACGGATGGTAAACACGTGGTGGCAAGTTTTGGTAGCCAGGGCCTCGTTTGTTACAGCATGGAGGGACGCTTGTTATGGAAGCGTGACCTGGGTGTGATCGATGCCGGGGCCTCGTACGATGATACCTATGACTGGGGGATCGGTAGTTCGCCGATTATTTTCCAGGACCTGGTGATCGTCCAGGCGGATGCCCAGCATGATTCGTACGTGGCTGCCTTTGAACTGCGAACCGGTAAGCCCCGCTGGCGGGTGAAACGTGACTTGATCTCGTCTTTTTCGACCCCCACCATCTTCCGGCATGACGGCCGGGTGGAATTGATCTGTAACGGTGCTGAGCAAATGCGCAGTTACGATCCGCTAACCGGAAAGGAATGGTGGCGTCTGCAGGGAAGTTCGAAGAATACGACGCCCACTCCGGTCGTGGGACATGGACTGGTCTTTATCGCCAGCGGCTACCGGGCTCAACCGGTTTTCGCTGTCGGTCCTGGTGCCGAGGGTGACATCTCAACGGCCATGGATGCACCGCCTCATGAGTCCATTGCCTGGCGCAGTGAGCGGGGAGGGCCCTACATGACAACGCCGCTGGTGCATGGTGCATACCTGTATATCCTGCGCCGCGGTATCCTGAGTTGTTACGAGGCGAAAACGGGAGAACGCAGGTACCAGGAGCGGGTCAGCGGAGATCGTTTTTATGCATCGCCGGTAGTGGCCGGCGACAAGTTGTTGCTGGCCAGCGAGGCCGGACGCGTCACGGTGGTCCAGGCCGGTCCGCGTTACCAGGTGCTGGGAACCAATGATATGGGGGAATCCTGCATGGCTACGCCGGCACTGGTCGGCAAGACAACGTTGATTCGTACGTTGCATCACCTGGTAGCCATCCGGGTTGGCTCAACAAGCCCCTGACGGCCCTTCGTGGTTTACTTTCCGATGCAGAAAAGGTGGCGTTCTCCACGGATCAGGAGTTGGTTGCCGACTGGAACCGGGGAAGCGATTAACCGCTCTCCCATGTCGTTTTCTGCTTCGAACTTGAAACCGTTCTTGAGGCTTGCCACCAGGAGGACGCCATCCTCACGTGGTGCGTACATGTTTCCGCCGGCCACGACCGGGGATGCATAGTACTTGGCTCGATGCTTGGGAAAACGGCCCTCCCAGAGAGTCTTGCCGGTGGCCGGATCGATTCCCTGCACTTCACCGGAGTCTCGTAGCAGCATGACTTGCTTGCCATCGGTACACGGTGTCGGAACGAAAGAACCGGTGTCGGTTCGTGTCCAGATGCGGTGGGTCTTACTGACATCCCCCTTGCCCCCGAGGCGGATGCCAGCCAGGCGGCTACCACGACCATAGGGAATCACGGCCATGTCATCGGCGATCACGTAGGAGGCCACGGCCACCCAGTTTCGTTTTTCATCGGGATTGAAGCCGGCACAGGACCAGAGAATGTTGCCATTGGCTGCGTCGTGCGCGGTGAGATGCTCGGCTCCCCACACCAGGATCGCTTCTTTCCCCGATTGTTGAGTGACGATGGGAGTCGCATAGCTGTGGTCGCCCTCGACCGGGGTTTCGTAGTTGCGATCGACTTTCCAGACGAGTTCACCGGTCTTCTTGTCAAAGGCAGCCAGGTAGGAGTTGCCCTTGTGCATCACGGCAACGTTCACATGGTTACGGGTAAGCACCGGCGAGGTGCCCAGGTCCCAGTAGAGCGTGTCCTTGCCATAGCGTTGTTGCAGGTTGGTTTTCCAGAGTAACTTACCCTCGATCGTGAGACCTGCCAGGTGGCCACTCTTGAAGTAGCCAAACACGTAGTTGCCATCGGTGATGCAGGAGGGATTACTGCCGGAACCGTTGCGATGCTTGCCCCCACGTTGTTTGCCAACAGCAGTTTGCCAGAGCTTGTTGCCGGACCAGTCCAATGCCATCACGGTGTCCTGGTCTGCTGCTTCGCAGGTCAGAATGATCTGGTTGTCCCAGACGATGGGGGTCGAACACCCGGGGCCGGGGAGGGCAACTTTCCAGAGGATTCCTTCTTTTTCGTTCCAGCTTTTCAGGAAAGTTCCCTGGGCGACCGTGCCGCCGTGATTCGGTCCGCGCCAGCTGGGCCAGTGGCGTTCAGGAACCGGTTCTGCAGCGAGGGTCCAGGTGGCCAGGGTCAAGGCGAGGGTCAGGCAGGTGAGTGGCTTCAACATGATCGGTTTCCTTAACTTTCCTGGATTGAAACGAGTTAGTACCGGTTTCTCAGACTTGCCGACATTTGACCTGACTGCTCCTGGAAAGTCGATGGCAAGCGTGGAATTGGCTTCCGGTGCCCCCCCGGTCGCCGGGATTTGCGGAATGTGTGCGATTATCGGTACCTGGGTCTTTCATTCAGTTTCAGACCCCTTAAGATTGAAGCAAAATTCGATCAACCGACGATGCACATTTGCACGAAAGGTGCCAACCGATGAAACGATTTGCAATCATCTGCCTGTCCAGCCTGGTAGTTTTGGCAGTGACTCAGACACAGGTAACCGCTCAACCCAAGGTCAACCCGCAGATCCTGGAGAAGATCAAGGCAGCTCTTCCTGAAGCGGCACCGGCTAAGCCCAAGCAGCCCCGCAAGGTCCTCTTGTTCAGCAAGACGAATGGATTTCGGCATGGTTCCATACCGGTTGGCGTTGCCTCGTTGACCATGCTCGGAAAAGAGACAGGTGCCTTCACAGCCACGCATAGCGAAGATGACGCCATGTTCGAGCCGGCAACACTCAAGCAGTTTGATGCGGTGATCATGGTCAATACGACGGGGGAGTTGTTCCGCCCACGGAAGCTTCCCGCGGATGCAGCCGCCAAGAAGAAAGCCCTTGAGCGAGAAGAACGACTCAAGAAAAGCCTGGTCGACTTCGTCAAGAGCGGCAAGGGACTCGGTGGTACTCATTCGGCGACGGATACCTACAAGAACTGGAAAGAGTACAACGTCATGATGGGAGGCGCGTTTGATGGCCATCCATGGCACACGGAAGTTCCAGTCCGATTGCTGGATACCGGGCATCCTCTGAACAAGGTGTTCCAGGGGAAAGGGTTTACCGTCCGCGACGAGATCTACCAGTTTCGTGCCGACACGGCCCAGCCAACGGAACGTAAGATGCTGCTAAGCCTGGATCCCAGCTGGGATCAGTTGAGCAAGGGCAAACGTAAAGATGGCTTCTATCCTGTCAGCTGGATCAGTGCTTACGGTCAGGGCCGGACATTTTACTGTTCGCTGGGACACCGAAACGAGATTTATCACAATCCCCACGTTCTCGAACATTACCTGGCGGGTTTCCAGTACATCCTGGGCGACCTTGCAGCAGATGCGACACCGGCCAAGACTCCCTGAGTGATCTCCTGGAGGCGGGGAAAAAGCGAGGTTTTAGGTGTCCTTGAAATGTGATCTAAGGTGCCTTTAAAGAAGGGTTTAGGATTACTGTTGGCGCGTTTGCTGTCGTGGGTTCCAGGTAGATTTATTTTGAGGCAGCCGAAAAGATCGGCCGATGTTAGAATACGGAGCAGTTACAGGAGCCACATCGTATGCTAACCATCATGGATCGAAAGTCGACCCGCACGTGCCAGGGCATGGGACGACGTGAGTTTTTGCGCATCGGTGGCCTTGGCCTCGGGGGAATGGCGCTGCCACAATTGCTCGCCGCCCGCGCCGAGGCGAGCCTGGTGCCGGGTGCCATTCGTGACAAGTCCGTCGTGCTGTTGTTTCTCAACGGTGGGCCTCCGCATATCGAATTTTTTGATCCGAAGATGACGGCGCCGAGTGAGATTCGGAGCATCACCGGGGAAATTCCGACGAAGTTACCAGGGGTTACTTTTGGTGGAACGTTCCCCAAGTTGGCTGCGATGGCAGACCAGTTGACAGTCGTGCGGTCTTATGGCTCAGGTAATTCAAGCCATACCTACGGCAAGGTGCTGAGCGCCGGGAATAATCTCGAAGCAACGATGAGTGCGATTTACGCCAAGGTGCGTGGCAATAACCATCCTCGCACGGGCATGCCGACCAACACCCTGATCCTGCCGGAGGCGATCCAGGGTGAGTTGAAAATGGGCAGTAACTTCGAGACGAAGGCCCTGCCGACGATGACGCAGGCAGGCAAATTGGGGCCTTCCTTTAGCGCCTTTAATCCTGCCGGCGGGGGCCAGTTGCAGCAGGATATGAAACTGAAAATTACGGCTGATCGCCTGGACGATCGGCGTAGCCTCCTGGGGAATCTCGATACCCTGCAGCGGCAGGTGGATCGACTGGGAATCCTGGATGATGCGAATACTTATCATCAACAGGCTTTCGATGTCATCATGCGTGGGGTTGCCCGTGCGTTCGATCTGTCCGAGGAAGATCCACGCACGATCGAGCGTTACGATACCAGCAAGATTTTCAAGATGAAGGATCTGCAGCGTTACAACGACATGCGCCGCGTGTCGAATCTGCTGGGTAAACAGATGTTACTGGCCCGGCGTCTTTGTGAAGCGGGTTGTGGTTTCGTGACCGTGTCTGATTGTGGTTGGGATTACCATGCGAACAACAATAGTCCCAAGCAGATGACCGGTATCTGGCCCATGGGAAACCAGGTGGATCACGCTGTAAGTGCTTTCCTGGAAGATGTTCGAGAACGTGGCTTAAGCGATAAGATCCTGCTGGCGGTCACCGGGGAAATGGGGCGCTCGCCAAGGATCAATAAGAATGGTGGACGTGATCACTACGGAGAATTGACCAGCCTGCTGCTGGCCGGCGGTGGCCTGCAGACGGGACAGATTATTGGGCAGTCAGATCGACAGGCTGCCAAGGCATCCAGTACGTCGTATCGTCCACAGCATCTGATGGCCACCATCATGCACACGTTGTTTGATATCGGTAAGGTGCGACTGGATCCGGGATTGCCCCGGGAGTTGATCCAGTTGCTGGAAAAAGATCGACCCATCGATCGACTGTTCTGAATTCTACAAGGCAGTTGAGACGGTGATGAATCTAGCTGGAAATTACCACCGAGCAGGCTTGGGTCAGCGAAACTTTGCGATGGGCGGGACAGCCTGCTTGCTGGGATTACTCTTTTGCTTGCTGGTGCAGGCCGCGCCACCGGAGGTGGGTCGCAAGCAATTGATTCGTGTATTGCACTCGCCGAATGAAACGGTCGCGAGCCGTCTACAGGCGCTGCAGACGTTGGCCCGCATGGCACCGTTGCCTGCAGCAACTTTCGTTAAGACGATGCAGGAGGCGCCAGCAGCTTTACAGCGGGCACTGGCTATGCAACTGGCACAGGATGAGAGCGGTGCGAAGACGTTACTCGGTTCAGTTCTCGCCGGAAAGTGTTCCGCAAGGCTACTGGAGCAGGATTCGATCATGACCCGGTTGCAGCAGGTGGCCAGCAAGCAACAGCAGCAGGCGTTGGAGGATTTGCTGGACAATGTTTCCTCCGTGGACGAAGAGATCATCACGCTTATCGCCCAACGTCGCAGGGGTTTCCTGGCGGCCAAGACTGAGGCGAAACGTGGGCAAGCCGTATTTGAGAAAAATTGCGTGGCGTGTCATCGGGTGAAAAAGGACGGTGGGAAAATCGGGCCCGATCTCAACGGGGTTGGTCACCGCGGCCTGGATCGTATGTTGGAAGATGTGCTCGATCCTCATCGGAACGTCGACCCGGATTTTCGTCGCACGACCGTGGTCACCACGGAGGGAGGTATCCTGAGTGGTTTGCTGGTGCCTGGGAAGGGTACGCAGCGACTCCTGATGGATCAGCAGGGGAAGGAGATCGTGCTGGATCAGTCGAAGATCGAGGAAGCGATTATTTCGCCGCTGTCGGCGATGCCGACAGGACTCGCTGGACACTTGCCCGCAGGTGAATTTTATGACTTGCTGGCCTACCTGCTGACCCTGCAGCGAAAACCTGGTACTCCGTCGCCAAAATAGACCGGGCGTGTTGTTCTCGTGCCGGATCGGGCAAAAGTAGCTCCCGGTATGCAGTCGCGATGAAACCCGGAAAAATGGGTGTTCTTGCCCAAGCTGATTGCGTAGAAGCGGGCTGCACGCTACGATCAAAACGACCATTTGCAGTTATCTGGCAAGCATTTTATGGGGAGATCCACGATGAAGACAGGTAGCCGATTTCGAGGGATGAGACGCATGGGTACGGGCAGGCGAGGTATCGTCATGTCGTTGCTGGGCCTGGGTCTGTTGATCCATTCCGTCAGCGCAGAAGACTGGCCTCATTTTCGTGGACCCAACAGTGCTGGTATTTCCAGCTCTGACAAGGCGTTGCCAGTACAGTTTTCGAGTGAGAAAAACGTGCGATGGTCAGCCAAGGTTGGTGATGGTGTGGGCTGCCCCGTGGTTGCGGCTGGGCGTGTCTTTGTTTGCGAAATGGGAGATGACCAGACGGTTGCTCTTACCGGTTATGATTTAAAAACCGGCAAGCAGCTCTGGAAACGCCAATGGAAGACAGGTGATATTGCCGTCGTTCACAAGACGAACAGTCATGCATCGACGACACCTGCTGCCGATGCGGAACGCGTGTACTTTTATTTCAGTAGCCTGGGAATGATTGCCGTAGACGCCACCAATGGTAAGGATGTCTGGCAACTCAAGCTTCCCGAACCGTACTTCGTTTTCAAGTGGGGGCCTGCAATGTCCCCGGTGCTCTACAAGGACAAGCTCCTGTTTTGCCAGGATGATGATCTCTACCCGGCTTTTTATGCTCTCGATAAACGTACTGGTAAGGTCGTCTGGAAAGACGACCGTTCTGACATGGCCGTGAATTACTCGCATCCGGTGATTTGTCCCACCGCAGCGGGTGACGAGATCGTCGTGGCCGGGACCGGCTTGCTGATCGGTTATCATCCGGATAGTGGGAAGCGCTTGTGGCATGCCAGGGTCTTGTTGCGAAATATCAAGACCACACCCGTGGTGCAGGACGGCGTGATCTATATCTCGTTGCAGAGTGGCGGAATTGCTAACCAGTGGCTGGCTTCGGTCGACCGGGCAGAAACTGGCAACAGCGATGGAAAGTTGACACGGGACGAGATGCAGGCATTTGTCGGTGATCGCAAGATCCCGGAGCAGTTTTTCAAGAAAACCTTTGGGCGGGGTGACCTCAACAAGGATGGTCAGTTGGAAGGTGAAGAGTTGGATGTTGCTTTCCTGCACAAGGACAATTTTGCCGGGGCGCGGTTCAGCCGTGAAGAGGCGGCGGATGAATATGTGCTGGCGGTGCGTGGTGGCGGCCGTGGTGACGTCACCGAGTCACATCTGCTCTGGAAACACAAGACGAAGCATACCGATCACATCGTTTCACCGCTGGTCGTGGGTAAACGCATGCTGCTGGTCAAAGGTGGTGGGATTGCTACCTGCTTCGATACCCAGAAGGGATTGCCGGTCTGGAAAGCCAAGCGAATCCAGAACACGGGTGAGTATTTTGCATCCCCGATTTACGGAGACGGTAAAATCTACGTGGCAGGTGAAAATGGGTTCGTGGTGGTCATGAATAATGATGGTGCGGAGCTCAAGGTGCTGGCCAAGAACGATATGGGAGATGCCATCGTGGGAACACCGGCACTCTCCGACGGAAACCTGCTGGTGCGCACGCGTACAAGGCTCTTTTGTATCGCCAAGGAATAGTGTGGTAGCCACCGGATAGTTGGAACAGGAACCAGGTCATCGTTGCCTGTGGCAGACAGGGTGCTGGGTTCATGAGAGAAGACTGCAGATGAAAGCGAACAATCGTTGGTTGGGATGCCATGTTCCATTGCTCTTGCTGGGAACCGTCCTGCTGTCGACCAGTACGATTCTGCTGTCTGCTGAACCTTTGCCATGGACGGATTTTCGCTTGACGGATACTCGCGGCAAGGTTTCCCACCTTGCAGAGATTAAGACGCCCCTGGTAGTCATGGTTTTTCTTGGGACAGAATGTCCGCTGGCCCAGCTTTACGCACCGCGACTGGAACAACTGTCGCAAAAGTATGCGGGCCGGGGTGTTACCTTCCTGGGGATCAATTCGAATCGGCAGGACTCCCTTGCCGACATGGTGGCCTACGCAAAACGGACCGGCATCACGTTTGCCCTGGGAAAAGATTTACGTAACCAGGTAGCCGATGCGATGAAGGCCCAGCGTACGCCCGAGGCCTTCGTGTTGGATGAACAACGTCGGGTTCGTTACCGCGGTCGAATCGATGACCAGTATGGCGTCGGTTACAGCCGAACGACAGCAAAACGGCATGACCTGGCGATGGCGATTGACCAGTTGCTGGCAGGTGAAAAGGTGACGGTGGACCGCACGACCCCGGTTGGCTGTCATATTGGTCGGTTGCGTCCGATCACAGGCAATCACGAGGTAACGTACCATGAGCACGTACAACCGTTGCTCAAGAAACACTGTGTGCAGTGTCACCAGCCTGGTGAGATAGGTCCGTTTTCACTGACCGACTACCAGGAAGTTGCAGGATGGGCTGAGACCATCCAGGAAGTTGTCCAGTTGCAGCGTATGCCACCGTGGCATGCCAGTCCCAGGCACGGGGAATTTCGCAACGCGCGTTTCATGAGTGACCAGGAAAAATCCCTTTTGAGACGCTGGGTTGCCGCAGGAGCTCCGGAAGGTAAGCCTGTCAGCGGGAACGACGCAGGGAAGCCACTTCCAGTGGTGCAGACGAAACCCTGGAAACCTGATGTCACGATTGCGATGCGGGAACGACCTTACGAGGTGCCAGCTGAGGGAGTCGTGCAGTACCAGTACTTCGTGGTTGATCCCGGTTTCAAGGAAGACAAGTGGATCAGTGATGCCAAGATCGTGGCGGGGAACCGATCGGTGGTGCATCATGCGATCGTTTTCGTGCGGCCACCCGGGAATACTCGCATGCGAGGATTTGGCTGGCTGACCGGTTACGTGCCAGGTCAATCCAACACGGAGCTACCGCCTGGCCTTGCCCGCCGGATACCGGCGGGGTCGAAGCTCATTTTCCAGATGCACTATACGCCGGTCGGCAAGGTGGTTGAGGACCGTACGCGTATCGAGATGAAGTTCGTGGAGGCAGAAACTGTGCAGCACGAGGTGCTCACGATGCTGGCGATGAACCGCGACTTCGAGATTCCACCCGGGATGGCAAACTTTCGCGAGGAAGCCGTAGTAGACGAGTTTCCACAGGGGGCTCGTTTGCTGGCCATAGCGCCTCACATGCATGTGCGCGGCAAGTCGTTTCGGTTTGTTCATCAACGGGGAAGTGAAAATCGAATTCTGCTCGACGTACCGCAGTATGATTTTAACTGGCAGCACGTCTATGAGCTTCGTGATTACGTGGAGTTAAAGCCTGGGGACCGTTTGCAGTGCGTCGCCCATTTCGATAATTCTTCGCAGAACCCGGTGAATCCCGATCCGACGGCAACTGTGCGCTGGGGAGATCAGACGTGGGAGGAAATGTTGATTGGTTACTGCATGGTGGCAGTTCCAGTCGGTGCACCTGTGGTGAGCGACGCCGATAAGGCGTTACGGCAATTAGCGGAGAAGAAGGCGAGGAAATTCCTGGAGAAGTTTGATCGGAACAAGGATGGCCAGTTGGAGAAGAACGAGGTTCCAGTCGCGTTGGCGCGGTTTGGTTTTCGACGCCTTGACCGGAACGACGATGGGGTCATTGTTTTTCGCGAGGCAGTTAGCGACGCGATGCGAACCCTGCGTGGAAAGAACTAGGTTCTCGTGCAGCTCTTTAACTGGTATGCCGACTATTTTCGCGGTCACCGATTCGTGGTCTGGGGGTTCGTGGTCCTGCTGACCCTGGTCAGTGGCTATGGGTACTGGCAGCCGGAACGAGTTGTCGAACGACGCAGGTCTGACGATGCGGTTAAGACTGCGGCAGAGTCCGAGGCGTTTGACCTGAGAGGTTCTGATTGTTTCCTGGTTATCGATGGGGACGATCTCTTTACCGCCGATTCGGTTCGGGCTCTGCGAAATGTTATCTCGGCGGTCGAGGAATTGCCTTACGTGCATCGTGTGGTCTGGCTGGATCGTGTGCCGTCGCGCAATCGATTTGGACTGGATGAACCCTTGTTCCCTCCCGAGGATTCTTCTCCCGAGCGGTTTCGAGTGGCCCGGGAACGTGCCCTGAGTCACCCCCTGATCGTGGGCCAATTGATTGCCGCTGACGCACGTACGATGATTGCGCCGATCGAATTTGACTGGCTGGAAGTGCGGGATAACGAGGATTGTTCAGATCGTCTGCTGGCGGCTGCCCGGCAGGCAGGTGATGAGGCCAGTACCAACCTGCGGATTCGGTTGACGGGATATGTGCCCCTGAGCCTGGATTATGACCGACTGTTTGAACGAAATGAGAAACGATTTCGGATCATTGCCTACAGCGTGTCATTGCTGATGGCGACGATTATTTTTCGAGGCCTGGCCGCTATCCTGATTGTTGTGGCGGCACCGGCCATGGGCATGTTCTGGGCTTTTGGCTTGCTGGAATTGCTTCAGGAACCCTCCAATCCGCTGACCAATGTCGTGTTGCCCGTCCTGTTAATGATGGTGGGGTTGACCGATGGCGTGCACCTGATGGTGAGGATTCGGCATGAGAAAGCGGGTGGCGGAACGCGGCTGGCGGCGGCAGCCGAATCAGTGCGACATCTTGGCCTGGCCTGTGCCCTCACCTCGGTCACGACGGCAGTAGGATTCGGCTCGCTGTTGCTGGCCCAATCAGAAGTGATCCAGGATTTTGGCCGCGCCTGTGCGATCGGGGTTATCTGTGTGTTCATTGCCGTGATCATGCTGATCCCACTGCTGTCGGCCAGTTGGATCGGACGTAACCTGGAACGCGGATACCGTGATCGTGGCACGGCAAAGTCCCACGCCGGTTGGCAGAAGTTATCGGGGCTATTGCAGCGTCGGGCAGGGACACTGACCTTGCTGGGAATCGGCTTTACGTTGGTGGCCATGGTCATTTCACTGCAGTTGCGTCCTGACGACAAGTTAAGCAGCTCACAGCCCACCTCGAGTGAGCCATTCGAAGCCTTGCGGCATTGTGACCAGGCCTTTGGTGGCCTGGAGTTTGTGACCGTCGCGATCAGCTGGCCGGAGGGTAAGCCGAACCAGAGGGCTCGGATCATGGACGTGGTCAGCGAGGTGGGAGGGATTGTCGACCAGGAGCCCCTGTTGCGATCGCCCCTGTCACTGCGCGAGTTGCTGGGTTCGTTTCCCAGTGACCTGCCGTTGCGGGAGAGGTTCAGTTACGTTGCTTTCCTGCCCCAGGAGTTAGCTCCCATGTTTGTGAACGAGCAGCAACGGACTACGAAGATGACCGTACGAATCCAGGACCTGGGGATCGCTCGGTATCGACCGGTATTTTCACGAGTCCAGGAGCGACTGGTTCAACTGGAAAAACGTTACCCGGGATTTCAACTGGAGTTGACGGGCAGTCCCGTGCGACGGTGTGACAATCTCTGGAAGATCGTGACCGACCTGGCGGCCAGCCTGGGAGTTGCATCGGTGATTATTCTCGTCATGATCGCCGTGGCATTCCGGTCGTTCACCCTTGGGTTGCTTTCCATTGTTCCAAACCTGCTGCCGCTGGCCCTGACGGGAACGATTCTTTACTGGCTGGGGTTACCGTTGGAGATTGCCAGCGTCTGCTCATTTACGGTTTGCCTGGGTATCGCCGTGGATGACACGATTCATTTTCTCACGCGTTATCGGTTTGAATGCCAGCAGGGGCACGATGTCTGCGATGCAGTACGACGCGCCGTCCAGGGCGTGGGGGGAGCACTGTTGATTACGACGGTGATTCTCGTGTCGGGGTTTGCGACCGTGCTGGTGAGCGAATTGCCGGCGCAGCGGACGTTTTCGGCGATGGCTTGCACGACTATTACATCGGCGTTGTTGGGTGACCTGGTGTTCCTGCCAGCGATGCTGATCTATTTCCGGCGTTTCCGCGCGGTTCACCTGGGGACGCCGATCGTCGAGGAAGATTGAGCAGCTGTCTTTAACCCAGCAGCCCCGGAATCGGCTTCGCATGGTAGATCTGGTGCGGCCGTGAGACCTCGTCATGCCAGACCGCCGTGGGGGGAATTCCCAGTGCGTGGTAGATCGATGCTGCCATGTTATCAGGCAACTGGGGACTGGATGCAGGATAGGCACCAATGTGGTCGGAAGATCCGATCACGTTACCGCCCTGGACACCACCTCCGGCAAAGAACACCGACTGGACGGCTCCCCAGTGATCGCGTCCGGGCAGGTTAAAGCTTTCCGAGAGCGTGGATAGTTTTGGTGTGCGACCGAATTCTCCAGCCATGACAATCATCGTACTGTCGAGTAATCCGTTGGATTCGAGGTCGTCCAGGAGCGTGCAGAGTGCCTTGTCGGTGGGTGGAAAGAGCTTGTCTTTGAGTCGCGGAAAAGCATCGCCGTGGGTATCCCAGGTTTCATTGTTGCCCAGGTTCACCTGGATCAGGTTGACGCCTGCCTCGACCAGGCGATAAGCCATCAGCAAGGACCAGCCAAAACTGTTCTTGCCATAGCGTTCCTGTGTTTTTTCATCGGCGTTGGTGACGTCGAAGGCGCGGCGCACCTTGGCGTCGGCCAGCATGGAAATCACCGATTGACGGTTCTGGTCATACTGGTTGACGACGGCGGAATTTTCCATGGCCGCCCGCTGGTTATCAATTGTCTGCAGTAAGCTGAGACGATCGCCCAGTCGCTTATGATTCATGCCGGCAGGAAATTTCAGGCTCGGTGCCTGGTAAACCCGCGCGTCAGGATCGGTGGGCGGTTTCTTGGATTGGTTCGGGTAGGTGTATTCCGGATAGGCTCCGCGCCACATCGGGTTGCCATAGGGTGAAGCCTCGATAAAGAACGGGTCACGATGCCGACCCATGAGTCCACCGTAGGCACCCGGAATCACACCGCCGGACCAGTGAACGAGGCGTTCAGGTAGCACGATCGCGGGAGGGAGATTATTGTTTTGCGGCGGAAGTGCGTCACCAACGACGGAGGCAATCGACGGCCAGTCGGAGGAACGGGGTTTTCGGTCACCACGAAAACCTGTTGGCGGAACCGAACGTCCCGTCAGCATATAGAAATGGCCCAGCGTATGACCGTTCGTGGGATGCGTCAGAGAACGGCAAACGGCCCACTTCTCACTCCGCTTGGCAAGGCCGGGTAAATGTTCACTGATCTGGATGCCGGGTGTACTGGTCGGGGCTGGATTGAAGTCGCCACGGATTTCAGCAGGAGCATCCGGTTTAAGGTCAAAACTTTCATGCTGAGCCAAACCACCTGACAGGAAAATGTAGATACAGGTTTTGGCTTTGCCTCCACCGGGTAGCGTGTTTCCACCGGCTGCCTGGAGCTGGGAGAGGTGATTACTGCCCATGCCGAGCAATCCAATCGCTCCAGCCTGGATGGCTGTGCGACGAGAGAGTTTCGGGTGCGACCAGTTTTGGGGAGCCATGCGACATTCCTTGCCTTGAACCGATACGAATTTGCTATGCCTATTGTTAATATCGTAGCCGTCCCTGTCAAACATGAGCAAGATCATTCGGTCCTCTTTTAAGGAGCTATCCGGGTGTCGATTCTGACGTTTGAGCCAGTGGGCAACGGCACGGTACTGGTCTAAGATGGTGGCTAACCGTTCATGAGGTAGGACCTTAAGTCCCGCTTATGAAGGGTGAGGTAGATGCCCGCCGGGGCCTCAGTTGTCGTTAAATCAGGGGCATGGGTCTGTTGATTCTCCAGGAAAGCGAGTGCGTTATGAATCCGATGTTGAAACGATGGTGTGGTTACGGGTGGATCCTGGCGATTTCATGGCTGGTCCTTTCAGCAGAGTTGCAGGCGGCTGAAAAGAATGCCAAGCCCCCTAATATTCTCTTCGTGTTTGCCGATGATCAGGCATTTAACACGATCGCAGCACTGGGCAACCAGGAAATTCGGACCCCACACCTGGATCGGATTGTCCAGGATGGCATGACGTTTACCCATACGTTCAACCAGGGGTCGTGGTCCGGAGCGGTTTGCGTGGCCAGCCGTTGCATGCTCAATACCGGCAGGTTCCTCTGGAACGCGAATCGCATTTACGGCCAGACAGAGAAGGAACGCCAGGCTGGACGGTTCTGGTCAGAACATCTCAAGAAAGCGGGCTATGAAACCTACATGACAGGTAAATGGCATGTCAGGGCGGATGCCACCAAGGCCTTTGATCGTGCGGGCCACGTTCGGGGAGGCATGCCTAACCAGACTCCCGAGGGTTACAACCGACCCCGCAAGGGCCAACCGGATCCCTGGAAACCGTGGGATGAGAAATTTGGAGGATTCTGGAAGGGTGGCAAGCACTGGAGCGAGGTGGTCGGGGATGACGCCGTATCATTCCTGGAGGAG
>PVBE010397768.1_pt1 | contig 14578 bp, 14 predicted proteins | sample 1631181 | NCBI WGS metagenome assembly PVBE01 (sample SAMN08397723, study PRJNA350692) | Marine metagenome, whole genome shotgun sequencing project. | isolation source: water | place: Pacific Ocean | collected 2012-04
CGTCCCTCGCGCACCATATTTTGTTACGGAACCGGCCAGAGGCCGTCCCGAAACCAAGTCATGCATTATAAAGGAAATTTCGAAGCGGCTGAGTGGTTTCTCAGGCTTATCCGACTGTGCCGTGGCCGATTGAAATCGGCCACGGGCTTCTACGGACGTTGTGCGCGGAAAAACAATTTGTCGATCATTGAGGGAGGGGCAACCGGCTTCCGGACGGTCAGCTTTTTCTTGAGGCTTTCGATCTCGACAGTCATGCGACGGCGCTCACCCTGCCATCGGACTTCGTTCGCCTGCATCCGCTGCTCAAATTCGATTTCGAGTGAATGCTTTCGCACTTCAAGTTCGGCTTCCATCTTTTCCTCAAGGCCCTGCTTGACTCGAAGGTCATTGCTGGATCGGTCGATGAGGTCTACGATGCGGCCTTCGAGATCGTTGACCTTAGCCTCGAACCGAGTCTCTCCGGACTGCAACTCCAGGAGCTGCTCTTCGCACTTGGCTCAAGCTGCCGATTGTAGCGTTCGGCTGTATCAAGTCGGCTCTGGATGTCCGCGCTGCCTTCTCCCCGTTTTCGCACCTCTTCCAGTGACTTGCGAAGGCTGTCAATTTCGTCATGCAGTCTTCGCCGTTCATTACGCCACCGGTCTGTGGCCGCATCGAATTCGGTTTCCAGCTGCTTCCTTTCCCGATTCGTCCTCCGAAGTCTGTCTTCGAACTCCTCCCGAACATCGTCGGCAGGTCGAGCGGAACTACCTTCCATTTCATGCCGGCCGCCAAAGGCGGCCTGCCCTGTTCCTAACATTTTTCCTCCCAGCGTGCAGTCTCAACCGAAAGGTACCTTGCATGCGATGGCCCAAAAACGTTCGGCACAGCTAAGTCGAGCTACGACTTGACATTACGTCCGGAAACGGTGGGTTCAACCACCGCATGGATCCATCAAGTTGATTGACGGGGAATAATCGGTCGGCGAAAAGGAAGGGCAGTCAGACTACACCGTACGCCATCATCGCATCCGCAACTTTTACGAACCCCGCGATGTTGGCGCCATCGATATAGTTGATGTAGCCGTCTCCCTTGTAGCCGTGTTGGACGCACCGCGCGTGTATGTCCAGCATGATCGAGCGCAGGCGACTGTCGACCTCTTCCCGGCTCCAGGAGATCCGGAGGGCGTTCTGACTCTGTTCCAACCCGGAAACCGCGACCCCTCCGGCGTTGGCTGCCTTGCCGGGACCAATGGGAACACGAGCCTGCAGGAAAGTGCGCGTCGCCTCCGGCGTGCAGGGCATGTTGGCCCCCTCCGCGATTGCCGTCAAACCGTTTGCGAGAAGTTCTTTCGCATCCTCGGCGTCGAGTTCGTTTTGCGTGGCACACGGAAACGCCAGTCCCACCTTGACACTCCACGGACGTTTCCCTTCGTGGTAGGTGGCACGTTCGAAGTGTTCGGCATACTCGCTGATCCGCCCACGACGGACTTCTTTGAGCTTCTTAAGCCACTCCAGTTTTTCTTCATTGATGCCGTCCGGGTCGTGGATGAAACCGCTCGAATCAGAAGCGGTAACCGGTTTCGCGCCAAGCTGAATCAGTTTTTCCAGAGTGTAAATTGCGACGTTACCGGATCCGGATACCGCGCAAATCTCCCCTTCGAGACCGGCTCCGCGCGCTTCGAGCATGTTCTGCATGAAGTAGACGCAACCGTACCCGGTCGCCTCGGTTCGGATCAGGCTGCCACCAAAGCTGAGTCCCTTGCCGGTGAGGATCCCGACAAACCGATTCTCCAACCTCTTGTATTGTCCAAACAAATAGCTGATCTCGCGGCCTCCGACGCCGATGTCACCGGCCGGAACGTCGATGTCCTCGCCTATGTAGCGATGCAGTTCCGTCATCATCGACTGGCAGAAGCGCATTATTTCTCCATCGCTCTTACCCTTCGGATTGAAATTGGACCCCCCTTTTGCGCCGCCCATGGGGAGGCCGGTGAGGCTGTTCTTGAAAACCTGCTCAAAGCCAAGAAACTTCAAAACGCTTTGGGAGACGCTGGGATGAAATCTCAAGCCCCCCTTGTACGGACCGATCGAATTGTTGAACTGGACCCGCCAGGCCCGGTTCGCACGGATACAGCCGGCGTCGTCCTGCCAGGTAACTCTGAAGATGATGATGCGGTCCGGTTCCGTCATGCGTTCGGCGATCCTCGCCTCACGGTACTCGGGATGATCCAACATGAACGGAGTCAGGCTCTCGGCCACTTCGCGAACGGCCTGGTGGAATTCAGGTTCTCCCGGATTGCGCCGGATCAACCCTCGCATGAATCTCTCGACCTCGGCCTCAACCGCTGTAGTCATCGGGCTCTCCTTGAATTTCTGGGCATTCCTGGGCGGACCCTTTCGAGCCCCGGAAGGGTTGTGACCGGCTCACTATGCGAGCGCTTCGGCTACGGCCGGATGAACGATTCTTCCTCCGGCAACGTTGATCGCCCCCGCCAGCGCGGGGTCGGATAATCCGTCATCGGAAGCCAGGCGCAGTGTGTAGGGAACCAACGCACTCGACAGTGCCTGGGAACTGGTCGCCGGAACCGCACCGGGCATGTTCGTCACTCCGAAATGAACGACGTCGTCCACGATGTACGTCGGGTCTTCGTATGTAGTCGGATGTATGGTTTCGACACACCCACCTTGATCGACTGACACATCGACGATCACACTCCCGGGTTTCATCCCGCGAACCATCTCCGCGGTGACCGACCGGGGCGCTCGAGCGCCCGGGATCAGAACAGCGCCCACCAGAAGGTCCGCCTCGCACACGGTTTCCGCAATCAGATCGTGGTAAGCCGGCAAACCCGTAACGTTGGGACCCAGGGCGTTTGCGCGCATGTGGCTCTCCCGGCTTCTGGCAAAAACCGTGACACGGGCGCCAAGTGAGGCGGCGACGTCAGCCGCGTTGATGCCGACACTGCCGGCTCCAAGCACAACAACATGTCCACGGTCCGCCGACGGCAGTCCGCCAAGCATCAGACCACGTCCCCCATTGTGGCGGTGGAGCAATGTCGTCCCGATCTGTGTCGCCAGCCGTCCCGCAATTTCACTCATGGGCGCGAGAATCGGGAGCTTTCCATTCTCTTCGACTGTTTCCCAGGCGACCGCGGTGAGCCCTTTGTTCTGGAGAACCTTCGTCAGTTCCGGAAGGGCGGCCAGATGCAGGAAACAGAACAACAGGTGGTCCTCCCGCAGCAGGTCGAACTCGGCTTCGATCGGCTCCTTCACTTTCACGACCATCTGGGCTCGGGCGTAGAGATCGGCGGCATCGTCGGCAATCTTCACGCCGACGCTGGTAAAAACCTCGTCCGGATAGCCCGTCAAGACCCCGGCGCCGGATTGGAGAAAAACTTCGTGGCCACGTCGCACGAGTTCGGCGGCAGCCGGTGGCACGAGTGCTACCCGTCCTTCCTTCGGTTTGATTTCGGTTGGAATTCCAATGCGCACGTCCACACCTCCAAGACTCGTATGCGTCCACGAACAACTCCTTACCATCATAGGCGCAATTGGTGTGCCGGAGCCACACGAGTGATAACCGTGGGGTACGATCTTGAGTATTCAAGGTCATGAGCCTCGTGACTGGAGCCCCTTTTTATCGACAAGTCCCGCCAACCGAACCAGTCCAACGGAGTCTATGTCTTGAACTACACCTAGAGGAGACCTGATGCTTCGAGATCTACGACATGCCGTACGCGTGCTGCTTCAATCCAAAGGCTGGACCGCCGTGGTTCTGCTGTCGCTGGCGCTGGGGATCGGCGCGAACACCGCCCTGTTCAGCACGATCAACAGCCAGATGCTGAGGAAGATTCCCGTTGCCGACCCGGAAGGCCTCGTGCGGTTGAGGTGGTTCGGCGAATCCGATATGGCCACCAGCCGAAGCGAATATGGGAGTACGGCGCCTGAGCCCGGCGGCGAGAACACTGCAGCTACTTTCTCCTATCTCACATTCGAGCAGCTCCGGGAAAGCAACGAAACGATGACCGACATGTTCGCCTGTGCTCCGTACGGCCGTGTGAACGTCGTTGTAGACGGGCAGGCCGAGATCGCATCGGCATTCATCGCTTCGGGCAGTTATTTCAACGTCCTCGGCGTTGCTGCCGTGGTGGGAAGGACCATCGGGCCGGATGACGATCTGGAAAACGCCGCGCCTGTGGCCATGATCAGCCACGGCTTTTGGAGTCGCCGCTTCGGCCTCGATCCCGAGATCGTGGGCAAACGCGTAACCATCAACGGGACGCCGATGACGATCGTCGGCGTCACGCCGTCCGGGTACACGGGAATCCAGAACCCGGCCGGCACGGCGGCTGACGTCCATGTGCCCCTGGCTTTCGACGAGCAACTCAGCGGACGAACAAGACTGGGTGAGGCGACCTGGTGGTGGGTGCAGGTGATGGGTCGGTTGAAGCCCGGCGCCGGTCCGGAACAGGTGAGAGGCAACCTCGAGGCCGTCTTTCAAAGAGTTTCGCGTCAGGGAATGGATGCCTACCTGGAAGGTTTGACGGCCGAAGAACAGGCAATGTCGAGAAACCAGGATCGAACCGACGTCCCGGGACTGTATGTGAGCTCGGGCAGCAGGGGCATCTACGATCCAGGTTCCCGCACATCGCGGTCGACGGCGATCCTGGGCGCTGTCGTCGTACTCGTCCTCCTGATCGTCTGCGCCAACGTCGCCAATCTGTTGCTGTCGCGCGCAACGGCACGTCAGAAAGAGATATCGGTCCGCATGTCGATGGGCGCCACACGCATGCGTCTTGTTCAACAATTGCTGACCGAAGGGGTCCTGCTGTCGGCCATCGGCGGAGTGTTGGGGCTGCTCGTGGCCTACTGGGGCCGCCAGTTGCTGCCCGAGGGTCAGACCGCACCGTTCGACTGGCGCGTTTTTGCCTTTGTCGCGTTGCTGAGCATCGCGACGGGTGTTGTCTTCAGTCTGATCCCCGCACTCCGTGCCACACGTCTGGACGTTGCATCTTCTCTCAAGGAAACCAGCCGCAGCGTCGCCGGTTCGAAGACACGTCTAAGCAAGGCGTTGCTGGTGCTGCAGGTCGCCGTCTCCCTGGTCCTGCTTATAGGAGCCGGTCTGTTCTTGAACACCCTGACGAACCTGCGTAACGTCGAGGTCGGCTTCAACCCCGACAACATCCTTTTGTTCCGCGTGGACCCTCGATTGAATGGCTATGAAGACGAGCGCATGGCCGCTCTGTACGAGCAAATGAAGGAAACGCTTCGAGCAATTCCCGGAGTGGCATCGGTCGGTCTGACCCGCACCGCCTTCCTCTCGGGGAGCACCAGTACAAGCAGTGTTTTCGCCGAAGGCCGCGAACGGATCGAGGGGGGACCCTGGAACAGCGCACATATGATGACGGTGTCGCCCGAGTTCTTCGAGACTATGGAAATACCACTGCTGGCAGGTCGCATGTTCGACCGGCGGGACAACACGGACGCTTCCATGGTGGCCGTGATCAACGATGCGGCGGCAAAGCATTTCTACCCCGGGAAAAACCCACTCGGTCTCCGATTTGGATTTCAGCAGGAAGTCGACAGCGAAATCGAGGTCATCGGCGTCGTCCGTGACGTGAAGTATTCCAACGTCCGGGATCCGGAGCCACCGACCGTGTACCTGCCCTATCTGCAGCGCACGTTCGGCAGCATGATTTTTGAGTTGAAGACCGCAGGCGATCCCCGGGCCATGGTTCCCATCGTGCGCGACACCGTTCGCGGAATCGATCCGAACATGCCTCTCATGAACGTGACAACACAAGCGGAACAGATCGAGGGCCGATTCGCCCAGGAAAGATTCTTCGCTCTGTCTTATTCCCTGTTCGGTGGCCTGGCACTTCTGCTCGCATCGATCGGTTTGTTCGGCCTGGCGTCCTACAACGTGGTCCGGCGGACGAACGAGATTGGTATCCGGATGGCGCTGGGCGCACAACGTTGGGACGTGACGCGGATGGTCCTCGGCGAATCGTTGATCCTGGTCGTCATCGGAGTGGGAGTCGGACTCGCCACGGCTTTCGCGGCCGGCCTCCTGATATCGAGCCTGCTCTTTGGACTCGCCCCAACGGACGGACTCACCGTGGTTGCGGCAACGCTATTGATGCTCGGCGTCTCAGCGCTTGCCGGATACCTGCCTGCACGACGCGCCTCGAGGGTGGATCCGATGGTCGCCCTTCAGTACGAGTGAGCTCAATCCCGCTGCGGTTCAGCCAAACCGCAGCGATGCTATTTGGATCTCAGGTAGACATGGACCAACCGCTGACACGACGGGTCCACCGTCTCGCATTCAAAACGCATCCGTATCTTCTTCATGACCCGGGCCGAGCGGTTGTTCCCGATCTGGTGGATCGAGATGATTCGATCTAGCAGCCTACGGTTTCGACTCGTGAAGGTGAGCAAGCTGGCGGTGAACCGACTGCACCTGGATCGAGCGGCTGAGGTCGCGGATCGTTTGCAATCTGTTCAACAGGAAGACATAGTCTTCGACATCGATAAGAGAGGTGGCGATCAAAGGAATGATGTGTCGACCCATCTCGGTAGTCTCCACCGCCAGGCGAACTAGCTGAATATCGAGAGCATATTCGAAGGGGTCGGCCGGAGGCCTCTCCAGGATCTCGAGGTCCAGATCTACATATTCGATGACGTCGTCGACTTTCTTGTCAATGTCGCGCGACGACGCCCGCAGTTTCTTGAATACCGCGAGATCCATCATCGGCAGGTCCAGAACGGCTTCCATCTGCCGGCCCAACCGGACCAGCTCGGTGACGTCTTTCTCGAACGCGAGTTGCCTCTTTTTCTCGATCCCCGCCCAACGTCGCTGAAGGTCCCAGTAGCCCAGGTCTCGCGACCGAACCGCGCGCGCCATTGAGCGAGCCAGACGTTCCGAGGTCCTCACCTGCTCGGCGAGGCGTCGTCGTTGCTCCGAGCGGTTCGCTGTCGCCTCAGCGACGTCCTTCGGCTCGTGAGTGGATGCGATTTTGTTGCGGACCTTTTGGTAGTCGGGTTCCTGAGCCAGGGACGGCATCGCACAGACCAAAGCCAGACAGAGGGGCAGGAAATGTCGCCGGTGGATCATTGCTGTTCAGCATAGACCCGTTCCCGGTCAAGACTCAAGAAAAAGACGGATCCATGACACCTAGCCCCCTTGACTCTGGCACCTTTCGAAACAAAGAGGGTGGGTTACTTCTTGATGCAGCAGAACAGGAGTGCCTCGAACCTACGGGCCGGTTTCATACTCCACTGTAATCTCCAGAAAGCCGGACGAGGTGCCTGGAGCCAGGTACCCATTCGTCTGAAGCTCATAGTCACCTTTCGGAACCTTTCTCTCTACGCCCGCCCTCAGGTTGTAGGTCCGGGTGCCACCCACGAGTTTCGCTTCGCCCTGCTCAAACCATGTTGCGTTTCGGGACTTCCGTGCCGCGATCAACCGGACGTACCCCGCCTCGCCGATGCGGATCGCCGTGTCCTCCGGTGTCAGGGTAGCGGCGCTCGGATTGCCTTCCAGTCGTAGCTTCATTTCTCTGATCGCCTGAGACCGGCTACCGTATTCGATCGAGAACAGGTTTCCGTCGTCCGGAAGAGAGCCGTTCCAATCCAGTTCCACCGCAACGAAAATATCATCTGGATCAGCGGGTGGATCACCGAACGAGGATTCCGAATGGGACAGCTCGATGTCTCCAACAGGCTTCCCTTCCCAGAGCAGGACCGCATCCTGATAACCGCACGGATGGTCCTCGTCCTGGATCGTGCGACTCTCGAGCACACAGACTCGAACATTATTGGTAACGGCAAGTATCGAGGGATGGATGGGAACCCGGATCGCCCGCCCGTTAGGGGCCGCGCAACGGTATCGAGCTGGGGACGGGCCCCGAAGCGACACGCGGCAGACGCCGTTGTAACCGGTACGGTAAGTGGTTCTCGCGATGTCCTGTGACACGGCTGGCAACGAACCCAGCAGAACGAGCAGAAAGGCCAACAAACAGATCTGTCTGGCGGCGACGATGACCGGCGGGAAGAACCGGCTAGTGGAAGTGGCCATGCTCTTCAGACCACACTTGACCCGGTTGTGCGGTCGGGGTGGCCGACTCGCTGGTGGCGACCGCCCGGACATACCCGACGACGCCCAGAACGAGGAGACCTCCAACGACGACGGCGATCATTTTCGAGCGCGCTGCGGCCTTACTTGCTTCCTTCCCGGAACAGCACTGTTTGAATTTCTTTCCGCTGCCACATGGGCAGGGATCGTTACGACTTGGCGTTCGAGATTTCATTCCAGAATACTCTATCCTACCTTCGGTGAAACTCGCACTTCCTACTTGTCATCTTTCAACCAAGCTTGGTCCAATCTGTCCGGTGGGTCGGATTCATGCCGATCTACTGTCCGGGTCGTCGGATCCGAAGCTCGTAAAGCCTTGACCACCGCTTGCCGGTCACGAAGAGCCGATCCCGTTCGGAATCGTAGGCAATTCCGTTCAGGACGGATTCAGGGTCGGAGGGTCGGACATCCAGTTCGAGGTCCGTCAAGTCCATCCGCCCGTTGACCTCGCCCGAATCGGCGGAAATCCGAAGGATCTCATTTGTATGCCAGACGTTGGCTAAGATGTCGCCATCAACGTATTCCAGCTCGTTCAACTGATCGATGGGCCCCTCAGGTCCGGTCACTTCAATCCGCCCCACCACTGCCAGCGTGTCCGGGTCGAGAAAACGCAGGACAGCGGAACCATCGCTCATGATCAGGTGACGATCGTCCCGCGTCAGACCCCATCCTTCGTTTGAAAAGCTGAACTGTCTCTCCAACTCAAATGACTCTTTGTCATAGATAAAGCCGACCCCTGAAGTCCAGGTCAACTGGTAGATTCTGTTGCCGAACGTGGCAATGCCTTCGCCGAAGAAGCGTGGAGGTAGCGAAACCTGCTGCACAACCCTTCCCGTCTCCACCTCAACCTTTCGCAATTGCGACTGACCTCGGAGGCCCGTTCCTTCAAACAGAAAACCGTCCTCGAAGTACAGACCCTGTGTATATGCAGCAGGATCGTGCGGGTAGACCGCAACAACTTCATGGTCGATCAACAAGGGTTCCTGCGGCGGAGGACACTGGCACAACCGTAGAGTCGTCGTCGAAGCAACTGGGACGGTGCAGCATAGAAGGATCACTACGAATACGCAGATTTCGAGGGGTCTCCGCATCAGGAACGCGATGATATTCGGACGGGGCCTGGAGAGTCAAATCCGACAAGTCGACCGCGGTTGGTCGACCCCGAGAGACCGCCGCTACACGTTATGATACGATTCTCCGCTTACCAATCCTTTCCGACAGCGAGGTTCAGGCTATGAAGCAAGCGCTTCTATTTACAGTCCTCTCAAGCGTGGGCTTGATGATCGCTGGGGCATCCCTGGCCCAACAGCGTCCCGACGGCACGACGGCACCGATCTTTAATACGGTCAAACAGAAGCTGGCCGACGGCAAACAAGTTGTGGGTGGCACGGTAACTACCGCGGACCCGGACATCTACTGTGCCATGGCGAACTCCGGGTTTGACTTCCTCTGGATCGAGATGCAGCACAGCCCGCTCACCTATACGGACGCGGCGCGCATGATCTGGGCCTGCCGGGACGCCCCGGCCATTCCTTTCATTCGCGTTCCCGACGCGACCGAAGGCGACATCCAGAAGGCCACGGATATCGGTGCGCTTGGCATCATTGTTCCGATGGTGGACAGCATTCGGAAGATCGAGAATGCTGTCACGTTCGCTCACTATCCGCCCCTGGGCAAACGAAGCCAGGGCGGCGGTCAGTACCGTGCCCTGTGGGGCAACACCTACCGCCGGGCAGCAAACGACAACATCATGATCGTCGCCATGATCGAGTCTCCTGCCGGTGTGGAGATCGCCGACGAGATCGCCAACGTTGCCGGCGTCGATGTCGTTTTCGCCGCGAGCTCCGATCTCGGAAGTTTCAGCGGACGCAGGCAGGGAGACCCCGAATACGAAGCCCTCGTCACAAGGATCAAGGATGAAACGTTAGGTGCAGGCCGGAAGCTGGGCGGCCCTCTCGCATGGATGGGAACTCGCGCCGGATACAGTTTCTTTCAAGGACCCAGTACCGGCAGCCTGATACGGACAGGGGCCAGGATCGCACTGGCCGAGGCGGATCCATGCACCAACCGGCCGGCCGGCGTCGCACCTATCGAAGGCGAGGACCCGTGCCCCTGAGAACTGTAGGTGCGGTCTATGACCGCATGATTCTTGTCGGTTTGCTGGGCAGTGTGCGCTCATAGACCGCACCTACATCCCAGAAGCCGGCAGGCTGCTAGGGTGCCGGGTCCCCGACATTCACCAGACGCTCGGGGTTGCTGTCGGGATCACCCGTGTCGGCAGGCCCCCACGAGGTCTGGGGATCGGCGGAGTTGATCATTGCCTGGCGCATGAAAGCGACGTCCGCAGCCGTATAGGCACGTCCGTTTGCCGCGATGTACAGGGCGAACGCTCCAGCCACGTGCGGCGAAGCCATGCTGGTCCCGTTCTTCGTGTTATAGCCTGCACCCGGCCAGGTCGAGTCAATCCCAATGCCAGGTGCGGCCAGATCGATCGCAGCTCCGGGAGAGATCACCGGATTGCCGGCAACGACGTTGGTGCTGAAGTTCGAAAAAGTGGCCAGGGTATCATCGTCTCCCCAGGATGTGGCCGGCCCGGCACCTCCACCCTGGCCATCGGAATCTGCCAACGCCGATACGGCTGCGACTTCGGGAAACGATGCGGGCTGGACGTCGTCGCCCCCGGTGCCGAACGTCAGATCATCGCCATAGATATCCTCGCCGGTGTTACCCGCGGCGGCGATAAAACCCACACCCAGGTCAACGGCGTTCTGGATAGCGGTCCGAAGCGATGGACTGTTTCAAGCAGTGACAGCTTCGATATCGATTTTCGCGTGGGCAGTGTAAAACAAGATGCAGGGGGGTCAATTCTCCAGTTCGTCCCGCGGTCGAGTCCTTCGTTCGTCGGTTCCATCCTGTTGTCCTCCTGACAATATTGAAAGGACGTCACGCACGTCGCCGGTTACAAGAAAGAAGTCGAGAGCCGGGTCGCGATTGGGGAAAAGCACGACCTCACGCAGCGGCTGATGGGCCACTATCCTTTCTTGCCGGCGTGTTCTGACTGGGGGTCGAAAATCGAATCCTTCGTTTTTCGGTTCCATACTGTCGTCTTCCTTGACGGTGGTGAGCGTCCTAGGGCGGCTTTATCCTACGGGGCCAACTCTTTTGTAAAGCTTTTTTCCTACGCGAGACACTTGGTTCTAGCTTGCAAGGACCCCGGGGTCCTTATTCGGACCGTTTCCTGAACCTCGGGACGGCTGTGTAGGGAAATTGTTTCGCAAAGGCAGGAACTCAAACACCAGAGCATCCCTCCGGGCCCGAGCATCATCTTTGGAACAGACTTCGAAGACGTAGCCGTCCGGTTCTTCAGGCGAGAAATATTCACGACTCTTCTGACGACACAGGAAGAGGGATCGCTCGAGATCATCGGACACTGCGATGAAGATCCATCCGTGACTGTTGAAGAGACCAAAGACCCCGGGACGTGAGGGGACCTTCGCGCCAATGGACGCGCTGGAGAAGGGGTATCCGGTTGGGCTTGACCACGGCATCGGGCTTTCTGTCGGCCTCCGGGCACGCAAGAAGAGTCTACAAACAGATAGACAACCCACAACACGTATAAATACACTAATAACTATAATATATATAACCGCTGTTGCTGTGCGGAGGCTATTGAGAAAAGGAAGAGGCAAGCGGGATCAACGTGCTGGAGCAAATCCAAGTGCAATCATAGCAATCACTTCAGAACATCACCGACGCTTCGGACGTGGCTATCGGCTCCCCATATCGAGTGCCACGATCTTCTCCCGATCGCGGGCGTACAGAGTTTTTCCGACCAGCGTCGGAACGGTCCATGAGGTCGTGTTGAAGATCGAGGCACGGGACAGAACGTCAACCCCCGATGGAGACAGCCTCGCCAGGACCAGATCGCCGTCCTCGTCCATGATGATCGCCTTGCCGTCGGCATACACCAGACTGGATCGTCCGAACCCTCGCTCCTGCCAGGCGATCTCGCCGGTTCGAACATCGAGTCCGGTCAGGAAGGCGGGGCCAAACTTGCCGTCGGTACCATAGATGTAGTAGTCAAGCCGTATCGCATTGGCAAACATGAGGGCAAGGCGGTCGTTGAACCAGAGCTCCTCGACGTCGGTCTGCCCGCCCTGTCTGGTGATCCTTATCGCCCGACTCCCCTTATCGTACGCGGATGAAATGAACAGGATGTTATCGGGTCCCCAGATCGGCGTACTGTTGTTCATGTCGCCCTGAGTGTCGTGAGGGTGGGACCACAGGATCCGCCCGGTGTCCGGATCCAACCCGTTGACATTCTGCCCACCCAAAACGACTAGTTGCGTCTCGCCGTCAACATCGATCAGGATGGACGCGGCCTGGGCCGTGAGAAAATCACCGCTCTTCCAGATCAGGGCGCCATCACTCTGATTGAACGCCATCACCGCCTGTCCCGGACCGCCAACCTGAAGGATGATCGTGTCTTTGTAAGCGAGCGGACTACAAGCGAAACCCGCCTTGACGGCGGGCCGGATCAGGGTCGGCGGAGAGGCATACTCGGCCACCAGATCGTGCGACCAGACAATCTGACCGGTCTTCTTGTCAAGAGCGTGAAGCTGTTTGTTCGTGCCGGCGGTAAAAACCAGGTTGTCAACGACAAGTGGTGTCGCATGGGGGCCGGCGCCGAACTGGAAATGCAACGGCTTGGACGGGTATTCGTGCTCCCAGCGTGTCAGGCCGGTCTCCGCGTCCATCGCGATGACAAATTCCCTGCTCTCCCACCCTCCGCGGCGCGTGGTCTCCTGACCTGGCCGGTACAGCGTGTACAACATCCCGTCGTCCACGACAATTGCCGAATGGCCCAGCCCGAGCGGCCGGCTCCAGATCAGTGGCGGCCCACTCCCCCCCCACGAGTCCGCCAGCCCCGTGGCGTCCGACATGAAATTGCGATCTGGACCGCCCCATTGCCGCCACTCGGAGGCAGCCGGATACGACTGCTCACCCGCTGTGATCAGTGTCGACCACACCACAGCGGCAACGAGCGCCAGAAGGCCCGCGACCGAAGCCAACCGTCGGTTGAGCAGGCCAGTCATGAAATCCCCCAGGAGTGGCATTGGAATTGCAAGTGATTCAGGTTCACGCCGCCAATGTTACGGAGCGTGGAAGTTGGCGTCAACCAATGCTTGTGAACGCGCCGATATTTGCCCGGCGTTCTCCTGGACGCCGGCACGATCTCGAACTTCCGGGAACGAGTTTTTGATCAATTCCCGCCTATCGAGTACGATGTGAGCGTTCCAGTCGTCCAGGGACGCTTGAAACGGTAGGCCAATCGGTAATCGGAGCGCCGGGACCGATTCCACCAGCGCCGGGATTCGCCCGTAATACGTAGGGCGCCTCGGCATCTTTGCGGGGAGACTACGGGTATCTACGAAGTGGTCGATCAGCCCCGATTTCGACAACTCGAGCTGTTAAGGAGGTCAGCGAACGTGGGAAACTGTCATCCGCGGTGGCTTGCCATACTTATTCTTTTTTTCCTGTTTCCAGCCACCAGTCTCGCCCAGGAAGCCGACAGCTTTTTTCGTCAGAACTGCATCAGTTGCCACACGATCGGCGGCGGCCGACTAGCCGGCCCCGACCTGAGAGGTGTGAGTGATCGACGTGATCCAGCCTGGTTGATCGAGTTTATTCAGAACCCGAAGGCAGTCATCGACCGGGGTGATCCCTACGCCCTGGACTTGCTTCAGCAGTCGCGCAACGTCGTCATGCCGACAGTTGCGGGGATGACGGCCAACCTCGCCGGCGTCCTTCTGGACCTCATCGATAAGGAGTCCGCTCTCGAAAACTCCCAATTCGCCGGCCTGCAGTTCAGCGATCGCCCATTTACTGCCGAAGACGTCGCACGCGGACGAGCAATATTTCTGGGAACCGGTCCACTGCTCAACGGCGGCCCGGCGTGCATCGGTTGCCACACGATGAAGGGTCTCGGAGGCTTGAGCGGCGGTCGACTCGGGCCGGACCTGTCGCGCGTCTACCAGCGCCTTCAGGGCCGCACGAACCTCGCAGCATGGTTGTTCGCGCCGGCGACGCAAACCATGCAGCCACTGTTCCAGGGTCACGCGTTGGACTCGGAAGAAATCCTGTCTCTGGTAGCCAATTTCGAAGCGGCTGCCAAGGGAGGCGGCCAGGACTTTTCGGTCGCAATGCTAGGTTTTCTCTTCCTCGCTATCGCAGGAAGCACGCTGATCCTGCTCTTTTTCCACTTCGCATGGAAATGGAGATTCCGTGCCGTTCGCGCCCCGCTCGTCGGCCACACCAGCCTGGATGGGTAGCAACCTGTGGAAAGGGGACGGTTCGCGAACCACTCGTCGGGAGGAATCCGCCTACCGAGCCTGGTCGCATTAGTCTGAATGAGAAAGGTAATTGTGGTCGCAACGATGATGCTGGTTGTGTGTGCTGGCGA
>PVBE010536664.1_pt1 | contig 14578 bp, 13 predicted proteins | sample 1631181 | NCBI WGS metagenome assembly PVBE01 (sample SAMN08397723, study PRJNA350692) | Marine metagenome, whole genome shotgun sequencing project. | isolation source: water | place: Pacific Ocean | collected 2012-04
AGAAACGCAGGATACGTTTCCGTGTGATCGATAAACGCTCTAGAAGGGCTGGGACAGTGGCGGGCAGCGTCCCCGCTATTTGCGTTGATGTCGATGCCAAAGTTTCCGGTTGGCTTCTGGACTCCGGCCCAATCCAGAATTGAACACGATCCGCGCCGCGTTGCTTTTGGACTTCTCTTCCTGAATCAATCTTGCCATTGCTGACAAGATTTTCTGTACCTGATCGCGTGCCCGTGCCGCACGCGTACGTCCACCTTCGCTGGCGCTCGTTACGGTTTTCTGGCCCCGCTGAGTATCGGCCTCAAATCTCATCTTGGCGCGATACTCGCCCCATAGAAAACCAAGACGAAAATCATCATAGTCCAGATAATACAAAGCGTTCATGTTCACTGCATACCAAAGTCGACTCAAAGGCTTCGTCAAGATCAAGGCAGCGAGCTCCTCAATGGCGACATCGACGTTCTCGCCATACTCTTCCCGGAGTTCTTGAATTTTGTCGGAACCAAATCGAGATTCAACAGCATCAACGACATGAGTCGATAAACTACCGCGACGATCGAGCCAGCCATGCGCTGAGAGTACCTGAAAACATTCGGACAGGATGTCGTCCTCCCTGTCGATGTCGAGATCACGCACACAGAAAGAATTCTCTATTTTCTTGCCCGCTGCATCTTCGACAACCTTCTTGGTAAATATACTGTAAGCCGACAATCCGGCCTCTGCACCAAAGGAAAAAATAGTTCAATTCTACATCCGCAGGAAAGTTTTTATAGTCGTCGAGTGGTAGCTCATCATGAACCCATTCGAAGGTTTCACTTCCCTCGGGAATGTCTAGAGTCAGACCTCTAATGTCGATCGTCTTGATCCACTTTCCGCCTCGGCTCATGGAGTTATCCACCCCTCATGATTTCCACTACGTTTCCTGCACTGCCAGAGGCAAAGCGAGCCCAGGCCTCCATAAGCGAACGTCTCCGTTCGAAGAGGTCGGAGCGCGCGTAAGCGCGTTCGACTTCGTTGCCGGTGACATGGGACAGGGCCGCTTCTGCGACTTCGCGATCAACCTTCGCGCTCTCGCTGCACCAGTCCCGGAAGGTCGAGCGGAAGCCGTGAATCGTGAAGCCATTCCGCCCCATGCGCTTCAGTAGGGCCTTGAAGACCATCACGGATTGTTCCCGCGTCTCGCCGCCCGAGCCGCGATGAGCACTGGGAAAGACCAAGTCTCGGTCAAGTCCGCGCACCGTCTCTAGGATCGCCATAGCCTCCCGTGAGAGCGGCACACGATGGGGAACACCGCGCTTCATGCGCTCCCCCGGTACGGTCCACACATCGCCTTCGATCTCGTTCCAGCGCGCTCCACGAGCTTCCCCGGAGCGTGTCCCGGTCAGGATGATGAATTCCAGCGTTCGGGCTGACAGCCCTTCGTGCTTGGCCAAGTCAGCCATAAAGGCGTGTACATCCTGCCAATGCATCGCGGGCAGATGTACCGCGCGCCGCTTAACCGCTGGCAGGGCCTTCTTGAGCCCGTTCACCGGGTTTTCATGCGGGTAGTAACCAGCGCCCTTTGCCCAATCGAATATCGTTGCCAGCCGCTGACGAAGGCGCTTCGCCGTCTCGTGTTTCTCTGTCCAGATTGGAGACAACACTTTCAGCACGTCTGCGGTGCCTACGGTATCGATCCGCCGATGACCGAATTGCGGATTGGCGTGCGTCTCGACCGTCGCCAGCCACGTTTCCGCGTGCTTCGCATTGCGCCATGTCGGCAGGAGGTTCGCATGGACCTTCTTTGCAGCCTCCGCGAATGTGAGGCTTTCTCGCTTCCGTAGAGCGTCTGGGTCCCCGCCCTCCCGCGCAACCTTGCGCATGGACCGGGCTTTTTCGCGAGCATCGGCCAGCGAGACCAGCGAGGCAGAGCCCAAGCCCAAATCGCGGCGTTTGCCATGCACTACGGTTCTCAGAATCCAACTCTTGGAACCAGAGGCTTTGACGTTGAGGTAAAGGCCGCCGCCGTCACCGTGCAGTCCCGGGGTCTTCAGGGTTTCCACCTTTCTAACGGTCAACTTCGGCATGGCATTCTTCGTCCCCACATTCTTCCCAACACCAGTGATGGGACTAAATGAGACCGATTGCAACACCTTGAGCCGGTGGAAACGGATAACAATCGGATTTTATTGAGTTCTTGATACGATCTGCGATCGCCGGAGAACCAACATTGGTAGACCTCGGCTCCACCACCCACCCCGGGTGACCTAAGGCCGCATTGGCCTTAGGCGGAATAGCCGCCAATTTTCAAAGACATAACCGGATATCGAGCCGGATCCGTTGGCCGAGAGACGGCGTTTCGGAGACCGTTCGGCCGAATTCCGGAGACCGTCTCCGTCGACGCACTTCCGTAGCCAACGTTTTCGGTAATCGTTGCGGCAGTGGGCTCAGACGAAGCCGAGAAGTTGCCGCTGTGCCGCCCATGACGGGGGTAAATTGCCGATCCACTTCAGCCGTGATGTGGTGAGCTCGACCGGCTGCCGGCCTTCGAGCACGCCCGTGACAATGTCGGGGGCCAATAAGCCGAGCGGCAAGACGCGACTGACGTCGCCTTTGTCGGTGTCATGTCGCTCGGCCAGCTCCTTGACGGAGATCGCCGCACCTGGGCCAGGAGCGCGATCAAGGTCCGGTCCGGAGTTCGTGGCGCATCCGCCTCGGGATCGGCGTCAGAGGCCGGATAACGGTGTTGGACGAAGCGATCCAGGTGCTGGTGAGGTTGCCTTGGGCGGCGGCGGTGTTCAAGGGTACCGTCGGCGCGTATCTGCGCGACTACCTCGCGAGGAGCTTGCTTTGAGGCGGCGAGTTTTCCGCCCGTCGCCCGATGGGGCGGAAGGCCGTTACTGACCGGGGGCTTTCTTGCCGGCGACGTAGGCTTTGAAGTCGAGGTCGGCGTTGATCACGTCGTCCATCACGAAGAAGACCAATTCCTTGCGCAGGGTCTCGCGCGCGAGGGGGTTGTCGGGCGCCGACTTGGAGAGCTCCAGCAGCGAGTCCATCTTCTCGTTCAGGCTGCGGTGATGGAGCTGGTGCTTTTTCATGTCCGGATAGCCGAGGCTGGCGAGCAGCGCTTCCTCGCGGGCGAAGTGGCGCTTGGCGAAGGCGACGAACTCGGGCACCAGGACGGCGCATTCCTCGGCCTTGTCGTCGTCGATGGCGCCGCCGATGTGGTTGATCATGTCGATAAGACGCTGGTGGTCCCGATCGATCATTTCGCATTCGGTTTCGAACGAGGAAGAAAGCTCGACCATTTCCACCCTCCGCCGGGGACATGAACAAGAAGCCAGCCGCTCGCCAGCTCGATTTGTAGCGGATCGAGGCGCCCGGAGGCCAGCTGGAATTTACCTCGCGGACGGGAGTGCCGGCGCCCGGAAGGCGACCCTCACTCCGCCGCGACGGTGGTGCCCCGGTCTCCCTTGCCGGCTTCGCCCGCCGCGCCCGGCCGGGCCCCGCCTTCCAAAACCGTGGGCCGGAAGCCGTGTCTCGCGCCGCTCTCGGTGGCGGCGGCGGCCGGGAAGACGAAGGCATGGGCGGGATCGATCCGGGCCAGGATGGTGCCGTCCAGCTCGGGCGTGAACTCCTTGTGCACCCGGACCTGGAACTCCTCGCCGCCGTCGGCACCGTCGGAGACCTGAATACGGACGATGCTGCCGTGGCCGAGGAGATGGGTCGAGACGACTTCGATCGGGCAGCCCTCGGCTCCGGCGCCGCTACTTTCGAGGACGATGCCCTCGGGGCGAATGAGAACCCTGACCGGGGCGCCGTTCTCGTGGCCTCGCGCCTCGACGGCACCGAACGGCGTCGACACGGTCGAGCCTTCCACGACACCCTCGATCACGTTGATCAGCCCGAACAGCCGGGCGACGAACTCGTCCTCCGGCTTGTAGTAGATGTCGTGCGGCCGGCCCGCCTGCTGGACCTCGCCGCCGCCCAGGATCTTGATCCGATCGGCCATGTACATGGCTTCCTCGGGGTCGTGGGTGACCATCATCGTGGCGACGCCGCTTTGCTTCAGAACGCCCAGCATGTCGTGCCGGATCTTCTCCCGCATGCTGGTGTCGAGACCCGAGAACGGCTCGTCGAGCAGCAGCAGCTTCGGCTCTGGCGCCAAGGCCCGGGCCAGCGCCACCCGCTGCTGCTGGCCGCCGGAAAGGGTGTGCGGATAGGCCTGGGCGAAGGCCGTCATGGAGACCTGCTCCAGCATCGCCATGGCGCGCTCGCGTGCCGCCCGGCGGGTGCTTCCCAGCAGGCCGAAGCCGACGTTGTCGAGGATCGTCATATGGGGAAAGAGGGCATAGTCCTGGAACATCAAGCCGACCCGCCGACGCTCCGGCGGCGCGTGGTGGGCCGGATCCGCGACGGTCTCGTCGTCGATCACGATGCGCCCCTCCTGCAGCACCTCGAGACCGGCCGCGAGACGCAGCAGCGTCGACTTGCCCGACCCCGACGGCCCCAGCAGGCAAACCAAATCGCCGGCCGGGATCGTCAACGAGACGTTGTCCAGGACCCGGCTCCGGCCAAAGCTGTGCGAGACGCCGTGAATATGCAGTCCCTTCATCGCGCCTGCTCCTCCCGCGAATGGCCCGGCCGCGAGCGGGCGATCACCAGGCTTAGAGCGATCACCGGCAGAATCCCGAAACCGATGATCGCCAGCGCCGCCAGCGCCGCCTCGCCCAGTTGCTCGTCCGAGGCGTACTGGTGAACGTAGGTCGCCAGGGTGGTGAAATTGAACGGCCTGAGAATGACCGTCATCGGCAGTTCCTTCATGCAATCGACGAAGATCAGCATCACCGCCGTCAGCATGCTACCCCGGATCAGCGGCAGATGGATACGCCGTAGCGTGCCGAGGGTCCTATGCCCGAGACAGCGGGCGCTGCCGTCCATGTTCGGCGTGATCTTGGCCAGGCTGGCCTCGATGGTGCCGAAGGAAAGGGCGAGGAAGCGGACCACGTAGCCGAAGGTCACCGCCGCGATGGTGCCGCTCAAAAGCAATCCCGTCGAGAAGCCGAAGCGCGTCCGCATGAAACCGTCGACGCCGTTGTCGATACCACCGAGCGCCACCAGGACGCCGACCGCCAGCACCGAGCCCGGCACCGCATAGCCCATGCTGGCAAACCGGACCAGGGCCCTGAGCAGCCACTCCTGGCGCAGCCGCATCGCATAGGCCATGAAGATGCCGATGGCGACCGCGATCGCCGCCGCCAGGGAGGACAGCAGCAAGCTGTTCCCCGCGTGGCCGAGCACCTCGAGCGTGGCCGCCCAATCGAAATGCCGGACCGCGTACCAGCCAAGCACCGCCGCCGGCATGAAGAAGCCCAAGCCCAACAGCAAGGCGCAGCCCGAACTCGCCAGCAGGCCCCGAAGCCTCGTCAACGGATAGCCGGGCAAGGCCTTGTACTTCGAGGTGGTGTGGTGAAAGCGCTGCTTGCGCCGGGCGAAGCGCTCGGCCAGGATCAGCAAGACCACGAACGACAACAACACGCCGGCGAGCTGCGCCGCCCCGGCGACGTTGTTCATGTTCAGCCAAACGTCGTAGATCCCGAGCGTGAAGGTGCCGACGGCGAAGAAATCGACGGTGCCGAAGTCGTTCAGGGTCTCCATCATCACCAGCGAGGCGCCGATCACGATGGCCGGCCTGGCCAGCGGCAGCGCCACCGAGAAGAAACTCCGCCACGGCCCCCGCCCCAGAACCCGGCTCGCCTCCAGGACGCAGACCGACTGCTCCATGAAGGCGGCCCGGGACAGCAGATAAACGTAAGGGTAGAGAACCAGGGTCATCATCGAGATCGCACCACCGAGCGAGCGGATCTCCGGAAACCAATACTCCCGCTTGCTCGACCAGCCGAAGGCCTCGCGCAGCAGGCCCTGTACGGGGCCGGCATATTCCAGAATGTCGGTATAGACGTAGGCGATCACATAGGCCGGCATCGCCATCGGCAGCAGCAGCGCCCACTCGAACAGCCGCTTCCCCGGAAACCGGCACATGCTGACCAGCCAGGCGGTGCCGACGCCGATCAGCAAGGTGCCGAGCCCGACGCCAGCCATCAGCCCCAGCGTCGTCGCTATATACCCCGGCAATACCGTTTGGGCCAGATGCGACCAGATATCGTCGCTCGGGCTGAGGCCGACGAAGACCACGGCGGCGATCGGCAGGCTCACCGTCGCCGCGAGCAGAACCGTGCCGATCGTCCAACCGTTCAACCACGACCAGGAATGGCGGCGCGCCCAAGGCGCCAGCTCGGCCGCCGCCGTCCCCGTCGTCATCTCAACCTTGCCCGGTCCGCATCAGTTGTTGAAGCCGACCCGGTCCATGATCCGGCTCGCCGTCTTGCGCTGCTCGGCGACGTTCGACAAAAACACCTCGTCGGCCTTGAAGTCGCCCCAGGAAGCCACCAGGGGATGCCGGGCCACGCCCGCCTTGACCGGATACTCGAAGTTGTCCTCGGCGTAGATCTTCTGCGCCCGGTCGCCGCTCAGAAACTCGATCAGCTTGATCGCGTTCGCCTTGTTCTTGGCGCTTCGCGTCACGGCGGCGCCGGAGATGTTGACATGGGTGCCACGGTCGCCCTGGTTCGGAAAGACGATCCTGACCGAGGCCGCCCACTGCTTCTGTTCCGGCGCCTTCTCGTTGGTCGCCATCTTGCCCATGTAGTAGGTGTTGCCGAGTGCCACGTCGCATTCGCCCTGAAAGACGGCCTTCACCTGCGCCCGATCGTTGCCCTGCGGCCGCCGCGCCAGATTGGCCTTCAGGTCCCGCGCCCAGGCCTCCGCCGCCGCCTCGCCGCTGGCCGCGACGATCGAGGCCAGCAGCGAGATATTGTAGGCGTGCTTGCCCGAGCGAACGCAGACCCGGCCCTTCATGTGCGGCTTGCCCAAGTCCTCGTAGGTGGCAACTTTGCCGGGCTTGACCCGCTCCTTGTGGGCGAAGACCACCCGCGCCCTGGTCGTCAGGCCGTACCACGAGCCATCCGGATGGCGCAGCTTGGCCGGAATGTTGGCCTCCAGCACGGCGGATTCGGTCGGCTGCAGCAGCCCCGCCTGGAGGTGATTGTCTAGATTGCCGATGTCGGTAGTCAGGATCAGGTCGGCCGGGCTGTTCCGGCCCTCGGATTTGAGCCGCTCCAGCATGCCCTTCTTCAGATACACCATGTTGACCTTGATGCCGGTCTCCTCGGTGAAGGCCGCCAGCAGCGGCTCCATCAAGAACGGCTGCCGCGCCGAATACAGGTTGACCTCCTCGGCCGCTGTCGCCGCCGTCGCCACGACCGCCAGCGGCGCCAAAGCGGTTAGAATAACGCTCATCTTCGACAAACGTGTATGCACGTCTCTCTCCCTCCATCAATGCCCGGCGCGACGACCGAGATGGCTTGTCTTGCCATTTATGCCACCCTGCCGTGAGTCTGGCGGGCTTCGGCCTCGCTTGCGAATGCTTCGCATTCGCATCTTCGTCGGCCAACGATGCCGATGTCAAGCGGCCGTGATGGCTTCCCATGCCGAGGGCTGCCGCATCGCCGCGGAGAGATCGAGGCTCGTTGCCGGGTCGTGACTGGGCTTGAACTTCCCTTTTTCCCGAGCCCCGCGCGGACCAGGACGAGACCAAGCACAGGTGGCTTGCGTAAGCGTCGATGCGGCTGATCGGATGGTCGTGTGTCATGCATTCGAGCCCGTCATTCAGGTAGGCGTAGCGCTCAATCCCACTGAGCTTCGTCGTGTCGAGAAGCGAGGCGGCGATGGCCCACCGATCCGCGCCACCGTCGAACCTCAGACCAATTTGCTGAACTTGACGCACATAACTACACCGTCTCTGCAGACCGACTTCGCGGGAGGTGGCGAAGGCCGCCTACCCTTCCGACAGCTGGTCGTAGGCCTCTAGCGCCTGGGCACCGTAAACGTAGGACGGGCCCCCGCCCATGTAAGTAGCGACGCCGATCGTCTCCAACACCTCTTGCCGCGTCGCCCCATGCCTGAGCGCCGCTTGAGTGTGGAAGCCGATGCAACCATCGCAGCGCCCGGCGACGCCGATGGCGAGGGCGATCAACTCCTTGGTCTTCACGTCCAAGACCCCAGGCACCATCGCGGCGGAAGCCAGACCAGAGAATGCCTCCGCCACCTCGGGCGCCGATTTTCGATAAGTGGCGAGAGCATCGAGAAGTGTGCTGTTGGCGGTTTTCCAGTCCTTGTGCATATCCGTTCTCCAGAGCAAGAGGCAGCTGTCGAAGGTAGATATAAGCGCCGCGGTCGACGGGGCGCTGAGCCAGATCAATGTATCGCGATCGCCGCCGATGGCGCGCCGAGCGCCAGGAAACAGGATGCGGACAGAATCCAAAGCATCTCCATCGATCGGGGCCGACCCCGATTCCACCACGGCCCGGAACTGGACCAATGTCGAACCTTCGATTAGCATCGACGGCGCGCGTTTCGACGAGCCGACGATCGGCGCATCGTCACCGACTGGAGCCGTCCGCCACCCGGCCCGGCGGACCCCCAACGAAGATTCGGACCTTGAGAAGGCCCGATAGCCAGGGCTTCCGCGACCCCAAGGAACGACCGAATGCGATCCCCGAAACAGTCACGATGAAGAAGTGAAAATGAGCACGGTACGACTGGGCGTCGACATCGGCGGCACCTTCACGGATTTGGTTCTTCTGGACGAAGCGGCGGGCACGACCCTGGTGGTCAAGGTGCCGAGCCGGCCGACCGATCCGGCCGGCGCCTTGATCGCCGCCGCCGAGCGCAGCGTCGAACAGGCCGAGGTTCGCCCCGAACAGGTCACCATGCTGAACCACGGCAGCACCATCGTGACCAACGCGGTGCTCGAGGGCAAACTCGCCCGCACCGCCTTGGTCACCACCAAGGGGTTCCGCGACGTCCTGGAAATCGGCCGGCACCTCAGGCCCGACATGTACGACCTCGATCAAGACAAGCCGGTACCGATCGTACCGCGCGACCTCAGGTTCGAGGTCGACGAGCGGATGACGCCGGACGGCAGCCCGCTGGTCGCCCTGGCGCCGGAATCGATGGATCGCGTCGTCGAGGCCTTGGCCAAGGCCGAGGTCAGCGCGGTGGCGGTGAGCTTCCTCCATGCCTATGCCAACGCCGAGCACGAACAGGCCATGCTGGAGCTTCTGGCCGAAAAGCTGCCCGGCGTCGCGATTTCGGTCTCCTCGGATGTCTGCCGCGAGATCCGCGAGTACGAGCGCACCAGCACGGTGGCACTGAACGCCGCGGCGATGCCGGTGGTGTCGAACTATCTGGAGATCCTGGCCGAGCGGACGGCGGACCTGTTGCCCCGGGCCCAGGTGCTGTTGATGCAGTCAAATGGCGGCTCGATGACGGTGGGTGCTGCCCGGCGGAGTCCGGCGCACCTCGTCTATTCGGGTCCGGCGGCGGGGGCGTTGGCCTGTCAGTTCGTCGGCGGGTTGACCGGGCGGGAAAACGTCCTCGGCTTCGATATGGGCGGCACCAGCACCGACATCTCGCTGGTGCATCGGGGCGAATTGTTGATGACCACGGAAGCCGATGTGGGCGGCCACCCGGTCAAATTGCCGGTCCTCGACGTCAACACCATCGGCGCCGGCGGTGGCAGTATCGCCTGGCTGGATTCGGGCGGCGGCCTCAGGGTCGGGCCGCGCAGCGCCGGCGCCGATCCCGGTCCCGTCGCCTATGGCGCCGGCGGCACCGAGCCGACGGTAACCGATGCCAACCTGGTGCTCGGCCGCTTCAGCCCGGATCGCTTTCTCGGCGGCGAACTCGCCCTGGACCGGGAGGCGGCCCTCACAGCCATTACCGAGAAGATCGCCCGGCCGCTCGGGCTCGATCCGATCTGGGCGGCGGCCGGCATCCTTCGGGTCGCCAACGCCACCATGGAACGCGCCCTCAAGGTAAGCTCGGCCGAACGCGGCTACGATCCCCGCGAATTCACTCTCATCGCCTTCGGCGGCGGCGGGCCGGTCCATGGCGCGGCACTTGCCAAGGAGATCGGCTTCCCGACCGTCCTGGTGCCGAGCGTCCCGGGTGTCTTTTCGGCCTTCGGTCTGCTGATCGCCGATATCCGCCACGATTTCGTGCGGAGCTACGTCTCGAGGACGGAGGCGATCTCGCTCGAGGTCTTGGCGGCACATTATTCGGCCATGCAATCGCTCGGTGAAGCCACCATGGCGGAGGACGGAATCGAGCGAGAAGACCAAGTGTTCGTGCGTGCGGCCGATTTGCGCTATGTCGGCCAGGCTTACGAAGTCAACGTGCCATTACCGGATGGCCCGGTGGACGACCGCCTGCTCGCCGAGATCGTCTCGCGCTTCCACGCCGAGCACCAGCGGCAGTTCGCGCACAGCTCGCCGGGCGACCCGGTGGAGGTCGTCAATCTTCGGCTGGTCGCCAGGGGCCGGGTCGAGGCGCCGAAATTGCGCCGACGCGATGCGGTCAAAGGGGCCGCCGGGCCGCCGGGCCGTCGCCAAGTCTATTTCGAGGAGGCCGGCGGCTTTCTCGATTGCCCGATTCACGAGCGTTCCAGCCTCGGCCTGGAAACGGCGATCCAAGGCCCTGCCATCATCGAGCAGCTCGACTGCACCACCGTCGTGCATCCGGGGCAAAGCCTCGGCGTCGACGAGTGGGGCAATCTGATCATTGCCGTCGGAGGATAATCATGGCCATCGACCCGATCGGCTTCAGCGTCTTCCAGAACGCCCTCGTCAGTGTGGCCGAGCAGATGTCGGCGATCATCTGGCGGACTTCCTACTCCACCGTGGTCCGCGAAATGCTGGACTATTCGACGGCCGTCTTCGACCCCCGGGGACGGATCGTCGCCCAGGCCTCGCGGATCCCCATGCACCTGAATTCGATGTCGCGATCGCTTCGCACAACGCTCGAGCGGGCCTATCCACCGGAGACCTGGGAAGAGGGCGATATCGTTCTGATGAACGATCCCTATTGGGGCGGCCAGCACCTGCCCGACTTTCAAACCTTCATGCCGGTCTTCGCCGACGGCGAGATGGTGGCGATCGTCGGCACCTTGGCCCATCACCTCGATGTCGGCGGCATGCGTCCGGGAAGCTATGCCGGCGACGCGACCGAGATCTTTCAGGAGGGTCTCCGCATCCCGCCGATCCGAATCGCCCGGGACTACACCCTGGACCCCCGCCTGATCGACCTGATCGGGGCCAATATCCGCCAACCAGCCAAGACGCTCGGCGACTTGCGGGCCCAGACGGCGGCGCTGCGGATCGGCGAGCAATCGGTGCTGGAGCTGGTAGAACGCTTCGACGCAGAGGGCTTCCAGGAACTCTCCGACGAGGCCATCGCCAGTTCGGAGCGGCGCATGCGGGCTTGCCTCGAAGAGATGCCCAAGGGCACCTACGAGGCCGAGTATTTCGTCGATGACGACGGTGTCGTCGACGAGCTGATCCGCATCGCCGTCGAGGTAACCATCGGCGGTGGCGAACTGGTGGTGGATTTCACCGGCACCGACCGGCAGCGCCGTGGCCCCATCAACGCCACCCTGTCATCAACAGAATCGGCCGTCTACTACGTGATCATGGCGGTCGCCGATGCCACCATTCCGCCCAACTACGGCTGCTACGAGCCGATCCGCATCATCGCCCCCGAGGGCTCGGTGGTGAACGCCCAGTCGCCGGCGCCGGTGGTCGGCCGCAACGCCATTACCCACACCATAGCCAATGTTCTTTTCGCCGCCTTCGCCAAGGCGTTGCCGAAGCGGATTCCGGCGGCCTACTACGGCATGTCCAACGTCCACATCCTCTCCGGCGACGGCGAGGAGGGGGACGGCCAGGGTTGGATCTTCTTCGATATCGAGGTCGGTGGCTGGGGTGCCCGCCCCACCAAGGACGGCCCCGATTGCTATTCCCAAGGCATCCACAACCTGGCCAACACCCCGATCGAGATGGTGGAGGCGAGCTATCCGCTGCGCTACCGGCGCTACGAGCTGTTGGCCGACAGCGGCGGTGCCGGCGAATTCCGGGGCGGCCTCGGGGTCGCGCGGGATATCGAGTTCCTCGACCGGACAGGCCTGCTGAACACCCAGTTCGACAAGTTCAAGGTGGCCCCCTTCGGCCTACAGGGTGGCGGCCCGGGTGCCTGTGGCAAGCTGACGCTGAAAGAAAATGGCCAGCAGGTATCGCTCGCTTCCAAGACGGTCAATCAGGATCTCAAGCACGGCGACGTCCTCGAGATGGAGACGCAAGGCGGCGGCGGCTTCGGCGAGCCCGGGCGCCGCGAGCCGGCACACATCCGGCGCGACCTCCGCGAGGGCAAGATCACGCCGGAGGGCCTGCGGCGCGACTATGGCCTGAGCGCCAGCGAATTCGAGGAGTAACCGCGCATGAGAATCACCCGTGTCGAGACCATCGTCGTCAAGCTGCCGAACCGGTGGGCCTATGGTTGGCATGGGCTTCAGATCCCGATCGGCCACTATGTGCTGCTGCGTCTCGAAACCGACGACGGGCTGGAGGGGCTCGGCGAGGCGGCGACGCTGCCCGATTGGGGTGGCGAGCACGGGCGCTATTACGGCGAGGACCCGACGACGGCCGTGCATATGATCCACCATTACTTCGAGCCGATCCTGATGGGCGCCGATCCCCGCAATATCTCCGCCTTGCTGGCGGCGCTCGATGTCCCGGTCACCGGTCACATGAGCGCCAAATCGGCGGTCGATCTGGCCCTCCACGACCTGGTCGGCAAGGCCGCCGGAATACCGGTCCATCAGCTCCTGGGCGGAGCCATGCGGAAGCGGATCGCGGTCTGCCACAGCGTCGGCATCGCCTCGCCCGAGGACGCGGCCCGCGAGGCCGGAATGGCCGCGGCCGACGGCATCAAGGCGATGCAGGTCAAGGTCGACGGCGACCCCGAAACGGATCGGGCGGTGATCGCGGCGATCCGAGGCGCGGTCGGCGCCGAGGTCGATATCTACCCGGACATCAACCAGGGCTACGACACGCCCAAGCAGGCCATCCGGGCGGTCCGGGCGATGGAAGAATCCGGGATCTCGGGCGTCGAACAACCGGTCGAGGGCCACCGGCAGATGGCCGAGGTCACGGCAGCGGTCGATGTTCGGGTCTGGACCGACGAGGGCGTCTGGACGCCGCAGGACGCCTTGGACGTGGTGCAACAGCAGGCGGCCGACGCGATTTCGATCTACTACACGAAGTCGGGCGGGCTGCAGCGCGCCTTGCAGGTCGGCACCATCGCCGCCGCGGCCGGCCTGCCGACCAACCTCAACGGCGCCCTCGAGACCGGCGTCGGCAACGCCGCCAACCTGCATCTCGCCGCGGCCCTGCCGGGCGCGGCGTTGCCGTCGGTCATTCCGGTCACCACCCTGGAAGGGCGCGAGGTCTGCAAGGCCGGTGGCGTCTACTACACCGACGACATCGTCAAGGAGCCATTCGCCTACGAAGACGGCCATCTCGCGGTGCCGGAAAAGCCGGGCCTCGGGGTCGAGCTCGACCCCGAGAAGATCGCGCGCTACCGCGTGGCGTGAAGCGTCGGCGCGCCGCTAGGGAGGGCGCGAGGCCGGGCCCGCCTTGATCACTCGATGCTGACGAGGTCCCCCGCCTCATTGACATGGAGGCCGAGTTGGCGGGCCTTCTCGTTGATCGACTGCGACCATGTCGCGCGGCCGGGATCGGTGCCGCCTAGAATCGTCAGAATATGGCCGGGCTCGTCGCCGACGTTCTTGACGCCGCGCATAACGCCGGGCGGAACCGAGAAGGTATCGAAGGGCTCCAGGATGATCGCCTCCTCGCAATCGTCGCCGAGAACGATCGCCCAGGTGCCGCTCAACGCGACGAAGCATTCGATCGTTTTGTGGTCGTGTTGCGATGAACTCTTACCTGGCTCCGCCCCCATCATGGTGAGGTTGAAGTCGCGGCAATCCTCGATCGCGGGCTCCAACCGTGAGTCCTCGGTCACGCCGCGACCGATGATATTGTAGATTTCGCGTTGGAACTCTGGAATGCGCGTGTCGACGAAGGCCTCCGAGCTCGACTTCAAATCCTTGAACCGGGCGACGCGCGCCTGCAGCATCTCCATATCGACACCAGCCATCTCTTCCTCCCTTTCCATTGGATACGCCGCCTGTCGGTTACGGCATCGCGACGGGACATCGTCGCCACCGACATTGGCTTGCGGTCGTTATCGAAGTGTCGCCAATGTCCGAGGCAAGAGGCAAGAGGCGGGGTGGGGGCAGCGGAAAGTGCCCGCCGCTCCCGGCCCACCCCAACGCCGCCGGGTACTCGACCGATAGCCGGGACTATCCCTTGGCGGCTACCTGCTCCAAGGCTCGTTTCAGGTCGTCGCCGTTCATCACCGGCGTGAACTCGACCGCCGCATCGACGTTCATGAACAGCGGCTCGGCGATCTGGGGAATTTGCGCCGGATCGGCCATGTCGAAAACGATCATGCCCGCCCGCTCTCCACCCTCGGGCCAGAAGTAATACCAAGCTGCATTGATTGGGACTCACGCGAGGGATTCCCAAACCGTCAGATTTCTGAATCAATCATGGTGGATCGATTGAGAGAGGTTCACCAT
>PVBE010967508.1_pt1 | contig 14577 bp, 5 predicted proteins | sample 1631181 | NCBI WGS metagenome assembly PVBE01 (sample SAMN08397723, study PRJNA350692) | Marine metagenome, whole genome shotgun sequencing project. | isolation source: water | place: Pacific Ocean | collected 2012-04
CTCGCCCCATGTGGCTGCCGGCAGGACGAGGTCGGCGAATTCCTTGCCCAGCGGTTGGCGCAGGTAGATGTCCTGATTCACCACGACCATGCCACCGCTGTCCGCCCGTTTCTTAAGTGTCTCGATGACCTCTTCCTTGTTCGTGTTCTTCAGTTGGTGTGGATTATCACGGGTCAATTTCCTGAAGGTGTCCGCCAATGCCTTTGAACCAGTCATTGCCACCATCCAAGTGGTTCCGATGGCATAGGCAAACCGCACATGCCCGGCCGTTATCCAGCGATCGAGATCCAGCGGTTTGCGGCGACGACCCGGGAATTTCTCCGGGGACTTGGCAATATTATAGATACCACCCTTGATGCCTCCGCGCTGGTGCCCTCCCAAGCGGGTGATCATCTGACCAGGCCGGTTTCCTGTGCCGCAGCAGACGGCGAGCATACCTATGGACGCGGTGTTGAGATAGTTATTTGACCAGTAGTTGCCCTTTTCCATGCAGATGGTGGACTTGGTTCGGGAACCGTCCGCTTTTGGCTTGGCCAACAGTTCTGCTGCCCGGATGATGTCTGCTTTCGGCACTCCCGTTATTTCCTCGGCCACGTCCAGACGTGACTCGTTCTGTTCAAGGAGCCACTTGCGAAAAGTGGGGAAATCCTTGCCTTGAAGATGTCCCCAAGTGGTTCGCCACTGCCAACCGGTATCTCGGATTCCCCGGCCAAACCCAATGTCAGTCTCCCACTTGGTGGCGGTGAATTTCTTTATCCATTCCTTGTCCTCCCATCCGTTTTCCAGAATGACGCGCTGAATGGCCATGTGCAGCACGGTGTCGGTACCAGGAATGAGGTTGAGGTGCAGACCGCCGGTCTTTTCCGCGAAGGCGACCCCAGTTGTTTTCCTGGGGACGGCGTAAATAACCTTCATCCCGTTGGCGATGCCCTTTTGAATCCATACCTCGAAGAGCACACTCTTGGTTTCAAATGGGTCGGTGCCCGAAATGAAAAGTGTGTCCGCGATGGAGAAGTCTTCATAGCTCGCAGAGAAGTTGTCGAATCCCATGTCCCTCCAACCAGGAGTGTCCTCGGCGTTGGAAGGGTTGTCGTGAAAAGCAAAAGCCACTGTTTCGATGTTCCGGAAAGCGAGTTTGGTCAAGGCGTAGGTGTTCTCAAAGAACTGATAGGAGAACATTTTCTGGGCCCAAGCATTCTCGCCATGTTTCTTTAGAACGTGCTTGGAAACCTCAGCCATGATGTCAATGGCGTCGTCCCACGAGATCTTCTCAAGCTTGCCGTTAACGCGAAGTTGCGGATGCTGCAGCCGATCCTTGGTGGGGCTGTCGGGATTGTAGCATTTTTGGGCGATACATCCACCGCGAATGCTGTGAGCCCCACCAACGTTGACCACTTTGCTGTCAAAATCGGGCATAACGATGACGTTGTGCTTCTTGCCTTTGACAGAGACGACGTTGTGCATGTTGGGACTCACCCACTTACCGGTGTTGGGCGGCACCGGATAATCCGCCCCAATGGCGTTTTCGTTTGCCTTCAGGCCACCTTCCTTGCCCACCGGCCAGCGGTAGACCCTGTAACCGCAAGCGACCACGCAATAGTCGCAGCAGGTAGTGAACATTTCGGCATCGGGTGGAGGCAAGGGAACCTTGCTCTTGGGAACGTTTTGTTGTTTAGCCATGTCAGTAATTTCTAGTTTGCTCTTGTTGATTTTCCGGTTGTGGCCGTTAGGTGGGGTTTTTATCGCGGTTGTCACGCTTGCCGTAGATCAAGCCCATGATCCCCGTCGCAAAAACGTCGTTGCCCTTGAGTTCCAAAACAACCTGGGGCAGACTTTCGGTGGCATGACCTGCAACCACCATGCCATGTTTGGTCAGGTCGAAGGTGGTCAGGTGCAATGGGCAAGGTCCGGCAATCTTGTCCGCGGCTCGGTAAATGCCGGCCACCACGCCGCCCATGTGAGAGCACAAGGCGCTGAATGCCACGACGTCCTTGTCGGGCCCGATGCCTCCACCGGCCGGCGCTCCCAGTTTCACGAGGAAACTGAGCGAGTACAGCGGATGCTTGTCCGGATAGTTAAAGATGACAGGCTGATCCACCTTGAGGTCACTAAGCGAGCCTACCTTCTTCCTCGGATGCTCGATTATCTCGGCTCGAAGCTCGCCGATCATACCGGGCACAGCCGAGAGAATCATGCCGGTGGCAGTCACGCCACCAGAGCTCATGAGGAAATGTCTGCGCGTTACGCAAGACGGAGCCGCCGTTGAGTTTTTTTCTTTTTTCATCACGTTGAATTACTCCTGTAGTGTTTGATTTCAGTGTCCCGCCAGCGACTCGATGGTGGGTGGATCTGCATTGTAGACGGTCACCTGTAACTCTTGCTCGATCACCTTGTTGGGATCCTTTACGTTGACGGCCTTGATCTTTATGGTGATCGCAACGTCCTTACCGGTTTTGATGGCCTCGGCAGGTGGTTGGGCATTCACCCAGGTTATGCGGCCGGACTCGGGATCAATCTTGGCACCCTCCGGGCCCTGAACGAGAGACCAAGCTACTTTCTCCGGTTCCTTTCTTTCATCCGGATCCGCGGACGAGGTAACGGGAATGGGCAAGCCGACGTAGGTTTCGCCTCGATAAACGTAGGACATGAAGGACGGTAGCTTGGGCGGATCCATGTAAAGCTCCTCGCCGGAAAGGCTTTCCATGAAGGCAACCAGATCCGCCTTCTCTTGCTCGTTCAAGTTGAGGGGCTTCAATCGCCTCGACTTGTTGGCGATGCCGTAGATCTTGTGGGTAAGATCTTCCCCGCCGCCCTTGTTGTAGAATTCAACGACCTCCTCGAGCGTGTCGAAGACACCATTGTGCATGTAAGGCGGTGTGTAGATGAGGTATCGCAGCGTCTGGGTGCGGAACTTGCCGATGTCACCCTTGCGCTTGCTCACGAAGTACAGTCCCAAGTCGTGCTTGCCATTACGGTAGATGCTCTCGCCTGCCCCCTTGCTGAAATACTGAAAACGATGGGTGATCTGCTGAATGGGATCCTTCAGGAAACTATCCTGCTGGGGCACGCCCACGTTGTAAAACTTCTGGTCGTTGAACATCGGACCGTTGTGACACTGTATGCACTTGGCCTTGCCCGTGAAAAGATTCATTCCCCTGATTTGGGACTCATCCAACGCTTTTTTGTCACCCTTCATATAGAGGTCGAACGGTGTATCCGGTTGAACCAGGACCCGCTCAAAGGCGGCAATGGCGCGCCATGCATCATCAAGCAGTGGAATCTCGGTGCCAAAGACTTCCTTGAACATCTTGACGTAATCCGGGCATTGGCGAAGCCGCTCTTCCATCATGTCGGTCTTGCCGTTGCCCGAGAGACCTGTGTTGGCAGATTTCGCCTGTGGTTCAAGCGCCTTGGCCGAACCGTCCCAGAACAGTTTCCACATGTAAGCCGAATTGACCACCGTGTGCGAGTTGCGCCAGTGGGAAGTGCCGGGATATCCGCGGCTGATGGCCGAGTTTAGCCCCCACCCCTGATCAGGTTCGTGACAAGTCGCGCAACTCACGCTGTTGTCCCCGGAAAGTCTGGTGTCGAAAAAGAGCATTTTGCCCAACTGCACCTTCGGGTCATCCATGACGGGGAATTGTTTCTCATCAAGGGTCTGCAGGTTGTCAGGGGGGATGGGCGGTGGCGGAAGCGCGGCCAAGGCAGGGAACTTTTCCCCATCGAGATGAACGAATCCGCGGGCCATCGACCAAATGTCCGATAGATGGTCTTCCTCCAGGCATTCGCACCACTCGGATCTAGAATCGATCAAGGATTGCTTCACCCCAAGTCCCTGCAGCAATGGCTCCACCGGTTGCGCTGCAGTTGGGACATAGGCTTTACCCGCTGCCGGATCAATCTCCTTGCTAAAGGCATATACAACTGCCTTGGGTTCCTCGGCCTTCTCGGCCGGGGCCACCTCCGTTGGGACGGACGGGGCTTGCTCGACAGCTGGAGCCGGCGCAGACGGTTGAACCGGAGCTAGGGCAGGGGCAGCAGGGGCAACAGGAGTCGCTGATGCCACGGTTGCCGGAAGGGGTTGACCCAATGTGCCGGCAATGCTTTCAAGACGCCGGAGCACCGAGATTTGCCGCATTGCCATTTCCATGCGCTCAAGCCGCTCTAGAGCATCCTGCTGCTGTTGCGACTGAGGAGTGGGTATCGCTGGGGGGGGGACGTTTGCCGCCGCCGCTCGGCGGCTCAGGGCTTCCTCTATGCGCACCAGTTGATCGATTATTTCCCGCTGTTGTTCAGCGGAAGAATCCCGAGGAGCAGGGGGAGGAGGCGTCTGTTGGGCAGCAGTTGCGACCGCCAATTTCTGCAACGACTTCTCGATGCTCTCGAGCTGATCGATAGCCTCCTCGTTCATGGCGGATGAATTGGGTTGTTGTTGCGTACAACCGGGAAAGGCCATCATGCCAATGACACCTGCAAGTGCGACTGCTAGGAAGCCTCTGCAACAAGCCGTCATGACTTTCTGCCGGGAATGGGAAAGCCCATCCTCCTGCGTCATCGCGTCTTCGCCATTCAGTTTCGGTAGATTAGTTTTGTTTTGCATACCAGTCCTTGATGATTTTATAGTTAGGAAGTTCCTTTTGCGTGAGCTGCATAATGTTTTTGTCCCCGCTGCTGAGGGTCTTGAGGAATTCGACCAACGCCGACTGCTCGCCCGCATTCAAGTTGAGAGGCTTGAGCAAGGGATCTTTTCGTTTATTGTTGGCTCCGCCGCCGGAATTGTAGAAGGCGACCACGGCTTTCAAACTCGGTATCATCCCATTATGCATGTAGGGGGCCGTGCGTGAAACCTCTCGCAGGGACGGGGTGATGAATTTCCCAAAGTCCTTGTAGAGTTTACTGACGGCGAAATGGCCCGGGTCATTCCTGAGGTTCATGTAGTTGGGGGTACCGACAAACTTCAGTTGAGAACGAAAGGTGATGATACGGAACGGATCACTGAACACTTCCGGGTTTTCCGGGACACCGAGGTTGTGGGGCTTTTGGTCCGAGAGATAGGGGCCGTTGTGACACTGGGTGCAACCGGCCTTCCCTTTGAACAATTCCAAGCCCTGCCTTGCTTGAGCGGAGATGGCGTTCTCGTTCCCCTTCAGATAATTGTCGAAGGGAACGTTCTGCGACACCAAGGTCCGCTCGAAGGCGGCGATCGCCTTGGTGATTCCGGTGTGCGTGGGTTCTCCCAATCCCGCCTTCGCGAAGAGTTCCACGTACTCGGGAATCTGCTTCATCCGTTCCAGCATGACCCGCCCGTCCGAACTCAAGAAATGCGAGTCGTTGATTGAGTCGCGAACCTGCGTGGCCGGGTCATCCCCGCCCAATCGACCATCCCAATACAGGTAGTCCGCGTAAACCGCATTCAAGATCGTCGGCGTGTTCCGGAAATACCGGGTTCCGGGATATCCGGTGGACAGCGCTTCGCCATCGGCCCACCCCTTCTCGGGTTGGTGACACTTGGCGCAGGAAATATCCGCATCCCCAGATACTCTGTTGTCGAAGAACAGCATCTTTCCGAGTTCGGCCGCGATTGGGTTGGGCGGCGAAATCACGGGCAAGGGGGCCAGTTTGCCGCGAGAATCCTGTGGAATCAGGTAACGAGCCCAAACCTTCGGTCCGCGCTGGACACGATTGTATGACGACAAGGTGCGAATCCGCTTGTCCGCAGAACCCGGAATCTGCACCACGGAAGGATTAGCGGGATTGTAGGAGTCGAGGGAGCGGATGTTGCCACCCTTCGGGGCATCATCGGCGGCCATGGCAACGTTCGCGAAGTAGGTCAACGAGGACAGGGCTAGAAACAAGCACGCTAGTTTTGCGCCTCGCCGACCGGACCACAGCAACAACGCACCGAAACCGCAAACCGCGAAAACAATTGTCAAAGTGCTCCACGGCGACGATCCAGTTCCATTGCCCATGCTTTTACCGGGGCCCTTGACCGTGCCTTGGAGAAAAGCGACATCGTCTTGCTCGAGATCAATCACTTCGTTGGAAACTTCTTCGTCTGGCTGCGCAGTATCGTCGAGATCCGTTTGGTCAACCGTTTCAGTGGCGCCTTGGCCGACGTCCTGTGGAACGAAGTCGACTTTGTATTGTCCATCCTTCACCTCGCCGCCTTTGCCTTGGTCGGCATCTTGGGGCTCGGTGGAGGCAAGTTGCGGCACCGCGGAAGCCAACACTCGGAACACTCCCCACTGACCAGCCTCAGCATAGGCTAGACGGTGGTTCATGTAGACGTAGTCACCGGGAATGCCATTGCGGCCACCGGCGATAACGTTCACTTCCAAGGCATCGGTTGCTCCGAGTTGCTCCGACTCGAGGAGTTCGCCGCCTTCCATGTCCGGCTCGAGCGCCCATTGGTGACCCTCCAAACTGAATATGGTGTTCTGCTCGCTGTGGGCTCCAAACACGTGAATCCGCACAGCATCACCAACGTGAGCCTCGATTATCGGGGTCACGGGATCATTTTTTCCGTCGGTGACGTAGGCGTTCTCAAAATCAAGCCCGTACTTTTCGGAACGCCAGGCCAGAGGTTCGATCCTGTAATTCACCGCGGTCAATCCCGCGCTTTCCTTTGCGTAAGGCATGAAGGCGGTGCCGATCACGTTGTCTTCATCCTGAAAGAAGAGGGCCGCATCCCGGTAATTGATTCGATCCTTATTCGCAGGAATAGTGCGATCAACCACCACGTCCGCCCGCCAACTGTTCTTAAGCGTGACGTCCTTGCCGGTAGCGGGATCATAGTACTGGGATCCTTTCGGACCGACTATGATTGCCCCATAGAGGCCGTCCCGTGGATGGAGCATGACGTTCCCCCAATCGGTCACCAAGGCAGCGGCTTCTCCGTATTCGGGATGGGCGTAGAAGGTGTAGGTTTTGGTTTCTCCCGGCGCAATGGTCTGGTCGCCCTTGTTGTTGCCGAGGTTGATTCCAAGAGAGTCCTTGGGATCGTAAGCCAGCATATCGGCATGAAAAGAAGCCCTGCCCTTCTTGAGCCGGTTGGTCAGCTTGATCTTTATGACGTCGCCGACGTTGGCCCGCAGCACCAGCGGGTGCATCTCCTTGGTCCCAGCCTGAGCAGCTGCTATTTCCTCATCGAGAACATAGCACTTGCCTTGTGGGTTGTCGGCAATGATCTCGCGATTGGTGGCCTTGGTCTTGATGGTGGCCGGAGCCAACGGGTTAAGATCCATCGGCAGATCAATTGCGGATACGTTGAAGGTCTTGACCGGGGCGTCGTCTGGGTAGAACTTAGCGGCCGATTTAGGGATTTCCTCCCGACCGGGCAGCGGTTGCAAGTCTTCGGTTGCCTCGTCCAGCACTCGCACGATGCCCCACATTCCCTCACCAAAGTGAGAGACGCGACCACTGTGATACATGTAGTCACCGGACTGCTGCTGGGGACCACCCGCTGCCGGGATCACCAAGTCGTATCGTTCAGCGATGCCAAGGTGGACGGAACTCTTGGGCCGTGAATCAGCTGCATACCGCTCCAGCGGGAAATAATGCCCGTTGAGATGGACCGTGTGCATCTCGTTGCCGGCGTGATCGAGCGCTCGGATCACGATGGGATCGCCAAGATAAGCGCTCAGGATCGGGGTATCCGGATCGCCATGTACGGAACTACTGAAGACCACCGATGGGTCGGGGTTGACGGCCAAGCGCCGGTTCAGAGGTTCCACTCGTAGCCCGAATGAACTACCGGAAGTGCGTTCGCCGCCATTGAGGTATCGGAACGGTGTATCCATGAGGCTCCATGAATCCATACTCCCGATTTTGCTGATTTTTTGCGGCACGGTCTGACCCTCGGCCGGTTTCTCGAAGACCGTTCCGCTGACGATGCGGTTCTCGGTGCGAGGATTGGAGTCCTGAATCTGCATGACGTACTCGCGGAAACTGCCGCGCACCCTGGCGGAGACGGGCTGGTTGGTGCGGATGTCGACCACGCTGCCGCTGCGCACCGGTTCGCCGCTCTTGGGATCGTGATAGGTCGACCCCTTTGGCTCAATCACGGTGCAACCAAAGAGTCCGTGACCCCATGAGGTCAGGCCATAGGCATGGTCATGCCAGTAGGTAATTCCGAAGTCCGCGTCGGCAAACCATCGGTAACGAACGAACTCGACGCTGGCGATCTCGCCCTTTTTGTGGGCATACTCGAGTGGCTCATCAAGCACCAGGCTAGCCCCCTCGACCGCCGTTATCCGACGTATCTCCATCTTGCCGACTTGGTCCATGCCGATACCAATTAGCGTTCCAACGTGAAACGGGTCCGCGCTGCGCAGGGCGACCTTGGTGTCGCCAACTGCTGCATCTGCGGTCAATGGTTCGTTCTGCGGTTTGCCGAATCCTTTGCCGTTGCCTCCGTCCAGCATGGTGAAGGGACGCACCGATTGCTCGTAGGACATGCCGGTGATGACACCATCGGAGGCTTGGGTGTCGAACTGCACGAAGTGAATGTGCATGTTGACCTTGCTGGCATAGAGGTTCTCGTCGAAATCGGGAATCTCGTTAGTCAGGATAACGTCGGCCGTGTCATGGACGTTCATTCGAAGAACAAGCGGTATCTTCAGGTCGTCGTCAGCCCGGATGTTCTCCTCCTCTTCATGAAGCACATAGATCTGACCGTCCTCGTCGACGATCGGCGCCAGGTGCCCCTCGCCGTTGCCCTCCGCCTTCGATAAGGTGATGGGCAACTTGATCGCATGAACGTTGAATTTCTTGACTTGGCTTTCAGCGGTTTGCTGAGGACTCAGGCTCCACGGCCCATTTTCCCCGGAACGCGCCACCTTGGAACTCTTGGTTCCGTCTGCGTTGCGACGAATCGGCTCAAGGAAGGGAGCCGGATTATGGTCCGGGCTAAAGGGTGGTCGTTTGCCGAAGTGTGGCTTCATGTGAGGCCAAGCTAGCTTGCCAGTCTCTTGGTCAAAGAGAATGACAGGGCGCTCACCCGGTTTCGCAGGCCGGTACTTGGGCCACTTCACGGTCGTCTCAGGTTCCCCGAGATAGACGAGCATACCAGCGGGATTCTTTTTCTTGGCCCAGTCCCACACACTGGCGTCGTAGGCCTTCATTTGGGCAGTCTCGTCCGCCTTTTTACCAGGCTGGCCTTGGGGTGGAAGTTGCATCTCCACCCATTCATCGATCGAGAAGGTGTCCTCCTTGCCCTTGGCTTCCTCAGCTGTGGCTACTACTTGAAAATCCTTGCCGAACCATTTCATGGTTTTTCCGACCAGTTTAGTGGAATCCACGCCAGCTTGCATTTTGCCGCTTCGATCAGGCAATTCAGCCAGTTGAGGCATGACGTCGGTACTGATCTCGGGGGTTTGCAAGGTGTTGTAGGTGCGCCAGAAGGCCCACATGCCGGCAACGTAGTGGTGCGGAATATGGCAATGATAAAGGAAGTCGCCGGCAGTGAACTGGCAACCGCCGGAACAACACTCGATGGTCAGGTCGTGCGTCTCGGATGGTCCGATGGTCTGGACGTCGACGCGGTCGGAGGTACTGCGTACCGGCGGGAACTTGACCGGGCCACCACTGGCCAAAGCAAAGTTGTTTACGCCGAAGAGGTTGAGATCCTGAGTCAGTTTCGATTGACGACGCCAGCGAATGGCTCCGCCATGCAGGTGGTGGGAGTGGAAAACCTCGGACCCGCCGTGCACCAGGCGCCACTTGGCTGGATCGCCCAGATAGGATCTTGGAATAGGAGTGGAAGGATCCCCGAAGGTGTAGGAACTGTAGCCCATCGACTCGTCCATCACCCCGCCTTTTTTCTTTTGCAGCAACAGGTTGTTGGCGAAGGACTCGCTGCGATAGTTGATGGCGCGGGTGCTCGGACGATAATCGTCGGCGACTTGGTCGCGCAATGGGATCATGTCCTCATTCTTGTCGAGAGGACGGAACTCCTCGTCGCCCACCTCGTGATAAACGACCACGAACTCGCGGAAGTCAGGTCCATCGGGATCCTCGATCATGGCAAGCCATCCACTTTTCAATTCATTGCCCGTGTAGGGATCCAGGAACCGGGAACCCTCGGGCTCGACGACGACCGATCCGAACAGGCCCTGACTGGCTTGGTCACGGAAATGACTGTGCATGTGATGGACGCCTTCCTGCTGGTCGGGCGGGACGTACCACTCGAAAATTTGCGTCTTCCCCGACTCCACGTAGGCATCGGAATTGGTCGAGGTGGCGGGTCGATCCGTGGCTTGAATCACCAAGCCGGACCCATGGAGGTGCAAGCTCACTTTTTCATCCTCCACTTCGTTCTTGAGGACGATCACCAAGCGTTCGCCTTGGTTCACCCGAATGGACAGCGGTTGGATGGCGTCCCCGGACAAGCCGTTGGTCACGGCGCCAGGATCGTTTTCCTCGAACCGGGCATCCTCGTTGCGAAGTTCCTCCGCTCGCACTTTCTTCACGTTCTCGGTAAGAACGAACATGTAGCCGGGGAAAAAGTCGTGGTACTGGTTGAGCGTGATGTCCGCGTTGATGGCGCTGACGTTGTAAGTTCGCACCGGGGCATCCTTCGGGGCGCGGGCGCCCAAGGATACGGTCTCGCCCGCGGCGGCTACCATTAATGGAACGTCCACGTGCGGCTCATTCTTGAAGTGAGCCTTGCCTGATTGTTGATAAGTGCCGGCAATTTTCTTGCCCAACACGTCCTCCAAATATCCCCCGGCATAGGATCCGGCTTGCTGCTTGCCGGTCATCCCCAGGTTGATGGCTCCGGGAATGTCGCTCCCTTTCGAGCGGCGCTCCGCCAACTCGTTCGATTCCTTTTTTTTCTCCGCGTCGGTGAGAGGGTGAGCCACCTCGATCTCAGCGGCAAAGGGTTCATCCTTGAAGGTGAAGGCAACCAATACGTTGACCCCGGCCTTGTCCACTGCGCCGCCTTGGCCCGTCCAATGGGTTTCGGCTTCGTCCATAACCACCCGGAGCGACTCTTCATCGGTTTCATCGGGGCGCAGAATCAACTCCATGTCCTCGACCACCGTTGGCGAAAGAGGACGGCGATACGCGTCACTGAAGTATACCGAGACCTTGCCGCTTTCCTCCACGACGGTTTCGAAATGCAGGTCACCGTTCATCATGAGCACGCCCCGGTGATGCGGGTTATGATCCGAGTGCGGTTCCGCGGTTCCGCCCGCTGACGGTCCATGATGGTGATGGTGGGACATGTGCTCGGCAAATAAATCATTACCCGGTTTGGGCGCTTCCTGGGCGTCGGCAGCAAGCAATGCTTCATCCGTCTTGGTTGGGGCTTCCTTCCGCTTCGCCGCCGCCTTGGCGACGGGCAAGATCGTGCCACACCGAAGCATCTCTGCCCCGTAGTACGGGTTGGCGACTTTCTTGCTGGTCTGCAGCCAAGAGGCGCCCTGATCGTCAAATGCCATCGGGCAAAATACTTCGTACAACGGGACCCGCAAGGTCTGCTCAAGCTCCGGCCCCAGCGGCACCATGCTTTCGGACAGGTCACGGAAATGATTTCGAAAACTCGAGCGATCCTTCGTGTCGACCGCCTTTCGGGCGGCGGACAGAATGGTTTTCGAGGCTGTGGTCCAGCTATCTCGTGGCGCCTCGGACTCCACTCGCTCGGCGGCGGTGATTAACCGTTGGAGCGATTGTACGGCAACCGCATGGTCATCCCGAGCCAAAGCTTCACCTGCATCGACGTATGCTCGGCAAACGGAAGCAAGCGGGCCTGTCGGCAGTTGCTGATCGCTGAGCGCAGGCGCGTTGGCCTGATCCTCGTCGCCTTGGAAGGCGGGCGTGAATTTGAATGCAATTCCCAAACCGCAGAGGGTCGCCGCGGCGAGAAGCACCAGATGCCTTGATTTTGTGTTTTTCATAGAATTAAATCGGTTTCCGATCTTTAGCTGTAATTGGTCTTTTTTCTCTAGTTTCTGTCTGAAGGCTGGCCTTAACTTCTACCTCTGCCCGCAGAGAACTCGAAATCCATGTTGAGCTTGCCGTTGGCCTCGATGGTTACCTCCGCGGATTTCTCACCGAGGATCGGGTGCCACGCGATCAACTTGTATTTGCCTGGAGGGACCTGATCTATTTGAAAGGTTCCTTTCTCGCTTGAGAAAGCGTAATAGGGATTGTCCACGCGATAGAACCAATTCTGCATGTGGGGATGCTGGTCGCATTCCAGTTTGATAACCTTGCCCTTCTTGAACTTTATGGGGAGTTCCAGTTTCCCATTTCCCTCTAGATCCTGATTGTGGAGGCTTTTTCGCACGCGCCCCTTGATTTCGTAGGTGTGGGGACTGTGCTTCACCGGGTCCAGATTGTCGAAGCGAAGCACCGAGTTGTCGGCTATCACACCGGTGAAAGCGCCGAAAATGCATTTCAGGGGCTTGATGTCGGTACCCGGAAAATCCGCTATGCCTCCCGGGGTTCCTTCCCTAGCACCTGGCGGAGGTCCCAAGATGACGTGACTGTCGTAAGCCTTCCCCTCCTTGACTCCTTCCAAGACCAACACAACGTCCTGCAAATATCCATCCTTGATAGCCACTTCATGAAGCAGCCTGTCATCCTTGCCACAGACTTCCGGTGTCTTTTCCACCTTGAACGTCTTGGGAGGACGAGCCTTGCCCGTAAACGTGACCTTGCCGGAGATGGTCCCACCATTTGTAACCGGAACGACCTTGTAACCATTGGCTCCAACCTGCGGCGCGGTTGGGGCGGCTTGGGCGGTTTCCGCTGCTGGAGCTACAGGCGCAGTAGCGGGTTGAACAGTTGCAGGTGCTGGCGTCGCAACTGCAGGTGCAATAGCTTGGGGAATGACTGCCGGCACCGGCGCAACCGATGCGGTGACTTGTACAGGATTCACGGATTGCCGCAACGCTTGGTCGATGCGATCGAGCCGATCGACGAGTACTAACTGCTGCAGGGATGACTCGGCTCTGTTCAGCCTGTCGCGAATTTCCTTTGAGGATTGCGCTTCAGTGACCGAAGGCGCCGTCGCAACCGGTTGACTCAAGGATTGCTCGATTCGCCCAAGCTGACGAACGATTTCTCCTTGTTGCCCGACCGATTGGGATGGTTGTGTCGGAGTGGCAGCTACTTGCGGTGGCGCGGTCAAGCGGCTGTCCGCGATTGCCTGCAACGCTTCATCTATGCGTTCCAGTTGCTCGACGACTTTTTCCTGCTGCCGTTCTGATTGGCCGTTGGGTTGCTGTTGGTTGCAACCAGCGACCAAGAGCATGACGGGGATGGCAGCCAAACAGGTTTTGACCCAACCCGAAGTTGTTGTTTCGCACTGAGATTGAGTAAGTTGTCCCATGGTAACTGCTGTTTTGTTTTTCATTTGACTAATAAGATAAGGTATTCTAATCATTATTCTATGCGGTCCTTAAAGGGACAAATCTATGTACTTATTGACTATATGGTCTGTACTAGGGTTGAGTCAAGAGGTTTCATCGTCTAATAAGCTTAGCTAATTGGTGCTAAATCCGCAAGTATTTGTCTATGGATAAATGGACTTTGTGCTGATAAGAAAAAGTGAGTCAAGTGAGAGTGGAGTAAAAACTTCCGATTTTTTTGGGAGGGTCTCCCCTTGAGGGCGGCAACTCCTGAACCCAAAACACGGACTTGTTCCAAGCCAAGGTCCAACCAAGTGTCGGCTAAATCGGCCAAGGTTAATCTCTTCTCAAAAACCTCCCGGTGAATGTCACGACATGGATCCATTTGCTATGGATGAACTAACTTTGGGATACGGTAGCTAAGGGATGCTGGATTAAAAACTTCTGATTTTTTTGGGGATCCCCTCGCGGGGGGCGGCAACTCCCGCTCCTAAAACACGGATTTGATCCAAGCTAACGTCAGGACAAGTGTCGGCTAAATCGGCCAAGGTAACCTTTTCCAAAAGATCCTTGTAGGGCGACACAACGTGCATCCATTGATCATGCAGGGCGCAATTTGGCGGAACGGAACACATCTCCTCCCTCCCAAAAGGGCATGTGGTTTGTCGCTCCACGTCGTCGAAAATACGTACGATTTGCCCAAGGAAAACCTCATCAGCCCGAATTTGAAGGCGAAACCCTCCACCCACACCCCGTGTAGCTGATAAGATTCCGGCCTTGACCAAGCTTTTGAGGATTTGCTGAAGGTATCTAAGCGGCACTTCAACCGCCTCGGCTATCTCGCTTGCGGGCATCGCTTTCTCGCGCTGGGCGATGGAGGTCGCCGCTCGGATAGCATATGAACTAGTAACGGAAAGCATCGAACCAACCTATTAAGATATATATGCACATACAGGTAGTTAATTACTCGGAGCGATGTTCTGTCAAGTAACAAAGTTGATAAACTTGCTCCGTTGAGTCAGTTCAGTGTGACTGACATCGGAACTTTCATTTACTTGGGGCAGGTCTTGGTCAAATCAGCCAAGGTGGTTTTTCCCAGCAAGCGTTTGTAAGGCACGACGACTTGAGACCAGTGTTCGTGGATCGGACAATCTCCCGAAACCTCGCAGTCATCCTCATCACCGAAAGGGCAAACCACCGATCGTTCCACGTCGTCAAA
>PVBE011644476.1_pt1 | contig 14577 bp, 11 predicted proteins | sample 1631181 | NCBI WGS metagenome assembly PVBE01 (sample SAMN08397723, study PRJNA350692) | Marine metagenome, whole genome shotgun sequencing project. | isolation source: water | place: Pacific Ocean | collected 2012-04
CCCCCGCCCGCCAGGACCGACATGATCCCGTCGTGCACGCCCCGCAGCGCCGTCGTCCCGAACCCGATGAGCCACAGGCTGATCTGGGCCGCCGTCAGCGCCACGCACAGCGGCAGCGTCCACTCCACCATCCGCTCCAGGCTCACGGCGCTCCCTCGCCGGCCGGCCTTCATCGCCGCCCGGATCTGCAGGAACCCGTAGACCGAGGCGATGCCCAGCGCAACGGCTGCGCCCACCCGAACGACGGTCGACGGCGCAGCGATGCCGGCAAGCGCCGGCGGCGCCAGGAACCCCAGGTAGCCCGGCCCGAAGATGGCGATCAGCAGGATCACCATCCCGTGCTGGGCCAGTCACTGCACGACCCAGTCGTACTTCGGCGGCAGCAGCCACTGCAGCACCCAGCCCCCGTCCAGCGGCGGCACCGGGATCAGGTTGAAGAAGGCCAGCGCCACGTTGAGCGAGATCGACATCTGCAGCAGGTGGAACAGCGGCTTGCGCGCCCGCTCGACGTCCTCGAGCTCCACGAGCCACTCGGGGGCGAGCGCGCCCACGAGCCCAAACGCCACCGCCGAGATGATCGCCAGCACCACGTTCATCGCCGGCCCGGCGACGCCGGTCAGCGCCTCCCCCGCCCGCAGCGTGATCTTCCGGGTGAACCGCGAGCTGTTCACGGGCACCGGTTTGGCCCAGCCGAACAGCGGAATGGCGCCCCCGGTGACCACCATGATCGCAGGGATCAGCAGGGTGCCGATGGGATCGATGTGGGGCACCGGGTTGAGCGTCATCCGCCCCATGCGCGCCGCGGTGTCGTCGCCCAGCCAGTAGGCGCTGGCGGCGTGCCCCCACTCATGCACCGTCAGCGAGCCCACCAGCACGATCATGTAGGTGGCGAAGAAGGGCAGGAAGTCGGCGCTCACGGCGTCGGCTTACACCACACAGGGTTGGTCTGCACAAGGAGACCGCCGCGTTTGACGCCGACCGGCATGCTCGGTCAAACACGCGCCCTGTGCGCATCCTTCCCCTGCTCCTGTCGGTCCTGGCCATGTCGTGCGCCACGGGCCTCCGCCCCGTCAAGCTCCCGAAGCTGTACGAGGATCTCGTCCGCAAGCTGTCCGCCGACGACATGCAGGGTCGCGGCATCGGCACCGAGGGCAACACCCGCGCCGCCGAGCTGATGGCCCGCTCCTTCGCCGACGCCGGCCTGGTGCCCGCAGGCGACGGCGACACCTTCTTCCACTGCTTCCCGCTGCCCGTGTCGGTGCGCTCGACGACGGCCACCCTGTCCGTGGGCGCCGACGCGGTCGCCCCGGAAGCCCTGGCGCCTGCTGTCTTTTCGTCGTCGTCCGCCTTCGCTGGCGAGCTCGTGTTCGCCGGCTACGGCATCCACGCCCCGAAGCTCGGCTACGACGACTACGCAGGCCTGGACGTCGCCGGGAAGGTCCTGGTGCTGCTCCGCTACGAGCCTCGGGAGCGAGACAAGGACAGCCCGCTCAACGGCGAGCGCCCCACCCGCCACTCGGAGCTCCGTCGCAAGGTGTTCGAGGCCAAGGGCCGCGGCGCCAAGGCGGTCCTGTTCGTGGCCACCCCGCGGGGCGATGAGCCGTTCGACGAGCGCCTCCCCTCGCTGCAGGGTCGGCGCCCCGCGAGCCCCGCAGGCCTGCCCGTCGCCCACGTGCGGCCGTCGATCGTCGACGCCTGGCTCAAGCAGGCGGGCCACGCCGGCCTGGTCGCGGCGGTCAAGGGCATCGACGCCAGCTTCAAGACCGTCCACGTGTCGCTGGGCGTCGCAACGGGCCAGCTCGAGCTGCAGCGCGAGGAGCGTCAGCTCTGCAACGTGGTCGGCATCCACCCCGGCAGCGGCGCCCTGGCCGGCGAGGCCGTCGTCCTAGGCGCCCACCTCGACCACCTGGGCATGGGGCAGGACGGCTCCCTGGCCCCAGGTGAGCCCCGGGTCCACAACGGCGCCGACGACAACGCCAGCGGCGCCGCCGGGCTCGCAGTCCTGGCCCGCCGGCTGGCACCCCGGTACCTGGGCAGCAACCGGCGCGCCATCGTCGTCGTCGCCTTCAACGCCGAGGAGGTCGGGCTGGCCGGCGCGGGCGCGTACGTGCGTCGCCCGGTCGTTCCCCTCGACCGCACCGCCGCCATGATCAACCTCGACATGATCGGACGCCTGCGTGACGACAAGCTCATCGCCCTGGGCGCCGACAGCGCGCACGAGTGGCAGCAGTGGCTGGCCGAGGCCGGCACCAGGGAGCGGCTGGCCATCGCGGGCAGCGGCGACGGCCACGGGCCGAGCGATCAGGCTGCCTTTTACGCCCGCGGGGTGCCCGTTCTGCACTTCTTCACGGGCCCCCACGACGACTACCACCGCCCCACCGACGACGCCGACAAGGTGAACTTCCCAGGTGCCATCCGGGTCCTGCGGGTCGTCGCCGACGTCGCCGAGCGCACCGCCACGGCCGACAAGCGCCCCACCTACAAGCAGGGCACCCAGACGGCCTCGAGCCTCACCGGCGACAGCCGCTCGTACGGCGCCTGGCTCGGCACGGTCCCCGACTATGCCTCCATGGGCACCGCCGGCGGCGGCGGCGTGCTCCTCGCCGGCGTGCGCGCCAAGGGCCCCGCCGAGGAGGCCGGCATCCAACCGGGCGACCGGATCGTCCGCATGGCCGGACGCCCCATCGAGAACCTGCACGACATGATGTACGTGCTGCGCGACCACCGGCCGGGCGAGGTGTTGCCCGTCGAGGTCCTCCGCGGGGGCCGGACCGTTCGGGTGGCCGCAAAGCTCGGCAGCCGCGCCTCGGTCAAGCAGCCGCCGCGCACCCCCGAAGGCAAGGCGAAGTCCGAGCCCGCCCCGCCGACCCCGGCGCCCAAGAGCACGCTGCTCCTGCCTGGCGAAGAGCGCTTCCTCAAGGAGGTGCGGCAGCTCACCTTCGAGGGCGAGAACGCTGAGGCCTACTTCTCCCCCGACGGCGCCAAGCTGGTCTTCCAGGCCCGCCCCGGCGCCGGGCAGGGTTGCGACGCCATCTTCACCCTCGAAGTGGCGACGAGCCAGGCGACCCCTGTGTAATCGGGCAAGGGGCGCACCACCTGCGGCTACTTCACCTACCCCGACGGCGACGCCATCGTGAACTCGTCGACCCACCTCGCCGGCGACGCGTGCCCGCCCGAGCCCGACCGCAGCCAGGGCTACGTGTGGCCCATCTACGACAGCTACGACATCTTCCTGAAGGCCGCCGACGGGCAGACCCGCCAGCTCACGTCGACCCCGGGCTACGACGCCGAGGCCACCGCCTGCTTCACGGACGGGAAGGTGGTGTTCACCTCCATGCGGGACGGCGACCTGGACCTGTACACGATGGATCCCAAGGCCCCGAACGCCCCCGCAACGCGCATCACCCAACAGCTCGGCTACGACGGCGGCGCCTTCTTCTCGCCCGACTGCACCAAGCTCGTCTGGCGGGCCTCCCGTCCTGCCGGAGAGGCGGCGCAGGAGTACAATCGCCTGCTCTCCCAGGGCCTCGTGCGCCCGACGCAGATGGAGCTGTACGTCGCCAAGGCCGACGGCGGCGGCGCCCGGCCCATCACCGCCAACGGCAAGGCCAACTTCGCCCCCTACTTCCTGCCGGACAACCGCCACGTCATCTTCGCCAGCAACCTGCACGGCGGCGGCCGGAACTTCGACCTGTACCTGGTGGACTCCGAGGGCCCCACCGAGGCCGCGCCCATCCGGGTCACCCACAGCCCGGTGTTCGAGGCGTTCCCGATGTTCAGCCCGGACGGGCGCTACATCGTGTTCGCGAGTAACCGCAACGCCAAGAACGAAGGCGACACCAACCTGTTCATCGCTGAGTGGATCTGGGATGCCGCTCCGCCACCACCCGCCGCAGCCGCGCCCGACTGACGTAGGTGTAGACCTCGGTGGTCGACAGGTCGGCGTGCCCCAGCAGCTGCTGCACAGACCGCAGGTCGGCGCCCCCCTCCAGCAGGTGCGTGGCGAAGCTGTGGCGCAGCCGGTGCGGGTGGACGTGGGTCTTGATCCCCGCTCGGCGGGCGTGCAGCCGCACCCGCTTCCAGAAGTTCTGGCGGGTCATGCCCCGGCCCCGCGCCGTCACGAACAGCGCGTCCGGCCACGAGCCGGTCTTCGCCAGCAGCACCCGGCGGCTGTCGCGCTCGTACCGGTCGAGCAGCGCCAGCGCGCCGTGGTGCACAGGCACAGGCCGCTCCTTGGCGCCCTTTCCGGTCACCCGCAGGAAGCCGGCCGTGCGCACCACGTCGTCGATCCGCAGCGACACCAGCTCGGACACCCGCAGTCCCGCGCCGTACAGCAGCTCCAGCATGGCCGCGTCGCGAAGCCCCAGCGGGGTCGCCTCGTCCGGCGCGGCCAGCAGGGCGTCCACCTCGGCGTTGGTCAGGCCGCGGGGCAGGCGCTTGGGCAGCTTGGGGCGCTGCACGTCCGCCGTGGGATCGGCCTGGAGCAGCCCCTCCTGCACGCCGAAGCGGAAGCACCGCCGCAAGGCCGACAGCGTGCGCGCCTGCGACGACGGGGCGCGGCCGTCCTCGGCCATCGCCGCGAGGTGCTGCAGGACCTGCACTTCCGCGATGTCCTCGGCCCGCGCTGCGTCCGGGACGCTCCGGGCGAAGGCGGCGAGGTCCGACGAGTAGGCCGACACCGTGTTGCCGGACAGCCCCTTCTCCACCCTGCACCAGTCCAGGAACCGGTCGCAGAGCTCTTCGAGGATCACCGCGGGATCAGACCTTCTTCTTGAGCTCGAAGAGCAGGTTGAGCGCCTCGATGGGCGACATGGTCTCCAGCTGCGCGGCCCGCACTGCACCCTCCACCTCGCTGGGCTTGGGCGGCGCGGCGAACAGGTCGAACTGACCGGTCACCCGGGCGGGGGCGCTGCCGGAGCGGGCGAGCGCCGGACGTGCGGTGGCAGGATCGAGCTGGGCCCCCTCGAGGTTGCCGAGCACCTCCTTGGCCCGGGCGACGACCTCCGTCGGCAGCCCCGCCAGCCGCCCGACCTGGATGCCGTACGACCGGTTGGCCCCCCCGTCGACGAGCCGGCGCAGGAACACCACCTCGTCGTTCCACTCCTTGACGGCGACGCAGACGTTGAACACGCGGTCGCGGGTCACCGACAGCTCCGTGAGTTCGTGGTAGTGCGTCGCGAACAGCGTCCGGCAGCCGATCACGTCGTGCAGGTGCTCCGCCACTGCCCAGGCGATGCTCACGCCATCGAACGTCGAGGTGCCGCGGCCGATCTCGTCGAGCACGACCAACGCCCGGTCGGTGGCGTGGGCCAGGATGGCGGCGGTCTCGGTCATCTCGACCATGAAGGTCGACTGCCCCCGGGCGAGATCATCGCTCGCGCCCACGCGCGTGAAGATCCGATCCACCACGCCCACGCGAGCCCGCCGGGCCGGCACAAACGAGCCCGCCTGCGCCAAGAGCGCGATCAGCGCCGTCTGCCGCAGCACCGTGGACTTTCCGGCCATGTTGGGCCCGGTCACCACCAGCAGCTGCCGCTCACCGGCGGACAGGGTCACCGAGTTCGGGACGAACCGCTCCCCAGCGGGCAGCAGGCTCTCCACGACCGGGTGCCGGCCGTCCTCGATGTCGAGCACGTCGGAGTCGTCGACGTCCGGCCGCCGCCAGTCGTGGTGGTGCGCCACCTCGGCCAGCGCGGCGAGGGTGTCGATGGCCGCGACGACCCCAGCGGCGACCTGCACCCGAGGGGTCTGCTCGGCGACCCGGTCCCGGATCGCCTCGAACAGCTCCGCCTCGAGGGCGTGGCGGCGCTCCTCGGCCGTGACCACCCGCTCCTCCAGCTCCTTGAGCTGCGGCGTGTAGAAGCGCTCGGCGTTGGCCAGGGTCTGCTTGCGGATGTAGTCGTCGGGGACCAGGTGCAGGTTGGGCTTGCTGACCTCGATGTAGTAGCCGAACACCCGGTTGTACCGGACCTTGAGCGACCCGATGGCCGTCCGCCGGCGCTCCTCCTCCTGTAGCCCGAGGATCCAGTCCTTGCCTTGCGTTGCGGCCTCGACGACCCCGTCCAGCTCGGCGTCGAAGCCCGGCCGGATCACGCCGCCGTCCTTCAACGCCACGGGGGGCTCATCGACCAGGGCGTCGCCCACCAGGGCGGCGACGTCCGACAGGTCGTCCAACCCGTCGGCCAGCTCGGCCAGCGCCGGGGCGCGACCGCCGGCCTCGCCTCCGCCGAGCAGCGCCACCAGCGCCGGCAGGGCCTCGGCTGAGCTCCGCAGCGCCACAAGATCCCGCGGCCCGGCCGTGCCGGCCGCGATCCGCCCGGACAGCCGCTCGAGATCGGAGACCGAGTCCAACGTCTCCCGCACCGCCTGGCGCAGGGTCGGCGCCCCCACCAGATCCTCCACCGCGTCCAGCCGCCGCTTTATGGCGTCCGTCGTGAGCAGCGGATAGGCGACCCACCGCCGGAGCAGCCGGGCGCCCATGGCCGTGCGGGTGCGATCCAGCACCGCCAGGAGCGACCCCTTGCGCCGGCCCTCGCGGATGGTCCGGAACAGCTCGAGGTTCGTCCGGGTGGCGTCGTCGAGGACCATGGTCCCCGCCAGCGAGTAGCACTGGGGCTGGCGGACGGTCCTGCGGGCGCCCGAGCGGGTCTGCTCCAGGTAGCCGATCGCGGCGCCCGCCGCGGCGACCACCCGGTCGACGCCTCCTGCGAAGCCGTAGGTCTGTATGCGCGACAGGGCGTCGGTCCCGCCGGCCGGATCCCGACACTCCTGCAGGACCCTGCGAGACCTCCGGAGCTCGAAGACCTCGGCGGGCACGCCCTCTACGAACACGCCGCTCAGCCGCTTCTGCAGCTCCGTCGGGTCGAACCCTTCCGGGTGCACCACCTGCCGCACGCCCGCCCGGCCGAGCTCGTCGGTCAGGCTCTCCAGCCCGGGCGGACAGGTGACGTGGAACTCGCCGGTCGACGCGTCCAGGTAGGCCAAGCCCCAGGCACCGCCTGCGTGCGCGCCACCCTTGGGGGGCGCGACGGCAGCCAGGAAGTTGGCCTCCTTGGCGTCGAGGTTGTTCTCGTCGAGCACGACCCCGGGGGTGACGATCTCCACCACCTCGCGGTCGACGATGCCCTTGGTGGTCGCGGGGTCGCTGACCTGCTCGCAGACGGCGACCTTGTAGCCCCGGTCCACCAGCTTGCCGATGTACCCGCGGGCCGCATGCCACGGCACCCCGGCCATGGGGATGGGGTTGTCGCCGTCCTTGTCGCGGGAGGTGAGCGTGAGATCGAGCTCTTGGGAGGCCACCTCGGCGTCCTCGTAGAACATCTCGTAGAAGTCGCCCATCCGGAAGAACAGGACGCAGCCTGGATGGGCCTCCTTGGCGCCGAAGTACTGCACCCACATGGGGGTCATCTTGGCGGGCCGGCGCATCGGGGTTCCCCTAGCAGATCCAACGGGGCCTTGACGACCCATGCCGCGCCGCGGGACAGCGGATCCCGTGCGTGAGCGCCTCCTTCGGGGCCCGTGGGGCCTGTCTGCCCTGATCGCCCTGTCCGGCGGCTGCGCGCTGACGGCCTGCGCGCCCGACCCGCCGCGTTTCGAGCTCACCCCGGCCCAGGCCCGGGCGGTGGATGCAGCCACCCCCGACGAGCGGCCCACCCCCACCCACTCCACGCCCGTCGAGTGGGACGACTCGGTGCGCCTGCTCGGCTGGGACACCGAGCTGGCGCGGCCCTCGCCCGGCGACCGTTTCGACCTGACCCTGGCCTGGGAGTCCCTGCGCCCGGTGCGCAAGGACTGGGAGGTCCACATGCGGCTCAAGCCTTCATGGGCAGGGAGGGAGGCGGTGCTGGACCACCACACCGCCGGCGGGCTGCACCCGGTCATGCGCTGGACCGCCGGCCAGTTCGTGCTCGACCGCCTCGCCGTCCGCCTTCCCGGCGGGTTCGCCCCCGGACCGGCCGAGCTGTTCGTGGGCCTCGCGTATCGCGGGGAGCGCCGCGGCCCCGTGTCCGTCGGCCACCTCGACGTGCGGCCCACGTCCCAGCTGGTCCTGCATGTCCCCGGCAAGGCCCGTTGGCGGCTGGACGCCGACACCGTGGTCTGGGGCCAGTGGCACAGCGACGGCCTGACCTTCGGCTTCGAGCTGCGCGACGCCGACCCGTGGAACCCGCTGCGGGGCAGGGACGCCGACCTCTGGAAATACGACGTCGTCGAGGTGTTCCTCGACGTCGACGAGACCGATCCCGCCTACGTCGAGCTGCAGGTCTCCCCCACCGGGGCCCTGTTCGACGCCGCCTTCACGGACCGCCGCTCCGACCTGGCGATCGCCCGGGCCTGGGATTCGGGCGCCTCGGCCATCGCCATGCCCACCCCGGCAGGATGGCGGGCCGAGCTGTTCATCCCCTGGGCCCGTCTGCCCGCACGAGCGCTGGATCTCAGCCCGATCCGCGCGAACTTCTACCGCATCGATCGGGACCGCAGCGGCCGCCGCCGTGCCGCGGCCTGGTCCGGGCCTGCCAGCGGCGACTTCCACGACCGACGCCGCTGGGGGCGGCTGCTTCTCGCACCATGACCGCGGGTTTGACACACAAACCGCCATGGTCCTAGGTTTCCCGACACCTCGCACAAGCACGGACACAGCCCATGGCCGGTACCGACAAGCGGAAGCAAAGCCTGTACTTCCCCGAAGAGATGCTCACGGAGATTCAGGCTGAGGCCGCCCGCCAGGACCGGTCGCTGTCTTGGATCGTCCAGAAGGCGTGGCTCATCGCCCGCGAGACCATCAAGAAATACCCTGGTATTAATGATCTCGAAGGTGTCAGCCAGGGCGAGTAGCCCCTCGGGGCGTCCTGACCCCGATCCCGGCGTTGCTCCTCCTTGCGGTGGGAGGACCACAGCTGCGTCGTCGCGCCTTGGCCTCGGCGCCAGGCCGCGCCCGATCAGGGGCGTCCTGACGCTAGCGCAGCGGGAAGTTCTGAGGGTTGCGCGAGTCGAACCGGCCCTTGCGGGTCAGCCGCAGGATCACCTCAAACAGCGTGGTGTCCGGGCGGTTTCCGCCGTCGGGCGATGTCACCTCGTCGTACACCTCGTTCAGGCGTGCTGACGCCAGGTACAGGTCGGTGCTCTTGATGCCGTCCGTCGGCACCGCCGACAGGATGAACACCTTCCCGTCCGGGGACAGCTGCATCTGCTCGATGACCAGCCGCCTGGGGTGGTCCCAGTCCGCCCGGTTCTGCGTGATGTTCACCGGCTCGCCGAGCTCGCCGTTGGCGGCCACGGGGATCCGCAGGATGTCGGTGTCCGGGACGGCGAGCGGGTTCTGGCAGCCGGCCCGGTTGGAGGCGAGGACGTAGACGAACCGCCCGTCGGGCGACCACGTCGGAGGCTGCAGCACCTGGGTGAACTCGCCCTGGGCGCGGGGTGAGTCGCAAGCGCCCTGACCTCCGGGGCCGATTCGCAGCGTGCTCCGCATCCCATCGCCAGGGTCCCTGGGGTTGGTCGCCAGCACGTTGAGCGCCAGGTCGGCGGGGCTGCCCACGGTCGCCCGGGCGTTGGTCACGATGGCCAGGAACTCACCCGATGGCGACACCGCGCCCTTCTCGCTGCCGGAGTAGTCCGAGCCCGTGCTCGCGCCGTCGACCTCGAACAGGTGCAGCGTGGTGGGATCGCCACCGCCCGAGGGGACGGCGGCGGACACGGTCATCGACGCCAGCGTGTTCAGGAGCATGGTCACGACCACGTTGCCACGGGGGTCGACGATGAAGCCGCCACCGGCCGGCAGCTCGTGCAGCACGTGGTCCTCGGTGCCGTCCAGCGCTCGCTGCGCCTTGACCAGCTTCCGGTCGCCCTGGATCGTGCCGTAGACCAGCCAGTCGCCGGCGAAGCCCAGCGCGCGGGTGTCCAGCTTGCCGTCCGGGCCTTCGCCCGCGGCCTTGCGCTTCAGATCCATCCGGATGCTCCAGCCTGCGTGGACCGGGGCGACGAACAGGTCGGTCTGGCCCGTCCCCGGATCCACCTCGGCCCACGCCAGGAAGCCGCCGTCCCGGCTCACGACGCAGGAGGCGCACTGGATCAGGCTCGCCCCGGTCTCCGGGTGGGAGGTCAGGGATCGGACGAAGCCCTCCACGTCGCGCCCCGGGATGAAGGAGCTGTCCCGCGTGGTCTCGAACCACTCCGAGGCCAGCGCGGTCGTGATGGCCCCGGTCACGTACAGATCGGAGAACTCCTGGACTCCCTGCCGGGTCGTCTTCGGGTAGTAGAACGTGGTCTGGAAGGACTCGAACTGCGGGATCTCCTTGGCGCTGGCCTGGGGCCCGCCACCGGCCTCGCCCTCGCCCTCGCCCTCGCCCTCGCCGCCGCCGCCGGGCCCCACGACCCCGCCGTCGCCGGCAACGCCACCGCCGCCCGGTGCGTCCGTGTCCGCCCCGCACGCGGCAATCGACGAGCCCAACAGGAGGCTGGCAAGCAGGATTGGGGCGGGGGAGCGGAGCATCGTTGGCATAGGAGATCCCTTCGTTTTCGGGCGGAAGCTACGCACCCGCGAGAGCGCGGGTCAACCGTTTCGCCGCCTGCGCCAGCCCAACACGAGGCCGACGAGCAGCAGAGGTCCATGGGCACGGGCCGACCGGAGCGCCGGGTCGCCCTCGCACCCCAGGTCGTCGGCGCTGCCTGCGTCCGACGGCCCCGGGTCGCCCTCGCAGCCGCCGTCTGAGGACGAGCCCGAGCCAGGGCCGGGATCACCCTCGCAGCCGCCGCTGTCGTCCGATCCCGCCCAGTCGCGGTCGTCGTAGCCATCGTAATCGTCGTCCTCGACGTAGGTCCCATCGCACCCGCTGACCACCTCCACCTCCGCCTCGGGCCCGGGCCCCTCGTAGACCTCGCGGTCCCGGCGCTCCACCTTCGGCGGTGACAGCGTGTAGGCGGTCCCGACGATCTTCCGCGTTTGTCCGTCGGCGTCGGTGAACACCAGGTCCAGCGTCATCTGCACGTGGGCGGTGGACTCGTCGCGGACCAGCCGATCCACCACGACCGTGCCGGTCGCCTTGCCGCCGTGGAAGCCCACTCCCTTCGGCGTGAGCTCGTCGTACCGGGCGCGCAGCTCGGGGCCGACGTTGAGCGGCCCGACCGTCGACGGAGTCAGATCGAGGTCCAGGACGCCGAGCCAGCCCCTGGGCGTCTTGGCCTCCGCCCGCAGCCGGATGCCGCGGGCGCCGAGCTCGGAGGCCGAGCTGTCCACCACGCCCTTGGCACGGGTCTGCCCATCGCCGGCCGCCCAGGACACGTGGGCGGTGTGGTCGAAGCCCACGGGCCCAGCGACGGTGGCCAGGAGCAGCAGGGAGGTGATCACAGGTGCAGCGTGAAGGTGAGGCCGAGGGCCAGGCGGCCTCGACCGCTGCCATCCCGGCCGAGCCCTGCGGCCGCCGCCGCGATGTCGGCGCCGGTGTCCAACCCCCAGGTGCGGTCCAGACGGAAGCCCGCGGACAGCCTGTCGTTGAGCCGGGCCTGCAGCCCGGCGCCCAGCAGCATCACGCCATAGGTGTCCGCCGTGGTGGCGCCCGGCAGGCCGGGCCGGCCGCCCTCGGAGTCCACCATCGCCACGCCGGAGCGCGCCTCGGTCACCAGCCTCAGCCGACGGGACCACAGCGGGAACAGCATGCGCAGCCCGCCGGTGACCATGGTCGCCTGGCGGTCCACCCGGCCCTCGCCGAACGAGTCCGACGACAGGGCCCCCCAGGAGGCCGATTCGATCCCCCCGACCAGGAAGAACCTGGGAGGGAAACCCTTCAGCTTTCCGCCGATGCCACCCAGGAGGCCGACGGAGTAGCCCGCGGTGCCTTCGGCCTCGCCGCTGTCGCTGCGGTCCTCACCTGCCCCGAGCGCCCCTCCGAGGGAGGCCTCGAACAGCAGGTGGCCAGCTTGGCGGCCGGTGAACGCCTCCGCAGTCCCTAGCCCCCCCGGGCCGGACATGCAGACGGCGACAACGAAGAACGCTGCGTTTCGCCCCATGGTTCCACCCTCTCAAACTCACGCCTTGGTGGAAAAACGGCCTGGGGGGCTGCGGCAATCCCGCGGGCACCTGACGCCCACCCGCGCAGGTCAGCCCTGGCTGCTCTGCTTGGGATCGCCCTTGCGCTCGAGCTCCCGCAGCTGCCGCTGTCGCTCGAACGAGAAGCGGACGATCTCGCCCTGATCGTGCTCGTGGATCGCCGCGTACGCGCCTGCGATGGTGTGCTTGGGCGGCGCCCGGCCGGGGACCGGGTCGCAGCGCAACACCTGTACGAGCATCCGGACGTACACCACCGGGCTCAGCGGGAGCTCGACCTCGCAGTCGAGGTACGCGCCGGCCGTCACGCTCGAGCTGTGCTCGAACCGGATGCCGGAGCCGGAGATGTTCACGGGGCAGACCTGCCGAAGCCCGGTCTGCTGCTGCTTGGGGGCCGCGGCCGCCAGGATCTGGTCCAGCTTGTCCTCGATCCGGTCGAGCCTTCGCAGGAGCTCGGGCGACAGGCCTGCCAGCGCCGCCTGGGGCCGGGAGGTCCGCGTCCGGGCCGCCGGGTGGCTGGACGCGCCAGGCGGGATGGGCGGCGCCGAGGGGATGTGCCGGGAGCCCCGCTTGGCCGTCTCGATCTCGGCGACCACGCCTTCGACCTGACTCGGGTCAATGGCAGTGAATTGCAGCGGAACACTCGCCTCAACCCGCAGGTATTGCCGTTTATCATATCGAGCCGGTTTGCTCTTGGGCATCACGATCATCGCCGATGCGTCGACCTTCGACACTTGCGAGGTCACTGCCTCTTGGCGTTCGCCGAAGTCACGGATCACGCGAACCAGGGCGCCGACGCCGGGCGCCTTGCGCGGTGGCTCGCCGCGCCATTTCAGCGCCACCTTCCCGCCCTTCGTCCCTGCCACGGTGGCGTGCAGCGAATCGCCGCGCTCGTCGACGCGCCGGATCTCCACCGTGGAACCAGACTGGAAGAAGCTGCTCATAGCGGTGCCCGCAGCATCGCTCGGCATCGCGAAATCGGCAAGGATTTCAGGGTCATCCAGATCTTTTTTCGAGCGTCGCTGTTTTTTTCCTAAAGAACCGGCAGGTCCGGTCGATGTTGCGGTCAGCAGGGGTTTCCCGAACCAGGGATCTCCTGCGCGCGCGGGCAGGCGCAGCGCATAGGTTGCCGGGGAGGCAGCGGGCGCAGGTCCACGTGGCAAGAGCGGGCGGCAGGACGCCGAGCCATCTTGCGGGGTCGACGGAGGAGGTCGACCCGGCACCAGGCTCATGCCCGGACCGTACGGACCGCGGACACGGCAGGCCGCGGGCAGGACCCCCTGGGGGCAGGGGCTGCGAGTCCGTACACGCCAGGAGGAGTCGACAAATGGCCCTCGTGATTCGCACGAACCGGGAGTCCATCGCGATCCGTCGCAACCTGCGCCGTACGCAGGCGGACTTGACCACCAGCATCGAGCGCCTGTCTTCGGGCCTGCGCATCAACTCGGCGGGCGACGATCCGGGCGGCCTGTCCGTCGCCACCCGTCTTAGCGCCCGTGTGCGTTCGCTCAACGCCGCCATCCGCAACGTCAACTCCGGGATCAGCGCGGTCCAGACCGCGGAAGACGCCCTGTCCTCGTCGGCCGACGTCGTCGAGCGGATCCGCGAGCTGGCCATCCAGTCGACCAACGACACCAACACCGCGTCCGACCGTGCGTCGCTGCAGACCGAGGTGGACGACCTGGTCGAGGAGCTCGACCGGATCAGCACCTCCACCGAGTTCAACACCCTGCGGCTGCTGGACGGCTCGTTCCGAAACAAGGCCATCTCGGTCGGCATCGACGCCAACGACGCGATCAGCATCAGCATCCCCGACAGCCGGGCGGGGATCCTTGGCGCCAGGGCGGAGACGACCGGCTCTGCGGTGAACAACGCGGCGCTCACCGCCGACGCGATCTACCTCAACGGCCAGGGCATCGGCGCCTCCGACGGCGCCGACGACACGCTGTCGAGCACCTTGGCGAGCGCGTCAGCCATCGCCAAGGCCGTCGCCATCAATGAGCTGGGCGGCCTGACCGGCGTGGCGGCGGACCCCCAGTCCAACGTCGTCACGGCCCGGCAGTCGGTGACCTCCCACAACCTCACCGCCGGCGGGTTCGTCCTCAACGGGGTGGATGTCGGCACCGTGAGCGGCATCCTCACCGCGGCCATCAACTCCAAGTCGGCCGCCACCGGCGTGACGGCCGAGCTCGACGCGGCCAACGGACGGATCACCCTGACCGCCACCGACGGCCGCAACGTCGACCTCGACGTCCAGAGCACGGATCTCGACATCTACACGACCGACACCCACCTGGCGCCGCTCAAGCTCACGTCCAATGAGCAGTTCGTGGTCGGCGGGAGCTCGTCCGCGGCGATCGGCATCGCCGCGACCCTGTACACCGTCGACTTCAGCGACACCGTCGCCAGCATCAGCGTTGCCACCAAGTCGGGGGCGAACGACGCCTTGGCGGCCATCGACGCCGCGATCGACCAGATCTCGATCCGCCGCGGTGACCTGGGCGCCATCCAGAACCGGCTGAGCACGGCGGTGGAGG
>PVBE012071607.1_pt1 | contig 14577 bp, 18 predicted proteins | sample 1631181 | NCBI WGS metagenome assembly PVBE01 (sample SAMN08397723, study PRJNA350692) | Marine metagenome, whole genome shotgun sequencing project. | isolation source: water | place: Pacific Ocean | collected 2012-04
GAAATTCCCCAAAATTTACCCTCCTTATTTTTAGCGTCACCTTGTGTCACCCGTCACCCTTTTCCATTTTTTGGCTTCGGGAGAGAGAGGGAATTACTATCGTAATTTCAGGTGGTGGACGATCATCAGTCGTGAGCCATTCCGGGCACAGGTTATCGAGCAATCTCGGTTAAGGCGGCTAACCGGAACAGGCCACAGGGCCCACCCCCCGCAAAACCGCCCGCCGCTCAGTAGATATAAATATCCCGGCCAGCGGGAGCCTCATGCTCACACAGGACGCGCGCCCAGACCGCCAGAGGTAAAGTAGTAAAGGGGCAAGAGGTAAGCTTCCGCTAACGCGAAAGCGTCCTGGCAACGCGGAACCCGCTGCCGTCGTAACGGTTCCCAGTGCCGAGCCCGACGCGGAAGGCCGCGCGCAGGAACCACGGACTGACGCTCCAGGAGCCGCCGCGAAGAACACGGATGTTGCAGTTACCCGATAGCCAGGCAGAGCCATCGGCGGGCGCGCATGGCCAGACTATAGCGTGAATGGTTCGTGAGCCTATGCCCAAACCGGAGTGGTGCATTAGTCCAGCGCCTGACTGGCGATGTGTGTCTGTGCAGGGTAGGGTCACGCCAAGGGAGGACTGGCATATGGGGAATGTCGGCTGATACGGAGTGGAGGAGGAAAGCCCAATGTCGCATACCATGACCAAGGCAGAGCGCGAGGCCTTCCTGGCCGACCCTCGGGTCGCCATCCTCGCCCTCTCGGACAAGGGCAGGGGGCCGCTCGCGGTGCCGATCTGGTACGTCTATGAACCCGGTGGCGAGCTCTGGTTTCTGACCGCGAAGGCCTCGGCCAAGGGCGACCTCCTGAAGCCAGAGAAGCGGATCAGTCTCTGCGTGCAGACCGAGACCCGGCCTTACAAATACGTCAGCATCGAGGGGCCGATCACCAAGGTCGGCACCGCCACCACCGACGACCACCTGCTACCGCTGGCGCAACGCTATCGCGGCGAGGAAGATGGCCGCGCCTACGCCGAGAACTTGCGCGAAGACTTGGAGACCGGCAGCCGCATGCTGGTCCACATGGCTCCCGAACGCTGGCTGACGCTGGACAACAGCAAGAACGGCTGATCGCTGGCCGTCAATGCACCGCCCCCGGCGCCTCGGTGTCCCGCAACTGCTTGATAGCCGCAATGACCCGTAGCCAGACCTGCTCGCCTTCCTCGTCGCCATCGGCCATGAGCTCATCGGCCCGCACGGCGGCCTGTGCGATGGCATCGTCGCCGTGGCGCTGGACCATAGGGTTGGCGGTGCGGTAAATGTCCAGATCGGAAATCATGGTTCAACGTAGCAGGTCGCCCTGGCCAGAGGAACGACTGTCGGTGCCCGACTCGGCGCGCATGGATTCACTGGATATGCCTCAGTAAGCTTGTCCTGTGTCGCAGGCAGCCAGTCGCGGGATTAGGGTGACCATTTCGGAGGATGCGGTCGGCGATGAAGTTGTCAGGAGGAAACCCCAATGGGTGAGTCTGTTCTGGTGCAGCGGGAGGGAGCTGTAAGTATCGTTACCCTCAACCGGCCTGAGGTGCTGAACGCGTTGAACCATGATTTGCGCGAAGAATTCATCACAGCAATGGCCGCACAAAACGCTGCCCCGGAAGTGCGGGCCGTCGTCGTGACAGGCAGCACGGAACGCGCCTTCTCGGTCGGTCTGGATATGGCGGTATCCACCGGGCTACACGCCGGTAATGTGGAGGAATGGCTGCGCGGTCTGCATCGTTTCTTCCAGGCGATCCGGGCGATGGACAAGCCGGTCGTGGCAGCGGTAAACGGTGCAGCGACAGGCCTGGGGTTGCAGACGGCCCTGCATTGCGATGTGCGCATTGGCCATTCGGAAGTTCGGGTCAGCCAGCCTGAGATCGCCGCTGGCGTGCCCAGTGTACTCGGCTTATGGATCTTGAGCGAATTAATGGGTGTCTCACGAACTGTCGAGATGTCATTGCGCTGTCGCTGGCTTGATGCCGAGGAATGCCTGAGCTACGGGTTGCTGCACGAGTTGGTGCCAAGATCAGAGGTCCTGAACCGGTCGGTCGCCGTAGCTACGGAGATGGGGGAACTGCCGCCCATTGCCATGCGGCTTAGCCGCCAGCGCATGCGAGAATCCACACAGAACGCTTTCGATGAGGCCTTGGAGGCCGCGATTCACTTGCAAAAGGAAGCATACAGCCTTGGCGAACCACAACGGCTCGCGCAGGCCTTTCTGGAACGCAAGCGAAGCTGACACCACTCTCGGCGCGGTCACAGCCGGTCACAGCCGGCCACAGCGCGATCAGCGTGGCTTAGGTGGTTTCGTAGGTCCGGGAATAGACGGCGCCGGGACCAGCTCACCTGATAAATCTTAGCGGAATGTTCCTTGTGCGCTTTCCCTCGCAATGGGCGGCCCCTTTTGCCTGCCAGGCTTGGCCATGATGCGTCCGCCCAGGTCATCAATGACAGCCACAACAGCATCAGGAGTCATGGAAATCCCTGACACGGATCAGGCAAAAGCCTTGCGAACGCGGCCCCAATCCTCAATGGCGTCTTCCTGGCCCGGCACGATCTGGATGGTGAACTGGCTATAGCCGGCATCCTGCAGATCGCCGATGCGGCTTTTCAGCTCGGCTTCCCTCGCGGTGAAAGTGGTATCGCGGATCAATTCGGCGGTGATGTATTTGAGCTCCTCGGCTTTGACGAACATCAGATGACCGCGATGATTTTCCAGATACCTGGCATCCGCCGGTTCGTAGCCCTTGGCGTGCTCCACATATCCCGCCACGGTCTCAGCCGCCGCCTCGGGGAGGCCGCCGAAACCGGGCCAGCCGGCAATCGCCTCGTCAGCTGCGCGGTGCAGCAATACCGCTGCTCTGGGGCCGGCCTGCGCTACGGCGCGGGGCGAGTCGTAGGGCTCGCCATCGGCCAGCACGCAGCCAAGGGCGAATTCGGTGGCGGTCAGATCGGCAATATCGCGACCGGCCTCGGTCCAGATCCGGCGCATGTCCTCCAGGGTGGCAACAGCGGTCTCAACATCACCGACGAAGTTGATCCACCCCGCACCCAGCTTCGCAAGCAGTGCGCGCGATTTGGGTCCGAAGGCCGAGACGTGCAGCGGAATTGGATCTTCGGTGTTGATCAGGCCCAGTTCAGGATTCAAAAACCTGATCTTCCGATTTTGTCCCTCGAATTCAGCCTCAAGTAATTCGCCGTCAAGAAGGCCGCAGACGACGCGGATATATTCCTCCATATCAGCCAGCTTCATGGCGCCCAAGCCCATGGTACGACGGCCGGTAAAGCCGGTGCCAACACCGAAGTCGATCCGGCCCGGCGCCAGTTGGTTTAATGAGGCCAGGGCATTTGCCGTCACCGGCGCTATACGGTTGGAGGGGATCAAGACGCCGGTGCCCAGACGAATGCGCTCGGTCCTCACCGCTGCCGCGCCCATGGCGACGAAACAATCGGCACTCAACATTTGCGTGTCGTAAAACCAGGCACTGGCAAAACCCAGCTCTTCCGCTCGCTGCACCAACTTCCAGGCGTCGGCAGCGGTCGGCATGGCAATACCGAATTGCATCATTCTTATCTCCTTTGACGAAAAATCGTATTTCATACAAACCGCCGGGGTCAAGGCCGGCAACGGACCGAAGGTGTGTACGGCGGTGACAAATTAGGCCACGGAAGCGCCGGATGATTAGCAATCCGTTAGCCAAGGGCCACCCCATGATGTATAAGAGTGCCTACGGCATTTGATCTTCAGCTTGTGCGCCGGGGCATTGGGCCTAAAGCACTAAAGAGGGGAACCCTCATGGCACGTTCTAAAAACAAAGTAATCGACGCCGATCCCGACGGCAGGCTAATCACCGTTCAAGTCGAGCTTGAAAACGGCGAAGTGGTCATAGGCAACTACGCGGCGTATTGCTGGCTTCAACCGCCAGCCGACTATCTTGCAGAGGCGCGGCAAGCTATGTCCCAGCCTCCTGTTGCAACCTATGGCATGGGGAGGTCTTCAAAATGACTGAAATCAACATGACCTTTAGCGAGATGGTCGATCACTACTTTTTCCAATTGGCGGAAGAAGAGTACATCGACAGGGATGCGCTGACCGCTGAACAGAAGTTGGCGCTGACTGAAGCAGAGCGGCAGTATGATGCCCGCCTGGACCCGCCCCACGCCGAGCCAGTGCCTCACACTGAGGAGAACGTGCTGGGCGTGTATTGGGACGGCGAAAAGCAAGTTTGCTATTGGGCCGACAATGAACCGGCCTGGGTCAAGGCTTGGTCTGATCGGATGCTGGACTTGCCGCCGGTCGCGATCTATGGCGCTAGGAGGTCTTCAACATGACTGAAATTAACGACAGCACTCCATGCGTTGGCGGCGGCTGGCGAGGCGTTAGAGACGCCTTGGCGAAGCGCGACCGCTGGCGCAAATTCCTAACCAAGGGGCATCCCGATGGCGTCATGCTGCCCTATGTAGGCAGCGGCCAAAAATTGCGTTACTATTTTCTCGACCTTACGTGCGAAACCGAACCGCCTATCCCTTGGGGTCTGTGGAGGAATATTGCACACGACTACCGAGGCCTAGTGCCGCCAAGGCTACGACCGGAAGCCCCGAAACGCCGCCAAAAAGCATAATGTGGACGCCTCCATCTGACGGCAGGCAGGAGAGATGCCCTCACCACACCGCCATATTTTCAATAGGCGGTGTGGGTGACCTGTTCGCCCGGATCGAGCGGGAGGCGCGTTAGCGAAATGCGAATTTACGCTACACGGTCAGGTATTTGGTCTGAACGTCCGGATTGTCGCGCAGCTCGACCGGCGTTCCGGTGTAAACCACCTCGCCCTTTTCAAGAATATGCACCCGGTCGCTCAGATACAGCACGAAGTCGAGATTCTGCTCCGCTAGGACAATCGATAGCCCGCCGGTTTTCAGCATATGGATCCTCTCGCGCAGGGATTCCACGACGATCGGCGCCAAGCCCTCGGACGGTTCATCCAGCAGTAGCAGTTTGGGATTGCCCATGAGACTGCGCGCTATGGTTAGCATCTGCTGCTGCCCGCCGCTCAGGACGCCGCCCTTGCGCTCTTGAATGTCCTTGAGGTCGGGAAACAGCTCGAACACCTGTTCCTCGCTCCAGCCTTTGCCGCCGTCCATGGCCGGGCGCCGTCCGATATCGAGATTTTCCCAGACCGTCAGCTCGGGAAAAATACGCCGGTCCTCGGGCACGAAACCGATGCCCAGCTTGGCCACGTGATGCACCGGAATACCGGTAATGTCTTGGTCAATCCAGCGTATGCTGCCTTCCTGCGGCGGTGCCATGCCCATGATGGAACGTATGGTCGTGGTTTTGCCGACGCCATTGCGGCCGACCAGGGCCACCACCTCGCCCGGTTCGACCGTCAGCGAGACGCCGAACAGAACCTTGCTCAGGCCATAGGCCGTGCGGATGTTATCGACTTCAAGCTGCGCCATGGCTCTGACCTAAATATACGCGCCGAACTTCAGGGTCTTCACGCACGCGATCGGGTGGGCCCGAGAATATGAGCTCGCCATGATGCAGAACCGAAATACGGTCGGCAATGCCGAACACGACACCCATGTCATGCTCGGTAAAAAGTAGCGCGAGGCTGCGGGCCTCGGTAATTTCCTCGATCAATTTGATCGCCTCCACGGTCTCGGCGGGCGACATGCCGGCGGTTGGCTCGTCCAACAGCAACACGCTTGGGTTACTGGCCAACGAGATCGCCAGTTCAAGCTGTTTTTGTTTGCCGTAGGCCAGCTTACCGGCCATTTCCTCCGCCTCATCGCTCAAACCCACAAGCTCCAACAACTCGGCGCTCTCCTCGCAATTCAGCGAATGACCCAGGGTGAAAAGATGAAACGAGCGGCCGTCGCGGGCGATCAGGGCGACCTGGACGTTCTCGAACACCGTCATGCGCGGATAGATATTGATGCGCTGGAAGGATCGCGCCAGCCCCAGCTTGACGATGCGATGTGGCGCCGTCCCGGTGATATCCTTGCCCTCGAAACTGACCGAGCCGCTGTCCAGACCGAGATGCCCGGTGATCAGATTGAACAGCGTCGTCTTGCCCGCGCCATTGGGGCCGATAATGGCATGTTTCTCGCCCTTTTTCAGATCGATCGAGACGTTGTTAATGGCGACGAAGCCTTCAAAAACTTTGTACGCTTGGTCGGTTTGCAGCACTGTTTCCATGGTTCAAGCCTTACGTGAAAATTGGCCGCGGATCTTCTGCGCCAGACCGATGAGACCATCGGGTAGAAACATCAGGATGACCAGCAGGATGATGCCAAGAACGACGGGCCAATATTCCGTGTACTGATTGATGCCGACCTGCAGGGTATAGAGCACGGCGGCGCCAAGGACCGGGCCGAAGAACGAATAAAGCCCGCCCAGCAGGGCCATGATCAGCACTTGTCCCGACTCTGTCCAAAAGGCCGATTCTACATAAACGCCGCGGTTATACATGGCGAACAGCGATCCGGCGATGCCCGCGAAGGTGCCGGCGACGACGAATGCGGTATGGCGCAGGCGCGTGGTGTTGACCCCGACGAAGCCGGCCCGGATACGGTTTTCCCGCACTGCCACAAGGGTTCGGCCAAAGGCGGAATGACAGATCAACCACAACAGCGCGGCCGAAACAGTCACCACGAAAAGCGTGAAATAGAAGAAGCCATGGCGGTTGTCGATGAAGGCCGGCACGTTGACGCCGACGAAGCCATCGTCTCCGCCTGTCACGGCGCGCCATTTGAAAGCCACGGCCCAGACCAGCATACCAAAGGCCAGGGTCAGCATGGCGAAATAAATATCGGTCAGCTTGACGCAGAAATAGCCGACAAAGGTGGCGGCAAGGCCGGACAGGATGATCGCCGCCGGCATGGAAATAATCAGTGGCAGTTCATACGTCGTCAACAAAATGGCGCAGGAGTAACCGCCAATTGCGAAATAGGCAGCGTGGCCAAACGAGATATTGCCCGAATAGCCGATCAGCACATTAAGACTCAACGCGAACAGAGCATAGATCAGGATCTCGGTCGTTAGGTCGATCAGATATTTTGAACCCAGGGTCGGCACCAACAGCAAAAGCAGCACAATCGCACAGGAAATCCAGAACGTCGTTTTATAACCCGTTTGCATTAGTGGGGCTCCTCTTCCTCATGCCCGAACAGGCCCCACGGCCGCCAGAGCAGGATGCCTAGCATCAGTATATAAGCCAGCACCAGTTCCCAATCGGGGAAGATCACGGTGCCGAACATGGTGACGAAACCCAGCGCCAGGGCGCCGAGGAAGCTGCCCCAAAGACTGCCCAAGCCGCCGATGATGACGATGATAAAACATTCAATAATGATGGTCGCGTCCATGCCCGGCGACACCGCTACCCGGGGTGCGGCCAAGGCACCGCCAAGGCCGGCCAGGGCCGAGCCGATCACGAAGACGCCGGTGTAAACCAGGGGCACGTTCATGCCCAGGGCGGCAAGCATTTCCCGGTCCTGGGTGGCGGCGCGAATAATCCGTCCCCAGCGTGTCTTGGAGAGCGCCAGCCACATGCCCACCGCGACCACGACGCCAATGACGCAGAGCAGCAGCGGATAAGAGGGATACTTCGCAAAGCCAAAATCCACCGCGCCGCCCAGGCCGTGCGGGTAGGGCACATTGTATTGATCCGTGCCCCAGATCATCTTGGCCAAATCGCCAACGATCAACACGATGGCGAAGGTGAACAGCAGCTGTGTCAGATGTTCCCGTCCGTACAGATACCGCAGCAATCCGCGCTCAATCACAAAAGCCATCAATCCAAGGATGACGGCGGCAGCCACCACGCCGAGCCAAAAACTACCGACCGCGCCGCCAAGGAAGGTCACCGTGGACCAGCAAACATAGGCGCCGAACATGAAGAAGGCGCCGTGAGCGAAATTGATCACCCGCAGCACGCCAAGTATCAGCGTCAAACCGGTGGCAATAATGAACAGGTTCATACCCAGCGAAATGGAGTTCATGAACTGATAAAAGAGGAATGTTGGGTTGGCGAGCATACTCATGGCTTCAACTCCGACGTTTGGCGCCGCGCCCCCTCCGGCCATGAAGACCGGAGGGGAGCGGGCCAAACCCGCTGGGTATGTGCAATGTTGTCGCTAGCAATAATCGCTACTAGCCGAGGACTATTTCGACGGCGGCGGAACGAAGGTCACCGGTTCCATCCGGCGATAGGCCTCGCCCGACTGCTTTTTCATCGGACCCCAGAATTGCCCGGTGTTGGTCTGATGCGATTTGGCATCAACCGTCAGGCTGCCCATGGGCGTATCGATGGTCAGACCTTCCATGGCCTTGATGACCTTGGCAGCATCGGTGGAACCCGCCTTTTCGACGGCGGCCTTGTACAGCATCACGCCGTTATAGGCCAATACCGGCCACATGGCCGTCGCCTTGGTGCCGGCTTTCTTGGCCAGACGCGCCTGGAACTTCTTATGCGCGCCCGTGGGTGAGTGGTACCAGAGCTCGTAACTGTTGGACCAGACATTGTCCGGATAGTCGCCGGCCAGCTTGGACGCCACTTCGTGGCTGGCGATCTCGCCACCGGTGATATAGACGTGATCCTTGAAGAAGCCGAACGGTGCCGCCTGCTTGGCGAAATTAACGAAATGGTTGCCCCACAGCCCGCTGACCACTGTTTCGCAGCCGGCGCCCATGATCTGGGTGATGTAGGCATTAAAATCCGTGGCGCCGAGTTTGGGCCGCAGTTTCATGACGATATTGGCGCCCGGTGCGTGTTTCGGTAGAGCCTTGGCGATGCCGTCGCCCAGATCATGGCCATAGGCATAATCGAGCTGGATATCGCAAAGTTTCTTGCCGTTCACCTTCTTCACGATCTGCGCCATGGCGTCGCCCTCGAAATCAGTATTCGAAGCCGTGCGGAAAACGTAGGGGTGAAGTTTTGAAGTGGTGAGTTTGATGGTTTTTGGAATGGTTGCGATATAGATCACTTCTTCCCGGCGCGCCACTTCGGAAATTGCCAGGCCGACCGATGATGCCAGACCGCCGAGGATGACGTTGACGCCTTCCTTGGTGATCAATTCCTTGGCGGCGGCGGCGGCGGCGGCCGGATTTATTTTAGAATCGCGCGCTACCGTTCTAAACTTGGAACCAATGACGCCGCCGGCGGCATTGATTTCCTCGACCGCCAGATCATGGCCGCGCATGGCCGGACCGCCGTAAATCGCCCCGCCGCCCGAAATTGGATAAAGCACGCCGATCTTAATATCCGCCGCGCCGGCGCCGCCCATGCCTGACAGCAGCGCCATTGATAGCGCCGCCGCACCCGCCACGGCCACTTTCGTCCGGGCGCCCAATTTGTCTCTTGTTTCTGAGTTTGTAATAATCCGTTTCATCAGCTTGCCTCCCTGTGATGTGACACAATTCGATTTTAACCGATATTTCCCAGGTAACTTGCATATTCATGATGATGCTACCCAATTTGCGCCGCCGAGGAAATGGGTTTCCTTCGCCGTCTGTTGGGTTGCCTGATTTTCGTTGGCGGACGATGTCCAGAAGCCTCTTCGGCCATTTTTCTAAACATCCAAACACACCTCTCCCATCGCTAGTCCTCATACTGACCAGCTAGCCCCGTCCCCTAGGGCCTAGCTGGTCTTTTCTTTGCCTATCCGTTCCCGCCGATCCAGCATCTCATGTAGCGCATCGAGGTGTGCCTGGCCCTCGTCCACCGTTTCCGTAGAGACCGCAACGGACTTGCCGTAGCCACGGTCCAGTAGCGCCTGTGCGGCCGCTCCACGGGCGGCGTCGGACTTGGCATGACGCATCAGATCCACCAGCGTTTCGATGGCCTCATCGGAGTGCTCGCGGGCCAGCTCACGGACGTGGCCTACCTCGCGGGGCCGGCCGCCGGGATTGCCGCTTATACCGGGTAGGAAGCGACCGTTTTTGTCGCGCATGGTCTCACCTATTGTTGGCCTGGTGTCAGGTCATATTATACACTAAATTATTGTGAAAAAGAAGCGGAACTCCAACCTGGCTACGAAGGCGTTACGGACGCCGACGTTCCGGCAGAGGAAGGTCAGGCCTAAGAAAGGGCGCGGGAGTTATTCACGGGCCTTCAACCTGCCAGAGACTGTTTGCCAACTCAAGTTAGATACGGAATCTGAATGATCAGGCAACCGGATCTAAGGCACTATCCGTGAAGCAGGCAGCCCAGGCCGGATAGGGCGGGGTTTAGCCCGGCGGCTGACATGGCGGCCCACAGGGTGGCTTGACTGGAAGTCACCACCGCTTTGCCCAAGGCCTGCTCCAGCTCCTCGATAATGCCGAAGGTCGGCAGATCGGTGCAGCTGATTAGCAGGCCATCGGCGCCGGGATCATCGACCCTGTGCGCTAGTTCGATGATCTCTCTTTTTGGCACCTTGTGCATGAGGGCGTATTCATGTGGACCGTTGGCGCCAAAGCCCAGGCCCTCGATGGTCCGCACCTTGATGCCCTGACTGTCTAAGAATTCGGCCTCATGGTCGTTCAAGCTCTCGTCGTAGGGCGTGGCTACGGACACCGTAGCTATATCGAGTGAAAGCAGGGCATCTACGATTGCAGCTCCGGTAGTGACGCAGGGTAGGCCGCAGACTTCGGTCATGAAATCCGACAATTCATGGCGTGGTGTCATCAGCGAGCCAGCGGTGCAGCCATAGGCGATGACACTCGGGCCGGCGGGGGCGAGGCTGTTAACCGCCTGGCGCAGATCTTCCTTTGATGCCGCCTTGCCCTCTTCGGAGCTGACATCGGTGTGCAGCACTATCCTGGCACCGTGAATAGAGACCCCTTCGGGTGCGGCCATGTTCCATTCCGCCTCGTTGACGGTATTGGTGGTGGGTACGATCAGGCCAAGCTTGGCGCGCCAGCCGTATGTGGATTTACAGTCGGTCATTCAAGGTCCATCACATGAAGATTGTATCTGCTGCATGGCTAAGGCCAATAGTTATAGTTCAACGCGTGAGTGATGCAGAATCATATAAACCGATTCCATCACTTCCCGGGACTAAACACCTAGGGTGGTTGGGACGGGCGCGCGGGTGGCTTGGATTTCATCAAAAAAGCGCCCTAGAATCTGGCCATGACCTGGCGCGAAAACTCCTGGGCAAAATGCCATTTGGCATCGACCCCGGTGGCAAACATCAGCTCCTGCAGGCCCTGGCGTTCCAACTCGGCGATCTCCTCAATCAGCTGCTCGGCGCCGCCGACGAGGCAGGTCGCACGAATGAGCTCGGCGTCGATCAGTTCCGCCTCGCTCCTGTGGAGGCGGGTGTAGTGGAATTCATGGGTTCTGAAATGGCGCTCTTGGGGCGGATGAGCGGCCACCAGATCGCAGTAAGGTTTCCAAATTCGCTTCAGAAAGTCCGGGGGATCGATGCCCTTCTCGTGCACTTCGTCATAGAAATAATAGACGCTGGCCATGACGTTGGGGCCGACCAGGCGGATGATCCGCTCTGAATCTACCGCCTCGCCCGGCTCCAGCAGGGCGATGTTGGCAAGCGCGCAATTCAAGAAGCCGTCGAACCCGCGGCCGGCCCGGGCCGCACCCTGGCGGACATGGCCCAGCGCCTCCGGCACGGCGACGCCTCGGGGCGGGATGGCGAAGACCAGACCATCGCCGAATTCCCCGGCCAAGGCCATGGCGCGGGGCCCGAAGCCGGAGACGTAAAGCGGGATCTTCGGCGCCAGGTTGATATATTCAGCCTCGTGCATCAGCATCCGAATCGGCCGGCTCACTTCATTGAAGCTGTAGTCCACCGTCTCGGCCCGCAGAAGCGCGCTCAAGACCCGGAGATAGTCCCGATAGTCCGCAATCCGCATCGGCTTCTGGCCCATCGTTCGCATCGCCGTGTTGCCGGTACCGATGCCAAGGTGGACCCGGCCCGGCGCTAGCCGGTTCAAGGTCGCCATCGCCGCCACCTGCACCGGCGGGATCCGCGTGCCACAGATTGCCGTTCCGGGCCCGAGGCGGAGCGTCCGCGTGGCCTGCGCCGCCAGCGCCAGCACCGCGTAGCAGTCCGAGAACAGCATCTGGCTGTCGGTCACCCAGACCGAATCGTAGCCGAGATTTTCGGCATGGGTAAAAAAACCGATCTCGTCGATATCGGCCATGACGCAGATGCCGAATTTCATGGCGACCTCGCTTGCCGGCGCTCCCGGGGTGTCGAGGACCATGGTCCCCTCGGGCGGGCATTGTAGCAGTCTCGCCGGGTTCGGGAAGATCGGGCGTCATGACAGTTCATGTTGTATCTCCAATTCAAATGTCTGTTTGTCGCCGATATGTCGCGCGCGGGAGTTATTCACGGGCTAGGGTTGTCAAACAGCGGAAGCACATATTCATAGAAACAAATGGCAAGGATGACGGCGACCGCTGCGGCGATGGCACGGTGCCAGCGGCGGGACTTGCGTTTCGCGCGCTTGGACTTCCTGGGTTTAATCTCTTCCAGCATCAGACACAAAATATCGCTTGTTAAATGAAATCAGGATTGACGCACATCCATGCTCGATCACTTTTCCCGTTCGGAACTAGCCTGTCCGACGACAGACGAGTTGCGCCTTGCTACCGGCTTCGGTGAGGCCCTAGAGCGTCTTCGCGTCGAACTGGACGCACCAATATACCTCACTAGCGCCTGTCGGTCGCCTACCCATAACGCCAAGGTGGGCGGCCACCCTCGTAGCCTTCACCTAACCGTCAACGGGCACTGGGGCACTGGCGGGACCACCAGCCTTTTTTCATGGGCCGCGTCTTTCCTCTGATGCCTCGCACAACTCTCGCTGGTAGCGATCATCGATATTACTGCGGCATAGCTGGCATTGCTAGCGGCCACGAACAAACAGGCACTGCGCTGGCGCGATGGGGTGGTTAGCCTGTGGGAGGGCCTGCATTAAATTCGACGAACCGTTCGATGTCCATTGTGCCCATGCTCTTTTCTCCCCAAAATCGCCACGCGAATTGTCAGATTGTTATTTCCATCAGGTTATCCACGGCTGCACTGTCAGCTCCACGGGAACGGGCTGTTCGAGATCGGATGCAATTCGCCCGATGCATATCTGTCAAATCGGAATGGCTTCAACAGATCCTGTTCATCACCCATGATTTCGTCCGCCACGAGGCGGCCAACGCCGATCATCTTGTATCCGTGGTTGCTGTCGGCGATCACCCTGACGTTCTCATGGAAACAATCAAAGATGGGGAAGCTATCTGGCGTAAAACATCCAATGCCGCCCGACGGCTCGCGATGGTACTTCGGCATAAGCCCTTCAAACCGGCCATGGCAATGCGAAAGCGCGGACACCCACATGTGCGCGAATTCAGGACCGGAGACAAATTCCGGACTTGAGGGCCCGTATGGGTCGATAGCCACATCATCAACAGCCGTCTTTACCTCATACGGCATGGCGCCGCCTTGTACGCCGCCAAAATGTGCGTCGGGTTTGTAGTAAATGCCCCACATGTCTTCCGTGATTACGGATCCGTTGACATCAGAAATTAGCGGTGCGTCAGTGTCGACGTGAATGACCGGCGGCGCCTCGCCCTCATTCGTCGTTAGGATACCTGGATCAACTTCCAGCAAGCCTTCTTCAAGCTGCCAGAACCGCCACATATCCACGCCTTCGTGACGTTGACCGTCCCGGCCATTGACCGCGATCTGTTTCGGCAGGCCGAGTATATCCCAGAAGTTTCGAACCCAAGGCCCGGCTGCGATAACCAAATGCTTGCATGTGATGACGCCTTTGTCGGTCTCGACCGACTGAATCGAATTTGAGCTACTTTCCGCAATGATGCCCAGAACTTCGACGCCAGTCATTATGCGTACGCCGAGATCTTCCGCCTTTGTCGCGAGGCCATACATGGATTTTGTGTTGTTGGCATATCCGCCTCGTTTTTCGTGAAGAACGGACGTTATATTCTGTGCACGCCAATCGGAGAATATGCCACGCATATAGCTGGTCGATGCGTTGGCACCCTCGATAAATACACTTTCGTAGCCAATTGCCCGTTGTTCATTGAATATTTGCGACACGTCATCACGCATTGCTTCACAGGAAATTTGCATATATCCGACGGGATGATAGCTGAATGCCCGCGGATCGCTGTCCCACACCCCGACTGAATGGGCCATTAGATTTCGCATCGCCGGTTGAAAGTAATTGTTCCGAATTACACCACAAGCGATGCCAGAAGCCCCTGCTGCTATGCCACCCTTGTCAATTACGATCACACGGCCCTCGGGATCTTCGCCGGCCTCCGTAAGGCGTTCGGCCAGACGCCAGGCGGTCGAAAGGCCATGAATTCCGGCGCCAACGACCAGGTAATCAACGTGCTCCGGAAAGGCCAACAAATCACTCCTCGGATGGCGTGACCTCCACTTCGGTCATTTATGCCTGAACTGCAAAATTCCTGTCACATTGTACGCGCACGAACCCGCGAAATCTGGTATAATTTTACTATGATTGGGAGGAGTGCACGCTACGCACCAGCCCCCAATCCCTCCATTACATTTATGAATTGC
>PVBE010718397.1_pt1 | contig 14576 bp, 10 predicted proteins | sample 1631181 | NCBI WGS metagenome assembly PVBE01 (sample SAMN08397723, study PRJNA350692) | Marine metagenome, whole genome shotgun sequencing project. | isolation source: water | place: Pacific Ocean | collected 2012-04
GTCTGAACTTCCTGGAACTTTGAGCTGTAGATCTGGGCGAAAGGGTTCTCCTGGCCGTCCATCACGCCGGTCTGAAGGGCCACGAACACCTCCGACAGTGCCATCGGGGTCGGGTTGGCGCCAAATCCTTGAAACATGCGGAGACGCCACACTCCCCGTGGCGTGCGCAGCTTGATGCCGCGGAGATCCTCAGGCACCAGCACTGGCCGCACACTATTTGTTACGTGACGGAAGCCGTTCTCCCACACGGCAATGATCTTGTATCCGGCTGCCTCGGACAAAGGAGCAAGATCCGACCAAAAAATTTCCTTCTCGATGCGCTTCATGTGATCACGGTCCTGGACCAGGTAGGGCATCTCAAAAAGGCCAAACTCAGGTACGAAAGACGACAGAATCGAAGAGGGCAAGGCAAAGTCGATAGTCCCGAGCTTCAGCTTCTGCAGCAGAAGTTCATCACCTCCGAGCTGACTCGACCCAAACACCACAACATTGGCTTGCCCCCCAAGCGCTTCGTTAGCGCGCCGAGCAAATTCCTCTGCCGATAGAGCAAACAATGACCCAGGGGCGCCGACATGACCAAACTTCAACTCCAGAAGGTCGCCATTCCGCCCGTTGTTTTGGCAGCCGGAAAAAAACAGCGTAGTGGCCACGATTAAGACAACGATGCCACAATCTCTGCGCGCGAGCATGGCGCGTGATTGCCGCGCGTTATCGCTCATGTCCCTAGATATTCCAGGGCCGCCTGCACACCGCCGGGCTGGAAAGGTACGCCGGCAGCCGCGAGCCCCATTTCCACACCGCATAGCGTCCCTGCCAGCATCAACTCGTTGAAATCACCGAGGTGGCCGATGCGGAAAACTTTGCCTTTGAGCTTTCCCAATCCGGTGCCGAAAGACATATCGAAGCGGTCCAGAATCACAGAGCGCAGGTCGTCGGAGTCGCACCCTTCGGGTACCAATACCGTCGTGACAGAGTTGCTCGCGGCCTCTGGTTCGACTGGATAGATCTCAAGCCCCCAGGCAGTGACTGCACGTCGAGTTGCCTCACCAAGTCGTTCGTGGCGGGCGAAAACGTTTTCAATCCCTTCCTCGCCCAGCATGTCTAACGACTCACCTAGGCCATACAGCAGGTTCGTCGGCGGAGTGTAAGGGAAAAATCCGACCTCGTTTGCTTCTAGTATGAGTTGCCAGTCCCAGTAGGAACGGGACAGATTGGCCGTTCCGTTGGCCTCCAAGGCTTTTTCGCTGATAGCGTTGAAGCCCAGTCCCGGGGGAAGCATCAGCCCCTTCTGAGAGCCGCCAACGGCTACGTCTACACCCCACGCGTCGTGGCAATAATTCATTGAGGCGAGCGAAGAGACGGTGTCAACCATCAGCAAAGCTGGGTGTCCGATCTCGTCGAGTGCCGTGCGAACCGAGGCGATGTTACTAGCTACGCCAGTTGATGTTTCATTATGTACGATTAGGATCGCCCGATACATGTGTTCCTTGTCGTCCGCCAGCTTTTCGGCCAGCCGGTTCGCATCGACCGCACAGCGCCAGTCGTGCGGGATCACATCGACCTGAAGATCGTGCCGTTCAGCAACTGACTGCCAACCATTGGCAAAGAAACCCTGGTCAAACATCAAGACGTGGTCACCGGGCGCCAGCGTGTTGACCAGAGCGGCCTCCAAACCACCGCTCCCCGAAGCCGGGAAAACAAGGACCGGGCCGGAGGTTTTGAAGATGGCCTTCAGCCCTTTCAGAAGATTCTCTGTTAGGGCGACAAACTCCGGGCCTCGATGGTCGATAATCGGGCGGGCAATGGCGCGCAGAACGCGATCCGGAATATTCGTTGGCCCGGGGATCTGTAAAAAGTGTCTGCCGCTGCGGAATGTCACAAGAGCCCTCCGTTGGTTCCAAGATCGCCCTAATGAGAGAACTATGGAGCCTCTGTGTCAATCTACATGAAGAACTTGGTTGATTTCGTGCAGTTTGGGCAAGATCAGGATTTGCTCGCATTAGACGTTCTCTGGTATGTACAGCAGGGGTGGTGAACTCCCTCTGCAGATGGCCCAGAAAGAGCTGTTGCCGGCAAGGTGCGGACCAGGACCTTGGTAGGTTATCTTTCCACCGGATGCCCGCAGTCTTTCCTTCAATTGAGACTTTGTATGAGCAACCTCGAATCCTGCATCGATTTCCTCCAGCGTTTGATTCGTACCGAAAGCTTGCCGGGCCAAGAGGGCGACATTGCCAACTTGGTTCGTACCGAGATGGAAGGACTAGGCTACAGCGAAGTTCATATAGATGATGCCGGCAACGTGCTTGGCAAGGTGCAGGGGCAGGGCGAATCTCCACCGATGATGTTTAACACCCACCTCGACCACGTCGACGTCGGAGAGCACGCTGCCTGGCCATACCCGCCGTTCGGTGCCGAGATCCACGACGATACGATCTGGGGACGGGGGGCAGTAGACATCAAAGGGCCGCTAGCTTGTCAGGTATACGGTGTCGCGCGCTTGTTGGAGTGCGGTATCAAGCCCGCGGGAGACATCTGGGTTACGGCAACCGTGCAGGAAGAGGTGGGAGGCCTTGGGGCGCGACATATGGCCGGCTACATCGATACGCCATTGGTGGTGATCGGTGAGCCGAGCCGTTGCGAGCTGCGACGTGGCCATCGTGGACGCACTGAAATCGTTGTTCATTCAAAGGGGCGGAGTGTGCACGCAAGCGTCCCGGATGAAGGAATTAACGCACTCGATCCAATAGCCCGTTTCATCATCGAGATGAACGGATTAGAAATGCGTTCAGACCCCGACCTTGGCACGTCAACTGTCGTACCGTCGTTGATCCGGACGGACCAGATCAGCGCCAACGTGGTTCCTGGAGAGGTCTGGCTGACTTGCGACTGGCGTAACGTCGCGGGCGAGACTGGCGAAGACGCTCGCCAAGCCTTGCAGAAGATCGCCGACCGAGCGCTGGCCGAGTCGCGCCGCGTGTTATCAATTCCTGACGACGATCCGGAACCAAGCCTCGAAGTGACGATCACCTCGGTCGAGCGCGCCAGCTTCACCGGCATGACGATGGACTATCCTGCCGACAACCCGGCGTACATCGTGGGTATCGACCACCCGTCGCTCGCCGCTGCCAAGCAGGCGCTCGATGCAGCATTGTCGACCGCCGTCCCCGTCGACGTCTGGCAGTTCGCTACCGACGGCGGCCATTTCTCGCTTGAAGGGATGATCTGTGTTGGTTTCGGTCCAGGCAACGATCTTTTAGCGCACACGATCAACGAGGCGATACCAATCTCCGAACTCGAACGGGGGCTTATTGGCAACGAGGCTCTTGCACGGGCGCTTGACTCACGAATGGCGGTTTAGCACGCCAAAGTGCGCGAGAGATCTATGAACTACAGATGGCCCGCAGGAATTTCTTTGCCATCTTCGGGCCTTGACCGGCGTCCTCATGTTTGAAGAATACGAAGGCGTCATCCCATTTTTCTCCTCCCAGCTTCTTGGCCCACACAGCGATCTTCTTGTCGCTATAGCTGTCCTTTCGCAGGCGCACGTACCCCCAGGGCCCCCCGGATAGGATCTCGCCGTCTTTTTCGTTGCGATCGACTGTTACCAGCGTGGCGCCATGGGTGCGCAAGGCCTCGTAAACTTCGTCGTCAAACCAAGTGTCGTTACGGAACTCGAAAGCAGCACGCAGATCCTTGGGCAGCGTGTCGAGAAATGCGACAAGGCGAGCAATGTCCTTTCTGAAGTTGGGTGGCAACTGGAAAAGAATGGCGCCGAGACGGTCGCCGAGTACAAGGGTGGTTTCGAGGAGGGCATCGAGCACCTCATGGACGTCTTTGAGTCGACGAAAATGGGTGATGCTCCGTGGGGCTTTGATCGAGAAACGGAATCCGTCGGGGACCTGTGCGGCCCAGTTTTCCACGACTTCCCTCTTTGGCAAGCGGTAGAAGGTGTGGTTGATCTCTACCGCAGAAAGGTGCTTCCCATAGAAGGCAAGCATGTCCCTGTTGGGCAGCTTCTCGGGATAGAAGGTTCCCTTCCACTCCTTGTAGCTAAAGCCACTTGTACCGACGCTTAGGGCCATGGTGCCCATTCCCGCGGTTTTGCTCAAGAGTGCGTGAGCGAGGACGAAAGGAGGAGGCTGGTCAATGGCCTCTATGTGACCACGAACTTAAGGACGTGCTCGTCATCCATCGGTTGCGTCGCCAGAGAGACTGAGACCATCGCGATCAAGTTGGCCCCGAGGCCCCAAATCCCAGGATGGATTTTCTGCCACTGCAGCTCTGGGAAATAAGTCCAGATAATCACTGTCGCGCATCCAGTGATCAACCCGGCGAGCACACCTGGCCGTGTCGCGCGGGGCCAGAAGAAAGCGGCAATTATCAGTGGCATGAATTGGTTAAGAAAGCCGTACGAAAAGAGCAGCAGATATACCAGAGAGAAGCTTGAGAACACTGCTAAGTAGTAGGCGACGCCAGCGATAGCAACGACGAGAAATCGAATGAGGCGTCGTTCCTGAGCGTCATCCAGATCAGGCTTAAAGGACACTTTGTAGAAATCGTTGACTAAAACAGTGCCGGCTGCGTGCACGAGCGCGTCGCCGGTAGACATTGATGCCGCTAGGGCACCAGCGCAGAACAAGCCAACGACGATCGCGGGAAGCTCGAGAGAGGTGACGAGTGTTGGCAAAATAGCATCGGCGGGTTCAACACCTGGGAACCTGAGGACTCCAGAAAAACCGATGAACATGATTGGCACAAGGAAGATCATGAAAGTTGGATACCAAACGACGGTTTTCTTAAGAGTCCGTTCATCGCGGGCCGCGTAGATTTTCATAAAGTAGTGTGGCCACAGGCTGAAGCCAAAAACAGAGATGGCGATTGAGCTGCTGTAGCCCCCCCACGTCCACCTCGTGCCATCGGTGTCGAGCCCAGGGGCGGTGAGCATCTCCGGCACAGACTGGGACAACGATTCGAACATCGGCGCTACACCACCGTACAGCTGGTATGGCAGGTAAAGACCCAGCCCCCAGGCAAGCGCCATCATGAAGATCCCCTGGAAAGTGTTCGTCCAACCGACTCCCATCACGCCGCTGTAGTAGACATAGATGAGCACCACGCCGTAGGCAATTGCGGCTCCGGCTGCAGGTGGAATGCGACCCTCGGTGACGACGTCGAAGACGTAGCCGGCGCCCTCCATTTGTAGGATCAGGTAAGGCAGGAAGCACACCAGGCTGATAATCGCCATAAGAACCGAGAGCGCCGGACTCTGGAAACGGTGGGCGAACAGGTCGGCCTGGGTGACGTAGCCGTACTTACGACCGAGCGCCGCAACACGTGGACCAAAGAAGTACCACGGGGCCAGTCCGACTGTGCCGTACGAAAGAATATAAAAAGCTGCCGCCCCACGCGAATATGCCCAGCCCGGCCCGCCGAGGAAGGCGAACGCCGAAAAAATCGACGCGCCCATTACGAAATACATCACGATGAAGCCAAACTCGCGATCAGCGACTACGTAGCCGGCGGTTGAACTTGAGGCACGACGCCCCGCGAGAATACCAACCACCAAAGAGACAAACAGGTAGCCAACGGTAACGAGCGTGACGATTAGCCAGCTATCCATCAGAAGCTTTCACGCGGAAGGATACCCGGCGGCCAGTTTCTTTGATCATCTCCGCTGCCGTGTCTTTTTCATTCTTCTCGAACTTCCCGCCCTTGTCTTCCCACCTGTAAAGAGCGAGCAGCGAGAAGAAAACGAGAAAAACCAGGACCAGCAAATAGAATAACGAGGCAGGCATGCCAAGCACGAAAGGTCTGATCCGGCTGAACAATGGATAGATTGGCCACATTGTGGCGAGAAAAGTGCCGATGACAACGATGGTTACGGTGCCGTAAACCCGCCGCTCGATCTTGTTCAGTGCCGTGGAAAAGATGCGTGCCTTCATACTCATGCGATCAGGGTATCAGCGCTTGCGCCAACTCTGGTAGGCGATTGCCACGAGCGTGAGCGTAGCCAGCGGTAGCACGAACATCGTCACAATGGTGTTGAAGCTGCTAAACGCCGTGTGCTGAGTGGCATTGAGCACGATATAGGCGATGTACGCGGCGTACAGTGCTAGAAACAATGCTCCGTTCCAGCGAGTCATGATGTGGCCGGTGGAAAACACCAGCAGGCTGGCGATGGCGACCGCGATCATAATCGGCATGTCAAGGTTCAAAGCGGCGTCCGGGACCTCGATGCCACCCGGGGTGACGACCGCACAGATGCCGAGTACGGCAAGTAGGTTGAAGATGTTGCTGCCGATGGCGTTGCCGACGGCGATGTCGCGCTCGCCCTTCGCTGCTGCGACTGCCGAGGTAGCAAGCTCTGGCAAAGACGTACCAATGGCGACAATCGTGAGGCCGATCACCAATTCGCTCAGACCGAGGTCCCGGGCGAGATACGAGGCACCCCGGACAAACCAAGCGGATCCCAAGACCACCAGAGCCATCGCCCCTGTGATCATCACCCCGCAGACAACCAACCTCGATTGTGCGGAATCGCCCTGGCTAGGTCCCCCTACGACCTCGCGAGCGCGCTCTTCGACCATGGCGCGCTGCGCGCTGCGCGAAGCGCGAATGGTCCATATTGTGTAGACAAGCAGCGCGCTGACGAAGACCAGGCCTTCGTTCAAGCTGATTCGTCCGTCGCGTGCAAACCCCAGCGTCAGGACCGACACTGCGATCATCAGGGGGACATCGAACCGGACGAGCCGCCGTGGGACGCGCAGTGGGTTAAATAAGGCGGCAAACCCGAGAACCAACAGTATGTTGGCGATGTTGCTGCCGACGACGTTACCGACGTTCAATGAGGGATGATTCGTGAAATCAGCGGTGAGTCCAGTGGCGAGCTCGGGCGAGCCTGTTCCCCAGGCAACGACCGTCAATCCGATAACCAACGACGAGATCCCAAACGAGCGGGCAACCTGTCCGGCGCCGCGTACAAGCAGCTCGGCACCGGCGAGCAGGAGGACGAGCCCCCCAAGAAACAACGCCAGGTCCATCAGAGAATTGCCAGAAACGCTGGTGGTTCGTTCACTGTCCGCCTCCGCCGTCGCCACCTGGTTTTTCGGGAGCCACCCAGAATGATGTGCTGGCTGGAGCCTCGGCCGCCACGTTACCGGAGAACAAGGCAGCGTTGAACAAAACCCGGAAGGTTCCAAAAGACTGACCGCGCCACTGTGACCGAAAACCGATCAAGATGACGTGGCCATCACCATGCCGAACATCTAGGGCGGCCGCGTAACCGCTTATGTTTTCCTCGCCGAGCAGGTACCCAGATACCAGCGGTGTTCCTTCCGTCTGGTATTTCGCTAGAGAGGCACCCTCGAACCCTTCTTCAACAGTAAATACTGGGCTGCGCGCGAAGAAGATATTGGCGCGCTCAGGCATCCCCGACATCACGGGGTGTGCAGGGTCAGTGATGACTTCGAGTATCGAACCGCTGGTGAAAAATTCATCGCGACCAAGATCAGCAGTGACATTCCGCACCGGAAGACGCAAATGTTCAATGGCGAAATCGCCGCTCGAGTTCATGCAAACGAGCGTTCCACCGGCGCGGACGAATTCGTCGAGCGCACGAATCCCTTCTCGGCCAATGCCACTAGCATAGCGAGCTGGCACGCTCCCAGGCGTGATTCCATCGACGATTTGCTGACTGCCATAGTCAGCCAGCACGATGACATCGAAACGTTTACTTAGGTCACCGTTCTGCAAGTCATGGTTACGCATGCTGACAAAATCGAAGCCGTATTGCTCAAGCAGCCATCGTGTCCATCCTTCGTCCATGCTGGCTCTCCACGGCCTGAACATGCCAATGCGTGGCTGGTCGAAGCCAGTGCCCCTGGCGTTCGTTCGCTCCGCTTGTAACGCCAGCGATTCGACCAGCTGACTGGCGGTTCCGGCGTCTAAGCCACGAACTAAGTATCGGCCACTTGTGCCGGACTCTCCTTCCGCCCCGGACGAGCCGGGCTCGAAGGCCACCGTGGCCCCATTTCTCCAGGCTTCGTTGACGGCCCTGAAAGCGTTATTTTGTGCTGCGCTGATCGCTATGGCATCACCACTACCGGTGAGGCGACCGGCTGGCGGAACGATGCCTGCGGCTACCGCATCGGTATTGAAACCGTTGCCTGGAACGCTGTCGAATGCCGCCGCTTCATCGCCCACAATCGCTGGTCCTTCCCGTAGCTTCTCGACTTCGTACCAACCGCTTCCCGGCGCGAGGCGCGCCGCAGAGTCGATAGCTTCGGTGTCCCGCCAGTCGACAGGCTCGCCAACGATCGGGTCGAGCAGATCCCTTACGTCGTTCCCAAGTGGTGACGATGCTGCGATCACCCGCACGCCCATTTGGGCCGAGAGCGTCCACCCGGAAGCGTCGTAGGGTTGCTCCGGTGGCCCCTCGGGATATTCCCTGAGATCGGGATACTCCTGTATGTCGAGCACCTGGCGGGCAAGCTCGGCGAACTCTTGGTCCATCGGCAAGACCCACGTGCCAGCGGGGTACTCGATGCCATCAATGGGCGCGGCGGCGCGCAGCTGGGAAATACGCAGACCGTTGAAGGCTAGCCGCCGAAGCAACTCGACGGCGGCAACAGCATCGTGCTGATCCTGCGGGACGACGTAGGCATAGGGAGGTTCGTTGCGGTATTTGGCGATGGTGTCACGGCCAGCCTGATAGCGGTTATAAAGCACGTCAAAGCTGTACTTGGCGGCAAAATCCAAGATGGCGATTGACGCTGTTTCCATGTACTCGACGGCGTCGCGCAGCCGCCACCAGCCACCCTGCCACGGGCTTGAGTACAGTGATTCGGGCCGCAGGTTGGCGCGGCTCCGCGGGAAATCACTAAGACTGTAAAATTTCGGCGTAGCGTAGCCAGCACCCGCTGTTTCAGTCCACCACGCAGCTTCGTTCTGTAACATCGGCATGTAGTCGATATAGCCTGGATACCAGGCGTCGAAGCCGGTGCCCATATGAACGGCGCCTCTCTGGCCGCGCTCTTCTAGCGCCTGGGCCATCGCCATGCCAGCGAAGTTGACCGTTCGGGACATGACCGGGTGAACCTGGGGCGCAATGGGCTCGGCAAACGGCGGCAACCAGATCCGGGTCGGGAACGGTGACGATTGGTGGTGCACAAAAATAAGTTGGGGTTCCCAGTGGCGCCATGTTCGAGCCACTACGCGAGACTCAACTTGGTTGACCATGTAGGCATCGCGGTTGTTGTCATGGCCGATGTACTTCTGGTAGAGGCGCGGGTGTCCGGACGTTTCGTACGGGGTGCCGAGATTGGACTCGTACCATTCGACGACGATGTTCTGCCCGTCCGGATTGAGCGAAGGCCAGAGCACCAAGATAACCTTGTCTAGAATCGCCGCAATTTCGGGATCGTCGTCTCCGGTTAGCAGGTCATAGGCGAGCTGGATCGTATGCTGAGCGCCTGCGACTTCTGACGCGTGCAGACCGCCACTTATATCGACGATCGGTTTGCCCTCGCGAGCCAAAGAACGTGCTTCGTTGTCGTTAAGGCCTTCCGGATGAGCCAAACGCTGGGCGATGTCGCGATAGTGATTGAGGTTTGCCAAATTTGAGGGCGACGAGATAAAGGCCACGTACCAAGGACGCCCCTCCGACGTGCGACCGACATCGGCCAACGATAATTTATTGGACGCTGCATCAAGAAGTTGGAAATAGGCGATGGATTCATCGTAGGTAGCGAGTTCAAAATCGGCGCCGACCGTGAAGCCCAGGCTCGATTCCGGAGCAGGAATGTTTTCCTGAGTTGCTGCGTTTGCACCTCGTGGGTTGTTTCCGACCACAAAGCTGAAGATTGTCACAAGGGCAGTAATAACGGTGGCCCATCGAAATGAGCGAAGGTGGCTAGAGATGGCAGATACTGCATCAAGTGAATAATTCATGGTCGGACTTTAACGCTGCCACCACCGGCGGACAACAATCCGTTGCCGGGTCTTCTTTCGCTGAGTACTATCCGGCTTGATGAGGGCCTGACCCTCGCACACGTAGTGAGCCCGACCTTTCACGGAGACAAACTCATGAAGCGATTCCGTATAGTTCTCCCGCTGATCGTTTTTGTGGCGGCGACACTAGTAACCACCACAGCATTGAACCTCGCAGTCGCTACCGAGCAAGGCGGGGGGCAGCGAGCCATCCCGCAGTTTGGCCCACCCAATGGGTCTCTGGTGATCGTCGGTGGGGCAATGCGCGATGCAGCCATCCGGCAGCGGTTCATCGAACTTGCAGGAGGCCCAGATGCTCCCATTGTGGTAATTCCCACTGCGGGCGGAGGGAGCGAATACGACGACTGGAACTCAGGTTTACAGGGATGGAAACGCGCTGGGGTGAGGGACATTACAGCAGTTCACACTACGGATCGTTCTGTCGCCGACAGCGACGAGTTCGTTGAGCCTATAAAACGCGCCCGTGGGGTTTGGTTTAACGGCGGCCGCCAATGGCGATTGGCCGATTCTTACCTCAACACAAAGACACATGAGGAACTCTGGAAGCTTCTGGAGCGCGGTGGTGTTATTGGAGGTTCCTCCGCAGGCGCGACTATCCAAGGTGAGTACCTAGCGCGCGGCGACACTAGTGGCAATAGCATCATGATGGGTGACCATACGGAAGGGCTTGGTTTCCTGAAAGGCACAGCAATTGACCAGCATGTCTTGATGCGCAACAGGCAATTTGACCTTACGGAGATCATCGAACAGCAACCCGATCTGCTGGGCATCGGGATTGACGAGGATACTGCCATCGTTGTGCAAGCTGACAGTTTCACTGTCATAGGACAGGGTTACGTGCTGATCCACGATGCCAACTCCTGGCTTCCGGGGGGAGGGGCCGGTGAAGACGGCCCGGGTGGCGAGGGGGGTTCCTTCTACTTCTTGGCGCCGGGGGACCGCTTCAACATGGTTACGCGCGAGGCTACGCGACCCGGGCGGGGTAGCCAACAATCGATCGGACGCGTTAAGAAGAAAGGTGGCTAATAATTGCCGACTATTCTGACGTTCACTGCCGAGGCAGTACGGGCCTACGCCCGCACTGCCAGCAGCTAACACTATGGATTAGCAGCAGCGTAGAATTCAGCGAGGCAAAATCTTTCAGCTTGCCTCTATTGTTTGGACTTCACGAAGCGTAGTAACTCGCTGTCCGTAGTGAGGATCAAGATGCTGCTTGGGTCGGCTGTCAGTTCGTAGGTCTCCAGGCTTTTGATGAACGCGTAGAAACTGGCGTCTCGGTTGTATGCGGCCGCGTAAATGCGCGTCGCCTCACCGTCCGCTTGTCCGCGGATCTCCTCGGCTTCGCGGTAGGCTACCGATTGAATGCGCTGTAGTTCGCGCTCGCGCTCGCCGTCGATTCTTGCTGTTTCGCCCTCGCCCTCTGAACGATAACGTGAGGCTATGCGCTGGCGCTCGGCGATCATGCGCTGGAACACGTCGACCTGAACTTCTTCGACGTAGTTGATGCGCTTGAGGCGCACATCGAGAAGCTCGATACCGAGGTCGTTCAAGCTGGTCTGTGCCGCCTCGCGAATCTCGCGTTGGATCTCCGCGCGTCCAATCAGGATCTCTTCCAGGATCGCGGTCTCTTCCTCGGCGTCGAGCAGGATGTCCGCCGTGTCGCGGTTGCTGTTGCGCACCACTTCCACCAAGTCGTGGCGTGCCACCGAGTTGCGGGTCTCACCGTCGAGAATTGCCGAAATCCTGGTTTCTGCCCCGCGCTCATCGCGGAGGCGCTGGAAAAACAACAGGGGATCGCTGATTCGCCAGCGTGCATAGGTATCGACCCAAATGAAGCGTTTGTCACGGGTAGGTACCTGATTCGCGACCCCATCCCATTCGAGAAAGCGTTTTTCGAAATAGTTTGCCGTCTGGATGAATGGTTTCTTAAGGTGAAGGCCCGCTTCAGTAACGACGTCGCCCCGCGGCTCGCCGAACTGCGTGATAATCACTTGCTGAGCTTCATTGGTTACGTACACGGAAGTAGACAGAGTGATCAAAATGGCGAGACCTAAGATGGTGCTCGTGATCGTCTTGGTGTTCATCGGTTGTCCTCCTGGCCCCCGCCATTGGGGATAAACTGCCGCAGTGTGTCGAGTGGTAGTAAAGGCAGGACACCTTGGGCGTCTTCATCGATGAAGAGTTTTGTACCTAACTTCGGCAGCACACTCTGCATCGTCTCCAGGTATAAGCGTTGGCGCGTGACATCGGGTGCCCGACGATACTGTTCGTAAATCGATACGAACCGCGAAGAGTCTCCCTCAGCACGATTAACTCGATCGAGGGCATAGCCTTCCGCCTGCAGAATGGTCTGCTGCGCCTCACCACCGGCCCGCGGGATGACCTGGTTGTAACGCGTCTGGGCTTCGTTGATCATCCGGTCGCGTTGTTGCTGTGCCTGGTTGACCTCGTCCCACGACGGCTTGACCGCATCAGGCGGGTTGACGTCCTGAAGAACGATCAGGTCGACTGCGATACCGGTTTCGTACTGGTCGCAGAGCGCTTGCAGTCGCTCCTTGACCGTCACTTCGATATCTTGCCGCCCGACTGTGAGCACCTCGGTGACGGTGCGGTCGCCGACCACTTCGCGCATCACAGCCTCGTTCATATCACGGAACGTTTCGTCGTCGGTACCTGGGCCAATGCCGCGCACTTTGAACAGGTACTGATAGGGATCCGCGACGCGATACTGCACGATCCAGTCGACCACCGCGACGTTCAGGTCACCGGTTAGCATCAGTGCCTCGTCCTGGAACATCTCCGTCGAGATGTTTGTACGAGCGCCTGTTCCCGTTGTACGAAAGCCGAACTGCTGGGTGAGTTGGCGGGTTACCGGCACCCGCTGAACAGTGTCTGAGAAGGGGATCTTCATTCGAAGCCCCGGCTCGGTGGTCTTGATGAACTTACCGAAGCGCAGAACCACACCGACTTCTTCGGTCTGCACCTGATAGAAGGTCCCCCGCCCAAGCGTGAGTAGCAAGATGGCTATGATCACGGTGCGGATTAGTGTTGGAGAGATGTTGGGCCTTGGAATCTTGCTGGCATCGATGTCAAACAGCTGCTCAAAATTGTTTCGATCACCATTCATGGCTCCTCCTTGAGGTTGGATTTAGTTTCTTGCGTCGTAGTCAGCTCACGCTAACGGGGTGAATTGCCGTATTCATGCAGGATAACCAGAACGTGTGGCACGTGCCCGGGTCTGTTGGCGAGTATAGTGGACGCCAGCGCAAGACGTTCGTAGCCGAGACCAACAAGATTCTTGGAGCAAGAGAATGAAACTTCGGTTGCCTTCGACCATCGTGTTGATCCTGTTTGCAGCCAGTCCGACATTGGGGACAGCAGCAGACGTCTACCCAAAGAACCTTGACATCGATGTCCTCCACTATGTTTTCGAACTCACGCTTTCCGACACCACGGATCGTATAAACGGCGTCACGAATGTTCAGATCCGGTTCTTGACAGACGGTGTGGAAAGTTTCGAACTCGACCTGGTTGGCCGCAATGATGCCCCAGAAACCGGGATGATCGTCAGTGCGGTCGGCGAAATCGTTGATGAGCTTGGTAGCCGAAAGCCCTTAACCATTACGGGTTCAGTGCCCGGGGAGGGCACCAAACTAGAATTTACGCACGCCGCTGATCGTTTGCGCATCATCTTGGAGGAACCTTCTTTTCGCGGGCAAGTGCGCCGCTTCCGGGTCCAGTACCACGGAACTCCTGATAGAGGTCTGGTCATCGGGGAAAACATGCACGGTGACCGTACGTTTTTCTCCGACAACTGGCCTAACTGGGCGCGCAATTGGCTGCCGACAATCGATCATCCATATGAAAAGGCGACTGCAGAAATGGTCGTCACCGCGCCGATCCATTACCGGGTGATTAGCAATGGTTTGCTTGTTGAAGAAACAAACCTAGCCGCCGAGGAACTATCAAAAGCTCAATCTACAGCGAGTATGCCCGGCCAAGACTTCCGCCTCACCCACTGGAAGCAGTCGGTGCCTATAGCTTCTTGGCTATTCGCACTCGGTGCCGCCCGTTTTGCCGTCGACTACTACGGTGAATTTGACAAGAAGTCATTGCAGACTTGGGTCTACATCCAAGATAGAGAGAAAGGGTTCTACGATTTCGCTGTGCCAACTAAACAAGCGATGCAGTTTTTCAGCGATACCATCGGCCCTTATGCCTACGAAAAGCTTGCCAACGTGCAGTCCAACAGTGTCGGTGGTGGCATGGAAGCGGCCACGGCAATCTTCTATGGCGACGATTCTGTCACTGGTGAGCGCACGGTACGTTGGCGCAACGTCATCATCCATGAAATTGCCCATCAGTGGTGGGGCAACACAGTCACCGAGGCGGACTGGGACGATGTTTGGCTCTCGGAAGGGTTTGCAACCTATTTCACGTTGCTATACCGCGAGTATGCCTATGGGCGGGATGACTTCCTCGAAGGGCTCACTGCCGACAAACAACGGATCATCAATTTTTACGCAGAAAGGCCCGACTACACCATTGTTCACGACAACCTCGACCCA
>PVBE011613118.1_pt1 | contig 14575 bp, 11 predicted proteins | sample 1631181 | NCBI WGS metagenome assembly PVBE01 (sample SAMN08397723, study PRJNA350692) | Marine metagenome, whole genome shotgun sequencing project. | isolation source: water | place: Pacific Ocean | collected 2012-04
GGGCTCGGTGCGGCAGCGGTCGCCGCCCGAGGGAGGGATGACATGAAATTCTCACTGATTCTGTTTGGCCTTGCGCAGATGCTGAAGCATTCGGCGCGCAAATATCCGGCGTTCCGCGATCGCCTGCGCGAGCGCGACTTCACCGCCCAGATTCTGGCTCACGACGAGGAGACCGGGCGTTGGTACACCTTCAAGAACGGCAAGGTGCGCTCGGGCGCCGGCCGGCATAAGAGCCCCGACATCACACTCGGCTTCAAGAACGCCAAGACGGCGGCCAGGCTGATGATGCCGCCGATCGACTGGCTCGAACAGATCAACGCCCAGAAGGACTTCCTGCTGTCGGTCGACGGGCCGGAGGATCTGTCGAACTGGTTCGCCCAGACCATCATGCTGACCCAGTCGCTGCCGTGGAAGATCGGCACGCCCCAGCCCGACGGCTCGATGCGTTACTGCAACATGACCAACGGCGGGCCGGTGTTCGTCACCGTCAAGGACGACAAGATCGTCCGCCTGACGCCGATCGACCTCGGCGACGACGACCCGCTTCCGTGGACCATCAAGGCGCGCGGCATCGACCTCACGCCGCCGCGCAAGACGACGCTGGCGCCGCACGGCCAGAACGCCAAGTCGATCATCTATTCGCCCGACCGGCTGCTCCATCCCATGAAGCGCGTCGACTTCGATCCGAACGGCGAGCGCAATACGCAGAACCGGGGCAAGTCGGGCTACGAGCGTATCTCGTGGGACGAGGCGCTCGACATCGTGGCGAGCGAGATCAAGCGCGCCAAGCGCGAGCACGGCCCCGGTGCCATGGCAGTGAGCCACGGCTCGCACCACACGTGGGGAAATATCGGCTACTACTTGAGCGCGCTGGCGCGGTTCAAGAACGCGGTCGGCCACACCCAGATCCACCACAACCCGGACAGCTGGGAGGGCTGGTACTGGGGCGCGGTGCACCACTGGGGCCACAGCTTGCGGGTTGGCCAGTCGGAGACCTACGGCACGGTCGAGGACTGCTTGCAGAACTGCGACATGATCGTGTTCTGGTCGGCCGATCCCGAGACCACGTCGGGGTCCTACGGCGCCCAGGAAGGCACCGTCCGGCGCCAGTGGCTCAAGAACCCCGACCTTGGCATCAAGGTCGTCCACATCGATCCCTACTTCAACGCCTCGGCCCAGTTCCTGCCCGGCAAGTGGCTCGCGCCCAAGCCGACCACCTCGGTCGCCATGGCGATGGCGATCGCCTATGTGTGGATCCAGGAGGGTCTCTACGACAAGGACTACGTGGCGACCCACACGATCGGGTTCGACAAATGGAAGGCCTATCTCGTCGGCGACGAGGACGGCGTGGCGAAGACGCCGGAATGGCAGGAGGCCGAGACCGGCGTACCCGCCAAGGACATCCGCGCGCTGGCCCGCGAGTGGGGCAGCAAGCGGGTCTATCTGGCGCCCGGCGGCTGGGGCAACGGCCATGGCGGGGCGTGCCGCAACCAGACCGGCATCCAGTGGGCGCGCGTCATGGTGTGCCTGATCGCCATGCAGGGCCTCGGCAAGCCCGGCGTCAATATGGGGAACCTGCAGTGGGGCTGCCCGGTCGACTTCAACTTCTACTTTCCGGGCTACGCCGACGGCGGCATGTCGGGCGATCTCGAAGGGACGGCGATGCCGGTCGAGCTCTACCAACGCATGCCGCAGCTGCCGACCATGAACACGCCCAATCAGCGTATCCCGCGCCTCCACATGCCGGAAGCCATCGCCGACGGCAAGGCCGAGGGCTACCCGTGGGTCGGCAAGTCGATCGAGCACCAGTTCGCCAAGTTCGGCTATCCGGCACCCGGCCACGCCAAGGTCTCGATGCTCTACAAGTACGGCGGCTCGATCATCGCCACCATGGGCAACACCAACCGCTGGGTCCGCATGTACCAGTCGGAGAACCTGGAGTTCGTCGTCAACCAGTCGATCTGGAATGAGGGCGAGGCCAAGTTCGCCGACGTGATTCTGCCGGCGTGTACCAATTTCGAGCGCACCGACATCTCCGAGTGGGCCGGGCTCGGCGGCTACGGCCATCACGGCCAACAGCAGCTCAACCACCGTGTCCTGATATTCCAGGCCAAGGCGATCGAGCCCATGGGCGAATCCAAGTCCGACTACTGGATCTTGAACGAGGTCTGCAAGCGGCTCGGCCTCGCCAACTACTTCTCCGAGGGCATGAACGAGATCGACTGGGTCAAGCGCATGTTCGACGGCTCCGACCTGCCCGACGTGATCTCGTGGAAGGATTTCATCAAGAAGGGCTACTACGTGGTCCCGGCGGAGAAGGAGAAGCTGCGCGCGCCGGTGTCGTTCCGCTGGTTCTGGGAGGGCCGCAAGAAGGACGTGCCGGAGCCCCAGCCGCTGCCATCGGACTACACCGAGGAATACCTCTCGGGCCTCCAGACCCAGTCGGGTAAGATCGAGTTCGAGTGCAACAGCCTGATCCGCGCCGGCGACCCCGAGCGGCCGCCGATCGTCAAGTACGAGCCGTCGTGGGAGGGCCCGCATTCAGGCGAGATGTTCGCCAAGTACCCGCTGCAGATGCTGACGCCGCACTCCAAGTACTCGTACCACACCCAGGGCGACGGCAAGGACAGCTTCCTCAACAACATCGAGGACCATCGGGTGCTGATCGACGGCTACTACTACTGGATCATGCGGCTCAACGCCGAGGACGCGGCCGAGCGCGGCATCGCGAGGCATGACCTGGTCAAGGTCCATAACGATCGTGGCGCGGTGGTCTGCGCCGCGCTGCCGACCCAGCGGCTGCCCCGTGGGGTGTGCCACGGCTACGAATCGTCGGCCGTGTTCGATCCCATGGGCGAGCCCGGCAAGTCGGTCGATCGCGGCGGCTGCCTCAACCAGCTGACGCCCAGCCGCACCCAGACCAAGTCGACCCACTCGATCGCCGGCGCCAACGCGCTGGTCGAGGTCGAGAAATGGGACGGCGGCACCGAGCACATGTCGGAAGTTTTTGCCAAGATGGAATCGGGCGAGACGGCGCCGGGGCGCGCCGAAGCGCCGGTTCCGGCCGAATAGCGCGGACGGGGAGACCGACCGATGTCCAAATGGAACCTGATCATCGACGTCGCCGAGTGCACCAACTGCCAGAACTGCACGCTGTCTTCGATGGACGAATACGTCGACAACGACTGGCCCGGCTATGCCGCGGCGATGCCGAAGCATGGCCACCGCTGGATCGACATCCTGCAAAAGGAGCGCGGCCAGATGCCGACGGTCGACATCGCCTACGTGCCGACCATGTGCAATCACTGCGACGAGGCGCCGTGCATCAAGGCCGCGGGCGACGACGTGATCGCCAAGCGCGACGACGGCATCGTGCTGATCGATCCCGACAAGGCCAAGGGGCGCAAGGATCTGGTCGATGCCTGCCCCTACGGCCATATCTGGTGGAACGCCGACCGCGAGATCCCGCAGGCGTGGCCGTTCGACGCCCACCTGATCGACAAGGGCTGGCAACAGACCCGCGGCCAGCAGTCGTGTCCGACCGGCGCGATGCGCGCGGTCAAGCTCGAAGACGCCGAGATGGCGCGGATGGCCGAGGACGAGGGGCTCGAGGTGCTCAAGCCGGAGCTTGGCACCAAGCCCCGGGTCTATTACCGCAACCTGTGGCGCTACTCGACGGCATTCATCGCCGGCTCGGTCTCGGTCGAAGCGGATGGCGTGGTCGATTGCGTCGAGGGTGCCGCGGTCAGCCTGCTCAAGGGCGGCAGCAACGTGGCCCAGGCGACGACCGACAACTACGGCGATTTCAAGTTCGATCGCCTGGCCGACGAAAGCGGCGATTACACCGTCGAGGTCGCGACCGACGACGGGCGCTCAGCCAAGATGGAGGCCCATCTGGGTGCGAGCGTCTCTCTCGGCGAAATTCGCCTTTCGCCGCCGGCCTAATACCAGCGGTCAGCCCGATTTGGCGTCGAGCGCCGCCATGGCGGCGGCGACCTGGTCATCGATCGAGATGTCGATCGCCGAGGTGACCTCGAGATCGCGGTCCTCGAAGACGTCCTCGCCCGGATGCGTCACGGCCCAGCCGGCGACGCGCCGGTCGCGCGCCGCCAGGAGCTTGGCGATCTGCGGCTGGAACAGCTGGATCATCGACGTGACCCAGCGATTGACCGGCCACGACGGATGCGCCACGTCGATGGCGAACACCTCGAGGATGGCGCGGACGTCGTCGGCCGTGTACCACACCTCGCCGGTGACCCAGCGGTTGGTGGTGAACAGCCTGATCGGAACCCCTTGCGGGTCCATCGAGATGCCGACGATGTGGCTCAGCGCGTCGTTGTCGCCCTTGGGCAGCTCGAGGCCCGGCAGCGGCGCCGGCAGGATCCCCGCCGGAATGCCGAGCGGGCGGACGAAGGTGTGGAAGTGGCCGTGCTCGCCGGCCCTCAGCTCCTGCGGGTGGGCGTGATAATAGAACTGGGAATGGGTTTCGTGGTCGTAGACGTCACCCTTGGGATAGTGGTCCCATTCGAAGAACGTCTCTTCGCCCCTGATCAGCTCGCCGACGATGTTGTCGCCGGTCTTGGCGAGCACCCGGTGGCACTCGATGACGTCCTCGCCGGCGGCCACCATGGTCTCGAGCCGCTCCGTCGGCAGATTGGCGAAGTCGATCTCGATGTCGACATATGGCGGTTCCTTACCCAACTCGTCCACTCCATCGGCTATTGCGTTCCCAAGGATACGCGACCTTGGTCCGCGTTGGCATACACGAAGTATAAATTCCGCGTGAGGACCGGCTTCATCCGTTCGGGCGCACCAGCCTGAAACCGATCAGGATGTGCTTGATGCCGGCCGGCCGGCCGTGCCGCGCCGCCGGCCGGCAGACGCCGCAGCCCTTGTCGTCCCACGAGCCGCCCTTGACGATGAAACGATCGCGCCCGGCCGGCGTCGCGGTCCATTCGAACACCTGGCCGGCCGCGTCGAGCATCCCGAACGGGCTCGCCCCGTCCGGGAAACGGCCGACGGAAACGGTATCGAACGGGCCGCGATCGGCGCTGTTGAGCCGTGCCGGATCGTAGGCCTCGCCCCAGGGAAACCGCCGCCCGTCGGTTCCGCGGGCGGCCTTCTCCCATTCGGCCTCGCTCGGCAGGCGCCATTGGCTCCCGGTCTCGCGGCCGAGCCAGGCGGCAAAGGCGCGGGCGTCGCGGTGCGAGACCATGACGACCGGATGATCGGCGCGGCCCTCGGGCGCCCCGCCGCCGACCCACGCGTGTCGGCGGGTGCGCCCGTAAGCGTGGATCAGCCGATAGCCGGCCCAGGTCTTGCGATCGACATCGGGCGCGGTGTGGCCGGTGGCGGCGACGAAAGCGGCGTATTGCGCGTTGGTGATGGGGCTTCGGGTAATGTGGAAGGCGGGCAGCGTCGGCGTCTTGCGAACCTCGCCCTCGTACCATTTGTTCTTGCGCGTCACGCCGTGGCCGTAGGCGCGTTCGTCGAGCCGGTAGGCCGCTTCGCGCTCGGCGCGCTCAGAACCGGCGACGAACGGTCCGGCGGGAACCTCGATTGTTTTGGGGACCAGGGTTTTGGCGCACGCCCCGCCGGCCAGCGCGATGCCGGCGCACATCACGGCGGCGGCGCGCATCGGTCTCTAGCGCACCACCAGGACCGACTTGTCGGAGTGGCGCACCACGCGGGCGGCGTTGGGGCCCAGGAGGTAGTCGCGCCGCTCGGGCCGGTGCGAGGCCATGACGATGAGGTCGGCGCCGATGCCCTCGGCGGTGTCGATGACGATCTTGTAGACCGTGCCCTGGGTAACGATGGGCCGCGCCTTGACTCCCTCCGGCAGCTCGGCCTTCAGGAGGGCGTTGAGACGCTTTGTCGTGTCGGCGATCATGCGCGCCTCGTAGTCCTCGGGGAAATAGCCGCTGACGATAGACGGGCCGAGCTCGGGCACCACGGTGAGCGCATGAAGCCGGGCGCCCGAGGCGCGGCACAGCTCGACGGCGGCCGGCAGCGCCTTTTGCCACGAGCTCTCCTCCTCGAGGTCGATCGCCAGCAGGATCTCTTTGTACATCTCAGCTCTCCGTCGCCGCGCTCGCCCGCCCGCGCCGGACGAGCTGCAGAGCCACGATGATGCCGAGCAGTGCATAGGCGAACGGATAGACCCACTCGCGCGCCGGACGGCCGAGCTGCTCGACATCGATTATTTCGACATAGTCGCCGAATTGGAGACCAGCCTTCTCGGCGAGACCGTTGAATGTGATATCGGACACCGAATGACGCCCGTCGTCCTCACGCTCGATCTTGAGGCCGTACGCCGGCACGCCCGGACCCGTCGGCGCCTTCAGCCGATAGAGCTTGAACCGGTCGCCGTAATCGGTCTCGCGCGTGACGTGAATACGGAACTCCCGGCCGGGCTCGATCGATTTCTCGCCGGCGGCGAACGCGGCGAGGTCGATGGGCGCGTAGGCCGGATAGATCTGGTTCATGACGAAGTCGGGGCGGAACAGCGCGAGCGTGACCACGAGCAACAGGACGATCTCGTAAATCCTGGTCTTTACGATGAGCCAGCCCTGGGTCGCCGAGGCAAAACAGAATATCGCGGTGAGCGCCACCACGAACACCGTCAGGCCGTGCCAGAAGCTGTCGACGCCGATCAGCAGCAGCTCCGGATTGAAGATGAACACGAACGGCAGGATCGCGGTGCGGATGTCGTAGGTGAAGCCCTGGATGCCGGTCTTGAGCGGGTCGGCGCGCGAGATCGCCGCCGCGGCGAAGGCCGCGAGGCAGACCGGCGGCGTGTCGTCGGCGAGGATGCCGAAATAAAACACGAACAGATGAACCGCGATCAACGGCAGCACCAGGCCCGAGGCGGTGCCGAGCTCGACCAGCACGCCGGCCAGCAGCGACGCCACCACCAGATAGTTGGCGGTGGTCGGCAGTCCCATGCCGAGGATCAGGCTGAGCACGGCGGTCAGGGCCAGCAGCGCGTAGACGTTGCCGCCCGACAGCACCTCGACCACGCCGACCATGGCGTTGTTGAGGCCGGTCGACGATACCGCGCCGACGATGATCCCGGCGCTCGCCACGGCGACCGCGATGCCGATCATGTTGCGCGCGCCGGCGATCAGCCCGACGGTGATCTCGCTGACCGAGCGCGATATCGCGGCGCCGAGATCGCCGTCGCGCGATTGGCGAGAAGCCGCCAGGGCGGCGATGATCAGCGCCGCCACGCCGAGACCCCAGAACAGCGCCGATTGAGGATCGAGGTCGGCCGGGCCGCGCAGAATCGCGGCGATGACGATGGGAACGAGATAGAGCGCCGCCGCGAGGCTCCGTTTCATTCCCGACGGCGACACCCGCGTCGCGATCATGATCAGCAGCATCACCATGATGGTGTAGAACACCGCGCTCGCGGCGGTCCACCGCTCGATCATCAGCAGGTAGACCAGCAGCACGATCGGCACCAGGAAATGGGCGCCCGACAGGAAAGTGCTCACGAACAGCGGGATCTCCGCCTTCGGCATGCCCCTGAGCCCGAGCTTCATGGCCTCGAGGTGCGAGATGTACAAGAGGCCCATGTAGCTCGCGATCGCCGGGATGAAGGCGGCGACGATGACCTCGAAATAGGAGATGCCGATCAGCTCGGCCATGATGAAGGCGGCCGCGCCCATGATCGGCGGCATGATCTGGCCGTTGGTCGAAGCCGCGACCTCGATGGCGCCGGCCTTGACGGCCGAAAACCCGCTGCGGCGCATGACCGGAATGGTGAACACCCCGGTGGTCACCACGTTGGCGATCGACGAGCCCGAGATCAGCCCGGTCATGCCCGAGGCGAGGATTGCCGCCTTGGCCGGGCCGCCGCGGTAGCGCCCGACCATGGCGAACGCGAGATCGAGGAAATACTTGCCCGCGCCGGCCCGGTCCAGCAGCGCGCCGAGCAGCACGAACAGAAACACGAAATCGACCGAGACGCTGACCGGAATGCCGAAGATCGCCTCGCCGCCGAACCAATGATAGCCGATCAGCCGGGTGACCGACACGCCGCGGTGGGAGATCAGCTCCGGCATCGACTGGCCGAAGATCGAATAGACCAGGAATATGCTGGCGACGATCACCAGCGGCAATCCGATGGCGCGCCTTGTCGCCTCGAGCAGCAGCAGAATGCCGGCGCCGCCGAGCAGCGCTTCGAACGGGATGCCGACACCGAAAACGTCGATGGTCAACAGCCTGCCGAGCCGGCCGGTGATGCCTTCCTGATCGATGAACACCCACAGCGCCGCGAAGCAACCGATCAGGGCGAATGCGATGTCGAGCGCCGAGATGCGCCGCTCGACCATGCGGCGCGAGAGCGGGAACAGCAGGAAGGCGAGCAGCAGCCCGAACGCGAGATGGATACCGCGGGCCGGAACGTCGACGATGATCCCGAAATCAACGATGAACGGCAGTGGCGAGGCGATCCACAGCTGGAACAGGGACCACAGCACGGCGATGGCGCCGATGATCAGCCCGAGCGTCGGGCCGGTCTTGCGCCCGGAGTACTCGACCTCCGCGATCTTGCGGTCGATCTCCTCCTGGGAGATTTCCGCGCTTGGCGTCGGTTCCGCCACACTGGCCCCCGTCGTCGCAGCGCTCGAAGTAAGGGGGGCCGGCACGCGGTCGCGTGCCGGCCTCGTCTCAGGGCTCGGTTATTTGAGTCCCTTTTCCTTGTAGTACTTCATCGCGCCGGCGTGTAACGGCGCCGACAGGCCGTCGCTCACCATGATCTTGGCGTCGAGATTGCGGAACGCCGGATGCAGTTTGCGGAAATCGGCCAGGTTCTCGAACACCGCGCGGACGACTTCGTAGACCGTATTGTCGGCGATGTCGGTCGAGGCCACGAAGGTCGCCTTCACGCCCCACGTCTTGACGTCGGACGAGGTCGTCTTGTAGGTGCCCTTCTTGATCGTCGCCCAGGCGTAGTACGGATTGGCCGAGGTGACGAACTTGCGCGCCAGCGCGCCAGCGAAGTTGACGATCCTGGCGCCACAGCCGTCCGTCGCGATCGACACGCCCGAGTTGGGCACGCCGACGGAATAGATGTAGGCGTCGATCTTGCCGTCGCACAGCGCCTTGGACTGCTCGGTCGAGGTGAGCTCGGCGGCGAGCTTGAAATCCCGCTTCGTCCAGCCTGCGGCCTGCAGCATCATCTCGGCGGAGCCGCGCTGACCCGAGCCGGGATTGCCGATGTTGACCTTCTTGCCCTTGAGGTCGCCCCAGCCATTGATGCCGGATCTCGAACCGACCACGATTTGGAACGGCTCCGGGTGAACCGAGAACAGGGCGCGCAGCTTCTTGAACGCCTTGCCCTTCCACGGGCCGCCCGATCCGTTGTAGGCGTGATACTGCCAGTCCGACTGGGCGACGCCAAAATCGAGCTCGCCGTCGCGGATCTGGCCGATGTTGTAGTTGGAGCCGCCGGTCGACGGCGCCGAGCAGCGGATGCCGTGCTTGCGCCCCTTCTTGCGGCCCTCGGCGGCCTCTTTGTGAACTAGCCGGCAGATCGCGTTGCCGGTGGCGAAATAGACGCCCGTCGGCCCGCCGGTGCCGATGGCGATGAACACGCGTTTCGACCGCGCCTGCGTCTCGGCCGGCGCCGCCGTGAATGCCGCCGCGACCATCGCGGCCGCGCCCAGAATCAACAATTTTCTCATGACGTCGGATCTCCCCCGTTTTTGTCGGGCGGGCGGCGAGGCCGGAGCCTTGCCGCTTCGACCTCTCAATCGAGGCGCCCGTACACGATTGCGTGACTGAAGCATGCCCACGATGGTCGGAGACTGTCAATATGCACTCCCGACAAACACCACCGGACGCCGGATCGGCGGTGGACGAACCGGCGCCCGACTCGGTAGCATGGGCCACGGCGCCGACGGCGACGCGTAACCCAACAATCATCGAGACGTCATGAATCTCAAGGACCACATCCGTCAGATCCCCGACTTTCCCAAGCCGGGCATCCTGTTCTACGACATCTCGACGCTGCTGCAGCACGCCGAGGCCTGGCAGGCGACCGTCGAGCGAATGGCCGAAGCCGTCGCCGAGCACCAGCCCGAACGCCTGATCGGGATCGAATCGCGGGGCTTCCTGGTCGCCGCCCCGCTGGCCATGCGGCTCGGCTGCGGCTTCACCATGGTGCGCAAGCAGAACAAGCTTCCCGGCGAGACGATCCACCATACCTACGACCTCGAATACGGCACCGACACCGTCGAGATCCAGGCAGACGCGATCACGCCGGGCCAACGTGTCGTCGTGGTCGACGACCTGCTGGCGACCGGCGGCACCATGGCGGCGGCGATCAGCCTGCTGCGCAAGGTCGGCGCCGACGTCCGCGCCGCGGCCTGCATCATCGAGCTCTCCTTCCTCGGCGGGCGCGAGGCGGTCGACGTTCCGATCACCACGCTGATCGCCTACGACGAGTGAACACGACCGGCGACGAGACATCGCCGTCGGCACCGCCGCACCCTTATCGATGGGCGATGCTCGCCGGGCTGTGGCTGATTTATTTCGGGTTCGGGCTGATCGTCGCCTCGACCGCGCCGCTGGTCGCGCCGATCGCCCGCGACCTCGGCCTCAGCCATTCGGCCATGGGCAGCGTGATGGGCGCCTGGCCGCTGGTCTACATCGTCTCGGCGATCCCGTGCGGCGCGCTGCTCGACCGTGCCGGGCCGCGGCGCGCGCTGTTCCTGGGCGCTGTCGCGGTCGCCGCTTCGGCCGCCGCGCGGGCGCTGTCGGGCGGCCATCTCGAGCTGTTTTGCGCCGTCGCCATCCTCGGCATTGGCGGGCCGTTGATCTCGGTCGGCGCGCCCAAGCTGATCGCCCTCTGGTTCGAAGGCCCCGAGCGCGGGCTCGCCATGGGCATCTACATCAGCGGGCCGACCACCGGCAACATCACGGCGCTCGCCGGCACCAACGCGCTGGCAATGCCGCTTCTGGGCGGCGACTGGCGCGCGGTGCTGTTCAGCTACGCCGGTTTCGTGCTGGCGGCCGGCCTCGTCTGGCTCGCCATCGCCTCGCACCCGGCGAGCCGCGCCGCCGAGCGCCGCGTCGCGGCCGAGCCGCGCCGATCCCAGCTCGCGGTGTTCGCCGAGCTGTTGCGCATCCCCGCGGTGCGGCTGATGCTGACCATGAGCGTCGGCGTCTTCTTCTTCAACCACTCGCTCAACAACTGGCTGCCGCAGATCCTGCGCGGCGGCGGCATGGACGCGGTCACGGCGGGCTACTGGTCGTCGGTGCCGACGTTCGTGGGCATGATCGGCGCGCTGTTCATCCCCCGCCTGGCGACACCCGCCCGCCGCTTCCCCATCCTGTTCGGTCTGATCGGATTCGCCTTCGCGGCGGTGTTGCTGATCCGGACGCTGGACGCGGATGCGTTGCCGGTGGGCCTCGTGCTCCAGGGCGTGGCGCGCGGCTCGATGACGCCGATCGTGCTGCTGTTCCTGATGGAGACCAAGGGCGTCGGCTCGCGCGCCATGGGCGCGGCGGGTGGCATGTACTTCTCGGTCGGCGAGGTCGGCGGCGTTCTGGGACCGCTGACCGTTGGCGCGTTGTCCGACGCCACGGGCGGTTTCTCGGCGCCGCTATTGATGCTGGCGGGCGTGTGCACGGTGCTGGCGCTGCTGCTCGCCCGGATCCGCGCGGTCAGCCGATCGGGGGTCACGGCTTGACGCCGATTGACTGGTGTCGCCGCCGCCGACCATTGTAACGTGACCTTCTGGTCACGATGGGGAGCAATGTGATGGCGTATGACGGCTTGCGGCCCTATCTGCAGGTGCTCGAGCAGAACGGGATGATGCGCTGGGTCGACAAGGAGGTCGACAAGGACTGGGAGATCTCGTCGGTCCTGCGCATGATCTTCCGCGCCATGCCCGAGGACAAGCGCTACGGCATCGGGTTCCGTAACATCAAGGGGTTCCCGGGCGGGCGCGTGGTCGCGGGCGTGATCGCGGCCTCGCGCGAGATGCTGTCGGTGGCGGTCGGCTGCGAGCCGACGCTGGATGCCGTCCACGCCCGCGTCATCGATGGTATCGAGAACCCGATTCCGCCGGTGATCGTTGACCACGGGCCGTGCAAGGAGGTGATCATCCGGGGCGATGATGTCGACTTGGGCGCGCTGCCCATCCCGACCTGGACGGCGGAGAAGGACGCGGGCCCGTATCTGACGCCGCTCTGGGTGACCAAGGATCCCGACGGACGGCGCAACATCGGCATCAGGCGCTGCCAGATCAAGGGAAAGGACACGACGGGCATATTGTTCAGCGCGCCCGACCGGGGCGGCGCGATCCACTTCGAGAAATGGAAGCGCCTGGGCCGGAACATGCCGGCGGCGATATTTATCGGCGTCGATCCGGTCCAGTATCTCGTCGCGCCGTCGCGCTATGGCCCGGACGAGCTCGCCGTCGCCGGCGGCATAAGGGGCGAGGCGGTACCGCTGGTCAAGTGCGAGACCGTCGACCTCGAGGTGCCGGCAACGGCCGAGATCGTCATCGAGGGCGAGATCCTGATCGACGGGCTCGAGGCCGAGGGACCGTTCGGCGAGTTCTCCGGCTACATGGCCGGCGGGCGTGGCGGGCCGGTGTTCAAGGCGACCTGCATCACCCACCGCAAGGACCCGATCCTGCTCGGCATCATCAGCCAGTTCCCGCCGAGCGAATCATCGATGATCAAGCGCGCGCTGCTGGAGGCCGGCCTCAAGAAGCACTTGCGCGACACCCTCAATATCCCCGGCATCACCAACGTGCATGCGCTCGAGGCGGGCGGCTGCCAGTCGATTCTGTGGATCAGCCTCGACAAGATGTATGCCGGACAGGTCGACCAGGCCGCGTTCGGCGCCTGGAGCTATTTCGGCATGAGCTATTTCAAGTGGATCGTGGTCACCGACGACGACATCGACATCGAGGATCCGTTCATGCGCGACTGGGTGATGGCGTGGCGCGTGCGGCCTGATGTGGACATGCGGGTGATCTCGGGGACGGCGCCGGTCGATCTCGACCCGTCGGCGTTCGGCCCCGACTACGTGCCGGGGTCCGAGGCCGCCGCCAAGGTGGTGATCGACGCGACGCGAAAATGGGACTACCCCGACATCTCGCTGCCGCCGATGGAGCATCTCAACACCGTCGCCGAGAACTGGGACGCCTACGGCCTGCCCCCGTTGGACGACCTCAAGCTGCCGCGGGGGGCATAGCCGCTCGTGTCCTGGATCAAAAGTTCGCCATATTGGATTCACTCCAAGCGAAACGATTTTTGAACCGCGGAGACGCAGAGACGCAGAGGAAAAAACAAAAAATCTCTTTTGTATTCCTCTGCGTCTCTGCGTCTCCGCGGTTCAATCACACCATCGGCAATGCGCCCGGCATGGACCAGGACGGTCACCGCACGTGGTCAAATCATAATGCGTAGACGATGACACGGATGGGCGTCGGCTCGAAGCCGGCGGCGTTGTTGAGGGCCTCGGGACAGTTGGACAGGACTGCCAGCACGTCCATCTCGGCGCGGAGGTCGACGTAGTCGCCGGGCTTCGATACCCCTGGGGCGATCGCCACGTCCCCGTTGGTCTCCACGGGCACGTACATGAAGAGGTTGATATTGGCGACGACATCCTTCGGGCCAAGTCCATGCTTGGCGAGCTCGGCCTCGAAATTGCCCTGGCAGCCGCGGCCATTGTTGTTCTTGCCGAAGCGGACGTCGTCTACCTCCACGGAGCAGCAGCCGTAGAGGGTATCGTGGGATCCGCAGGTATCCTCGACAAAGGTCATCAACTTGCGGGCGCGCACCGACCACATCCCCGCGTCCTTGCCGAGATAGATGTTGCCGTTCAGCTTGATGGTGTTGGCGGCGTTGTAACGGTCCGTCGGATCGTCGGCGGTGTAGCACAGGAAATCGACCGCCTGCTGGCCCTCGAGATCGATGATGCGCAGAATCTCCCCCTTGCGCATCTTGATGCTCCACGGCTCGCGCGCCGGGACGGTTACGTCCTCGCGAATCGTTGCCCCTGGAATGGAAAGGTCCGTATTCGCCGCCATGTCTCCGCCTCCATCATCGGCTCGGTCCGAATCAAGACCAGCATACAGGAACGCGAAGCGTTTTGCGTGATGTTGAAATATCACGTGGCGTGGCGGCTCTCGATGATGCCAATTCACCCGGCGCGGCAATGTCATCGAGGAACGTGAACGCCGCGGACCGGACGTTACGATCGCTCGGGAACGGACTTCAAACCATGATCCATCACTCCTCCGGCGCGTACGGCTTGGCGGCGACCCCGTTGCGCGGACAGCCGTGGCTGCCATTCGTAATGTTGCGATATTATCAACATTCCTGTAGAATTGCAACCCGGATTCGCGATCTCGTCGGTGCAACGAAGTTTCATCACCGATTAGCGGGCAAAACGGCAGTGAGCGGAGGTGCCATGGAGATAGGGTTGGAGACGATTATCAAAGGCCACCAAGGGTTTAACGCCTCTATTGGTGGCGTATGCCGACAACGCCCGCCAGGCGGCGCGGGCGCGCTAGTGTACCGATTCTAACGCTTGTCGTCCTCTGGCGAC
>PVBE012247699.1_pt1 | contig 14575 bp, 12 predicted proteins | sample 1631181 | NCBI WGS metagenome assembly PVBE01 (sample SAMN08397723, study PRJNA350692) | Marine metagenome, whole genome shotgun sequencing project. | isolation source: water | place: Pacific Ocean | collected 2012-04
ATTGGCTAACTCCACCTCGGCCTGACGAAGCTTGTGGATGATCTGCTCTGCGGTGAATCCCTTCCGACTCATCACTGCCCCCTTTCTAGGCCAATCCAGTCCGAAAGCTGTACGAAAATCCTAACCCTCAAACTGCACCGGCTTTCAGGGGGGCAGGTCAGCACGCAGAGGTTGACAAAGCATATAAAGAAATGTATATATCTTCAATCATCGAGTTTTATTGTCCTGGTCATAGAGGAGTCTTGCGCTGATGGAACGGCTGTTGGCGAGATTGCGAGCCGTCGCGGAACCCACCCGCCTTCGTCTTCTTGCCCTTTGCGCCGACGGTGAGCTGACCGTGACCGAGCTGGCGCAAATTCTCGGACAAAGCCAACCCCGGGTCTCCCGGCACCTCAAGCTCCTCTGCGGCGCGGGCTTGCTGGACCGGTTTCCCGAAGGGAACTGGGTGTTTTACCGGCTCGCCCAAGACGCGGACGCGGCGGCGCTTGGCCGCGCGTTGATCGACCTGATCCCGGACGGCGATTCGACCCTCTCCCTGGACCTCCATCGCCTGGAGCGGGTGAAGGAGGCCCGGGCCGAGGCGGCGAACGCGTACTTCCGCGAAAACGCCCCGCGCTGGAACGAGATCCGCTCCCTGCACGTCCCCGAGTCCGAGGTGGAACGCGTATTGCTTGACATTCTGTCCGATTGGAACATTGAGGACCTGCTCGATATCGGAACCGGCGCCGGCCGGATGCTCGAGCTCTTCGCCCCACGGGTCGCCAAGGCCACCGGCATGGATCGCTCCCACGAGATGCTCGCCGTCGCCCGCACGCATCTGGAGCGGGCGGGGCTGCGGCATTGCCAGGTTCGTCACGGCGATATGTATCAATTGCCCTTGCCGTCGGAATCCTTCGACGCCGTCGTTTTTCATCAGGTCCTTCATTTCGCGGACAACCCGCCCCGCGCCTTGTCCGAGGCGGCGCGCGCCCTTCGTCCCGGGGGCGTCCTCCTTGTGGCCGATTTCGCGCCCCACGACCTGGAAGACCTCAGGAGACACCATGCCCACCGCCGCCTGGGATTCGCCGAAGATGAAGTGGAGGGATGGCTCCGGGCCGCGGGCCTGCGCCCGGAAGGCGTCGTCCACCTGCCGGGCGATCCCCTGACCGTCTCGGTCTGGACCGCGATCCGGCCGGGGGGACCCTCGAAACGGATGGAAAGCGCAAAGGGAATTCCCGACGGGCGCTTGAAAGAGGTGACCACTTGACGCCATCAGAGAAATCGCTCCCCGACATCCCGGCCCCGGAATCCTCCGGCCGGCCGATTCAGGCGTCGTTCGAGTTCTTCCCGCCCAAGACGGAGAAGATGGAACAGACGCTCTGGAGCTCGGTCAAGCGGCTGGAGCCGTTGCGGCCGAGGTTTGTCTCCGTCACTTACGGCGCCGGGGGCGGCACCCGGAAGCGGACCCACGCGACGGTGCGGCGAATCCTGACCGAAACCACCCTGGTCCCCGCCGCCCACCTGACATGCGTCGGTGCCCCCCGCGAAGAGGTGGATGAGGTCGCCCGGGCCTATTGGGACCTGGGGATCCGTCACATCGTCGCTCTACGCGGCGATCCGCCCGAAGACGCCCGGGAATACGTCCCGCACCCGGGAGGGTATCCCTACGCGGCCGATCTGGTGACCGGTCTGAAACGGGTGGCGGATTTCGAGATCAGCGTCGCCGCCTATCCCGAGACCCATCCCGAGGCCGCCGGGCCGGAGGCCGACATCGACAACCTGAAGCGGAAGATCGACGCCGGCGCGACGCGCGCCATCACGCAATATTTCTTCGGCGCCGACCTGTACTTTCGCTTTCTGGACCGCGTCCGCGCGGCCGGCGTCACCGTCCCCATCGTCCCCGGCATCCTACCCGTCCACAAATTCAGCCAGGTGGTCCGCTTCAGCGCGATGTGCGGGACCACGATCCCGCCCTGGCTGACGAAGCTCTTTGAAGGGCTGGACGACGATCCCGTCACCCACAACCTCGTGGCGGCCTCGACCGCCGTCGAACAGGTCCGGCGACTCCGGGACGAAGGGGTGAACGAGTTTCACTTTTACACCCTCAACCGGGCGGACCTGACGTTCGCCATCTGCTACGTCCTCGGTTTGCGTCCCGTCGCCGGGGAAGCGGCCCGGGAAAATCCCGAATCCAACTAGGCGGCTCGAAATGACGACCTCGATTTCCGAACCCGCCGGCGTCGGCGTCGCCGGACCTCCGGAGACCGGACCCGACGACCTTCCCGTCGCGGACTCCCGAGGCGAAGTCCACGTGCTCGACCACTTGTCCGACCGGGTCCTGCTGCTGGACGGGGCCATGGGCACGTCGATCCAGGCCCGCGACCTCAACCTGGAGGAAGACCTCGTCGGCAAAGAGAACTGCATGGAGGTCCTCAACCGGACCCGCCCGGACGTCATCCGCTCGATTCACCTCGAGTTTCTCGAGGCGGGGGCCGACGCCCTCAAGACCAACACGTTCGGAAGCTCCCCCATCACCCTCGGGGAGTTCGATGTCGCGGACGAGGCGTTCGATCTGAGCCGGCGGGGCGCGGAGCTGGCCCGTGAGGCCGTCGAGGCCCTCGCCGGCGACGGAAGGCGGCGGTTCGTTTTCGGCGCCGTGGGGCCCGGGACCCGTCTGCCCACCCTCGACCACGTCGATTACCAGAGCCTGGAGGACGCCCTGACCGTTCAGTGCGGCGGCCTCATCGCGGGCGACGTGGACGTCATCCTCATCGAGACCTGCCAGGACCCGCTTCAGATCAAAGCGGCCGTCAACGCGGCCAAAGCCGCGCGGAAAGAGGCCGGGGCGGACACGGCGATCCAGGTGAGCGTGACGGTCGAGACGACGGGGACATTGCTGGTCGGGGCCGAGATCGCGGCGGCGGCGACCATCATCGAGGCCCTCGACGTTCCCATCATCGGGATGAACTGCGGCACCGGACCCCGGGAGATGGCCGAGCACATCAAGTGGCTGGGGAATTCCTGGCGCGGCAAGATCTCGGTCGTCCCGAACGCCGGCCTGCCCGAGCTGGTCGACGGCCGGACCCACTACCCGCTGGGGGCGCCGGAGATGGCGAAGTGGATGGAGCGCTTCGTCGAAGAAGACGGGATTCACATCATCGGCGGCTGTTGCGGGACCACGCCCGCCCACATCGCCGCGCTGGACGAGATGCTCCGCAAACGCGCCCGGGGCCGCCGGCCCGCGCCGGTTCGGCGATCGGTGCACTGGGTTCCCTCCCTCGCGTCGCTTTACCAGCAGGTCCCCCTGCGGCAGGAGAACGCCTTCCTGTCCATCGGGGAGCGGTGCAACGCCAACGGATCGAGGAAATTCCGGCGGTTCCAGGAGCAGGAAGACTGGGACGGCGCGGTGGGCATGGGACGGGAGCAGGAAAAAGAAGGCTCCCACGCCCTGGACGTGTGCACCGCGTTCGTCGGCCGGGACGAGGCGTCCGACATGACCGAGGTGATCTCCCGCATGCGCGGCGCCGTCACCGTCCCGTTGGTCCTCGACTCGACCGAACTGCCGGTCCTCGAAGCCGCGCTGAAGCTCTACGGCGGCAAGGCGGCGATCAACTCGATCAACTTCGATGACGGAGAGGGGCCCGCCGCGGCGCGGCTGGAGCTGGCGAAGAAGTTCGGCGCGGCGGTCATCGCCCTGACCATCGACGAGGCGGGCATGGCCAAGACCGTCGAGGACAAGATGCGCATCGCCCGCCGGCTCCACGATTTCGCCTGCAACCGCCACGGGTTGCCCCCTTCCGATCTGTTATTCGACCCGCTGACGTTCACCATCTGCACCGGCAACGAGGACGACCGCAAGCTCGGGCTCTGGACCCTGGAGGCCATCGAGCGGCTCCAGGACGAGCTTCCCGAATGCCAGATCATCCTGGGGCTCTCGAACACCTCCTTCGGCCTCAAGCCGGCGTCCCGGCACGTCCTCAACTCGGTCTACCTGGACCACGCCCTGAAGCGGGGGCTGACGGGCGCCATCCTGCACGCCAGCAAGATCATTCCCCTGCACCGGATTCCGCCGGACGAGCTGAAGTCCGCCGAAGACCTCATCTTCGACTGGCGAAGCGAGGGCTACGACCCGCTCCAGTCCTTCATCGCCCATTTCGAGGACCGGACCACCGCGAAGGAGACGGTGAAGGAGCGGCCCGCGGAGGTCGAGGAGAGGCTGAAGCAGCGGATCATCGACGGCGACCGCCAGGGTCTCGAAGCGGACCTGGACGAGGCCCTCCAAAAGCACCCGCCCCTCGACATCGTCAACATCCACCTTCTCGGCGGGATGAAGGTGGTCGGGGACCTTTTCGGGTCGGGCCAGATGCAACTCCCCTTCGTCCTCCAATCGGCCGAGACGATGAAGGCGGCGGTCGCCCACCTCGAACCGCACATGGAGCGGGCCGAGGGCCGGGCCAAGGGCACCATCGTCCTGGCCACGGTGAAGGGGGACGTGCACGACATCGGCAAGAACCTGGTCGACATCATCCTGACCAACAACGGCTACCGGGTCATCAACCTCGGGACCAAGCAGTCCATCGCCTCGATCCTCGAAGCGGCCCGGGCGCACGGGGCCGACGCCATCGGGATGTCCGGTCTTCTGGTGAAATCGACGGTCATCATGCGGGAAAACCTGGAGGAGATGGCCCGGCAGGGGATCGCGCCGCCCGTGTTTCTGGGCGGGGCCGCGCTGACGCGCAAGTACGTCGAAGAAGACTGCGCGCGCGCCTATGAATCGGGGGGGGTGGCTTACGCCCCGGACGCCTTCGGCGGCCTGGACCTGATGGCCAAGGTGGCGGAGGGCACGTTCGACGCCCACATCGAGGCGGCCCGGCAAAGGCGCGCCCGCCGCCCGGCCCCGAAGAAACCGGACCCCGGGGAAACCGCCCGCGAAGACGTCCGCCGCCCCGTCGCGCTCGAGGAGATCCGATTGAGGCGGGCCGATCTGGCCGACGCCGTGGACGTTCCCGAGCCCCCATTTTGGGGACCGCGCGTCGTCGAGCGGATCTCCCTCAAGTCACTGGTCCCCTACCTGAACGAGACCATGCTTTTCCACTTCCAGTGGGGGTTCAAAAAAGGCGGGCGCTCCGCGCCGGAACTCAAATCCTGGATCGGCCGGGAGATCCGCCCGATTCTCAACCGGATGGTCCGGACGGTCATCGAAGAGAAGACCTTCGCCCCCCAGGCGGCGTATGGATACTGGAAAGCGGCGTCCGAGGGCGACGACGTGGTCCTGTTCGACGAGACCGGCGAGCGGGAGGCCGCCCGTTTCCACCTGCCGCGCCAAACCCGGAAGGACGGGCTCTGCATCGCCGACTTCTTCCGGGACATCGGAACGGGCGAGCGGGACGTCATCGCGCTCCAGGTGGTGACCATCGGCCAGCGGGCCTCGGACACCGCCCGGGAGTGGTTCGCCGACAACCGCTACCAGGATTACCTCTACCTGCACGGCCTCGGCGTCGAGACGGCCGAGGCGTTGGCCGAGTACGTCCACAAACGAATCCGGGCGGAGCTCGGCTTCGGACACCTGGACGAGCGGGACATACACAGGATGCTCAAGCAGGGCTACCGGGGGTCGCGCTATTCCTTCGGCTACCCGGCCTGTCCGAACCTGGCGGACCAGCGCAAGCTTCTGGATCTTCTGGGCGCGGAGCGGATCGGGATCGAGATGAGCGAAGAGGACCAGCTCCACCCCGAGCAGAGCACCTCGGCCATCGTCCTCCATCACCCGCAGGCGAAATATTTCTCGGTCTGATCCGGGCGATGAGCGCGCAACGGCGGACCGAACCCCTCCGCCGATTTGAGAAGGGCCGAAACCCGGCCGCGTCCGGCCCCCGGCGCCTCCATCGCCGCAGTCGGCCTTACGCGTCCAGGTCCACCCCCAAACCGTTCGCCCGGCGGTTGGTGTAGTTGAAGTAACCGACGATCTGCACCACGTCGAAGATGTCTTCGTCGGTCATCCCTTCCTCCCGCATGGGCGTCAGGTCCGCTTCCGACACCTCTTTGGGGTGCAGGGTCAGCTTCTCGGAATACTCCAGCATCCTCATCGTCCGGGCGTCGATATCCGCTTTCCTGAAATCCTCCATGATCTGCCGGGTGAGCGCATCGTCGCCGGTTTCTTTACGGAGAGACCCTCCGTGATTGTCCACTCAGTACTCGCACCCGTTGACGGCGGAGACGACGATGGCCACCATTTCTCTCTGCGCCCGGGACAGGCCCGATGGTCCGTAGAACACGGCCTCGTAGAGCGCGCTGAGCCCGAACAGCACGCTGGGCCTCAGGCTGGACAACTTGAAGATGCCCCGGACGCACCCGTCTCTTTCGATGAGCTTGTCGTAGAACTCCTTGATCTCGCCGGTCGCTTCAGCGGGCTCGATCTGCCGAACATACGCCATCTTCCACTCCTCCCTCCTCAACCCGGGTTGTCAGCGTCGGCGACATGGCGGACCGGATAGCCCTTTTCCACGTCCCCCTTGCCGACTGAATCACCTCGCCCTCTCCAAACGAGAAAAAGACACGGCGCTCGTAGTATATTCCGGGATGCGTCTTGTTCTCCATCGGAAGCCGTCCGGCGTGGAGCAAGGATTGAACTTCATGTCCTGATCACTGCCGCGCAAACATGAGACAGAGAGGAGGGCCGTCATGGACAAGTGGCGTTTGGGGGATTTCACGATTGAGCGGGTGATAGAGTTCGAGAAGCCGGTGCTGGACCCTTACGTGCTTTACCCCGACGCGACCGAGGAAGCGATCGATGTCCACCGGCACTGGCTGGAGCCCGGCCTGCTCGACCCCGAAACCGGGCTGCTCATCCTCGCCTTTCACTCCTTCGTCATCCGAACCCCGCGTCACATCATCCTGGTCGACACTTGCGGGGGCAACGACAAGAACCGGCCGGATCGGGCCCGCTACCACATGAACCGGTGGCCCTATCTGGAGAACCTCTCGGCGAGCGGGCTCCGGCCCGAGGACGTGGACTTTGTCCTGTGCACCCACCTGCACGTCGACCACGTCGGCTGGAACACCCGCCTGTTGGACGGCCGGTGGACGCCGACCTTTCCGAACGCCCGGTATCTCTTCGGCCGTATGGAATGGGAGTTCTGGCAGGCGGAATTCAAAGACCCCGGCTCAAGCGAGGCTCCGCACTACGAGGACAGCATCCTCCCGGTGGTCGAAGCCGGCCAGGCCGTGTTTGTAGAAAACGATCACGCCATCGAGGACGGGCTCTGGCTCTCACCGGCGCCGGGGCACACGCCGGGGCAGGTCTGCCTTCACTTGTCGTCCGGCGGCCGCGAGGCGGTCATGACCGGCGACCTGATGCACCATGCCATCCAGTGCGCCGAACCCGATTGGAGCACCTGTTTCTGCTCCGACCCGGCGCTGTCGCGGCGGACGCGGCGGTCCTTCCTGGACCGCTACGCCGAGACGGATACGCTGGTTCTGCCCGCCCACTTCCCGACGCCCTCGGCCGGCCGGATCGTCCGCGGCGGCGACGCCTGGAGGTTCGCCTTCGAAGGGGGCGCTGAAGTGTGACGGGCCGGGATCCCCAATAGATTCATTCGGGGGCGGGCCTAGACCGGCGCCTACATCCAATAGACCCCGGCCGCCCGCAGGAGCGGTCCTACCGTTTCGATCTTCGGTGGGTGGGATATCCGGGTCAACGCCACAGGCGCGAGAGGTCGTCTTTGTCGAGGCGCAGCCGCTCGGCGGCGACATTCTCCCGGAGGTGGTCAATCGATCCGGTTCCGGGGATCGGGAGGATCACCTTGGAGCGGTGGAGCAGGCCGGCCAGCATCACCTGCGCGACCGTCGCGCCGTGCTTGCCGGCGACTTGCCGCATCCCGGCGTCGTTCAGGGGGAGCCGCCCGTCCGCCAGAGGCCTCCAGGGGATGTACGCGATCCCCTTTTCCTCGCAAAATTCCAGCACGTCATGGCCGTCCCGGGAGGTGACGTTAAAGAGGTTTTGGACCGAGACGACGCTCACTTCCCGGCGGGCTTCCGTGAGCTGGTCGAGGTTGACGTTCGATACGCCGATATACCGGATCTTTCCCTCTTGTTGAAAATCCCTGAGCGCGCCGATGGACTCCGAAAACGGGACCCGGGAGTCAGGCGTATGAAACTGGTAGAGGTCGATCCGGTCCACCTGAAGACGCTTCAGGCTCCCCTCCAGGGCGTTGCGTAGATGCTCCGGTCTTCCATCCGGCGTCCAGGCGCCCTCGGTGGGATGCCGGAACCCGCCCTTCGTGGCGATGACCAGGCCCCGGTAGGGGTGCAGCGCTTCGCGCACCGCGTTCTCGGCGTGCTCCGGCCCGTATGAGTCGGCCGTGTCGATGAAGTTCACCCCCAGGCGGACGGCCTCGTTCAGGAGTTCCCCGGCCCCGGGAAGGGGCGGCCCGAAGCCTCTGCCGGTCGTGACAAAGAGGGTTCCGAACCCCATCCGCCGGATTTTCAGGTCCCCGCCCAGGTTGAACGTTTCCACAAACGTCTCGTTCGTCATGATGGCTTTGCTCCGGCCTCCGATCTCATTCCCGGATGGATGACGGGGCTATTCACGCACCTGACCGTACACCCGATCGGGACGCACCAGAACGACCACGCCCTCCTGGGCCCGCATCGCCCGGTCGTACTCCTCCCAGTCCGGATGATCCTTGTCCCCGCAGGCCCGATAAACCTCGCGGAGCAACTTCCGGACCTCTTCGGCGTCCGTATTGTCATAATCGAACAATCGCGCCTCGCCCTCGACGGTCACCCAGCTATGCCAGGTTTTCGAGACCGCCAATACGCTGCAACGCGGGTCGCGGCGCAGATTTCTGACCTTGGCCGATTTGCCGTGCACGGCCACGAACGCGGCCTGCCCCTGGTGCGCCCCGCAGACGACGATGCTCGAATGCGCCGCGCCGTTGGCCTGATGGGTCGTTACGACGCTCCAGTGATGACGCTCGAAAAACGGCCGGGCCTCTTCGAAGTTCATATCGCTCTCACCCTTAACGAAACGACCCGGACTCGGGTCAGGTCCTCGTCCACCGCCTTCTCCCCCCCGTTATATAAGAGGGGCCTTCCCACGCAAAGGACAATTTGGGCGCATTGGCGGGGTGCTGAGACAATCCACCGATGGCGATTCATTCGAAGCGCGAACCCCAAGATCATCGCTTGGCAAGAAATCCGGGCTGATCCAATCATTCAAGACTTGACTCCATCGCGTATCCGATCACATATTTCTCGGGGGTGTGATTCACGCCCGACCCGGCAATCCGATTCAGGTGAGAAATCCGCTCAAGCCCGAAAAAGACTTTCTCAACAACTTGCCGGTGGTCATTCCAGGAGAAGTTGATGGAAAATGTCGTTGGCGCCCAGCATGAATTCCACGACGATCAGTACGCTCATGAATGGTCCAACCGCTTTGTTCCAACCCCTGAACGTCTCCAACTGTTTGACGCCATCATCGACCGAATCACCGGAACTTCTTTGCCTTCACGTCACATTGTCGAGTTGGGCATCGGCCCGGGCTATCTTGCCGCGCGACTATTGGAAGCAATTCCCGAGGTCACTTATGAAGGGATCGACTTCTCCCGCTCGATGCTTGAGCTGGCGGCCGCTCGTCTTGCTTCCCATGCTTCCCGGGTTCAGTTCACGCAGGCGGATCTGACAACGGAAGATTGGGGGGAAAGGATTTCACGTCCCGTCGGGGCCATTGTTTCGACCTGGGCTTTGCACGATCTCGGGAGCGAGATGAACGCCCGGAATGTCTATCGAGCCTGTCGTCGGCTCCTTCCGGAAGGCGGAATGTTGCTGAATGGAGATTTCGTGAAACCGGACGGGGCCAAGCAAGAATATGAACCGGGACGGTTCCTGATATCACGCCATCTTGAGATTCTTCAGGAAGTCGGATTTCAAGAGGCCCAATGCTTGATCATGCTTGAAGAAGAATTGGAGAATCCAACGGCCGCCACCAATTATGCTTGTCTTCAGGCGGCTGCATAAGAGATGTCAACGGGGTCAGACTCAATTTTCGACAGACGCACCTCTTTATGAATCAATAAGTTATGGTCGAGACAGAAGAAGCGGGAGGGCGCAGGGCCAACCGACCCTCGGCCCTCCCCCGCGAAGAGAACCACCGAGATCGGATTACATCCGAATCAGCGCGACAGTCCTACCCAAACCGGTTTTCAGCACCCCGCCATCGCTCGATGCCGTAACGAAGCACTACCCTGAAGAAGGAAACTCTTCCAACCCAAGGGGCTCCAACCCGCCGGAGCGCATGACTTGCCGTTCCGAGCGGGACTTCGCCGTGATCCGCCCGCCTTTGATGACGTACAGGCAATCCGGTCTCAGGCGGAAGGCGTTCCAAACGCTTTGCGTGTCGAGAACAACCATGTCCGCCCGATTCCCGACTTCGATTCCAAGGTCATCGACACCCATCGCGCGGGCCGCGTTGACCGTGATCATGTCATAGACCGTTTCGAGCTCCGCCGACGAGGTCAGATGGGCGGCGTGGGCCATGAACAACCCGACCTCCAACTGATCCATTTTCCCGAAGTTGTAGAACGGGTCCATCACGTCGTCCTGACCGCAGGAAACCGGGACGCCCGCTTCCAAAAGCTCTTTGACGCGGGTGAGCCCTCTCAGAATCGGCTGGGCGTTCAAACGGCCGCGCCCGCTCAGGCTGATGTGCGGATTGGAAACGATATGGATCCCCGCCTCGCGAATCATGCGAATCACCCTTGTGGCGTGAACGTCGTCGTAGACGCAAAGGGCCTCGACGTGACCCGCCGTGACCCGGCCGTCGAAACCGTCCCGGATGACCTTGTCCGCCAGAAATTCGATGCTCCGCGACGTCGGGTCGTTGTTGTTGTCGATGAGCATGTGAATGTCCCGCCGGAACCGGTTGGCGATGTCGAATACGATGTCGATGTGCTTTCGCATGCTCTCGTCGGACCACTCGATCCACGGCAATCCGCCCACGTCGTCGGCGCCCATCTCCATCGCCCGAACCAGGAGGTCTTCGGTTCCCGGATCGCGGAGAATCGCCTCCTGTGGAAAAGCGCACACCCGGATGTTCATGACCTCCGCGTATTTTTTCTTGACTTCGAGCGCCGCCTCGACCGGCCGGAGCCCCGCGATGGTGTCCACGTCGACAAACGCCCGGAGACAGGTGTGTCCGAAGGAGGCCGCCATCTCCACGATCCGGCTTCCGGATTCCATCAACTGCTCCGGCGTGTACTCCCGTTTGAGGGGAACGGTCTCGTCCAGCGCGTCATCCCACAAGCGCGGACGCGACCGGTCCATTTTTTCGGCGAGAAACGCCTTGTCCACATGGATGTGCGGATTCGCGAACGAGGCGGTGACGAGCCGGCCGGCCGCGTCGACCTCCTGCTCTCCCTTCTCCGCCGCCGTCTTTTCGATGGCCGCAATTCGTCCGCCGCGGACGCCGATATCATGAAGACCGTCGCGCCCGCGGAGGCGCGCGTTGCGAATGACCAGATCCATTTCCACCTCAGCGCTGTTGGAGCCCCGCGTGACTTGACGCTCCCCGATTCCACCCGATGATCATAATCCCGCATCGGGCGGATAAGAAGAACGCCCGAACCCGGACGTTCGCCCGGCCTACTCCCCTCCCGATCCCGTTCCCGGGGACCGAAGCTCCCGCGTGGCCCGGACATCGGCTTCCAGTGTCTTCGGATCGACGACCACGCCATATTCTTCCCGGGCCGCCTCGATGGAGAGCAGCTCGTTCAGCACGTCCTCCCGCACCGCCTCGACGGATCTTTCGAAGGGGTCGCCGACGCCGCCCCCGCCGCTGGTCTTTCCGACGACGACGTCCCCCTTCTGATACTGGACCTGGGACATCGTCCGGAAATGGATCTGCTCCCCGTTCCTGCGGAAGTGAAGGTCGTGGTAGATCCCCTCCTTGCCGCCGTCCTGGCCGAAGGGTTTGAACTTCTGCCCGGAGCAGGTTCCCGTGTTGATGTAGACGCGGCCGCCTTCGTCGTCGACCATCTCGTAATGGGTGCCGACGCCGCCCCGCCACCGGCCGGGGCCCGCCGAGTCCTTCAGGAGACCGTAATGGAGGGTGCGCCATGGGGTCATGATCTCGGTGATCTCCACCGTGTTCTTCATCAGCCCCCCGGCCATGATCGGGGGCGAAACATGCGGCCAGCCGTCGTGGCCCCAAACGGCGCCGCTGCCGCCGCCGGGTCCGAACACGGTGAAAAAGAACCGCTTGTGGAGCCCGGACTCCGCGTCCATCTCGCGCGGATCGTCTCCGAAAGTCACGAAGGAGACGTGGTTGGCCCATCCGGCGCTCACGCCCCGGGGAATGGCCTGACCCAGGGCCATGAACATGGCGAAAATAAGCTCATTGCCCAGGTGGTTGTTGCACGCGCCGATGTTGGCCGGGTAGGCCGGGTTTACGACCGTCCCCTTCGGGGCGATGATCCGGACGGGCCGGCAGCTGCCCGCGTTGAAGTGGACATCGGGGTCCACGGACATGAGAAGAGGGATGTAGGTGCAGGCGTGCGTGACCGCCGTGGGCGTGTTGATGAAATCCACCTGCTTGTCGGACCCGGACCAGTCCACCTCCATTTCGTCCCCCCGGATGGTGAGATTCACCCTCACCCAAACCGGCCGGTCCGTCGTTCCGTCCCAGTCGCAGGCATGCTCGCCGTAATAGGTCCCATCGGGAATCCCTGAAATCTCGCGCCGCATGGCCTGTTCGGAAGAGTCCAGGAGGGTCTGAACGCAGGTCCGCACCGTCTCCCGGCCCATCTTTTGACAGAGCCCGATGAGGGACTCCTCGCCGCGCTTGGTGGCGCCCATCATCGCCAGGTTGTCCATCGCGACGATATCGGGCCAGCGCACATTGTTCAGGATGAAATCGTAGACGGGCTGTCTTTCGCCCCGCTCGTAGATCTTCACGTAGTCGATCCGGAGGCCCTCGCTGTGCAGGTCATACGCGCCGGGGTAATAACCGCCCGGGTACGCGCCGCCGGTGTCCTGCATGTGCCCTTTGAGGAGAGTGAAGAACATGAGCTCGTCTTCGTCGAACACAGGCCGGATGATGGTCCAGTCGGGCAGATGGGAGCCCGAGGCCAGGTAAGGGTCGTTGGCCAGGAAGACGTCCCCCGGGTGGATGTTTCCCGCGAAACGCTCGACCAGGGGCGACACCTGCTCTTTGGCGACGGCCACATGCAGGGGCAGCCAGGACTTGACCGACAAAAGCCGCCCTTCGGCGTCGAACACGCCCGGCGAGAAGTCGTTGCACTCCATCAAGATAAAGCACTGCCCGGAGTATTTGAGGACGTCTCCCATCAGGTCGCAGGTGTAGAGGATCTTGTGCTGAAGGACGGCGACGTCCATCGGGTCCACCTGCGCTGATTTCCCTACGCCCGTCATTTCCCTCTCCACGGGACCTCGTCACCGATGCCGGAATCGCCTGACGCGGGAATGCCCGCGGGGCTGCATCCGCCAGACCCTGAGCCGGGCGCGTCTACCGGTTCCGCCTGTTCGCCACTCTTCGCCGAGGGCGGAGTACGCCGGACCATCCTGTGTGATTTTTACGTACGCGAGCGAACGGCCCCCCGGGTCGATGTCGAGCTTGATGTCTCCCGCGCCCTTCCCGGGTGGAGTGATCCAACATTCCCCCCCTGAAGGCCGCTGCAACAAAAGGGGGGCCACTAGCGGATCCCGAGGACCCATTCAATGGAAATGGGCCCCGGCCCTGTCACCAACAAGGCCAGGGAACCCGCCAGGAGGACGACACAAAACTCATACCCGGCCTCCTCCGCCCCCCGGGTGAATCCCTTTTTGTACGCCACCTTCTGGATGGCGACGATCATGTGGATGGAGAGAAAGAGAGCGGCCCACCGAGTGGCAATCCCGAGGAGCAAAGCGATCCCTCCGAAAAACTCTGCGATCCCGACGGCCAGCGTGAAAAAGAGCGGGAAGGGAACCTTCAGCTCTTCGAGGCGTTTGGAAAACCGTCTCACGCCGGGCTTTTGGGTGAAGAGCTTGGCGTACCCGTGGACGATGTAGACCCAGGCGAGGGCCAGGCGAATAAAGAGCGGGCCCAGGATGGCCATGGGCCCAAAAACGTTATCGAGAAGCACCGGGTGATCTCTCCTTGGCACGTGCCTCCATTGCGGAAAAAATAACGGGGCAAGTCTTTTGTCGCCTAATTCTTCGAGCCCTTTGAATTTCCTGATTTATGCCGCGACCTCTTCGGATTCAGTTTCCGGATGCAGTCTATCACGTAATGAACCGGGGGAGCGCCCGCCAGCAGATATTCCAGGAAAAACAGGCCTGCGAGGCGTTTCCCAACACCATCGCCGAGACCCATGGGCTTTGGGGCGTTGAGGTCTTTGCGTACTGTCTGATGGGTATTTAACGTTGAAAGAGACGGCCAAAGTGTTTGAAGTCGGAAGCTATGGAGTGGTGGGATGGTCGTGTCATGAAGTGAGGGGGTGTATAGCAGGTTGCGGAAAAACTCCGATGGGTTGGTGTTTTGGCCAAGATTCGGTCCTTGCGCGCTGTCATTCCGAGCGAGGTGAGGAATCGGCTCAAG
>PVBE010078598.1_pt1 | contig 14574 bp, 12 predicted proteins | sample 1631181 | NCBI WGS metagenome assembly PVBE01 (sample SAMN08397723, study PRJNA350692) | Marine metagenome, whole genome shotgun sequencing project. | isolation source: water | place: Pacific Ocean | collected 2012-04
GAGAATGATTTTAAAATTAGGTCTAAAGAGTTAAGTGATGCTATTTCTGATAAGACAAGATTGATGATCTATAGTTCCCCTTGTAATCCAACTGGTTCAGTTTATAGTGAAGATGAATTGAATGAGTTAGCTGAAGTTATTTCTCAGCACCCAAATTTAATTGTGATTAGTGATGAAATATATGAGCATATAAATTTTGTAGGTCACCATACATCTTTAGCTCAGTTCCCATCAGTTTATGATCAAGTCGTTACAGTGAATGGAGTATCAAAAGCATTTGCTATGACTGGGTGGCGTCTTGGTTATATTGGAGCTCCTAAATGGATTGCTGATGCATGTACAAAAATACAGGGACAGTTTACTTCTGGAGCATCAAGTATTTCACAAAGAGCTGCACTAACTGCTGTTCAAGCAGATCCTTCTGTTACTTTTGAGATGAGAGAGGCTTTTAGAAATAGAAGGGAATTAGTGCTTAATAAATTAAATGAGATACCAGGTGTTGTTTGCAATATTCCTGAAGGTGCATTTTATGTTTTTCCAGATATTAGTGCATTTTTTGGGATGTCTTATGGGAAATATACAATTAATAATGCTGATGACTTAAGTCTATACTTGTTGTCTGAATCAAATGTGGCCCTAGTCACAGGTTCAGCATTTGGCGCTTCAAAGTGTGTCAGATTATCTTATGCTGCAAGTGAAGAAGAACTAATAGAAGCACTTAAAAGAATAAAAGAAGCATTGTTAAAGCTTTCATAAATTGATATTCTCTGTCAGTTGAGATTGAATTAAATCATCCATTATAGGTTTAATTCTAATATAATTTATTTTACTGGCAATTTTGTTTAGTGATCGCAATCCTATTTTATTTTTATTGGGAAAATGTTCATCTAAAACGCTAGTAAGAACAATGTAAAATTCCCACTGTTCTAGATTAAGAACATCTGCTTTTTTTACAATTTTTTCTTTATGGAAGTTAAAAATATATAGATCGGCTTCTCTGTTCTTAAAGGTAAGTGAGTCTTTCTTTTTTGCATCAATACCTTTTTTTCTAGAGATGTCAAATAAAACACGTTTTGATTTTTTTTGTTTCCAGCTTTGTATATATCCTGCAGTTTTTACAGTAATTTTTTTTCTTTGATAACGCAAATCAATTTCACCCCAATTTATTCTAGGCATTTTAGTTAATTCTAAAGCATGTGCAATAAGAAATAACCCAAAATCTTCACGATTTTTATTAATCATTATGTCAGAATAGGTCCACTGCCAAAATTCATTTACTGAGGCATTATTAAGACCTTTTATATTTTCATGACCCCACAACATTTATTCTAATCGAATTGCTTTTATAGGTGAAATTTTTGTAATCAAATAAGAAGGGATAATAAGTGATAGTATGCAAATTAAAAATGAGCAAATGTTGATTAAAATAAATGGAATTATTGGGAAGTGCATAGGGACAATACTTACAAAATAATTTTCTTGAGGTAATGTTAGGATTTCATATTGATTTTGTAAAATGATAATTGATATGGCAAGAATGTTGCCTAAGATAATTCCATATAAAATTAAGTAGCTGCCATGGTAAATGAAGATTTTTCTTACGCTCCAGTTGGTTGTGCCTAAAGATTTTAATATTCCTATTAATTGTGTTTTTTCAAGAATTATAACCAATAATGCTGCAGTCATATTAATGACAGCTACTAGTATCATAAGAGAAAGTATTATATAAACATTAACATCTAGCATATTTAACCAATTGAAGATCATTTCGTATTTTTCTTTTATAGTAGAGGTTTTAAAATCATCTGCTTTGATCAGACCTTTAATTTCATCTACTGTATTGAGAAGGGCATCATATTTATTTAAAAATACTTCAATGCCGCCTGTGTAATATTTGCTGCTCCCATCAATCCCTTTTGTTTTTATTAATGTGTCAATTAAATTATTTGCAGAATCTTTACTTAATGAAAGCCATGCTGTGTCAGGAATAGACATTCTAGCTCTCTTCCAAACCATTAAGTCATTGATGTTGTTTGGGATAACAGGTAATTTATTACTTTGCAAATAGGTGTTAGGATCATTGAAATAATCAGTGCAAACCAATTGAATTGTAGTGTCAATAAAGCTATTTAGATCAATATTTAGATTGTTGTTTTTTGTAAATGAATTAGAGTTGTTCCAGCAATATATATAGTTGTGATTCCCTCCACTAGGGTTTGCTTTAATATAATATGTAGTGTCATTAATATTTCTTTTTAACTCTAAATTTACGTTAATAAACCAGCCATTTATTTTTTTTAATTTATTGAGATCCATAAAGGCAAACTTTTCATCAACATTTTCAAGTCCTGTTTCGTAGATTCCTGAAATGTATAGAGGTCGCAATGAAGGCTTGGTTTCTATTTGATCTCCATTTTGATTAAAGAATAATGCAGAGATAGTGTCATTTGGTTTTAGCCTTAATCGTTTAGCAAAATAATTAGAGATCACAATGCTGTCGTTTCTATTATTTGAGCTATAATTTGGGAATTTCCCTGATATAATATGTTTGTTAAAAAAACCTTCATCAAAATCAGGTCCAATTCCTTTAAATACAATAGCTTCAATATCTCTGATGATTTCCCCTTTTTTATTTTTTACATCTTTTCTTTTGGTTTGAATAATTGCTGGCTTATAGGCATAATATTGAGCATGTCGAACTTTGCTGTTTTGAAGAATCTGTGTCATTAATTCATCTTCAATTACCATTGGACTACTGTCAAAAGATTCATTGTTGGATTGAGGTTCAATTTGAATATGAGAACCAAATCCTACCACTTTATCTCTAACCTCTTTTTGAAAACCAGTTGCTACAGACATAGCTAAGATCATAACACATATTCCAAGTGTTATGCCAATAATTGCTAAAATAACGATGGGTTGAGAGAACTTATTTGTTTTCCCCTGTTTTTTTAGCATTCTTTTTGCAATTAAGATCTCAGTATTCAATGAATTCAATTAAATTAACGCGTTATTTTGATTATGTTGTTAATATACAAACGAAAATACATAAAGTTAAACACCTACCGAACTTTGCATTCTCTTAGTTTAGTAATTGCATTTATTTTGATTTCATTTAATTGTTTTATTGGCCAAAGTCCCTCAAAAAATATTAAAGTAGGAGCAAGTTTAACAGATGATTACCTAACACTATTAAAAAATAAAAAAGTAGCTATTGTTGGAAATCAGACCTCAATGATCGGCAATGTTCATTTAGTTGATTCATTACTTAATCTTGGAATAGATGTTAATAATGTTTTTGCACCTGAACACGGTTTCAGAGGAACAGCAGATGCTGGAGAATTAGTCAAAGATGGTTTTGATATAAAAACAGGTTTGCCAATTATTTCATTGCATGGACGTAAAAAAAGAAAGCCTTCAATTGAAGTTTTAAAAGATATTGATATTGTTGTTTTCGACATCCAGGATGTAGGTGCTAGATTTTATACTTACATAAGTACTATGCATTATGTGATGGAGGCTTGCGCAGAACAAGATAAATTAATGATCATATTAGATAGGCCGAACCCTAATGGACATTATGTCGATGGACCAGTATTAAAGAATGGAAATGAATCATTTATAGGTTTGCACCCTGTACCAATTGTTCATGGGATGACTGTAGGTGAATATGCTGGAATGATCAATGGTGAAAAATGGTTAAAAAATGGCGTTCAATGTTCTCTTAAAGTAATTAAGTGTGATAATTATTCGCATAATGACTTTTATAAACTTCCTATAAGGCCTTCACCTAATTTGCCAAATATGTCAAGTATATATTTATATCCTTCTTTATGTTTATTTGAAGGGACAAATGTGAGTGTAGGAAGGGGTACAGGTTATCCTTTCCAAATATTCGGCACCCCATTTATTGAAGCTACTGAATTTTCCTTTACTCCCTCTTCTGTTCCAGGGGCAAAAAACCCTAAACATAAAGGTGTTATTTGTCATGGTTATATGCTTCATGAATTTGGGAAAGAATATTTTAAGGGTCATGGGAAAATATATTTGGACTGGATTGTAAAGATGTATGATCAAACATTAGATAAAAGTAAATTTTTTAGAACTGATGGTTTTTTCAGGCTTTTAACTGGAGATGATAATATTAGAAAAATGATTGAACAAGGCAGGTCAGCAGAAGAAATATGGAATTCCTTTCAAAATGAAGTTCAACAGTTTAAAAATATACGTTCAAAATATTTACTTTATGATGATTTTGAATGAAAACCATGCATTGAAAACATAAGTTTTTTATGAAAAATATTTTCTTTAAGTGTATTTTAGTTTTATTGCTAGTCTCTCCTGATTATGTGAATGGTCAGAAAAGATCTTTAGAGATAAAAAGAGCCATCGATGAAATTCAATTAGATGGAGAATTAAATGAGAAGTCGTGGAAGAATGCTGAGCTTGCTGATAATTTTTATCGTCAATTTCCAATTGACACAGGGTTTTCTTCAACAAAGACTTCAGTTGTGATGACATTTGATGATCAGTGTTTATATGTAGGTGCAATTTGTTATGATGATCATCCAGAAAAAGACTATGTAGTTACATCTTTACAAAGAGATTATTCATACCCAATTAGTGATGCATTTGCTGTTTTTATAGATCCTTTTGATGATAAAACAAATGGCTTTAGCTTTTCAGTTAATCCTTTAGGTGTACAGCGTGAAGGTTTAATCGAATCTTCTGGAAGTTTTGGTGTGACAACTGCTTGGGATAATAAATGGTTTGTAGAAGTTAAACATTTTGAATCGTATTGGGTTGTTGAAATGAAGATTCCATTTAAAACAATTAGATATAAGCCAGACCTAAAAAAGTGGGGAGTTAATTTTTCTAGAAATAATTTAAAGATAAATGAGAATTCTTCTTGGAATAAAGTGCCTATTAATTTCAATGTAGCAGTATTAAATTATACAGGAGAATTAATATGGAATGAAGAACCTCCAAAAGCGGGTTTAAATATGTCTGTGATTCCATATGTAACAGCAGGTGCACAAGCAGACTATGAAAATAATGAAACTTTTGTTGAAGGAGGGTTGGGTATGGATGCTAAAATTGCTCTTTCATCATCATTAAACCTTGATTTAACAGTAAATCCAGATTTTTCTAATGTTGATGTAGATCAGCAGGTCACTAATTTATCAAGGTTTAGTTTATTTTTTCCTGAAAGGAGACAGTTTTTCATTGAGAATAGTGATCTTTTTGGACGATTTGGATTTAGAAAAATAAGACCTTTTTTTTCAAGAAGGATTGGATTATATAATAGCGAGAAAGTTCCAATTATTGCGGGGGCAAGATTAAGTGGTAAGGTTAATGAGAATTGGAGGATAGGATTAATGAATATGCAGACGGAAGGTAATAGTGATTTAAACCTTGAAGCTCAAAATTATACAGTTGGTGCTTTTCAAAGACAAGTAGGTGTAAGCTCAAATCTTGCTGGAATTTTTGTTAATCAACAAGGGTTTGAACAAAATAAGCTTGATTATTCAGCTTTTAATAGAATTGTAGGGTTAGATTATAATTTAGCAACTGAGGATAGTAAGTGGAGAGGTAAATTGTTTTATCATCATTCCTTTAGTCCTGACAAAAATGATTATTCTCATGCTTCATGGTTGATGTACAATACAAGAAATGTACGTATGCATTGGAATCATGAATATGTAGGTGAAAATTATAGAGCAGAAACAGGTTTTGTTCCAAGAATTCAATATTATAATACTGAAACTGAAGAGTATGTATATAGATCTTATTGGAGATTTGAACCATCAATAGAATTCAGTATATATCCAGATTCAAAAAATATAAACAGACAGAGCTTAATGTTATATTATGATGAATATTTTAATGATGATTTTACAACTAATGAAAGATCATTTGGTGCTGGTTATTTAATAAGGTTTGTTAATCAGGCATATGCTAATTTGGAATTTAACCAGGATAAAATATTTCTTCCTTTTAATACAGATGTTACATTTTCTGAAAATACACCATTGGATTCAGGGTATTATTCTTTTAGTACAGCATCTTTAGAGTTAAGTTCAAGCCCTTTTAATCTATTTAGTTATGAATTTTTTACTGATTATGGTGAGTATTATACAGGTAATAAATTAACTTATGGTGGAAATTTAAGTTATAGGTTTCAGCCTTATGGAAATGTTTCAGTAGATTTTGAGCAGAACTATATATGGATGCCAGCAAATGAGAATGTGTCTTTGACATTGATTAGTCCTAGAATTGACCTAACCTTTACAAAAAAATTCTTTTTCACTACTTTTATTCAATACAATACTCAGGTAGATAACATTAATATAAATGCTCGACTTCAATATAGATTTAAGCCTATGAGTGATGTTTTTATTGTTTATACTGATAACTATAATTCTAATATTTTTGGGATTAAGAACAGGGCTGTAGTTTTAAAATTAGTTTATTGGTTAAATGTTTAATTTTATAAATAAATCTAAAAAATTATTATGTTAAAAGTTGGTGTCTTAGGCGCTGGATCAATGGGTTCAGGTATTGCTCAAATTGCTGCTTCCAAGGGGCATAAGGTTTTTTTGTTTGATACAAATAAATCTTCTTTAGATAAGGCGTTAATAAAGATAAATAAGATTTTAGATCGTTTAATTGAAAAGGGTAAGGTTTCTAGTGTTGATAAAAAGAATACTTTAAATAATATCAATACGATTTCAGCTATTAGTAAATTCTCAGAGGTTGATATAGTTATAGAAGCAATTATAGAGGATTTAGAAATTAAAAAATCTGTTTTTAAACAATTAGATGAGATTTGCAATCCTGATTGTATTTTGGCTTCAAACACTTCTTCATTTTCATTGTCATCTATTGCTTCTTCTTGTTCAAATTCAGAAAGAGTTATTGGTATTCATTTTTTTAATCCAGCACCTGTTATGCCTTTGGTTGAGATCATCCCAGCTATCCAATCATCTAAAGAAGTAATTGATCGTTCTAGGTCATTGATTGATTCCTGGGGTAAAGTTTCAGTAGTGGCAAAAGACACACCTGGTTTTATTGTTAATCGAATTGCGAGACCTTTCTATGGGGAAGCTTTGCGTATTTATGAAGAGGGTGTAGCTAATTTCGCTACAATAGATTGGGTAATGACAGAAAAAGGAGGATTTCGAATGGGTCCATTTACTTTAATGGATTTTATAGGAAATGATGTAAATTATGCAGTAACTGAATCAGTTTTTCATGCTTTTTATTGTGATTCTAGATACAAGCCATCATTTACTCAAAAAAGATATTCAGATGCAGGTTGGTTAGGCAAGAAAACCGGTCGAGGATATTATGATTATTCAGATAAAGGCAAGAAGGAGGATGTAGATAAAAATTCTATTAATGCTGATAAAATTTTAAGAAGAATCTTGCTTATGCTTATTAATGAAGCTGCTGATGCTTTATTTTTAAATATAGCCTCAAAAGAGGATATTGATATGGCTATGGTTAAGGGAGTTAATTATCCAAAAGGGTTATTAAGATGGGCTGATGAGATTGGAATTTCTAATTGTGTAGCAGGTCTAGATGAATTGTATCGAGAATACGGAGAGGATAGATATAGATGTAGTCCTTTGTTAAGGAGAATGCTAGAAAAAGATAAAAAGTTTTATTAAGATCTTCAGCTTAACTTATTGAGTAATTACAGGGATGAAATTTTCAGGTGTGGTGTCCTTGTCATTTTTAGAGTAATAATTTCCTGTTTTATCTAGTTGATTGTTGTTGTCAGATGATTTGATAGAATTATAGATGTAGTCTGAATAGGTGATGGAGGAACTCGTAAGAACTATTCCAAATGCAAAAATCATTGATAAGATCAGTAAAAAACTTTTCATTTTCATTAATTAATCGCGTGCAAAAATATAAAACAAGTTGAGAATATTACGAATGTTATGTTAAATAGTTGCAAGAATTGTTTCCCCTCCAATTATTTTATCATTGATTTTTACTTTTATAGAAGCAGTTTTTGGGATAATAACATCAATACGAGATCCAAATTTAATAAAGCCAGCTTCGTCACTTTGAGTAACGTTTTTATTGGTAGTTGAGTAATTGCAGATCCTTCTAGCAACAGCTCCTGCTATTTGTCGAAATAAAATTTTTTCTCCTTTAGAAGTTCTTATGACAATCGTTGATCTTTCATTTTCAGTGCTTGATTTTGGGTGCCATGCGACTAGATATTTGCCTGGATGGTATTTAACATATTCTATAGAGCCATTTGCTGGATACCATTGTTTATGGACATTTAAAGGCGACATAAATATGCTTAGCTGAATGCTGTCTGTATTTAGGTATTCAGACTCATGAATGTTTTCCATGACAACTAATTTCCCATCACTGGGAGCTATAATATGATTATCGTTGATCAACACCTTTCTATTTGGAACTCTAAAAAAATAAATAATCAAAGCCCAAAAGACAATTGAAATGAATAATAAAATATAATTAACTAAAGGAAGTTGTATTAGGTAAAAAAACAGAATATTAATTATAGCTAATAAGATTGTAGCTGTTAGAATAATAATATGACCTTCTTTATGGATTTTCATAGATGTATATTAAATAGGTCGAAAAAATGTAAATATGCCAATACAAAAGGAGCAGAAAATAATACTCCATCAAATCGATCAAGAATACCGCCATGACCAGGTAAAATGTTGCCTGAATCTTTTACGCCACAACTTCTTTTGATCTGAGATTCTGTTAAGTCACCAAGAGTCCCAAATAAAACAATAATAATTGCAATATTGACCCAATGTAATTGGTCGCTATTAGTAATAATAGCAAAAGTAAAGCCTGTTGCTATTGCTAGAATTAACCCACCAATAGAGCCTTCCCATGTTTTGTTGGGTGATATTTTAATGGCTAATTTTGTTTTTCCTAATAAAGACCCAAATACATATGCTCCTGTGTCACTAGCCCACTGAATTACAAAAAAGCCCAAAAGTAGCCAGTACTGATGCTGATCCTCTTGAATTCCCATAACTGAAGGATAGCTCGATTCATAAGCAAAGAAGTTTAGTATTGATAATGGAATGATTACATAAAGAATCCCCATAATAGAAAATGCAATATTGGAAATAGGAGTTTCTTTTTTTCTAAAAAGTTCAATACCTACAAGAATAACTAGTAAAGGAAAAATAAATAATAAATATTTAAAACTGAATTCTTTAAAGCTATACATGGTAATTATAAAGTAGATAGTAGCCCCAATAGAAATTGTAAAGCTTTTTTTTGGATTGAAGCCAGCTTTACTCATAAGGTTAAAGAATTCTAGAAGCCCTATAATTGACACAATGAAGAAAAGCCCTGCAACACTGTATTTGTTCCATGTTATTGCAAATATGAGAACACATACAAAAAAGACACCTGTTATTGTTCTAATGAAAAGCTCTTTCAAGATAATTGAATATTATAAAAAAAAAGATAAGAAATTTGTTAATTAGCGCTATCCTTTTTAGGAGCACTTTTTTTTGTGGGTGCTGTTTTTTTAGGTTTGCTAATTTCCTTTTTTATCTCATTATCTGCAGTTCCATTGCTTTCGAATTTTCTTTTTCCAAAAATAACTTCAAGATCTTCCTTGAAGATTACCTCAGTTTCTAGAAGCTTATTTGCAAGAGATTTTAGTTTTTCTTTATTTTTAATTAGAATGTCCTTAGCTCTTTTAAATTGTTTTTCTATTATAAGCTTTATCTCTTGGTCAATAATTTTAGCAGTTTCTTCTGAATAAGGTTTTGTGAAACCATAACCTTGATTATTAGAATCATAATAAGAGATGTTACCTATTTTTTCATCTAATCCATAAATGGTTACCATAGCCAATGCTTGTTTGGTTACCTTTTCTAAATCGCTAAGAGCTCCAGTTGATATTTTGTTAAATATAATTGATTCTGCAGCTCGTCCTCCAAGTGCAGCGCACATTTCATCTAGAATTTGCTCAGTAGTAGTTATTGATCTTTCTTCAGGAAGATACCATGCTGCACCTAAGCTTCTTCCTCTTGGTACAATAGTTACCTTGACTAAAGGATTGGCATGTTCTAACATCCAGCTTACTGTTGCATGACCTGCTTCATGAAAAGCAATAGTTCTTTTTTCTTGAGGAGTAATAATCTTGTTTTTCTTTTCAAGTCCGCCAATAATTCTGTCAACAGCATCTAAAAAGTCTTGTTTGCCAACACTTTTCTTTTTCTTTCTAGCAGCAATCAGGGCAGCTTCATTGCAAATATTTGCAATATCTGCTCCGCTAAAGCCAGGGGTTTGTCTTGCAAGAAAATCTTTGTCTATATTCTTACTAACCTTAATAGGTTTTAAATGCACATTAAAAATGGCTTTTCTTTCATTAAGGTCTGGCATGTCTATATAGATTTGTCTGTCAAATCTCCCAGCTCTCATTAATGCACGGTCTAGGATGTCTGCTCTATTTGTGGCAGCAAGGATAATGACACCAGAATTTGTTCCGAACCCGTCCATTTCTGTAAGTAATTGATTTAGAGTATTTTCCCTTTCATCATTAGCTCCCATGTTAGGGTTTTTACCTCTTGCTCTTCCTATGGCGTCTATTTCATCTATAAAAATGATACATGGAGCTTTTTCTTTTGCTTGTTTAAAAAGGTCTCTTACTCTTGAAGCACCAACACCAACGAACATTTCAACAAAATCTGAACCTGATAATGAAAAGAAGGGAACTTTTGCTTCACCAGCAACTGCTTTTGCTATGAGTGTTTTCCCTGTTCCTGGAGGGCCTACCAGTAATGCTCCTTTAGGGATTTTTGCACCAAGTGAAGTGTATTTTTTTGGAGTTTTTAAAAAGTCAACAATTTCTTCTACTTCAATTTTTGCTTCTTCTAGACCAGCTACATCATTAAAATTGACATTTGTACTTTTGCCTTGTCCAAATACCTGAGATTTAGATTTGCCGATATTAAATATCTGACCTCCAGCTCCTCCGCTACCTCCAGCAACTCTTCTCATAATAAATGCCCAAACTGCAATCATAATTCCAAAAAATATGATCCAGCCTAAAATTTCTCTTCCATAATTATCTTCAGTTTCAAAGCTTAATTTAAAAGTATCTTCTTTAGCTAATTTACTTTTTACTTTATCTAATTTAGATTTTAGATCAGAAACGGTTTCAGGAGAAATGTTGTAATAATAATGTGGACCAGCATTTTGTCCACCAAAAAACTTTTTTTGATTAATATCATTGTGCTGACTTAAGTATTCGGTCTTAATGAATATTCGAACTTCTTTGTCATTAACTATTTGAATTTGATCTACTTGATTTGTAGTGCTTTCATTGTCGACATCATGACCTAAGTATTCAAATAATTTATCTTCATCAATTTTAGTTAACCCTCCATCAAAACTGAAAAGATTTATAGATATTAGAATAACTGCAATTATAGCGTAAATCCAATAGAAATTGAATTTTTTATTTTTACTTTTTTTGTTGTTGATCATATTAGTTTTTTTTATTACAGCACATTTTCAAACTCCTCAATTGGGGCATCTGCCCATAATCCTTCTAAGTTGTAAAAATCTCTTTTATCTCTGTGAAAAATATGGACTACAATGTTTACATAATCTATTAAAATCCACTCTGCATTTGAAACTCCTTCTTGATGCCATGGTTTTTCTCCTATTGAGTTAAAACAACTTTCATTAACAGCTTTACTTAGACCTTCAACTTGGGTATTTGAATCACCATGACAAATGATGAAGTAATCTGCTACTGATCAGTCTATTTTTCTAAGATCTATGCAGATGATATTTTTACCCTTTACATCTTTCAGGCCTTTAATTATTGCCTTTTTTAGCATATTGAAAGATTTCTTTTTTTATTTCCCATATAAATGGTTTATAATTAACAGGTTCAAAAGTAAGTAAATAACTATAAAATGTTTTTCTTTATTTGATAATTCAATCAAAATAGATTTTGAGTAATAAATATTTTATAGATAAGAACTTAATTGAACTAGATGTTGTTGATTCTACCAACAATTATACTGCCAATCTGCTACATAAGACAAAAGTGGTAGATAAGTCTGTAATTATGGCACATTTTCAAACTTTAGGCAGAGGTCAGAGAGGGGAGGCTTGGGAGTCGGAGCCTGGTAAAAACTTATTGTTCAGTATGGTTTTGAAAGCTACTTGTTTGGATGTAGATAATTATTTTCTACTGAGTAAGATCGTTGCCATTAGTATTAATGAAGTAATCGAAGATGTGAGCGGTAAGACAGGATTTATAAAGTGGCCTAACGATATTTATGTCGAGGGTAAAAAAATTGCAGGAATCTTAATAGAAAATCAATGGAAAGGAAAGTTTATTGATAATGCAATAATTGGTGTTGGCGTAAATGTAAATCAGGTAAATTTTGACAACCTAAGCCAGGCTACTAGCTTAAGCTTAATAACAGCTAATCACTATGATTTATATGAGGTTTTATATAAAATATGTAAAAAGATAGAGCTTTATTATGACAAACTCGTGAAGGGTCAGTTTAAACAAATAGATCAATATTATTTTGATCACCTTTTGTTTTCTAATCAATGGAAGTACTTTAAGTTAGAAGATGGTAGTTTGATTGAAGGTATGATTACGGATGTGAAACCCAATGGGTTATTGATTCTTCAATTAATGAATGGTGAAACGAAAGAATTTAACTTTAAAGAGATAGAATTCAGGATTTAATCTTAGCCAATCTTTCTGCCATGTAGTCAAATAAGTTATTTAATGGCTTTTGAATCATTAATTTAAGCATGGGGTTAATATCTGCATTGCATTTTAATTGAGCAGTAGTAGAATTTTCAATTGGTTTTAGATTAAGATCAAGATCAAAGGAAAAAGGAGAAACAGGCCCACTTTTAATATGAATAAGCTCATTTCCTTTAGCGTGATCAAAAATCATTTCTAAAGTATAGATGTTTAATAATTTAAATGAGCATTTTTCTTTAGAGGATTCCCAATTGGTAATTTTATCCTTAGGGAGTAACTGCTCATAATTATTCATGTTGGAAACAAATTCAAAGCATTCGTCGATAGGACAATCTACACTAACTTCTTTACTGTTTATTTCGATCATATAATTATTTTTTCCAGGTTGAAGGAGATTTTCTCCAGTCAGATAAAGAGTTTAAATCATCATGAGATATGTAATTAGAATCAATAGCAATTTTGATCAAAGTGTCATAGTTGGTTAATGTGAAAAGTTCGCAATCATCATTAAGAAAATTTTCTTTAGCAATGTCAAAACCATAGCTAAAAATAGCACCCATTCCAATTATTTTACACCCGATACCTCTTAATGCTTCTACAGCATCAAGACTGCTTTTTCCTGATGAGATTAGGTCCTCTATTACTACAACAGTTTGACCTGAAGTAACCTCCCCTTCTATTTTGTTAGTTAGGCCGTGAGATTTAGATTGTGATCTAACGTAACAAAAAGGGATACCTAACTCTTCTGCAACCAATGCTCCCAATGCAATTCCACCTGTAGCAACTCCAGCAATTATATCAGGTTTCTCGTATTTTTCTAAAATCTTTTCAGAAAAACTATTTTTAATATAAGTTCTTATTTCTGGATAGGATAGAGTTTTTCTATTATCACAATAAATAGGTGAATTCCATCCAGATGCCCATTTGAATGGATTTTCAGGTTGCAGTTTAATTGCTTTGATATTCAATAAAAATTCTGCTATTTTGGCACTGCGATTCTCACTTTTTAACATGCTGCAAATGTATAAAGTTTTTGTAAACGATAAGCCTTTGATTTTTTGTTCTAGATTCTTTGATTTACCTGATCAAAATAATTTTCTACTTGTCGATTTGAATAAGAGATTTTGTTATGAAGACTACATAGATCTAATAAATAGATCTAATGATTTAGACTGTGTTGTTTTTCAAGCAGATGATCCACGTAAAGAGTTTGAGTTTTTTTTTAAGGATTTTCAATTTATTGAGGCAGCAGGTGGAATAGTGCAGAATCAAAAAAATGAGATCTTATTGATATATAGAAACGGTTGCTGGGATCTACCAAAAGGAAAAGTAGAAAAAGGAGAGCCTGTTAGATTGGCTGCTGTCAGGGAAGTGGAAGAAGAGTGTGGGTTAGTAGGGCCTGAAATCACTGATGAGTTATCTTCTACTTATCATACATACAACATAAAAGGAATAAATTATTTAAAAAGAACTCATTGGTATTCTATGAAGTATGAAAAGGAACATGCTCTGATTCCTCAAATTGAAGAGGGAATTACAAAAGCTGAATGGGTTAATAAGAAAAATTTACAAATCTATATAGCTGAGACCTATGGAAGTATTAAATCTGTTATAAGTGATTTTTTCAAAGATTAAAACTTTCTTAACCAAGAAACCATTGGTACAGGGAATGATGTTACATCACCAGTATTATCAATATTAACTACGCCTGCAAGTGCTATCTGAAACGCCTTCTCATAAGATTGATTAAATCGCATACTAGGCATAAAAATAATGGTAGTGTTGAGACCTTTTTCAACTAC
>PVBE010399252.1_pt1 | contig 14572 bp, 13 predicted proteins | sample 1631181 | NCBI WGS metagenome assembly PVBE01 (sample SAMN08397723, study PRJNA350692) | Marine metagenome, whole genome shotgun sequencing project. | isolation source: water | place: Pacific Ocean | collected 2012-04
GATCTCGTTCATGAACGAAATCCTCGTCGCGAGCAGCGCGTTGGCCGCGTACTTGGTCAGCTCCGCGCTCTCCGGATCCATCACGAGGATCGGCTTGCCGGTGTGCACGAAAGGCCCGTAGAGTTCCTTCATGATCTCGGCTGCGCGTGAGTCGTTGGCGCCGATGACGACGCGATCCGGCTTCATGAAGTCGTCAATCGCCGTACCTTCCTTCAAGAACTCGGGATTGGACACGACGTCGAACGGTTGGTTGGTGCGGGACTTGATCATTTCGGCGACCTTGCGCGAGGTGCCGACGGGAACCGTCGACTTGTCGACGATGACCCGGTAGCCGTCCATGTTGTCGCCAATCGTCTCGGCGACCTTCAACACGTAGTTGAGATCGGCCGAGCCGTCCTCGTCCATCGGTGTGCCGACCGCGATGAAGATCACGGTCGCGTCCTTGACCGCTTGCGCGACGTCGGTCGTGAAGGACAGGCGGTCCTCCGAACAATTGCGTCGGATGAGCTCCTCGAGGCCGGGTTCGTAGATCGGGACGCCGCCTGCTTGCAACATCGCGACCTTTTCGGTGTCGATGTCGGCGCAAACAACGGTGTTACCCGTTTCGGCGAAACAGGTGCCGACGACGAGGCCGACGTAGCCGGTGCCGATGACGGAGATTTTCATGTTCGTAGAGCTGGGGGTCCGAGGTCGAAAGGGGCGCCAAGTAGACCCACCACGGGATCCGACGCCAAAGACCTAGTCGGCACAAACCGTGGCGAGACTCCAGAAACTACCGATGCTGTGGGATCTTCTCGGCTTTTTGGGCCTGCTGCGCCTTCTTCTCTGCCTCGCGCCGCTTGCGCGCCTTCCGCTTGAACACATTCCAGCCGAGCCGCGAGGCCCAGGCCAAGAGCTTTTGCTGTGGGGAAGTGTGCAGGCGTGGCGGGTCGAACACGATGCCAGCGGCGGCCAGGTTCTTCGGGGTCGGAACGCGCTGCGCCTCGAACGAGCCGGTGCCCGGCTTCTCCTGGTTCATGGCGATCCGTAGCAGGCGGCCCGACTCCTCGACTACGGTCATCTCGATGCGCCCGGCGTCCCCGAGGAAGAGCCTGCGGGCGTCCGGGCGCGAGCGCCGCTGGCTATGCTTGCGGTGCCAGCCTCGCTTCTTGCGCTTGGGCCTCTCTTCTTCGACCTCTGTCTGGAGGCGGTACGAGCCGCCCAGCGTTACCGTCGCGCCCGCCGCGGTGTCCGCGCGACCGACGACCTTCACGTCCAGTTCGTCGAGCAACACTTCGAGGAAGGGCTTGAGTTCGGTGTAGTTCATCACTGGAGCCAGTGCCGTGAGCTCGACTATTTCCGGGCTCTTCAGCGGTACTTCCATCGCAGGTCCGGTCGGCGACTTGATCCAGAGCACCTTGCCGTCGGAACCCAACTCGGTTGGCCCCCAGTCGCCCTTGTCGAGACGCTGCCAGTGGAAGCGACGATTTGGCGCGAGCGCGGCCCGCCACCGAGTGTCCCAGCGCCCAATCATCGTGATCTCGTAGACGTGCACGCCTTGGTCGTGCTCGCGCACGGCGTTCTCGAGCAGCGTCTCGGCGTATGCCGGTGTCCACTTGCGCCACGACGACCAGGCGAGCCAGCTGCCGAGCAGCACGACCGCAGCTGCGGCCGCGGCTGCGGCGACCATGGGCGCTAGGCGCCGCGGACGCGGTGCTTGCCGCGATGTGTGCACGGTCTTCTCGCCCTCGATGCTGGCCATGACGGCGCGGATGCGTGCGTCGCCGTGAGACCTCGCGCCGGTCCGGTTCGCGCCGCGTTCGTGCAGCAGCAGACCGTGCACGAACAGCTCGTGCGCGCGCTCTTTGACATCACGATCACGCGCTACGGTGGCGTCGAACTCGCCCGACGCGGGGGGGAAGTCAGTGTGTGCGTCGTCACGCATGCGAATCTCCTATGCCCCTCCCTGCAGGGCCGTGATGCGTTGCTCTATGCAGCGACCGAGCCAGGCCCTGCTCCGTTGCAGCAGCTTCTTGATTGACTCACGCGTGCGTCCCTGACGGTCCGCGATCGCATTGCAGCCGAGGTCCTCCTCGTAGTGCAGCCGCAGCACGTCGCGCTGGTGCTCGGGCAGCCCAACGAGGCACTTGCGCAGCGAAACCAGCTGTTCGTCGAGCGTGTCGCCACTGGCAGTGTCGAGCAGGGCGTAGAGATCTTGCAGATGATCAACGACCGCTTCCTCGACGAAGGTCACCCGCTGGTCTGAGACGTGGCGGTAGTGGGCGAAGCAAAGGCGGCGGCCAATGCCGCGCAACCAGGGGCCGAACGGCTTGCCACGGTCGTAGCGGTAGAGATTGCGCCAGGCCACGAGGAACGACTCCTGGACCACGTCGTCGACGCCGGCCGGGTCGCGCACGAGGCTGTTCACGAAGGCCCGGAGCCGGGGCTCGTGTTCGCGTACGAGGATCTCGAACAGCTCGTGCGGCTGCACGAACGGCTCCTCCAGGGGGGCGAGGCTGGGGCTTTCCGACATGTCTCGAAGAGTATTGTGCACCAGGACCTTCAGGGGACGTGGATTTAGAGGCCAACGGACCGCTTATGGCGGCCGATGATGAGGGTGTGAGCGACCCGATGCCCAGGCCGAGGCAGGACTCTGACCGAGCCGTGGCATGGCGCCTTTTCGGGCTCCTGTTCCTGGTGTTCGGGCTGCTGTCGCAGGGTCACATCGTCAACACCGACGCCGAGGTCGAGTTCCAGTCGGCGCGCTCTCTCTGGCTGCGGGGGAGTCCGGGGCTGTCGGACAAGCACGCTGACGCCTCGCTGGCCGAGACCTGGATCGCCTCGAATGCCGCCTCGGGGAATAAGCTGCCGGCGGTCGTCGAGGGTCTCGATGGCGACTACTACACCTGGTTCGGGATCGGCCACACGCTGACGATGGCCCCGTTCTATGCGGTCGGGCGCGAACTCGGGAAGCTGTTCGCGTCGACCGAAGACGCGCTCGGGCGGTCGTTCGCCGCCGACCCACAGGGGATCGGCGCGGCGATGGGGGACGAGTTCTTCGCGCGGTTGGCGGTCAGCTTCCATGCGCCGCTGTTCGGGGCGCTGACAGGAGTCGTGCTCTTCCTGCTGCTGGGTTGGTTCGGCTTTTCGACCCGGCACCGCATCATCGCCGTGTTGCTGGCGGCGTCCACGACGCAGTTCGGACCCGGCACGAAGGAATGCATGAGCAACGTCGTGGACGGTTGCTTCCTGTTACTCGCGGTCGAGCGTGCCCTCGCCTGGTCGCGCAACGGCAAGCACGTCGCGCTGCTCGCGGCCGGAATCGCGGCCGGCTTTGCGGTCTTGTGCCGCAACGCGCACGCAGTGACGGTCATCGGTCTGTTCGTCTACGTGGCCTGGATCGCTTGGCGGCGCTCACGCATCGTCGACCTGCGTTGGTTCATCGCCGGTGGAGCGTTGTTCGCAGTGTTCTTGCTGTGGTTCAACTACGCGCGCTTTGGCAGCGTTACCAAGACCGGCTACCACACGCTGACGAACTACTGGAGCTTCAACCCGTTGTTCGGCTTCCCTCTGCTCGCGCTGAGTCCAGGCAAGGGGATGCTGTGGTTTTCGCCGCTTTTGTGGCTCGTACCTCTCGGTTTGCGCAGGCTAGGCGCACCGCGCGCCGACATGCTCCTCTTGGTTTGGGTGTTGGCTTCGGCGTGGGTGCTCAACTCCTTCACGTCTGGTTGGCACTCGAGCCAGGCATGGGGCTGCCGCTATTTGACCACCGGTGTCGTGCTGCTGGTTGCGGTCACGGTGGCGAGTTTGCTGCGCGCCGGGGGCGGGTCGGGCAAGCGGCTGCGTCTACTTGTCGTCGTGGCCACGCTTGGCGGCCTCGTCACGCTCGGCGGTTGGCTTGCTCCCTATCGTGGCTACTACGAGCTCGGGCACCGTGCGATCGCAGCCAAGTGGCCGCAGGTCCCTGTCGAGCACCACATCCAGTACCTGGTCTCGGAGCCGCGCATGACGCCGATCTTCGGGCATTGGGCGTATGCGTGGCTGTCGCTCGACGGGGCGATCCCCGATGGCCCATCGGAGGTCGTCCACGGCCTGATGTTCGGTCGTTCCGAGCAGCTCGAGACCAGGATCACCTGGCCCGAGGACACGGGGTTTCGCCACGTTTGGCCGATCGGGCTGTGGCGGCGCCTCGATTCGTCCATGCCGCTGGTCATCGCCGGGCTGCTGGCGGGGCTGGCCGCCCTGCTCGCGTTCAGCGTTGCCGCGGCCGCGCGTGCACCACGTATGTCGGATCCTGAAAGCTCCCATCCACGTTCGTCAACGTGAACGTGTTGCGCTCGTCGAGGACCTCGAGGTCGCAGCACTTGAGGATCCGGTCGAGGCAGCGAGGGCTCATCTGCCACCAGTTGCACTGATCCCAGTCGCCGACAAAGCGGGCGAGCGAGTCGTCGGTGTCGGGCAACGTCATCGCGATCGTGACCGTCATGCGACCTGTCGGCTTGAGCACCGATCGCATCGCCTGAATCCCGAGGATCGGATCACGCACGTGCATGAGCATCGAACCGCAGAAGACGTAGTCGAACATGCCGACCGTCTCTGGTGACAGCTCGTAGATCTGCGCTTCGTGCTTGCGCACGTTCTTGCAGCCCATCGATTCGACCACGAGGTCGAAGCCGGCGCGCATGGTGATGTCGTCGATGTAGGCTCGCTCTTCGGCCGACTTGCTCTCGAAGTCCGCCCGATACCGTGGTGTCCAATCGTGGTCGCCCCAGCCGGGCAGGTCGAGCGCGACGACTTCCGCAGCGCCGCGCCGATCCATCTCGCACGCGAAGAAGCCACTGCTGGCACCGACATCGAGCACGCGCTGGCCGTCGAGCTGGTCAGGAATCCCATACTCCGGCAGGAAGCTCTTCACTTGGAAGACCCCCGGCGTCATGACGCCGTCGCCCAGGTCAATCGCGTGGTACCAGCTCGTCACCTTGGCGACGCGCTTCTTCAGTGCTTCGATCTGCTCGGAGGAGCGTGACATGTCCGTGCTTGAGGGGTGAGGGCCAAAGCTGGGCTGCCCGAAGTGGGTTCCCCGCGTTCTCAGGGTCTGCGGCGAGTGAAGAGCATGCGGCGAGCACGGCGGGTGCTGACGCGGACGCCAGTGATTCGATCGGCATCATCGCGTTCAAACTCGAGCAAGCCACCGCGGATCGTGAACATCAGATCGCGGGTGAGCGGCTGGTGGGCGACGCCGTCGAAGGCCAGGGCGGCCTTGCGCCGGCGGACCTGGATGGTCCGATCGAGTTCGACGCTGTGGTATTGGCCTTCGTAGTCCTTCCAGGTCCTGGCCGGCATCGTGAACGGCGGCAGCGCGGTGAATCGACGCGCGTTCTCGTTGGCGACCTGCAGCTTCAGTCCGGACACCGAGCCGTTGGCTGCGCGCAGGACTTCGCCTGCGACGGGTAGGGCCGTGCCGATCGAACGCAACTTGTCGCCCTTGTTACTCACGAGGTCGATCTGCCAGGAGAGGGTGACTAGGCGCATCCGGTCTCGTTGTGGCGCCAGCCGCGCCAGGTCGCCGCTGTCGTCATCCACGAGGAGGGCCGGTGCATCGATCGGCTGCTTGCCGGCCGGTGCCTTCGCGGGTGGCTGGAGCCTGTCGCCGAGGAATACGGCCGCTGTCGCCATGGCGAGCCGTGACGCGTCGATGTTCGCCGCGTTGCCGAGCAACGCGACGCAGAGCCCTTGGTCAGGGAAGAAGGCACTGTGGGCGCGGAAGCCGAACGAGCTGCCCGCGTGCTGGACTACACGCACGCCGCGGTATCGCCCGACCCTGAGCCCGGCGGCGTAGTCGCCGGTCCGCGGACTGCGGCGTTGTGACCCGTCGAGCTTGGGTGCTGTCAGCATGCGGCGCACGAACGAATCGCTCGCTCCCTTCGCCTGCATGCTCTCGAGCCAGCGCAAGAGGTCCATGACGGATATGAACAGACCTCCCGAACCCACCATGGCGAAGCGCGTGCGGTGTGGCACATACCGCTTGCCGCGTCGTTGGTGCCCGACCGCCGCCTGCGGCACGTCGTGATCGGAGCTGTCCTTGAACACCGAGTTCTTCATGCCGTGCGGTTCGAACAGCGCCTTCGTCGCATACTCGCGCAACGAGCTCTTCGTGAGCCTGCCGATGATGACGCCAAGCAGGAAGTAGCCGCTGTTGCAGTAGAGATAGTCCGAGCCCGGCGCGAAGTTGAGGTCACGCTGTTTGGCGAGCAACGCGACCACGTCGTCGGCGCTTTGATCGCGATCGAAGTCGAGCTTCGCGAACCTTCCCAGCTCGAAGTAGTCACGCAGCCCGCTGCGGTGATGCACGAGGTCGCCGATCGAAATGCCTCCACCAACTGCAGTGAACTCCGTCAAGTGCGTTTGCAGCGAGTCACTCCACTTCAGCTTGCCTTCTGCTTCCAGCATGACGGCGCACGCGGCGACGAACTGCTTTGACACCGACGCTGCGTAGAAACGTGTCGTCTTGGTGATCGATCCACCCTTCTCGACGTCTGCCAAGCCGTAGCAGCCGACGTGCAAGAGCTTGCCGCCCCTGGACAGGGCGACTGCAACGCCAGGGGTCTTCTCGTTCCAGCTGGCAAAGAGCGCGTCCACCTTGGCCTCGTGCGGATCCTGCGCCGGGGCCGCGAGGGCGAGGGCGAGGGCGAGGATTGCGGTTTGCATCGTGCTCAACTTACCCACGCTGGAATACCGCAACTCGAACATCTCGCTTGACGAACGGAGGTTCCCGCACGAGTCTCACTGGAGGTCGGGGCGATTAGCTCAGCTGGTTAGAGCGCCTGCTTTACACGCAGGAAGTCGGCGGTTCGAGTCCGTCATCGCCCACCACTAGACCTTTGTCGATTCCGACTTTACGGAAACCCGCTCGAGGCGAGCGGCGCGACACACACCGGAGGCGATGGACTTGGTCCACTTCCAGGAGCGTGACGCGATGAGCAAGACGAAGAAGAAGAGCAGCAACGACGACGTGCCCGAGCTGCGCGTGAAACGACGGCCGCCCAATAAGAAGACGTGCGAGAACCGCGACACCTGCTACGCCACTTCAACGGCATCAAGGTCTGGTTCGGGAGAGCAGACGATCCCGGAACCAGGAAGACCTTCGACGCCTACCTGGCGCGGTGGCTCGCGAACGATCGCCGCTCGCTCGAGGAGCACGAAGACGACGAGCACCTCACAGTCGAGGAGCTCGTCGACCGCTTCCAGGCGTGGGCCGATGCCTACTACGTCAAGGACGGCGAGCCGACCCGCGAAGCCAGCATCATCGAGTTCGCATGCAAGCCGCTGACCATGCTCTATGGCACGGAATCCGCGGCGACGTTCGGGCCCCAAGCACTACGCGCGGTCCGCGAGGACATGATCCGGCGCAAGTGGTCCCGCAAGAACATCAACCGACAGGTCGGCCGCGTGCGACGGGTCTTCAAGTGGGCCGTCGAACGTGAGCTGGTTCCGCCGAGCATCTCGCACGCACTCGCGTGCGTTGCCCCACTCAAGCGAGGACGAACCGAAGCCAAAGAGCGCAAGCCGGTCGCGCCGATCGCGTGGGCCGACGTGGAAGCGGTGTTGCCCTGCGTCTCGAACGAGGTCCGCGCCATCGAGCTGGGGTAGTGCGCGACTCATCGCGCGATCGTCAACGGCGCCGCGTTGGTCGCGAACTGGAGACCGGCACCGAGCACCGCGAACGAGTGGTAGAGAGTCAACGGTCGCACGGCCTGGGCAACCGTGAGCGGCATCGACCATGTCGCCGTTGCGCGTCCGAGGCTGTCGAGGCGCGGGATCGCGGGGTTCAGCAGAGCGCCGGGCGCCGCGAGCAGCAGGCTCGTGTACGCGTCGAACTGCACCGGCAAGCGGACCTTGCCCGCCAGGACACCTGGACGCGTGCCGGTAAAGCTGCCGAGCAGGACGGCGAAGCCTCCGGCATGGACAGCACCGGCCTCGATCTTCATCTGCACGGTCGACCAACTGCGCGTTCGATCCAAGACGAGGCTCGGCGCGAGCGCCGGTCGCCCCGAGATCAGATGCACTGCGCCCGCATCACTGGCTGCCCCTGCTGCGCCAACGGCGAAGTCCGGGGTGCCATCGCCGTTCCCATCACCACACCCAGCGACGGTGCCGCCGAACTCGCCCTTGTCTGCGATGCCGGTGAAGCGCGCCAGGGTGTAACCGTCCCGACTGGAAAAGACGTAGGCGATGCCGCGGTGCCCGGTGGCGACATTGGCGCGCGGTGCGCCGACCACCAAGTCGGGCCGGCCATCGCCATCGCTGTCGGCAATCCCACCGACACTGGTGCCGAACCGATCGCCGAGGCTTTCGCCCTCCAGGAGCAACAGCTCCGTCAGGTCCTTGCCCGACAACAAACGTGCCCGACCCCGACCTGCGGTCTGTGGCGCGCCAGCGATCACGTCATCGACGCCATCGTTGTTGGCGTCGCCGGCGTTGGCGATCGAAGTGCCGAGCGAGTCCCCGATCGCAGCACCACGGCGGCGCCGCAGCACCGTACCGTCGCGCCCGGATAACAGATACACCGAGCCGTCAGCGGCGAGGGCACGCCCGGGTTCGCCCGCTGCGACATCGGGCACGCCGTCGGTATTGCCATCCCCGATGATCGCGACTCCGGTGCCGAGTTCGAACAGGGAGACACCGGTCCGGCGCCACAACTCGGCGCCGGTCTTCCCCGAGTAGGCGATGACCCGGCCCGCGCTGGGAAAGTTGCCGACCGCGAGCGGCGCGCCGACCACGACGTCGGGCACCTTGTCGGCATCGAGGTCCACGCCACCGGCGGCCGCGTGACCGAAGCTCGGCCCGCTGGCGGCGTCGCGCAGCGTGCGCAGCACTCGTGGCCCTGACGCGTCGCGCAGCCACTTGCCCGAGACGACCTCGACCAATCCGTTGCCGCCCACCAGAAGGTCGTCGATCGAGTCGCCGTTGACGTCGCCTGCACTCGCCAATGCCACGCCGAGGCCGTTGCCAGCCGCTGCGCCGGTGAAGCATCTGAGCGCCGCACCGTTGGCCCCTGACCAGACCGTGACACGGCCGGCGTCCTTGCCGCCGCCGTCGTCACCGGGAGCGCCGCCCGCGAAGTCCGGCACCTTGTCGCCGTCCACGTCGTGCAGTCCCACCACCGCCGCACCCAGCTGATCCCCGATGCTTGCGCGGCCATGCTCGAACAACTGACCGACCTGGGGCCTGGGGTACAGGACGTTCATCCGTCGCACGTCGAGCGCGCTCAAATAGATGCGCTGGCCGAGCAGCGGCGTGTACTTCTTGTCCCACGGTGGCCGCACCGTCATCGTCGGCTGGGCGTTGCTCGAACACTGGAAGCGGTGGTAGTGCATGATCGACTCGAAGTCGTACGGCACGTCGAACAGCTCCACATTCGTCAAGATCCTGTACTGGCTCGCGCAGTTGATGTTGGCGCTGTGCACCTGGATGTAGGTGTCGCGATCGGCACGCATGTGCTCGTGCCAGAACCCGACCGCGTGACAGATCTCGTGCATGATCGTGTACTTGCGTTCCCAGTTCGCGATGTTGATGAACTGCTGACCGCCTGTGCGTCCGATCGAAGAGCTGTTGTTGCCGGAGTTGCGGATGTGGATGTAGGCCGCCTCGGTCGTGCGCGGGATGAAGCGCAGCCCCGACACCTTCTCCCACGATCGCATCGAGTGCAGCGACCGGGCGTGGTTCTGCGGGTTGACGGCCGGATCGATGACGAAGTGCACGATGCCGTTGGGCCAGGGCCTGCCCGCCCACGTCGCGGGGCCGGGGTCGATGTGGATGCAGCCATCGACGCATCTGGCGCCCTGTGCCGGCACCGTGACTGGCAGAAGGGCCAGGACCAGCAGGGAGAGAGGGCGCATCCGCCCATCATAGACGGGTTACTGCACGAGGATGTCCAGCGCATCGCCGGCGCTTCCAGTATCGCCCACCACTCGGTGCGAATCCGACATCGCGCGAGTTGCGCGCAGCGTGAGGGAGGTGGTCAGGGTTTTTCGAGAGCTGCCCACCGGGGTGGGTGTGTGGCGTTCCATGTGGCGGTCCTATGCTGACCATATGGCCAGCATCTTTGCGCGTATCGTTGCCGGTGAGATCCCCTGCCACAGGGTGTGGGAGGATGAGGATCACCTCGCCTTTCTCGATCTCAATCCGATCCAGCCCGGGCACACGCTGGTGATCCCGAAGGTGGAGGTCGCCTACCTCTTCGATCTGGAAGCGGAGGCGTTTGCGGCGCTGTGGGGGGCGGTCCGGGCTGTCGAGGCCAAGGTGCGCGCTGCGACGGCGGCGAAGCGAGTCGTCGTGGAGGTCGTTGGGTACGAGGTTCCGCACGTCCACGTGCACCTGATCCCGACGAGGCAGCTCTCGGACTATCCGGTGCCGCCGCGCGGGAAGATGGCCGACGAGGAGCTCGCGGCGATGGCTGCGGGGATGCGCGAGGCGTAGGGCGGCGTTGGCACGGAGTTCAGCCGGAGGGTGAGCTCCTGTCGAAGGCCTCGGCCCACACCGAGCTCCTCGGTGGTCGATCTGGCGGCAGGTGCCGACCCATCCTCGAAGCGGGGCCGGAAGCGGACAAGGGCTGATCTTGGCCGGTCGCCCCGGAGTTGGCCCAGAGCCCGGCGAGAAAAGCCAGTGGGATAACCCGATTGGCGGCCCGGGCTTGCGTTTGCGCGGGCGGCCGATTGCAAGAACGTGGATTACTCGGGAGACCGGAGCCGCCCGCGCCCGTTATCCTGCCCCCCCAATTCTCTGAGCGGATCCTCGCCCGACGATCCGGGGAATCTCGTCTTTCGTTAGTGAGTAAGGAGTGCCGTAATGGCCAAAGGAACGATCAAGAAGTTAGTTTCCGACAAAGGGTTCGGTTTCATCGAAGGTGATGGAGTTGAGCTCTTCTTCCACAGCTCGGCCTTGCAGAACTGCAGGTTCGACGAGCTCCGTGAGGGGCAGGCCGTGGAGTACACGGCAGGCGACGGCCCCAAGGGTCCGCGCGCCGAGAGCGTCGAAATCGTCTAAGTAACGCCCTGGCGGCCCCACCCACCCGTGCGATGGGGGCCACCAACGACTGGGCACGGTTTTGCACGGAACGCCCGGCGTATGTCGGAGCGCTGCCAACAAACGAGCCTGGCTCGTTTGTTGGTGACAACCATGAGTGAGTTACCGGGTCAGATTGTGTACCGGGTCAGATTGCGCCGAGAGCAGAGCGCGGGCGCACACGTCGGCCAGCTTCTCCCATGGCAGCTTTACTTCGCGAGCTTGGTGCGCAGCCAAGCGACGACTTCCCTTGCTAGCTCGAGGTGTCCCGCGGCGTTCGGATGTGGATCGCTCGGAGCAACTGCATAGCGGGCCATGTAGTCAGTGTGGTCGATAAACGCCTCGATGTGCGGGATGCCGCGCGTGCGCGTCGCTTCGGCGATGCCCGGTGCAGCGGGCTTGCCCTTCTCGCCGATCGTGTCGATCAGCGCGAACTGGATGTCGCCACACAGCGTCTTGAACAGCTCGAGGACGTCGGCGACGTGTTTCACGCCGCTCGCAGTCAGGTCGTGTCCGATCCAGTATTCCGGCCGAACACGGCGCCATCGGTCCAGTCCGGTCTGCGCGAAACGGCCGAGGTACGCCGTGCGAACCCACGACGGCAGCAGGACGCGCCGCTCTGTGGCCTCGGCCAGTTTGTCGACAGCGGGCACGTCGTTGTTGACCAAGGTCAGGAGTACCAGGTCCGGCTGGAAAGCCAGGCCGCGCTCCTTGAGGAAGAGGTAGCTGTTGACGAGGTTCCAGCCGGGGACGCCGGCGTTGATGACTTCGACTCGCGGATGGCCAGCGCGCAGCGTGTGATCGCGCAACTGCCGCTCCACGACACGAGGAAAGGCGTCTTTCTCGGCGACGCCGAAGCCGAATGCGATCGAATCCCCGAGCACGAGGATCCGGTACGTGTCCGGCGGCTTGGCGATGGGTGTCTCACGGTTGCGCATGCCGTGACTGCCGATGACGATCTCGTGGCCGAGGTAGCTCGCGCGTCCACCCGGCACGAGTTCGAGGCCGGCCTTGCCATTGCGGATGACCTTGCCCGCGAGCGCTTCGCGCTGCGCGACATCCTCGGCGCCGAGCGGGTCGAGCGCGCGTAGCAAGACCTCAGCCAACGCTAGCGCGACGAACGTCGCGATTGTCGCCGCGAGCAAACGCTTCAGCAGGCGCTTGGTCTTCCCGGTCGCCACTCAATGAGCCTAGTGGCGTGGGCCAGGAGTACGCCACAGATCTTTCGCGCCGAGCGCGCGGATCGTGTTCCAGCTACCCTGGCAGACGTGACCGATGCGGCGCGTCATCTGGTATCGCTGAGCTTCGACGACGGCTTCCGCGCCTCGAGCATCCGTACCGCTGAGATCTTCGAGCGTCGTGGGCTCGCCGCGAGCTTCAACGTGATCGCGACGGGTCACCACGCGGACTTCTCTTCGCCGGATGCCTACCAGGACGCGATCGAGAAGGGGGACTTCGGTCTGTGGCGCGACCTCGCCGAGCGCGGCCACGAGGTCATGCCGCACGGCTCTCGGCACGCGAACAAGGGCGAGCTACCGTTCGCCGAAGCCCGAGACCTGGTCGAGCGCTGTCTCGAGGTGTTCGCCGCCGAGTTGCCCGCGTTTCGCGCCGAGGAGGCCGTACTGGGGCTGCCCTACAACGCGGCCAGCGACGAGCTCGCTGCCTGGCTGCCCTCTGTCGTTCGCGCTTACCGCGTCGGCGGCGATGGCATCAACGACATGCCCGACGCGACGCTGGTGCGTTTGTCGTCTACGGTCTTCGGTCCGCGCAACGGTAACGAGGCTCACTTCTTCGCCAAGATCGATGAGCTCACCGCACGCGAGTCGGGTTGGCTCGTGTACCTGCTGCACGGCCTCGGCGAAGAAGGCTATGGCCCGGTTAGCGAGGACTTCCTCGAGGAGATGCTCGACGCCCTGTGTGAGATCGACAGCGTGGACCTCGTCACGCCGGCGCGCGCGCTCGCCCGAGCGTGACGGCGACAACGATGCCAGCGACGAGCCCGATGCTGGAGCCAGTGCCCGGGTTCCCGCCGTTGAGCCCGGTGAAGTGCATGCCGAAGTGGATCGTCAGTGCAGTCGTGGCGCTGCAGAATGCGGCGAGCGCCGAAAGGCGGCCGCGCAGATAGAGGCCGGCCACGAGCGGTCCACCAGACGCGGCGATGAGTGCGAAGATGCCTATCTGGGCGGAGATCTGCACGAGCTCCGGTGGATGGAGTGCGAGCACGGCGGTCGCGATGGCGATGAGCGTAAGCACGATGCGATTCGTCGAGACGGTCGCGCGTTTGCCGATCAGATCACCTGAAAGGGATGCCGACAGCGCCACGATCAGTCCGTCGAGGGTGGACATCGAGGCGGCGAGGATCGTGACAGTGACTGCGGCGCCCACAGGCGCCGAGAGGAACGCCGTCGCGTAGTAGCGCGAAGCGGCTTGGTCCTGTGGAACCACCTCGTCGAGCCCGAGGCGAGCGTAGGCGCCCGCGAACAGCACCAGTGTGTAGACGGCCACGGCGGCGATCGCCGTCAGGAGCATGATGCCGACGTGCTTGCGCCCGTCGACATAGAGTGCCTTCGACAAGAGTTGCGGTTGCGTGCAAAAACCGATGACCATGATGGTCTGTACGATCCAGACTTCGGCGTGGGTCGAGAAGAGTTGCGATTCGGGCGCCACGAGGCCGGTCGAGGCAAGGTCTTTCCAGAGGCTGCCGTCGAGCCACCATTCGATGCCGGACGCGAAGATCACGATTGCAAGGACCAGCATGATCGCGCCCTGCAACGAGTTCGTCAGCGCGTGTGCCCACGCACCACCGAAACCCGTATAGCCGAACACGAACACGACGATCAGCACGACACTCATCTGGTAGCTGATGCCGAGCGAGTCGCGCATGACGTAGCCGCAGCCGACGACGACGAGCACCAGGTAGGAGATCTGCAGCAGTCCGAGCCCAGCGAACACGCGGCGCAGTAGCGGGCTCCGATAGCGCTCTCCGATCCAGTGAGGCACCGTCAGTGCGCCAACGTCGGCACCGATCTCCTGGAACCGTGGGGCGAAGACCCAGAAGCCGAGACTGAGTCCGACGATCAACGAAACCCCGAAGCCGAGCAGCGCTGGCAGTCCGTCGGCGTAGACCCAGCCCGGCATGATCACGAACAACGAACTCGATGCCGTGCATGCGCCGAGCGTCAGCCCGGCCATCCATGGGTTCATACGCCCGGAGCCGATCGCAAAGCTCTGAGTGCTCGTCGTCTTGCGGCCACCGTGCCAGGCGAGCAACGCCGTCACGAACAGGTAGACCCCGAATAGCGACCAGGCCCAAGCGAGCACGACTACTTCTTCTTCCTGCGCATCAACAGCAATCGCTTGAGCGGGTCCGGGTGCGAACGCTCTTCGAAGAGCTCATACTTGGCGTGGAAGTCCGTCAGGGAAGCGACCGCAAGTTCGGGGCCGCGCCAGAAGGGGTTGTGGAACAGCACGAAGTCGGGCTCGGTCTCGCGGAACCACCAGGCAAAGTCGCCGCGCGACATGGCGTCGA
>PVBE011704354.1_pt1 | contig 14572 bp, 10 predicted proteins | sample 1631181 | NCBI WGS metagenome assembly PVBE01 (sample SAMN08397723, study PRJNA350692) | Marine metagenome, whole genome shotgun sequencing project. | isolation source: water | place: Pacific Ocean | collected 2012-04
AAACTCTCAAGCCGCTCTTGCCAATCCAAATAGTCGTCCAGATTGCTATCGGGTCGTCCCATTCGCGTGTCTCCCAAGAGTGCCGTGGTTCAGCACTCAAGATTACACGACCCCGCAAGTATGGATCTGGCGGACGCTTACCCGCCCGACGACTTTTCGGCACGACCTCACCACCCGCCAGAAATGCGCCCTTCAGGATTCCAAAAACCGTCGATATTTGGCACGTCTGAGAAATCAAATCGGGCTTCCGACGACTTCCTGAGACAGGACCCCGAATTCGGGCCGCCGCATCAAGCCTCATCGATGCTTCCGAACGTCGTCTGAGGTTCATGCTGCTGGCGAGCGTGAAGTCTACTTTTTCAAGGGGTTTCGATGTCGGCTCAATTGTTTGACCCCACGATACCTCACGGTTTCTTCCAGGATTCAGCAATTTCCTCAAGCGTACGCCCCTTGGTTTCGGGCATCATCCACCATCCGAACAAAAACGAGAGGATGCAAATGACCGTAAACAGCCAGAAGGCGACGCCGACGGATCCCACCAGAACAGTCGAAACGGTTGTCAGCGCCGGGAACAAGTAAGCTCCCGAGAAGATCGCTACCCACAAGAATGTGGTCGTGATCGAAACGGCTTTGGCGCGAACTCGGGTGGGAAACAACTCCGACATCATCAGCCAGGGGATTCCGCCCAGGGCGATGCCGTGGGGAACCGTGCATAGCATGATGACGATCAACACGATGCTTCCGGTGAGCTCGAGGTGGAATACCAACCCGGTGGCGCAGGTGATCACGGCCATCAACAGCGAGGCAAACATCCACAGAGGCCGGCGTCCGACACGATCCATCAACACCAACGACACGACCGTCATCAGGCCCATGGCTCCGTAGGTCAACGCAAACCGCCCGATGGCTGCCGCCCGATCTTCCAGTCCCGACATTTCGAACAGGACGGGAATATACGCGCCAATGATGCTCCATCCAGTCCAGTTGTTGAAGAACGCCAGCAAGATGCCGATCAGCATCGCGTATCGCATGCCCGGCGCCAGCAACTCACCCCAGCCGCCCGCTTCCTGCTCCAAGGACGAGCGGATTTGTTCGATTTCCCGCCGTGCATAATCGGGGCCCTCGACTTGACTCAGCACCTTGAGGGCTTCTTCATGGCGTCCTTCTTCCGCCAGCCATCGCGGGCTGCGCGGGAGCGAGAAGACGAAACTTACAAACACCAACACGCAAACCGTCTCGGAGGCAAACATCCATCGCCAGGGTTGTTGCCAGGCAATCTCTGCCACGCCGTCGCTCTGGGGAAGCGAGATCACGACCAGGTAGCCGATCGCCGGCGCAACGATGTGCCCGCAAACGATGGCCAATTGATACATCAACCCCAGCCGGCCCCGTTTCTTCGGCGGCGCCACTTCCGCGATGTACATGGGAGACGCAATCGAGCACAACCCGACGCCCAATCCGCCGATGGCCCGAAAGATATTGAAGACGGTCATGATCGAGCGATCGCTTGAGCCCGATAGCATTTCGGGGGTCGCCGTCACAATGGCGCTCAGCGCGAGCAAGAAGGCCGCGACGATCATGGTCCGTTTTCGGCCGATCGCATCGCACAACCATGCCCCCAGAAACGGTCCGAGAATGCAGCCGATCCCGGCGCTGGCGGTTGCCAGCCCGAACTGGGCATCGCTGAGGTGGAACTGATCTCGCAGGTAAAGATTGGCGGCGCCGATCATGCCCAAGTCGAAGCCGAACAGGAATCCGCCAATCGCCGCGACAAATGCGATGCGGTAGACGAACATGACGCCTGCTCCAGGCTGTTCACTATTACTCACGGCAAGACTCCACGGTAGAAGAACGGGTATGTTGGTAGTCTCCCGGCGGCGGGGCCGACGTCATCACGGCTTGTCCTCATACAAAAACGCCAAGGGTGCCACCGCCGTCATCTCCGTCATGACCTCGACGACGCTGGGCTTCTTTGACGAAAACGCTTTGTCCAGCGCGCCGGATAGCTCGCCGGGCTTTCGTACCTGGAATCCATCCGCACCCATGGTCCGAGCCAGTTCGGCGTGTTTACCCCGGAGTTGCCCGCCGTAGGCCTTGGTGTAGATGTCGATCTCCTGGCTCAAGGCCCTGTTGTTGTTGATCAGAAGCACGGCATTGATGTTCCAGCGGACGGCTGTCTCCAACTCGCTCAGGTGGTACCAGAAACCACCGTCGCCGGAAAAAAGGAGCACGGGTCGCTCGGGCAGCGCGAGTTTTGCGCCCAGCGCGGCCGGCAATCCCCACCCTAGCGAACCGGCCGCGCGGAGGTAACCTTGCCCTGGCTCGTTCAGGTCGATCATTCCGCCGGTCCACATTCCAGAGTGGCCCGTTTCCGAGACGAGCAGCGTGTCGGCGGGCATCAGTTGGGTCAACTCGCGACATAAACGTTCCGGCCGAATCGGCACGGCTTCGGAATTCATCAGAGGAGCGAACTCTTCACGCCACCGGCGTGCCAGTGTTCCGGCGCGGGCAACCCACGCGTCGCGCTTCGCTGCCGTGGAAGGAGACGTGGAAGGATCGGTCGCTTCGACCAACTGCCATAGCGCGACCTTGGCGTCCGCGAGCAGCGACACTTCATTCGGATAATGTCGTCCCAATTCCTCGGGATTGATATCCAGTTGAATCACCGGCGTTCCGACGGGCGGAACCTGCCAATTGAAGGTGACCTGGCTGCCCGTATGGCTGCCGACGAAGAAGATCAGGTCGGCCTCTAGCACAACCTGGTTGGCGCTCTTGCGGCAGTATAACCCCGGCACGCCCACGTTGAGCGGGTGGTTGCCTGGGATCACATCCTTGGCGTTCATTGACGTGGCGACGGGGATGGCCAACCGCTGGGTCAACTCCACGAGTTCCGCGCCCGCGCCCGAGGTACGCACGCCTCCACCGGCAACGATCACCGGACGCTCGGCCTCCTGCAGGCGACGAGCCGCTTCGGCCACGGCCTGGGGATCGGCCGATGGTCGCAAGGCTGGAACCTGGCTGAATTGCTCCTGGGCAATGATCGGCAGCTCGTCGACCTCAAGTTCCAATTCTCCCATGTGTCCCTGAAGCTCGATGTGGGCCGGGCCGGGAGTGCCCGTGGTGGCGGCCCGAAAGGCCTGACGCAGTACGTCGGGAAGTCGCGAGATCTGGTCGACGGACGCGCTGTATTTCGTCAACGGCTTGAATAGCGGAAAGTCCTCGATCTGCTGATACGCGTGCCGATGTCGCGTGGCCGGATATGGGCCGCCGGTGAAGGCAACCAAGGGCGAACAAGCCAGAAAGGGGTCTCGCAAGGCAGCGGCCAGGTTGGCGGCGCCGATGCATTGCGCGAAACACACGCCCGGTCGACCACTGGCTCGCGCGTAACCGTCCGCCATGTACACGGCCGCCTTCTCGCCATGCGTCATGACTCTGTTGATGTCCGTTCTCAAGTCGAGTTCGGCCAACGTCTGATTCATAATGGCCGGCACAAAGAACACATGACTCACGCGATTGGCCGCAAGCGAGTCGGCAATGAACTGGGCACCAGAGAGTCGGGACATTGGTCTTCCTATTGGTGTTCAAGGATGAAGGGGCAATTTGCCTACGGCGAGGCTTCACGCAGAAACTCGGGGGATTCGTAGGCGGGGTTCGGATAGGTGTAGAAGCCCTTTCCCGTCTTGACGCCCAGTTCTCCTTTTTCGATCTTTTCCAGGAGCACTTTCGGTGGGGCATCGGACTCGTCGCCGCTTTCCTCATGGTACACCATCTCGATGTCCCTGATCACGTCGAGTCCGATGCGGTCCATTAGGATGAAAGGCCCCAGGGGCGCTTCCATCGCGATCATCCATGTGCGGTCCACATCCTCGGGCGTGGCCACGCCGCTGTCCACCAGATGGAGAGCTTCCTTCTTCACGGCGCGCCAAATACGAGCCAGGATACATCCGGTGACTTGACGCCGCACCAGGATCGGAACCAGGCCGATCGAGCCGGCGAACTCGCGCACGGCCTGGAGCGTCTCCTCCGACGTGGTCGTACCCCGCATCAACTCCACAAACGGATGCTTCCATACCGCTTGACAGAAGTGCGTGTTCAACACCTTATCCGGCCGATTCGTAGCCGATTCGATACGCGACACGCGAAGAGAAGAACTGTTGGTCACGAGGATCGCGTGCGGCGCGCAGATCCCATCCAAGGCTTGGAACACTTCGCGCTTCACGTCCAAATCCTCTCGAGCCGCCTCGATCACCAGATCGGCGGCGATTGCCGCTTCGCTCAGTGAGCCGGTGAACTGGATTCGGTCCTGAATCGTCTGGCGCCGGTCCGCGGAAACAACACCCGCTTCGATCTGCTCATCTAGCATCGATGCCTGTTCGGCCGCGCAGCGGCGCAAGCTCGTTTGGGACACATCGTGCATCGACACATGGTACCCGTACACCGCGCACTGCAAGGCGATCTGGCTTCCCATGAATCCGGAGCCCACGACGCAGACGTTCTTGATGGGGGGATTGCTCATGTTTACTCACTCATTCGTTGAATCTCACACTCCGGGAATATATCCCTTGCCGAAACGGGCCGTCGACTGCGCGCGGAAGTCGGGGAAGAGCGACATCAGCGACGTCGTACCGCCGTCGGCTACCAGTGTTTGACCGACGATGAAGTCCGCATCGCCGCAGCAGAGAAAAGCAGCCAGTTTGGCAATATCCAGGGGTACTCCGGCGCGGGCAGCCGGGACGGCGTCGTGGGCCGCCGCGTGGGCAGTTTCCGCGTTCGAGCCCGGCACGGCCTTGTAGTGATTGTCCACGGTGACCCAGCCTGGGGCGATCGCGTTGACGCGAACTCCTTGATGGGCCAGTTCCACGGCCAGCGCACGCGTGTGGGCGATAATCGCGCCCTTGGTTCCGGCATAGACCGAGTGCTCGGGGACACCTTGCAGGCCGTGGATCGACGTCAGGTTACAAACGGCCCCTCCCTTGCGGGCAACCATGCCTTTGACGATCTCTTGTGTTAAGAAGAACTGTGCCCGAATGTTCACGTGATACAAGACGTCGAACTGCTCGGGCGTCACCTCGATAAACGGTCGATTGAATGTGATTCCCGAGTTATTGACCAGGCAGTCGACGGCACCCAGGAAATTGACGGCCTGGCGCGCCAACTCGACAACTTCCTCGACCTGATTAAAATCTGCCTGGAAGACCTCGGCCTGGCGTCCCATCGCGCGGATTTCTTCAACGGCTGATTCGGCCCCGGCCGCGCTGTGCGCGTAGTGCAATACGACGTCGGCCCCCTGTCGGGCGAACTCCAGGGCGATCTCCCGCCCGATGCCCGTGCCGGAACCGGTTACCAGGGTCTTCTTTCCCGCCAGTCTTTCGCCAGTGTTCATGGAGTGCTTTCTGGAAAGGTAAATGGCCTGCCGTGCTCAAGCATCTGGTATCGCTGGCCGATTCCTTCGATCTTCAGATTCGTGTGAAACAGTTCGGGTGGCAATTGGTTCGATGGGAACATGTCGTAGTGGCACGGTATGGCCAACTGGACATCAAGTTCCTTGGCCAGTCGAGCCGCCTCGGCCGGGCCCATGTTTCGAAACGCCGGGTTGATCACGGTCAGCAAGACGTCGGGTTTGTGTGGGCCGACGGCCGCGGCCAAGAGTTCGTGATAGGCGGTGTCGCCGGTCAGGTAGGCGCTCGGTCCGCCGTCGACGCCAACCAGAAAGCCGACGTGTGTCAGGTCGTCCCCGGCAAACGGAATGGCAAACGTCGCTCGCAGCGATAGGTCGCCGACCATGTGCGTCTTGTTGGGCCAGGTCATGAGGATCTCGTCCGGCGGGATACCCAACTGCTGGAGTTTCTCGACCGTTTCGGCCGGCGCCACGTACGGCCCCGTTCCACCGGCGGCCCGATAGCCAGCCACCGTCTCGGGATCTAGGTGATCGCCGTGGCTGTGCGTCATGGCGTAAAGGTCCACGCCCGCCAAGGCTTCGGGCAACATGGGCGGCGGCACGAGCCGATCCATATTGAACCCATGTTCTTCGCCCAGCGCTTTCACGGAATTTGTCAGATACGGGTCGATGACGGCAAGTTTCCCGTCCGGGCTCTTAAACACGAACCCGGCCTGGCCCAGCCACCACATCGTCAGCGAGCCAGGCGGCACGTGGAAGTTGTGGAGTTTCTCGGCGGAAAGCGTTTCCATCGCGTCTGCCTACGGATTCGGTGGAGAGGTGGCGATCAGAACGACCAGCGTATCCGTTCCCGTGTTCTCGATACCGTGTACACACCAGGGCGGCAAGTAGACGAAATCGCCCTTGGTCACGTCTCGCTGGTAATTGGAGAACGTCATCCGGCCGCTGCCTTCCTGGATGAGATACGTTTCCTCCGTTTCGTGCGAGCCGGGTTCGAGCACGACGTGTGGCGGGATATAAAACAGCACCAGCCCCATGTTCTTCGCCGGGGCCTTCGGGTTCACCGGATGGACGACTCGCACGCCGAGTCCGTGACAGCCCGGATAGACGACCGGCACGCCGTCCTGAACGTTGACGATCATCGGATCGACCGGCTCGTCCGGTTTCGGAATCGTCGGCGGCTTATCGCCTTGATAGCTCTTGAAGGTTGTGATTTTTGCCATCGTCTCTCCTTGCGGCAATCCAGTGAAGCGTTCAAAGGATCAAAATTCTCGGGCGTACCCGGCCGTCCAGCCGCCGTCGACGGTCAGTACGGTTCCGTTGATATAGCTTGATTCGGGTGCCGCCAAAAAAAGGACGGCGTGGGCGATTTCTTCCGAAGTTCCCGGACGACCAAGCGGAATATGAGCCAACATCTTCTCGACCGAGTCGCTGAACTTCCCATCCTCCTCGTAGAACAGTGCCTTCGTTCCTTCGGTGAGGATCGATCCTGGCGCCACGGCGTTGACCAGGATTCCTTCCCCACCGAGTTCCAACGCCATCGACTTCGTTAAGTTGATCACGCCCGCCTTGGCTGCCACGAAAGGACTCTGCAGCCGCAGTGGGACCAACCCGCCGATGGACGAAATGTTGATGATTCGCCCCGAGCCCTGTTGGCGCATCACGGCCGCGGCGGCCTTGCTGACTAGGAACAGACCCGTCATGTCGACGCCCACGATCCGATCCCACTCCTCTTGCGGAAACTGGTCGATGGGGACCCGATGGGCTAGAGTGTTGACCCCGGCATTGTTCACCAGGATGTCCAGTCGCCCATATTCACGGACAATCTGGTCGATCACGGCCCGAACTTGGCGTTGGTCAGTGACGTTCATCTCCAACGCCTTGGCCCCGGGTACGGCGTTGGCTGCCTTTTCGGCCTCGTCCAGATCGATATCCGTATAGATAACCTGGGCACTATTGGCGGCCAGCGCATCGGCAATCGCCCTGCCGATATTCCGCGCGGCCCCCGTCACCAAGGCCACGTTTTCCGAAAGATTCACTTGCATCGTTTTTGTCGCCTCGAAGAAAACGCGTGGAGTGCCTGCAATGATCTTGACGGCGCAACTCGATTCGCCGCCGGCCGGCGTATCGACGCCAACAGAACCCGAAGCATAACACCGTGCGGTCAATCCATTGCGACGATGCCCAAACTCACTGGCAACTTGGATTTCCGCGCGTCCGAACGTGACACTCTCGGCCAAGCCTGCCTGCTGTGATAGCGGTTGGTCGCCGAACCGCAGTCGGATTGGGCCCAATCCCCGGGTGAGCGCAGCCGATTCCTGCGACAATACGACTGATGTCGACTCCTATGCTACTTGTGGTGTCTGCTAATCCTGTTTCCCAAGTTCGTAGACAATGATCGCCGAACCGGGGCGATCCGTGATCTTGACCTCCAGCCCTTTTTGCATAAGTTCCTCGCCAGTCTTCTTGAACTGTTCTTCGGTATCGAGATTGTGAAGGACATAGGTGGCCTTCGGGTCAAGGCCGCTCAGTCTATATCGCGCCGCCTCGTAGGCGCTTTCCGCGCGCCGGAAGACTTCCACATATCCAACGCCATCCTCGGGCTGGTCGAACTGCCATGCTACCCAAAGTTCCTCGCTGAGGTTGTAAGCGCTGAGCGGGTAGAAATCGCCATTCAGACAAATCGGCGCCTTTCGCCTCCAGTCTGATATCAACTTGCGCAACAGATCGTAGTCGATATCCTTGTTGCGCATGTCCCACGCCCCGGTCATGTGAGGACCTGACATCGTCGAGCGGAGATCGTATTTGCCAGTCAGACTGGCTCCCGTTCCATGATATGGCAACCAGTAAGAAAGTCCGTAGGTGTGGCCTTGATATCCGACGGCATTGTGCAGAAAGTCGCTTTGAAGAAGCGGCAGTGAACGGCGCATGGTCTCCAGATCGTTCCGGTGGCCGCCGGATGCGCACGAATCGATCAGCATGCCTGGATGCCTGCGCAAGAGTTCGTCCCAATAGGCAAGGTAGCCTCTCACATAATGATTCTCAGTTATTCCCTGCCGATCCTCGGCCTCCCCGGCGCGCCAACAGCCGAGAGGATCAATGTTGTAGTCCTGCCTGTAAAGGTCAATGCCCTCGTCCACAAGGATTTTGTCGATATGGTTGACCAGCCAATTCCACGCTTCGGGATTTCCTAAATTCAGGAGCGTTCCCCCAAGCAGCCACTCAGGGTGATTGTCCGAGATCCATGTTCCCCCGGTGACGCGCTCAGGCTCAAACCACACGAGGGACTTGACTCCCTTTGAGCGCCCGTGATCGGTGATGGCGCGCAGACCATTCGGAAACCGAATCTTGTCAACTTCCCAGGTCCCGGTGTTCGGCCAGCCCGTCTTGTTGACATACCATCCGGCGTCCATCCACCAGTAGTCTATTTTGAGATCCTCTTCGAGATAGCGGTCGATGAACATCTTTTGGTTTTCTTCGTTGGCATTGATCATCTCGTGATACACGTGCGAACTGCAAGCGGTAAAAATGGGGTCGACCGGCTTGACGCCCTGCTTCGGCATGCCGTAAGCGCGCATCCACCGTCGCCAGATATTCTGCGAGCGAATATAGTCGCCGCGCCAGAATTGCACGACCATCAAAGGAGTGCGTACCTCCTCGCCGGGAAGGAGTTTGAGATTCGTGAGTTCCTGCCCGGCGCGTATCTGCAAGCCGTTGCCCGAGTCGCGCTGGAACTCTGCGGCCCACTGACCCGGCCAGCCGACGACAATGATCATTCCTCCGCCGGGCTTTTCGAGATTGAAGTAAGGCCATACAAAGCCGCAGGGCCGTCCTCCCGGCGGCGCAAATCGCTGCTTCGAGTCGGGCGCAAGAATCGTCGTCAGAGGCTCAAAGTCATCCGCGCGAAGAAACGACCCTTTGTTGTGATGCAACAGGAACTCGCCCCGCGCGCCTCGTTCAAAGCGAGTGTCCAGAGCCTGGATGTCCGACAAGATCGGCAGGTCTGCTTTTCCAGTGTTCTTGAAGTAGACGGTCCACTCGATGGTGGGGAAATCTCTATATTCAACCCCATCACAGCGCACTTCCAAGCCGGTTTTTGGATCAGTCCATGTGAGTCTTCGGCGAATGCGGTTGCTGTCAATATCTTCCGATTCTCGTTCCAGTTCCCATTCGCTCAAGAGATCAGATGACGGCTTGCCGTCGTACGTGAAAGAGAAAAAAGGCTCGACGCCTACGGGGCCTTCCCGCTCTTCAATGAGTATCATCTCTCCGAGCCAAAGTTCGGTTCCGTCAACCAGCGTGACTTTCGCGTCCGCCCAGTCGGCCTGGTCGCAGGAAATGCCGTCGCCTCCGTCCGATACATTCAGGAAAAAATCCCTTTTCTCGGATAGGTCCACACTTACTGGCACACCGGGCTCGCCGCCTCGCATCACCGAGGACTGGAATTTCTCTTGTCCGGCGACATTCACGGAGAAGACCACGCTGCCCCGACCTCCGGAGGTATTGGAGTTGTTGTCCACTCCAGCGATTGCAGTAAAAGTCTTTCCAGGGCTTGGAAGGCGGACGTGTATCTTGCTGACCGCGTGGCAATATAGTCCCCGCGTGAATTCCTGCTCCCCGATTCTGAGAGGCCTTCCTGCGCGCGCGTTAAGTTGGACCGGGTCGTTGTTGGCAAGAACGACGAGTCCGGACGGCTGGTCCACTTCGACTGAGACGCCGTCGAACTTTGCGTTCGTCCACTGACGAAGCAGGTTCATCTCATCGGAGCTCGGTTTGATCATTGGCGACGACATTGCTGTTTGAGACATGACGATAACGTCCAGGCAGAAAACCAAGATTCTGAATCGCATACTAACTCCTATGATGTGTGTCCACTCCTCGGGAATGCGTTTTGTTGCGCAAGTCCCTGGAAACCAGAACGTTAACGATTTGTCTTTCTGTCAGTGCGTGCCAAAGACTGATAGCGATTCTAATGCTACAGCGCTCCCGACTTTACCATAGATGGGGCTCGTACACGACTGACTGGCCGAGATGTCGAGAAGTAGCGTCGTCCGAGAAATCGTTCGATTGATGGCGAGTCTCACCGGCCGGATCAGGAGTAGACGTCTGTTCAGCCGTTCCAAAACTCGACGCACGACCGTTTCTCGGGACGGATTTGGCGCGTTAAGAAACGTGTGTCATGAGGGTCGGTTTTCGGAATTCCGAAGAAACGTATGAGAAGATGACACTTTCTCGCATAGGCTTCCGGCCGAGCGACCGATTGGCTGAGCTGTTCTCGCCGATGGAGATTGCTCAGGCCTAGTCTGGATTCGACCAGATCGCGACGGTCGCATTTGAGTTTGCGACTGCCAGCTTTCCATCCGGCGCGAAAGCCACGCACCGCACATTGCCTCCGTGAGTCTCCACGGCACGGCTTCGCTTGCCAGTAGTCGTGTCCCAGAGTTCAAAACGGTTGCGATATGAGCACGTAGCCAACAGTCGACCGTCCGGCGACACCGATAGGGACTCGACATTGTCTTCGCGCAATTGAAACGTGGTTCTCACTTGGCCTGTCTCGACATCCCATAATCCAAGTTTGACTCCGGTACCACCTACAATTAGCGCCGACCCATCCGGCGTAGAATCCATGCACAGCGGGACTCCTGTGTCGCCTTGGAGAGTCACGCTGACCTTACCGGTCGTCAAATCGATCAACTTGACGGTGCGACCAGACTCGGCCGCTATGAGATTTCCATTTGGAGCCAACGCAATAGCATTTCGGCCGGACCATTCGAACGAGTTCTCCAACTGCCCGGTCTCGGTATCCCAAATCCGGACGCTCAAATCGGCGCTCACCGACGCTAATCGCTTTCCGTCAGGAAGAAAGACTACACGGCCAACCGGCCAAATGTGTCCTGTCAGCGTCGTTTGGAGTTGGCCGCTAGCCACATCCCAAACCCGGACGGTCTGATCTTTACTGCCGGACGCCAATTTTTCTCCTCCAGGCGAGAACTTGAGTGAAGTAACGAGTGCTTGGTGTCCAGAGAATGTCTTGATGATCTCTTTTGTCTTGCAATCCCAGAGCAGGACTTGGCGGCCGGCGCCGCCCGCAAGCGTGTGTCCGTCGACGGGATCTTCCGACTAGGCAGGCGAACTGACCTTCGTGGACATGGACACCTTCCTTGCCACCTTTTGACACGCACGGACGCACGCTGCCACGGAGATGGTGCGTGCCAGCCGAGGAATTTACCCGTAGTTTGCGGCCCGACAGGTCGCCAACCTCGCCTCCGAACCGCCAAACAGCGGCCGGCGGGCAAGGTCCCTTGAATCACCATTTGCTCCTGGTACGATCAACTCTGTGGCTGGGAAATCAAATTTCCTATCCTTTCACAATCAACCAGGCTGCGGCGCTGCCACACAAAGCGACATTCCACCGGCAACATCTCACCAGAGGCTCAACTTCGGGAGACAAGTCATGAGAACAAGTGCGGGAACACCGGGCGGACGACGATTCAGGTACCTTTTTGGCTGGTCTTTGCTCCTGGTGGGATGGTCGTGTGGTCTGCCGTCGGCTCCGGCCGCTGAGTCGAACCGCGGTGACGAATTGGCCGAGACGCGGCGTTGGGTGGCGGCCAAGCTCCAGGGACAGAGCAAGTGGGAGTTACCGGGGCCTGGCCTGACCGTCGTGGCCAACTACGGCACAGTACAGAAGAACGGTCGAGGGGACGGGCCGTTACGAATCGATGACGAGACATTCGAACGCGGCTTCTATTGTCACGCTGTGAGTAAGATCCTGGTGAGGCTACCATCGCCTGGCAAGACCTTTTTGGCTCGTGTGGGTGTTGATAGCAACTCCAACACGCAACCCGGGCGTGGCAGCGTCGTGTTCTCGCTGAGCATTGACGACGCCCAACAGTACTGTTCGGAAAAGATAACCGAGGGCATGGCAGCTGTGCCCGTGACGGTCAATTTGGACGGCGTCACGGAATTCGTGTTGGCGGTGAGTGACAGCGGTGACCAGATCTCTTGCGATCAGGCGGACTGGGCCGATGCAAAGGTTGTGCTCGCAAATGGCAAGACGATCTGGTTGGACGAATTGCCGATGGTGAATGTTCAACGCGGCAATCATTCAAACGAGCCGCCGTTTTCCTTCAACTACGGTGGCCGACCCTCCGCCGAGTTCCTGCCCGGCTGGAAAATCAAACGCTCGTCACGCAAGATCGATGACCAGCGAACCGAACACGTGGTCACCTACGCAGAGCCTTCACCTGGCCTGGTCATTCGGTGCGTCGCGACCGAGTATCACGATTTCCCCACCGTTGAATGGACGCTCTATTTCAAGAACGCTGGCAACACAGATACGCCAATCGTGCAGAATATCCAGGCATTGGATCTGCGTCTGCAACGCCCGCCGGGAAATGAGTACGTACTCCATCATAATCGAGGCGACTCGTGTACTCCCGACAGCTTCGAACCGCTGACCACGGAACTTGGCCCCGGCGCAGAAGAGAAGTTCGCACCGGCCGGCGGACGCAGCACCAACGGTCAGTGGCCCTACTATCACGTCCGCTGGGGAAAGGTAGGGCTGATCGCGGTCGTTGCCTGGCCGGGGCAATGGGCTGCAAGTTTCGCTCGTGATCAACAGGACTCGTTGCGCATACAGGCTGGCCAGGAACTCACCCACTTCACACTGCACGCCGGTGAGGAGATCCGCACGCCGCTTGTCGTGCTGCAATTCTGTCGAGGGGAGCGACTGGAGGCACAGAATCTGTGGCGACGTTGGATGCTGTCGCATAACGTTCCGCGCACCAACGGCGCCGTGCCGGACCCCATGTTCACGTCCTGCAGCGGTGGGTTCTTTCCTGGACTCAAATGTAACGAGAAGGACGAACTTCGGTTCATCGATACGTTTGCCAGCCATGGAGTCAAACTGGACTATTGGTGGATGGACGCCGGGTGGTATCCGTGTGATGCATGGCCGGTTGTCGGTACCTGGGAAGTTGATCGCACCCGTTTTCCACGCGGCCTTCGCGCAATCAGCGATCACGCACATTCGAAAGGTAGCAAGCTGATCTTGTGGTTCGAACCGGAACGAGTTGCGCCGGGCACTTGGCTATACGAACAACGTTCAGATTGGTTGCTCGGCAACGATGGCGGCCAGAAGTTACTTAATCTGGGAAACTCGGAAGCTCGAGCCTGGTTGGTCGACCATATCGACAAGTTGATAGTCGAACAGGGGATCGACCTTTATCGCCAGGATTTCAACATGGACCCGCTAGGCTACTGGCGGGCCGCCGATGCCGAAGATCGGCAAGGCCTCACCGAGATTCGCCACGTCGAAGGCTACCTGGCGTATTGGGACGAGTTGCGTCGTCGGCACCCGGGCATGCTGATCGATTCATGTGCGTCTGGCGGGCGTCGCAATGATCTGGAAACGATGCGTCGCGCCGTGCCGTTGTTACGAAGCGACTACCAGTCGTTCAATGGTGACCCGAGTTTCGCGCCGGGAAACCAATGCCACACCTACGGACTGGCTGCCTGGCTTCCCTATTTCGGAACTGGTACGTACTACACAAAGCAATCACCGCTCTACGCAGCGCGGAGTTACTTCTGTCCGGCGTTTGGATTCTGCGCTGATGTTCGGCGCAACGACATTGACTGGGAGATTTATCGACGCTTGGAAGACGATTGGCGCAGCGTCGCACCCTATATGCTGGGTGACTTCTATCCGCTCACTCCATACAGCCTGGACGAAGGCGTGTGGATTGCGTGGCAGTTCCATCGAGTTGATTTAGATGGCGGAGTCGTGCAGGTGTTTCGCCGCAAGGAGAGCATCTACGAGTCAGCTCGATTGCGGCTGCACGGACTTGAGCCGAAGGGGCGGTACGAGTTGGACGACATCGACACGCCGGGAACATCCGAAATGACAGGGCATGACCTGGCCAAGATCGGCTTGCCAGTTGCCAACGAGGATCGGCCAAGTGCGACGATCATCCGTTACCGTCGAGTTGACTAGAGCGAGTTGCTTTTTGACATTCCCGGGTACAATGTTTCGTTCAAGTAAGCCGCTGCGCGGCGGGGCTTTAGTTTAGCAAATTCTTTTTGCGCGGGCATCTTTTCTTATTGATGTTTCTTTCACTTCAATAAGGAATCTCCCCATGGCAAAGTCCAATTTCTTTAACGGTTCGCTTTACA
>PVBE011081727.1_pt1 | contig 14571 bp, 18 predicted proteins | sample 1631181 | NCBI WGS metagenome assembly PVBE01 (sample SAMN08397723, study PRJNA350692) | Marine metagenome, whole genome shotgun sequencing project. | isolation source: water | place: Pacific Ocean | collected 2012-04
CTAATGCGGTTCTTACTTCTGATGTTGCAGTAATTGAGAGGGCAGATGGTGTTGTTTTGCCTGGAGTCGGGAATTTTGGAAAATGCATTGAAGCACTTCGCACAACTGGTATTGACAAGATGGCCTTAGATGCTATTGAATCCGGACGCCCATTTTTGGGGATTTGTATAGGTATGCAACTACTCTTTGAACAGTCTGAGGAGTCTCCAAACCATAGAGGCTTAGGCGTCTTCCCAGGAGAAGTCCGGAAACTCCCGAAGAACGTTAAGCATCCACAAATGCAATGGAATTCCATACATGTTTGTAATCCCACCCCCATACTTGAAGGACTAGATGGAAAGTGGCTTTATTTCGTCCACTCGTATGCTGCGGATTTATCAGCTGAAAATGAGATAGTTGCAGCGACCTGCGATTATGGAGACACTGTGGTTGCTGCGGTTCAGTTGGATAATGTTTTCGCTACACAGTTTCACCCAGAGAAGTCCAGTGATGCCGGTAAAGACTTTTTGATAAATTTTGTAACAGCCTGCAAAGGAATCTAATGGGATTTGTCATCTATCCTGCTATCGATATCGTAAATGGGAAATGTGTCCGTCTTCATCAAGGGGACTACGACCAAGAAAAAATCTACAACGAAGATCCCGTTTCCCAAGCTATACAATTCGCTTCTGAAGGAGCGCAATGGATACATGTAGTTGATCTTGATGCTGCTCGAACAGGAAACCCAGAAAATCGGAAAATCATTTCCCGTATAGCTTCTGCAGTGTCCATCCCAGTCCAAACAGGCGGAGGGGTGCGGAGTATCGACTCAGCCAAGGCGCTCTTCGATAGCGGAGTAGAACGCGTCGTTGTAGGAACGGCAGCGGTTGAAAACCCAACTCTGATTGAAGACATTGCAAGCCTTGAGCACCGTGTCGCAGTGGGCCTCGATGGAAGGAAAGGACTTATAGCAACTCGAGGTTGGAAAGACGCTACCAGTATTCAAGTAGCAGAATTAGCAAGACAATTCGAAGATTCGGGTGTAGATGCAGTGATCGTAACGGAGATAGAACGTGATGGGACCCTCCTTGGTCCGGATGTTTCAGGCTTAAAGAAGGTTTTAACAACGACACATCTTGAAGTTATAGCTTCTGGAGGCGTGGGTTCTTTAGATGACGTTGAAACTCTTCTGAACCTAAAGGCCGAAAATCGAATCCTTGGAGGCGTAATTATCGGAAAATCTCTTTATGAGAGAAGAGTTGACCTTGTATCAGCAATTAAGGTTTGTGAACAGTTTCACGAAAGCAAAGGAAATCATGAAATCCATTAGGATTATCCCATGCTTGGACGTCTCAGATGGGCGGGTAGTAAAAGGAACAAACTTTGTAAATCTAGTTGATGCTGGTGACCCAGTTGAACTTGCAGCCCATTACGACTTGGAAGGTGCCGACGAACTCGTCTTCCTTGACATCACCGCCTCCTCAGATAACAGAGATACGGTTTATGAACTAGTTCGGCGTTGCGCAGAAGAAGTATTCATACCTTTCACGATTGGCGGAGGCATTCGAACAGTGTCGGATGCGAGGAAGCTTCTTCGTGGAGGAGCTGAAAAAGTTTCCGTCAACACTGCAGCAGTAAACCGACCAGAACTAATCACCGAAATCGCTACAGAATTCGGTAATCAATGCGTAGTTCTTGCTATAGATGCTCGGAAAAACATAGAAGACAACAAGTCAAAATCAAAGAATACTTATGGGGTCTATGTGAATGGAGGCCGAACTCCGACACAGCTTGATGCAGTAGAGTGGGCGAAAATGGGGGAATCGCTCGGAGCTGGAGAGATACTCTTAACTTCCATGGATAGAGATGGAACTAAAGACGGATTCGACTGCGAACTTTTAGAGGCCGTATCATTAGCAACAAACATTCCTATCATCGCAAGTGGGGGAGTTGGAAAAATCGAAGATTTTCTTGAAGGAGTGATTCGAGGTTCTGCTGATGCTCTCCTTGCTGCGAGCGTCTTTCACTTCGGAGAATTAAGTATTGCTGAGGTAAAGGAATATCTTGACAAACACGGGGTTCGGGTCAGGCCAACCTTTCAAAAGAATTAAATATCTAAAATGAGAACAAATTGAACCGATAGTCGATACTTTTATGATTAGCAGATACCTTGGAGCATCGTGAGCACAACCGAAACATCTACAACTGACAAGAAGGAAAAAGCAGAACCCAAAGCGAAGGCTAAAAAAGCCCGAAATGAGGAAAAGCGGATTCATACCCCTTCACCGTCTGACCGGTTACCCATCAAAATGTTGAATGACAGGGTTCTTGTTGAGATTCCTTCTGATGAAGGTGAACGGCGATCTACAGGCGGAATCTTGATTCCTGCAACTGCTCAGGTATCTCGGCGTCTAGCATGGGCAGAAATAAAAGCAACCGGACCGAACGTGCGGAGTATGGAAATAGGGGATCAGGTTCTGTTCAATCCGGAAGACCGGTATGAGGTCGAAGTGCGTGGAAAGGATTACATCATTCTTAGGGAACGGGATGTCCACGCGGTTGCAGCAGAGCGGCTTGACCAAGGTTCTACTGGACTTTACCTTTAGCCGATGACTACCACGCTAGATGAATTCTGCGAGCTAGCGAAGGAATATACAGTTGTACCTGTCTGGAAAGAACTCGTTGCTGATTACATTACTCCAGTTGCCGCTTTCGCAAGACTGGTCGGGGACGGCTGTGGTTTCCTCCTCGAATCTGTTGAGCATGGCGAAAGATGGAGTCGCTGGTCATTTATAGGGCGTAATCCATTGGTTGCAATTAAGAAAATAAATGGATCTATTGAGCTGGCAGGTGATTCCCCAGTCCAGATTCCAAACGATGGAAAGCTGCTCGATTGTATCAGCGACCTTCAAGCTCAATTGGTTTCACCACATATCGAAGGCCTTCCACCGATGCACAGTGGGATAATGGGCTATATCGGCTATGACGTAGTTCGTGAGATAGAAGACTTACCTAATATTCCTCGAGACGATCTTTCGATTCCAGATTCAATCCTTTCAGTTATCGGAGAGCTAGCTGTGTTCGACCACTGGAAGCAGCGGGTTATTTTGATAGCGAACGCGATAGTTCCGCTTGGAAGTACCCAAAAAGAAGCTGAAATGGCCTATAGCGAAGCGATAGGTAGATTAGAGCGCCTAGCTGCTGATGGGACCCGCTCCATTCATGAACCGCTTCTTGCCCCTCCCGTTCTTGATGGAGAACTTCCTCCGGTTGAATCAACTATGACGAAAGAGGAGTACTGTTCTGCGGTTGAGATAGCGAAAGAACATATTCTGGCAGGGGATATCTTTCAAGTGGTTTTGTCTCAACGATATGATTTTCCCCTAGGAGCTGATGCCTTTGACGTCTATAGGGTTCTCCGGCAAACTAATCCCAGTCCGTACATGTATTATGTCCGCCATGATGAGGTTACATTAGTAGGCTGCTCTCCCGAACCAATGGTCCAGGTCTTAGAAGGCCGAGTGGTGTCTCGTCCAATTGCTGGAACACGGGCTCGTGGAGAGAGTGAAGAAGAGGATAGAAGACTTGCTGCAGAGTTACGAGAACATCCTAAGGAGCTAGCAGAGCACGTCATGCTTGTTGACCTTGCTAGGAACGACTTGGGCAGGGTTTCTGAATTTGGCACACTTGAAATGGAAGAAATGATGACTCTGGAAACCTACAGCCATGTGATGCACCTAACTTCTCAGGTCTCAGGCGAATTAGCTGAAGGGAAAACCCCTATGGATGTGATACGAGCAACTTTTCCGGCTGGGACTGTATCAGGGGCGCCAAAAGTCCGGGCTATGGAAATTATTGATGACCTGGAGCCTACTAAACGCGGGCCATATGCTGGCATAGTTGGCTATTTCGACCTATCAGGAAATGTTGATAATGCGATAGCGATCCGGACCATGGTTATTACAGACTCTGTTGCGTCGGTGCAAGCAGGAGCAGGTATCGTCGCTGATAGTGACCCGGAAGGTGAATATGAGGAATGCTGGAACAAAGCAGCAGCTCTATTAGCAGCGGTAAAACCAGCCGAGATTATGACAAGAGAAAGGAAGGGGTCACACTGACAGTGTTCGATGTTGACGAGCTAGTGAGCATCCCTCGAGCGTATGTTCAACAGCGAGACCTCCTACGTTGTGTTGGACCAGACACCAACGAATTCCTTCAAGGGCAGCTGAGTCAGGATGTTAAAACCCTTTCTGATGCTTCATCGTCATGGTCCTTTTTGCTAAACCCAAACGGCAAAGTTTGTGTTTGGTTAAGGGTTTCGCGCATTTCAGAAGATGAGTACATACTCGATATGGAACAAGGGTGGGGCCGGTTAGCTTTAGAGCGTCTAAATCGATTTAAAATTCGTATCAAATGTGAAATTGAACTCAGCCAAGTTGAAGCTATCCGCATTCTAGGAAAGGGATCGAAAAAACTGAAAGAAGACTCTAAGGAGAAGGGGGAGATTAACGCTGATGCAGGATGGCCAAACCTAGAAGGCTATGACTTGATTGACCCTACTGCAACTCCGCCTAGTATATGCGAGAACGGAACCAAAGAAGAATATGAATATTTGAGAATTTCTAATGCAATTCCGAGCATGGGAGCAGAAATAACTGAAGGTATTATTCCCGCAGAGACGAATCTAGTATCCAGAAGCGTCAGCTTTACGAAAGGGTGCTATACGGGGCAAGAGCTTGTTGCTCGACTCGATAGCCGAGGTAATAAGGTTGCAAAGAATTTGTGCAAATTAACTTCACCAGGTTCTTTTTCTTCAGGATCGAATATTTATTCCGAGGAGCGAGAAGTCGGAGCCGTTACATCATCTGTTTCCTCTGAAGCTGGAACGATTGGCCTTGGTTACCTCTCTCGATCTTTTAGCATTCCTGGAGCTGCAGAAATAGATGGGGTTCTTGTCCAAATAGATAGCGCTTCAGATTAAACCGCAACGTCATAGCTAGTCATGCCGTTAGAATTACGTTCATGGGTTCCGGAACATACTTAGATGCTATTCTTACCTCTCACCGTCAACGATCTTCATCTGATTTAAGGTCCTTTGAGACTCTGTTCGACCACGCTCAACGAGTTGAACCTCCTAAAGGATTTAGGGGCGCAATTCGTTCATCATCAGGATTATCAGTGATCGCTGAAATAAAGCGGCGATCTCCCTCTAAAGGCGACCTTAATAAGGACCTTGACCCTAGCGCTATGGCATCGTTATACGAAGCGGCTGGAGCCACTTGTATTTCTGTGTTAACGGATACAGAATTCTTTTCCGGCTCAAGTCAAGATTTAGTTGCGGCACGACTTAGCGCGAAGATGCCTATTTTACGCAAGGACTTTACAGTGGACAAGCGTGATATTTGTGATGCTCGCTTAATGGGGGCAGATTGCGTTCTCCTTATTGTCTCTGCCCTCTCAGATGAGGAACTGATTGATTTCATTTCTCTTGCGGAGGAATTGGAGATGTCCGCGTTAGTCGAAACCCATGACGAAAGGGAGATTGACCGGGCGTTGAAAGCTGGAGCTAACTTGATCGGGGTAAATCAGAGAGATTTGTTCACATTCGAAGTTGACCAAGAAAGAGCCATCCGCGTTATCAAAGAAATTCCATCAACGATAACTCGCGTAGCTGAGAGCGGCATACGTAGCCTAGAGGACGCTGTTGTACTCGCAGAAGTCGGTTATGATGCAGTTCTAGTCGGGGAAGCATTCGTCCGACTAGCGGATCCTTCTTCCTTGATTTCTTCCTTTACCGGACTTTGAAAAGTAAATATCTGTGATTCGCAGTTGGAATTCCGATAACGTCAAAACGTGTTCATAAAGATTTGTGGAATTACCAATGAGGAAGACGCTCTCTTGGCAGTTGCTGTTGGAGCTGACGCGATCGGATTTGTTTTTGCGCCTTCACCTCGACAGGTCGTAGCTACACGAGTAGCTGAAATAGTTAGAAGACTTCCCCCAGATATTGTAACTGTCGGGGTCTTTCGAAATGAATTACCTGATCGGGTGATTAGCATCATGAATAACACAGGGTTAATGGCAGCACAGCTGCACGGCTTTGAATCAGCGTCACAGGTGCATAAAGTGAAGTCAGAAGTAAGAACAGTTTTTAAAGCTGTCACGGCAGGTTCTGAATCATTTCAAGATGCTGCAGGGTTTGGCGCGGATGCAGTCCTCGTGGACTCTGAAGAACCTGGATCAGGAGAAGTTTTCGATTGGCAAATGGCGGAAAATGCACCCCAAGGAGTTCCATTAATACTTGCTGGAGGGCTTACGCCCACAAATGTAGTTGGAGCTATTGAAAAAGTCCGACCATGGGGAGTCGACGTATCTAGCGGGGTTGAAAGATCACCTGGAATCAAAGACCCGAGACTGGTTCGGGCATTTGTCGAAGCAGCTCGTTCCACAGAAAACGACCATAACGCTGTAATGGGTGATGTAAATGTATTCCGTAATGATCCATATAACTGGGAGGATGATTCTACATGGCGATGACAGATCCATCATCGGAGGGAAGATTCGGAAAGTTTGGAGGAATGTTCGTCCCAGAGACTCTCATTCCAGCATGTGAAGCGCTAGAGAGCGCTTTTCGAACAGCTTGGGCGGATGTATCTTTCAGAGAGGAACTCGATACCCTGCTTACAGATTATGCTGGGCGTCCTTCGCCTTTAACACAATGTGAGCGATTGTCGGAAGAACTTGGATATCAGGTTCTTCTTAAACGAGAGGACCTCAACCATACTGGTTCACATAAGATCAACAACGTGCTCGGCCAAGCCTTATTAGCTAAAAGAATGGGGAAAAAGAGGCTTGTTGCTGAAACCGGCGCGGGCCAACATGGTGTTGCTACTGCCACAGCCGCCGCCTTATTTGGGATGGATTGTGTCGTATACATGGGGGAAGTCGACATTGAGAGGCAGGCCCTTAATGTATTCAGGATGCGTCTACTCGGCGCAGAAGTAATCTCAGCGACTTCGGGGAGTAGAACACTCAAAGATGCAATTAACGAAGCGATGCGCGACTGGGTAGCAACTGTCGAAGATTCACATTATTGCTTAGGGTCAGTTATGGGGCCACACCCATACCCGTGGATGGTACGTGAATTTCATAGAGTAATTGGGCAGGAGGCACACGAGCAGTGTCAGAAACTATTAGGAAGGAACCCAGACGTTGTCACAGCATGCGTGGGCGGCGGATCAAATGCCCTAGGAATATTCTCGGGCTTTGTGGATACTGAAGCTGAACTCGTAGGTGTTGAACCTGAGGGAGGAGCCGCTGTATTTAGAGGAACTCCGGGAGTGGTTCATGGATCTCTTTCCTACCTTATGCAAGATGAGTGGGGTCAAGTCCTGGAAGCGGAGTCAATTTCAGCTGGGCTTGATTACCCAGGTATTGGGCCAGAACATGCTCATTTAGCCGATATCGGCCGTGCAAGATATGAGAAGGTATCCGATAGTGAAGTAATTGATGCGTTTCAGTTGCTTTCTCGCACTGAAGGAATCATTCCTGCACTTGAACCAGCTCATGCGCTTGCTTGGATGAGCAGGGCTCGTGAAGAGCTAATAGACAAAACTGTCCTTCTTAATCTGTCAGGAAGAGGCGACAAGGATGCCACACAGATGATGGAACTGCTGAGATGAGCGCGGGTCCGGTTCGAATCGAACAATCCCTTAGGGAACGAATAGGGCAAGGCGGTAAATGCTTAGTTCCCTATATCACAGGTGGTTTCGATGGGTATATCGACGCAATATATGCAGCTGCAGAGGCGGGTGCAGATGCTATCGAAGTAGGTATACCCTTCTCTGACCCAGTGATGGACGGACCAACGATTCAACAAGCAAATGACATTGTCTTGGCCAGAAAAATCACTCCACTAGATATTCTTCAAGATATTCGAGACTTGGACATTGAAGTACCTTTAGCTGTAATGACCTACTACAACATTGTTTACCGATTTGGACTTGAGAGATTTGCAAATGCGCTTTACGAGTCAGGTATATCAGGAGCAATCCTTCCTGACCTCCCATTAAATGAAGCAGATGATTGGATTAATGCGGCATCAGACAATGGAACTGAGACAATTATGCTCGCTGCTCCGACGACCACAGAAAAACGCTTAGAAGAGCTCTGCGCACACACTAAGGGCTTTGTGTACGCAGTGGGACTACTTGGAATTACAGGTGTTCGGGCTGAGCTTGCTAGGAGCGCGGTCGTTATTGCAGGCAGGTGTAAAGCGGTAACCGATAAACCAGTTCTAGTTGGGGTCGGAATTGGAACAGCTGAACAAGCTAAAGAGGTATCTAAAGTCGCTGACGGGTGCATTGTGGGTTCGGCGATAGTCCAAAAACTTTTAGACAACGAAGGTCCTGAATCGGTAGGAAAATTCGTTAAGGCTATTAGGGCAGCACTCGACGATTCTTAAGGTTTTTAGCCAAATTCGGCTATTTCTACCTAAATATCACATGTAGCAAAACCCCAGTTCAAAGACTATTTTGTAGCTATTTTTGGAAGATTTTTTAACTATCAGTACACGAAGTATTGAAAAATACTATCGTTGTGTACAGGTCAGATTATCCAAATTTTTTTGGTCCGATTTGGCCTTGATTGTTTAAATTTAACAAGGAGCTTTCACAATTATGGGTATTATGGCAACAGTGGTAACACTGATTATCATGGGAATGCTTCTACAGGGTGTAATTGCCGTTGTAGACAGCATTCTTGATTTAGCCGGAGTAGGTGGCATGCTTAAAGGCTTACCACTGGTCGGCGCTAACCTATCCCTTATTTGGGCATATCTGTTCGTACTAGCAACAGATGTTAACGGAGCTGGCGCAGCACTAAACTTTGGTGCAAGCACAGAAGTATTAGGATTGGGTCGGTTTGGTATGGACATCGCTACGGCGCTTGCCATTCTTGCATTTGTCCCAGTCCGAGATGCAACCATCTCTGCATTAGGAAAGGGTCTTGGAAGGTAATACTTCCTAAGAACTAAGTATCGGCCGCCCTTCGGGGCGGCTTTTACTGTTTTAGCGGGCTCATTATGCAGGCACGTTTTATACCAAATAAGGCCCTAAAGTGAAAAAATCTAGGAATAACAGCCTTTTCCCCTTACAAGGGTGTAATTTAGCCTTTATTGAAGGTATCGAAGTTTTCGGTGCTTTCATCCCTCAGACAGGACAGTCCTGGTTTGGGGACAGGAGGTAAATAATGAATAAGTCAGAGTTAATTGATGCTATTTCTGGCGGCTCCGGAGTCGGAAAGGGAGACGTTGATAGTGTCCTGAAGGCCCTTGAAGAAGTTGTAACCACTGCTGTTTGCGGCGGCGGGGACAAAATTTCTCTCAGTGGTTTTCTAACCTTTGAACGTACCTATCGGAACCCTCGCACGGGAAGAAACCCGCAAACGGGAGAGACCATTCAGATAGCAGGTACAAATGCAATCAAGGTTTCTGCAGGTTCGAAGCTCAAAGCTGCTGCAAAGGCTTCAACAAACGCATAACAGGAAATATTCTATATGTAACGGTAGGGGTCGTTTACGCGGCCCCTACCGTCGTTTTCAAGGAGATATCATGCAATTTCTAACCCCTGCTGAAGTTCTTCCGCACCGCGACCCGTTTTTGTTTCTCACTGAAGTGACAGGGCTGGGACAAGGAGAGTGGGCCGAAGGCTTTTGGCAGCTAACAGGTTCCGAGTCCTTTTTTCAAGGACATTTCCCTGGACGGCCTACCTTGCCGGGAGTGTTACTTTGTGAGTCTATAGCTCAACTAGGGGCCTATCTCGTTCTCCAAGATCACCGGTTTGCCGGGAAGCTGCCTTTATTTGGTGGAATAGAAAAAGCACGCTTCCGCCGGCAGGTCTTGCCCGGCGAGCGAATTGATTTACGTGTTGAGGCGACCAGACTTTCATCACGAGCAGGTAAAGCTTCTGGGACCGCAATGGTGGAAGGCGAAGTAGCCTGCACTACCGATCTCGTTTTCGTAGTTGTAGATGCTTAAATTTACTTGGTGAACTCTATTGAGAGGGTGGGCAAATCACAAGAGTCCCATTATGGCCACCGAAACCGAATGAATTACTTAAAGCAGGACCTGGCTCCCAGTCTCTCGGGCTACCAACAACTAAATCAATTGGAGCTAATTCAGGATCCACCTCTACGGTCCCATGTGTCTGAGGAATCTTTTTATTTTGGATAGAGAGAATAGCAGCGATCGCTTCGATAGCCCCTGCAGCGCCGAGTGCATGGCCAGTAACGCTTTTGGAGCCTGTCACAGCTGGACGACTCTCACCAAATACTTTTGAGATCGCCTCAGCTTCGGCGGCGTCGTTCAAGGGAGTTGATGTTCCATGAGCGTTGATATGGGCGATATCTGATGGGGATAATCCGGCATCAGTAATAGCTGCTTCCATGCATCGAACAGCGCCATTCCCGCCAGGGGCAGGGGCTGTAATGTGATGTGCATCTGCGGTACTACCTGAACCGAGAAGTTCAGCAAGGATTGTCGCCCCTCTTGACTCTGCATAAGTCCACTCCTCAAGAACCAAAATTGCAGCCCCTTCAGATTGCAAGAACCCATCCCGTTCTTTATCAAATGGGCGGCTAATCCCTTCACTAGAGGTTGCTGTCATATTAATAAACCCTTGAGATCCGACTGGGGTCATAGCTGCTTCAGATCCTCCTGTGACCATAACTTTCATTTTCCCATTACGGATTAGCTCTGCCGCTCTGCCAATCGAATGTGTGCCGGCTGCGCAGGCAGTGACGGTTGTTTCACAAGGACCCTGCAAACCATATTTCATAGAAATGCTTGCTGAAGCAGCATTTGCCATCATCATCGGGACAAGAAAAGGAGATACACGTCGAGGCCCTTTTTCTGCGAAAACACCAACCTGATTTTCTAGAGTGGATAGTCCGCCCACTCCGGTTCCAACCCATGAACCAGCAGAAGTCAGATCGTCTAGAAAATCTCCAGCCTGGCTAGTAGCTTCATGAGCTGCTGCTAAAGCAAATTGGGCAAATCTGTCAGAGCGTCGCGCCTCTTTAGCGTTCCCGTCAAAGTATGGGAGTGGGTCAAAGTCTTTAACATGAAACCCGTGTTCAGGGACTCCATGTATGAGTGAATTCCAAAATGCTTCAGTTCCCAGACCAGCGTTGGAAACAACCCCTATTCCGGTAATGGCAACGCGGGAATTCATTACAACTTGCTGGATATCAGGTTAAAGGCGTCACCGATAGTTGGAAGGTCCTGAAGCTCTTCTTCCTCAACAGTAATGTCAAATTCTTCTTCAAGTTCCATTACTAGTTCAACGAGGTCAAGGCTATCTGCGTCTAAGTCTTCTGCAAATTTGGCTTCTTTGGTTACTTGTTCAGATTCGACTGAAAGTACTTCAACTGCACATTTCTTGAATCGTTCAAAATTGTCTTCACTCATATTTTCTCTTTCTTTTGGGTGCGTATACGAGAATATTCGTTAGCTCATCCCAACGCCACCATCCACAGGGATAATAGCCCCAGTTATGAAGCCAGCCGCATCACTAGCTAAAAAAGCTACTGTTCCGGCAATTTCGTCTGGTTCTGCAAACCGTCCTAAAGGGACGGCAGAAAGAATGTTTTCACGTTGCTGTTCAGTCAGCTCATCGATCATGTTCGTATTGACCGGGCCAGGTGCAATAACGTTTGAAGTGATATTTCGTGAAGCAAATTCTTTTGCAATCGAACGGGATAAACCCACAAGGCCTGCCTTAGAAGCCGCATAGTTGGCCTGTCCGGCTTGCCCTGTTGTTCCAACAACAGATGAAATGAAAATTATCCGGCCATTCCTCTGCTTCATCATTGGTTTAATAGCTCGCTTCGTTAAGCGGTATCCCGAAGTTAGATTAGCGTTCAAGACATCGGTGAAATCATCTTCTGACATGCGCGGCAGTAAGTTATCTCTGGTAATTCCAGCATTAGCAACCAAAACCTCGACTGTTCCGAGATGGTCTTCAATCTGATCAAAAGCTTTATCTATTTCTAGTTGGCTTGTGACGTCGCATTTAACGGGAAAGAGGCCCTCGTTGTCGGGTGGTGTAGTTCGATAGGATGCTGCCACTGAGTATCCTTCTTCGAGAAGCCGCTGTGCTATTGCCAGTCCGATTCCCCGATTTGCTCCAGTCACGAACGCTACCTTAGCCATTGATCTCTCCCCATTTGATTACTGCGCTTGCAGCAGTCATTCCTGCACCGAATCCTACTAGGAGAATCAAGTCGTTTGCTTTAACTCGCTTGCTATCTAAGGCATAGCCAAGTGCGATAGGAATTGAAGCTGCTGAAGTATTTGCAGTTTTATCACCTACCCATACAGCGTTTTCAAAGGGAATCCCGAGTTTCCTCATGGATGTTTCTATAATGCGAATATTCGCTTGGTGGGGGACAACTAAAGAGATTTCACTTGGGGAAACGCCAGCGCTGTCTATAGCCGCTTTCCCGGATTCAGTCATAGCAATGACTGCCTTTCGAAAAACTTCAGATCCGGCCATGTATATTGTCCCACCGATGTCAGCGAAAAGAATGTCGCGCAACTCCCCAGATGAGCGAAGGTCCCAGCCAAGTAACTGGCCTCCATTGTTAGAGGGCTCTATTACTACTGCTCCAGCGCCGTCACCAAAGAGGATCGCTGTTGAGCGGTCTTCCCAATTTGTAAAGCGGCTAAGAGTCTCTGCTCCGATCACCAGAATTCGGTTACAGCCAGCTTGGAGGAAGCTATATCCGGTGACAAGGGAATATACGAATCCGCTACAGGCCGCGTTAACGTCCATAGCGCCGCATGTGAGCCCTAGTTCATGCTGTACTTTGCTAGATGTTGCTGGTATCTGATCATCTGGAGTAGTTGTGGCGATAATTAAGAGATCAATTGACTCAGGCGTAACTCCAGCCGAATCTAAAGCCCGTTTTCCCGCCTCTATAGCGAGACTTCCAGTGGATCCCCCAATTCGTCTTTCAGCGATTCCGGAACGCTCAAGAATCCATTCGTTGTTTGTGTCAAGAGTTTGTGACAATTCGTCATTTGTCACGATTTTCTCTGGAAGGGCAACACCCCATCCGGAAATGCGCATACCTGTTGTTTCTTTAGGTGTACGGTTCATTTGGTCGTTCGCAGCCATGCAATAGGTTGGCTAGAAGTTACGCGTTCACCATCAACTGCAAGATACCCTTGAAGTTCCCCAGCGAACGGGCTTCTCACCTCGGTGTCATTTACGTGCCCCAGAAGAAATCCAGTGTGGATGTTCTCCCCAGAGAAATCATCTTTGCAAGGTGTGAAAATGCCAGCGCAGGGACTTACCACCAAGCGTTCAGTTGCAAAGAGGTGTTCACCTTCTAGGGATTCAGCAGCAGATGCTTGTTGGCCTGAAGCATGTTCAAGCAGAGAATCAATATCCGTGGGTGAATTAATTGTAAGAACAGTGACTTCCTTGACAGTTCTTTTCGCCATTCCAGTTAAGACGGCTCCAGGTCCGATTTCTACGAAAGTTGTATGCCCTGCCGCTTCAAGTTGATGCAGGGTTTGTCGCCATCGAACAGGGCTCGTTAGTTGTGAAGACAGAAGTGCAGGCCAGTCGTCGCCAATTTCATGCCCGAGTGCGTCCACATTTGCGTACACAGTATGGTCAGGGGCCCTAAATTCAATTCTGTCGATAGCGTTCCTAAGTCGGTCTCTAGCTGGTTCCATATACGGGGTGTGGAATGCGCCAGAAACGGGAAGTCGCATAGCACGTTTTGCGCCAATGTCCTTTGCTATAGCTGAAGCTGCTTCGACTCCCGATGGGGAACCAGCAATGACAACTTGACCAGGGGCGTTAAAATTAGCGACCCACACATCATCATCAACCCGATGGCATGCGCTTTCTACCAGGTCATCGTCTAACCCGAGTATGGCAGCCATCGTTCCTTCGTGGGTTTCTGCGCACACTTGCATGGCTTCCCCTCGTTCTGAGACGAGTAGAACTGCATCCTCGAAATCTAGAGATCCTGATGCGGTTAGTGCTGAATATTCGCCAAGGCTGTGGCCAGCATGAGCAGCAGCATCTACGCCAGTTCTTTGGACGGCATCAAAAATAACCATTGAAAGAAGAAATGTGGCTAATTGGGCATTTCGTGTTTGGGTTAACTCTTCATCGCCGGCTTCAAGGAGAAGAGCGTTTAAGTCTCTTCCAGTTAGTTCAGCAGCTTCTGTAACTAATTCCCAAGATGGATGGTCAACCCACTCGGTTCCCATACCTGTCTTCTGGGATCCTTGCCCTGGGTAGGTAAAAACGATCATGATGTAGAGCCCGCCTCTGGCGAATCGGTAAGTGATATAACACTAGCCACGTCTTTTGGGTGCATGCGAACTTTCCAGAATGGTTCTTTGAGTTTTATCGTCATCGTTTATTGAGCCTCGCTACCATAAGACTAGATCACGGGGTTGATAGGAACACCGATTGATATGGATTGTCTTTCTATGCATGGAAATTAACCATAAAAATTATGAAGGGCTGAATAATATGGTATTTCTAACTTGTTTTCCTAGGAGTAGAG
>PVBE010378539.1_pt1 | contig 14570 bp, 9 predicted proteins | sample 1631181 | NCBI WGS metagenome assembly PVBE01 (sample SAMN08397723, study PRJNA350692) | Marine metagenome, whole genome shotgun sequencing project. | isolation source: water | place: Pacific Ocean | collected 2012-04
GACTTCCAGGAGGTCGACTATCAGAAGGACGGATTCGTCGCACGGATCACTATCAACCGTCCGCACAACTTCAATGCTTACAGCACGCCAGCCCTCGAGGAATTGGCGACCGCGTTCCAGGACGCATCGTGGGATGACGGCATCGCCGTTGTGGTGTTCACCGGCACCGGGCACAAGTCATTCTGCACCGGCGGCGACGTCAAGGAATACCAATCCTGCTACACGCAGAAGCCTCGCGACTATTGGAAGTACATGTGCCGCTTCAAGGCCTACATCGAAGCGATCACCAACTGCTCGAAGCCCGTCATCGCCCGCCTCAACGGCATGGCGGTTGGCGGTGGCAACGAAAGCCAGCTGGCATGCGACCTCGGTGTCATGGGCGAGCACGCCTTTATTGCCCAAGTCGGAACCAGTGTCGGTTCGGTCGCATGTGGCGGATCTACGCAGTGGCTTCCAATCACGGTGGGCGATCGCGCCGCTCGCGGAATTCTGTTCCTCAACCAGCGGTATCAAGCATTCACGAGTCTCTCAATGGGTCTCGTCAATTCCGTCGTGCCAACCGTGAAGGGACCGGATGGCGAGTTCGTCACCAAGTTCACCAATGGCCGAACCTACCTGGCTGATTGGAACACCGATCAGTGGGACGCGCCCTTCGAGAATCGTGCGACGCCGGCCGACATCAAGAAGGCCCTCAAGGGCGATGACGGCTACTCGATCGATTTCTCTCTCATGGACGAAGTTATCGCCGATCTCTGCGATCAGATTGTCAACAAGTTCTTCGAGTGCACCCGCTACACCAAGGCGCAGGTCAATTACTGGAAGGACTCCTCGTGGCACGCAACCGTCGGCCACGCTCGCGATTGGCTTGCAACGCACTACACCAGCCTTGAGCCGTACGAGGGTATGACTGCCTTCGTCGAGAAACGCAAGACCGACTACGTCGGCATGCGAAAGCGAGCTGCCGATCCGAATGGATCGAGTGAGTTCCTGTGGGGTCCGTACTCGCAGACGTGCGGCGAATGTGGCGCCAAGGGCATTCCATCGCAGTTCGAACATTGCGGTCAGTGCGGCGCAGCACTAGCCGTCGCTATGGCGACCTGATCGAGGCACAGCATTATCAGGGAGGCGCACTGTGGCATTGAGGCCAAGGCGAGCATTGGTAACGGGGGGGTCGACTGGAATCGGCCGCGCTGTTGCTGAGTCGCTTGCTCGGGATGGTTGTGATGTCGGCATCGTTTTTGTGGGCGACCGGTCAGATGCCGATCCCGTTGTGGCTGCCATCGAGGATTGCGGCCAACGTGCATGGTCCCGTGTTGTGGATGTCTCCGATGCCGGTCAGGCGAAATCCGCAGTGGACGACTGCGCCGCCGAACTAGGCGGACTCGACATCCTCGTCAACAACGCGGGGATCGTCCGAGATCAGGTCATTTGGAAAATGACGGATGAGCAGTGGGGAGACGTCATCAATGTTGACCTCACTGGAGTCTTCAATATGTCCCGCGCGGCCGCGCCCATCATGCGGGCCGCCGGACACGGCTCAATTGTGAACATCTCCAGTATCAACGGCCTGCGAGGGAAGTTCGGTCAGACCAACTACTCCGCAGCCAAAGCTGGTGTGATCGGCTTCACCAAGGCCCTCGCCAAGGAACTTGCCAGATCGACTGTGACCGTCAATGCCGTCGCGCCCGGAATGATCCGGACTGCGATTCTCGACGACCTCTCGCCCGAGGCTCTCGAGAAGGCCACTTCCGAAATCCTGATTGGCCGAATTGGAACGCCCGAGGACATCGCTGGCGCGGTGTCCTTTCTGTGCAGTGATCAAGCGAGATTTGTCACCGGGGAAGTCCTCCGTGTCGACGGCGGACAGTACATCTGAGAGGACCATCGTATGAGTGACTACCAATATTTCACTTTGGACATCACGGGCGGTGTCGCCACCATCACGATGAATCTTCCGCCGCTCAACGTCATGGACAACCCCATGATGGCCGAGTTCAATACGCTGCTCGACACGCTCGTGGATGATCACACGCTCTCGGCGATCGTGATCGCCGCCGAAGGCAAGGCCTTCAGCGCTGGCGTTGATGTGTCCGACCACACCGAAGACAAGGTCCGTGACATGATCGAGCGGTTCCACGGCATCTTCCGCCGGCTTGCCTCGACCGACGCGCTCACGATCGCAGTTGTGCAGGGCGCAGCCCTTGGCGGTGGATGCGAACTGGCGTGCTTCTGCGACATCGTTCTTGCCTCCGATCGAGCCAAGTTTGGACAGCCCGAAGTACACGTGGGCGTCTTCCCGCCGGTTGCCGCGGCTGTTCTTCCATGGCGAGTCGGACTTGGTAAAGCGATCGAACTCGTCGCGGTCGGTGCCACCATCCGCGCCACCGAGGCACATCGAATCGGCCTGGTCAACCAACTCTTCCCCGCTGATGAGTTCGCCGAAGGTGTCGCTGCATACCTCGACGGCATTCGCGGCATGTCACGGCCCGTGATCCGCATGGCCAAGCGAGCCACGACCGCTGGAATGCAAGCCGAACTTCTCTCGCGGCTCGACGCCGCAGAAGAAATCTATCTCAATGAACTCATGCAACTGCATGACGCCCACGAAGGCATCGCTGCCTTTATGGAAAAACGCGCACCCGAGTGGAGCCATACGTAGTCCCTTCGGGTTCGTCCCGAAGTCAGCAACAGGAACGAGAACAACACCATGAAAGCAGCAGTATTCCACGGCCCCGAAGAGGGCGTACGAATCGAGGACATTCCTGTTCCACAGGTTGGCCCCGATCAAGTGCTCGTCAAGGTCGCCGCGTGCGGCGCCTGCCATACGGACCTGCACTACATCGAACACGGCGTGCCGACGTTCAAAGATCCGCCGATCGTTCTCGGCCATGAAGCATCCGGCATCGTTGAGGAAGTCGGCGTCGACGTCGATCATTTGAGTGAGGGCCAACGAGTCCTGATCCCTGCCGTCCTGACGTGTGGCAAGTGCAAGTTCTGCCGTATGGGCAAGGAAAACATCTGCGCCGACATGAAGATGCTTGGCAACCACTTTGACGGTGCCTACGCCGAATACGTCTGCGTGCCCGCCAAGGATGTGCTGAATCTTCCCGAATCGATTCCGCTTGCCGAAGCGTCCATCATCGCCGATGCGCTTTCGACGCCATACCACGCCGTCAAGAATCGCGCCCAAGTGCGTCCCGGCGACACTGTGGCAGTGTTCGGGTGCGGCGGCGTCGGCATCAATGCCGTGCAACTGGCTGCCGCAGCGGGGGCCTACGTCATTGCCGTCGATCTCAATGAGCAGAAGTTGGAGTGGGCCAAGGAACTCGGCGCGGCCGAAACGGTCAACGCCAGTGAAGTGGAACGTGCCAGTAAGGCCATCAAGAAGATGACCGGTGGCGGCGTCGATATCGCCATGGAAGTGATCGGGAATCCCCGCACGATTGAAGAGGCGTTCGAGAGCGTTCGAATCGGCGGCCGTATGTGCGTCGTCGGTTACACGCACGAGAAGATCAACATCGTCGCAGGCAAGATCATGTTCAAGGAGTTGGAGATCGTCGGATCACTTGGATGCCCTCCCGGCGAGTACGTGCCACTTATTCGCATGGTCGAGGCCGGCAAGATTGATGTGTCTCGGCTGGTGACGCACCGATTCCCGCTCGACGAGATTCAGGGCGCTTTTGACGTTATGAAGGACGGTTGCTCTCTTCGGTCGATCGTGATTCCGTGACCGATACAGCTCTCAAACGTGTTCCCATCGAGTCGCAGAAGCGATTGCGGGGTCTTATGCGCGATTACTTCGTCGATCTCGATGCGGCGGCGAAGGATCCGTCGCGCCGCGTCGCTTGGTGTACTTCCGTCGGTCCGACGGAGATCTTGACGGCCTTCGGATTCGAGGTGTTCTTTCCGGAGAATCACGGCGCGCTGCTGGGAGCCCAGAAAGTCAGCCATACGCTCATTCCACGAGCGGTGGGCGCTGGTTACTGCCCCGAGACTTGCTCCTACATGAACAGTGATATCGGCGCCTCACTCGCCGGATGGAGCCCGCTCCAGGACATTTACGATATCGACGGTCCGCCGAAACCTGACCTGCTCGCCTACAACACCAACCAGTGCCGAGAAGTGCAGGACTGGTTCAAGTTCTTCTCCAGCAAGCACGACGCGGAGATTCTCGGTGTGCGTCCGCCGCTCTATCTCGGCGATGTGACGAGCAGGCACGTGGATTTCGTCAAGGGTCAACTGCGAGAACTCATCGAGCGCATCGAGCGATCGTTCGGATTGAAACTCGATGATGCCCGGCTCGAGGAGTCGGTCGCGAAGTCGAGCAAGGCCAGTTCACTTTGGAGAGAAGTACTGGAAACAGCGCGCACACGCCCGGCGCCGCTGAGTTTCTGGGATGGTCTCATTCTGATGGCTCCGGTGATTCTCATGCGGGGGAGTGATACCGCCATCGAGTTCTATGAGGGGCTTCTCGCAGAAATGCAGCAGCGACTTGTGGATGGCGTGGGCGCCATCCCAGGTGAGCGATTCCGCGTCTACTGGGAGGGCATGCCCGTCTGGCCGCGAATGCGCGAGCTCTCAGAGAAATTCTTCGATTTGCAGACCGTCGTAGCGGCAAGTACCTATTGCAACTCGTGGGCGTTTGCGGACTACGACGGTGGAGATCCACTTGATTGGATGGCTCGCACAAGTTTGGAGATTTTCATCAATCGCGATGAGGTCTACAAACAGAGTTTTCTCGAGTCGATGTTCGAAGAGTTCTCCATTGACGGCGCGATCTTCCACAACGCCAGAACCTGCCCGAACAACACGAATTCGCGATTTGGCATGGCACAGCGAGTGCGTGAAGAACTTGGCCTACCGGTTCTGGTGCTCGACGGCGATCTGACCGACATCCGCTTCTTCTCGACAGCGCAGTCGATGACCAATATCGAAGCCTTCATCGAACAGTTAGAGGGTCGGCGATCATGACGAAGCCACTCTTTGCAGGTATCGATGCTGGTTCGTCGGCGACCAAATGCGTCCTCATCGATGGTGACGGAGCGTTTGTGGGGTCGAGTGTCTTGGCGTCGGGGCTGAGTTACGAAGAGGCGGCTGCGGGCGTTCTGAGCCAATCGCTCGCCGAGGCCAACGCAACCGCTGATGATATCGAAGCGTGCATAGCAACCGGTTATGGCCGTGACTGGGTCCCCGGGGCGACGCGAAAGTTGACCGAGATTACGTGTCACGCCAGGGGTGCGCGGGAGTGGTATCCGCAGGTTCGCAACATTATTGACATCGGCGGTCAGGACACCAAAGTTATCCGCCTCGACGCCACGGGGCAGATCTCCGACTATCGGATGAACGCAAAGTGCGCCGCGGGCACAGGAACCTTCCTCGAGTCGATTGCCGTCAAACTTGGAATGACGCTTCCGGAACTCGACACATTGGCAGCCGAATCGGAATCACATACGGTCATCAATAGTTATTGCACCGTGTTCGCCGGGACAGAAGTGCTGGAGTGCATCAAGTCAGGGAAGGATCCAGCGGATATTGCCAGAGGCTTGTTCCGTTCGATCGCGTCGCGCCTCTTCGAGATGATCGTGTCGCATGACGGTCCTGTCGCCGCTACCGGCGGCGTTGTGGCGCACTGCGGTTCCATGCGGGCCGCCCTGAACGAAGTGCTCGATGACGAAGTTCTGTTGCCACCACGGCCGCAGTTCGCAGGCGCGTACGGGGCTGCCTTGATGGCCCGCGAGGGTAGTGATGTGACGGTTCCCACTGGGGGGCGGGAAGCGCCGCCGTGTGGTTCCTCCACTCGGGGGAGTTGCAAATGCTGATACCTGGTCATGTTGGTGTGCATCCGCCGGGGGCGCTCGGTGTTGGTTTATTCTGGCACATGGGTGCGGAATGTCTGATTGGAATGAACGGCGACGGGATTACCGAGATCCTCAAGGATGTTGGCCGCATTCGACTGGAGGAACACGGCCAGCAGCAGGTCGTGCCAATTCGCGGTCGCATCTTTGCCAACATGCTGGAGGCCGATGCCAAGCGATTGCTTCCGGAGTTGCTACTGGTGTGCTGCAACCCCAACCAACTCTCGAAGTTCACCGGCGAAGTGACGAAGTTTCTGGAGAGCCTTGCTGACCGAGGCATGCTTCAAGATCCGGCGCAGGTACGCGAGCACATGCCGATACTTCTCATTCTTCCTAACGGCGTGTTATTTGAGTCAGCGTTCAGCGAGTTCCAAGCACAACTGACCGAGTCGATGCTCATGGATCGACTGCCGGGTGTGACCGCAGAAGTCCAGTCAGCGATTGAGGCGCGTCTGGTTCGCGGTATCTCGCTTCAGGCGGGTGGCCGCCGGGGCAGTGGGGCGGACACAACGTATGTGCTTGAGAAGAAGGGATCGATCCTGTATGCGGGCGGTGGTGAGTTTGAGCAGGAACGGGTTGGCGAGATCCTGCAGGCCCACGACTACCCGTTCAGGCATGCGCAGAATGTTCCACCGACGCGGGTCGAGTTTGACAAGGCCATGATCTCGATCGTCTTGAATGTCGGCGGGCTGATTCACGTGGTCGACTCCGAAGGTGCATGCATTGATCTGCGAATGGGTGATCTGTGCGTTGACAAGTCCAAGGAAGAGTTCGTCAATCAGATCACACGCGCAGTCTTCGATGTCGGCCTGGCCAATGGCGCGTATGACTCAGGGTCGACGTGGGAGCAGATCTGGGAGGGGCACCGCGAGACGATTCTGAGGTTCAAGGGCCATATCACCAGTTCGATAAAGGACTTTGCAGCGGCACTTGATCGGGGTCTTGAGAGCGTCAAGTTGTTTACGAATGAAGAGTGGATCCTCCGTCCATTGCAGCGTTATGCGGCGCTTGCGGACATGCAGATGGAGCGAGCCCTCTTTGGAGATCTGGCTCGGCGAGTGCAAGAGTCCATGGCGAGGGCCATCAAGTACCGACGCCAGCAGGATGCAAGTGGGACAAGGAGTAAGAATATGAAACTGGCTGCGCAGCGGAATATCAGCATCGACCTGTACGAGGATGGCAACGAACACCTCGTCGTGATGGGCACCTTCCACGACAGCGAGCATCTCATTCGTCTGGAGCTGACGATCGGTGTTGCCGAGCGGCAGATCTTGCAAAGCGATCTCAACATGATTCGCTCACCATTCCCGGTGTGCATCGAGGTCGAAGGAGCCGCGAAGCAGCTGGTTGGACTACGTGTTGAGCGTGGAGTTCTGAATGAAATCGGCGCGAGGCTCGGTGGGCGTGCGGGCTGCTCCCACATCCGCGAGATTGCCGCAGCCATCATGCAGTTCGTCGCGACCTATCTCGTTCGTATTCGGGCAGGCGTCCGGCCGTTTGATGAGGAATTCTTGCGGGAGCCTGCCGAAGATCGCTTCCGATTGACGCGTGAACTCCTGCAAGACAGTTGTCTGGCCTATTCACAGTTGACGGCGCACGGACTCGACGAGCAAGTCGGCATCCGACGTATTGGCGAAGAGCACGGATCACCCATCGAGCTCGGCGAACATGAAGCTTCTATCGGAGCTTTGGTTCGTGATCGATCTACCAAGTGGGCGGACCGGATCTGTGCCAAGCACCGTGATGGTGACGAGGCGTGCGAGGTGACGTGGGCCAATCTGGGCGAGCGGGTTCGGCGCGTCGGCCGGCACTTGATCGATCGCGGCATTCACCCGGGCGATCGGATCGGCATCGTGTCGGAGAACCGCATCGAGATGCTTATTCTCGATCTGGCGATCATGTCAATCGGTGCGGTGAGCGTTCCGGTGTTCGCAGGGTATCCCGCACCACTCGTCGGATACGTGATGCGTCATGCCAAACCACGAATGCTCTTCGTGTCCACTATGAAGCAACTCGACAAGATCGATCGAGCACAGTTCGATTTCATCGAGGCCTGCTTCTGCATGGACGCGTCCGATGCAACACGCGCGTGGGGGGCCGTAGATTTCGCCGCCTTACTCGTCGATGGTGGGGCGCCGGAACTGGAATACGAAAGCCGCGTGGATGCCATGTCCGCCGATGATCGATGCATGATCATGTACACATCAGGCACGACCGGACCGCCCAAAGGCGTGTGCCTGAGCCATCGCAATTTGATTTCTCAGCAGAAGGCGATTTCGCTGATCTGGGATATCAATCCCGATGATGTGCTGCTGAGCTTCCTGCCATGGCATCACAGTTTCGGTGGACTCTTTGAGCGATTCATGGCGCTGTACAACGGATGCACGCTCGGGCTTGACGACTCCCGAGGCCGCGATATGGATCGACTGCTCGACAACTGGAGCCGCTATCGACCGACCATCTTCTTCAGTGTTCCGAGAGTGCATCAGTCACTGCTGAACCGCTGCCGCGAGAACAAGGTGTGCGAGGAACATGTGTTCAATGACCGCCTCCGGCTCGTATTCACCGCAGGAGCGCCATTGCCAGCCGGGGTCGAACAGGCGTATCGAGATCATGACATTCAGGTACTAGAGGGTTGGGGTCTGACGGAGACGTCTCCGTGCGTCACGGTGACAAGCCCTGATCGAACGTGGCGAAGTGGCTACGTCGGTTTCCCGATTCCGGGCGTAACGATTCGCGTTGATAGCGATCAGGAGATACTCGTCCAGGGGCCGAACGTCATGCAGGGATACCTCGATGACGAAGACGCTACGACCCGCGTGATCGATGATCATGGATGGTTCCATACCGGCGACCTTGGTGAGTTCACCCGTGACGGGTTGCGAATTCTCGGCCGCAAGGATGGCGCATTCAAGTTGACGACCGGCGAGAAAGTGCATCCGCAGCGAGTTGAAAACACGCTTGTCAACGAGTCGCCCTTTATCGGCACCGCCGTTGTCGTCGGAAGTGGTAAGGATTATGTCTCGACGCTTGTGTTCCCCGACTTTGTCAGGCTTCGCGCCTGGGCCGACGAGCAGGGCATTCAAGCCCCGGTCTTGACGGCCGATCCGACGATTCGCGACCTCTTCGCAGATGAAATCGCTCGAATCAATCCCCGAATTGAGGTCAAGTATCAACGCGTCAAGCGAGTCATTCTCGCTGGCCGCGATCCGTCGCTGGAACGAGGCGAGTTGACGCCGTCCACCAAGATCGTCCGGCAGCGAGTCTTTGACTCATTCAAGCACGAGATCGAAGAACTCTTCAAGGCCGAGCCATCAGCGCTCGTCATCGAGATACACGAACAACCCTTGGCAGGAGAACTGGCAAGATGAGTGGGAATGACATGACAACATTTGTAATATCGGGTGCCGCTCGAACGCCGGTTGGCGTCAAGTGCGGAACACTCTCCAACTTTTCACCCGAAGACCTCGCGGTGTCTGCTGCGAACGAGTCAATGCGGCGTGCTGGCGTTGAGCCGGACTGTATCGACGCAACCTTCGGCGGCAACGTGTATCAATTCACGGCTCCGGGGGGGCAAGACATCTACTTCCCTAGGAACGTAGCTCTGCGATGTGAACTGCCGATCGATACGCCCTCGCTTCTTGTGCAGCGGATCTGCGGATCTGGCTTCCAGACGGTGGTGAGCGCCATGCAGCAGATCGCCATGCCAAACAGCATGGACGAAACCCGCGTGGCTCTGTGCTTCGGCGCTGAGACGATGTCCCGGGCACCGAGACTCAGCAGGGCGCCCCGACTCTCGGGCGCAGACTTCTGGGAATTCGGGACGAACGGTCGGCTCGAAGACACGATTCTTGCCGGACTCAACCACGACCTCTTCCATACGAGCATGATGGTGACGGCGGACGAGTATGGCGCCAGTGTCGGTGTGACTCGTGAAGAGGCCGACACGTTCGCCGATGAGTCACATCGCAGGGCCCGCGCGGCGAACGAAGTGAGCCATCTCAATGGAGGCGATGCGCTCCGGGGCATGTTCGCCTTCGAACTCGACAATCTGGACGGCGATCCCGTCTATCTGGCCCATGATGAGTGCGTTCGGAACACGACGGTCGATGAATTGTCTCGGCTTCGAGGATTCACTCCCAACGGGCTGGTTACGCCCGGCAACGCGAGCGAGATCAGCGATGGCGCCGCCTCGTTAGTGGTGGCCGATCGGGCGCGAGCGGATGAACTCGGTCTTCCGACGCGATTCGAAATCATCGGATACGGCATCGCAGGCGTTGAGCCGCGTGTCATGGGTCGCGGTCCGGTTCCGGCAATTCAGCGGGCGCTGGAGCGAAGTGGACTCTCCAAGGACGACATCGGATTGTGGGAAATCAACGAGGCATTCGCCGCCCAGGCGGTCGGATGTCAGAAGGAACTCGGCATCCCGAGCGAGAAACTGAATGTCAACGGCGGCGCTGTGGCGATCGGACATCCACTCGCGGCGACCGGAGCGAGGTTGCTGGTCGACCTTATGTACGAAATGGAACGCCGTGGAGAGACGCTTGGCTGCGCCTCGGCATGCATCGGCGGCGGACAGGGACTGGCCGTCATCATCAGAGACACCAAGCGAGGCTGAGCCTCGGAATTGTGAGAACGAGTCATGAAGCAAGCATTTAGTTACGGCGACCGCACGATTGATCCTGCGGTAAAGCGAGTCAATGACCTCAAACGAGTGGCTGTGATCGGCGCAGGGACAATGGGTCAGGGGATTGTCATCGATCTGCTTCTCAAGACAGAGGCCGATGTCGTTGTGCTCGACATCAATGAGGCCTCACTGGAGCGAGCCAAGAAGTACATATCCGGTCGTTGGGTCGGTGATGTGCAGGGATTCCGCATGCGGCCCGAGGACGCCGAGTCCATGGAGCGTCGGACTATCTATACAAACGACTACGCCGAACTCGCCGGATGCAACATCATCTGGGAAGCTGCGACCGAGTCGGCCGATGTGAAGTCCAAGATCTTCTCAATCATCGAGGAGACGGTCCCCGTAGGCTCGCTGGACGCCGTCTTCTCGAATACATCGTCGCATACGACCGAGGAACTCGCCGTGCTGTTCAGCCGAGAAGGGTTCCGAAGCAAACTCCTGACGGTTCACGGGTACTTCCCATTCGAAGCCAACCGCTTGATCGATGTCATGAAGGGCAAGTACGCATCACGTGAGACGTATGACTTCGGCGTGGTCTTTGCAGATCAGGTTCTCGAGAAGACCGTGATTGCGATGCCACGTGACCATCATGGATACATCACCGATCCGATCTTTCAGGGGATGGGCGCGATCGTGTCATGGGATGTGCAACGAGGCGATGACATTGTGATTCGAGGCGGGGTTTGGGATCTCTTCACCGCCAACCCGTTCACCGTGCTCGATCAGACGGGACACATGCCGTACACGGAGTCGTCACGTCATCTCGGTGCGGCGCTCCCCGAGGACGACCGACTGCGAAGCCTGTACTGCCGGGACGGCAAAGCCATTCCGGATTGGATTGCGGAACTCGAGTCACGCGGCTGCGGCGGCGTGAACTCCGCCGAGGGAAGTGGCTTCTATGCGTGGAGCGATGGCAAGCGTCCACGACCCGCGAAGGTCTTCGATCCGGCCAGTAGCGAGTACGTGGACATATGCAGTATTTCGAGAGATCACTACTGGTCGTGGTACGAGGCAGCTGAGCGTGATCGTCGCGAGGGAAAGATCAAGAGCGCCAGCTCGCTTGTTCATGTTGCAAACGCAGATGATCTCGGTGGACGATATTTCCGACGCTACGTCCTTCCGATCGCGCTCTACACGCTCGACTTGATTCAAGATGGATACGCCACGCCAGGGCAGATCAACATCTGCACCAGAGCGGGCCTTCGGTTCAAGGTCGGTCTGATCGAAATGATCGATGCCTTGATCGAGGAGTTCACCATCGACGGGCTTTTGCAACTGGTGCGGCGGGCCGCTGATGAGAATTGCGACGATCCCCACATGGTCGAGATGCTCGACGTTGACGGGCGGGTCGGCCCTCGGGTCGGAAAGCCATGCCTGCTGCACGAGATGAAGAAGCGGGGCATCGACCGACTGCTTGGCTATGGAACAGCCTACTGCACGCCCGTTGCCGAACTTGATCTCAAGACAGGTGCGTATACGGCCTGCTATCCCGACATGAAATTCGTCGACCCCAATCCAAAGGATCGTGTGGCGAGCATCATCTTTAACTCACCGATGCGTGGCAATGTGTTCAACCGAGCCGCGGTCGACCAGTTGGGGCACGCATACCGCCGAGCGCTGGATCTGCACCGGGAGGGCCGCTGCGGCGCTGTCGTCTTCAGCGCCGCTGGGACTGGCATGCGAATGCTCGGCGCAGATGCTCGGGAGTTCAACCGTGGTTGGTTCGAGCGCGATCGTGGGTACGCGCCCTTGAGCGAGCAGGAAGCAGCGGCATCCAGTAAGAATGCGGTCGGCCTCTTCCGGCTCATTCAGACCAGTCCCCTAGCGACGATCGCGGTCTTTGGCGAGAAGTGGGGCGGTGGAGCCGAGTTCACCTACTTCTCCGATCTGCGATTTGATGTGCGGCAGTACGGCTATGTCTATGACACGCTGGAACGCGAATCAAAATGGCAGCAGAAGAACACGTACAACCAACCCGAACTCGACTACGCCATCCTTCCAGGTTTCGGTGGTGCAGGCGAGTTGAAACGGCTAGGCATGGGCGACTCGGTCATCTTTGAATTGTTCGACTGTGGCATGACAGCGGAGAGGGCGTATCAGGTCGGTCTCAGCAATGGCATATTCGACGAGGAAGTCGACGCGCTGCGCCGAGGATACGAGCAGGCTCGCCAGATGGCGAAGGACGCACCGTACTCGCGGGCACTCTTCAAGAAGGAATTGCAGCGGGGAATCGATGACGAGGCACTCGCTCACGAAACAGGCGAGACGTTCAACCCGGAGAAGAATCCGTTCATTCGGTCGGGCCTCGTGAAACTGCTCGACCGTGGTGCCCGGCCGCCGAAGATGGATTACTCGTGCATCGGCACCGAGTTGCCGGGCTGGACCTATCCCGAAGACAACACGCAGTGCACCTGCGGGGAGTCATGCTCATGAGCGTATTCAATGAATGGCGGGATCAGCCGCTCGACGAGATCATGTATCACTGCCGTGAACTCGTGGAGGACACCAACTTCCCAACGATCAAGCGGTGGCGAGAACAGGGCGGGAAGACGCTTGGTCATTTTCAGGTGTACTTCCCAGAGGAACTCGCCCACGCCGCAGGCTTGATGCCGATCAAGATGTGCGGGACGATGCTCGAACCGAACAACGCCGATTCGCACTTCGGCTCATACTTGTGCTCGATCATCAAGACATCTCTGGAGGCGGCGCTTTCGGGCGGAATTGAACTCGATGTCTTCGTGTCGCATCCCATCTGCGATGCCGCGAGGAATCTTGCGGCGATCTTTGGTCGCAACTTCGACTATCCGTGCCAGATCCTGTATCTGCCGCAGAATCCGAACTCGAGCGAGTCGGCCAACTGGCTTCGCGATGAGTACAACCGAATGCGTCGGCTCATCGAGGGTGTCGTGGGACACGAGATCAGCGATGAGGCCATTGCTCGTTCGATCGATGTATTCAATGAGAATCGAAGCTTGATGCGGGAACTCTACGACATCAAACGCGAGACGCCCTGGCTGGTCACGGCCGATGAGGCGTATGCCCTCGTCGCGATCGGTGGAATGATTCCGCGTGAAGAGCACAACGAACTGCTCGTAGCCGTGCTGCCGATGCTCCGAGAGAGAGAGACGCGGCAGGAAGATCGAATCCGAGTTGTGTTCGAAGGCGCCTTCTGCGAGCAACCGCCGCTCGATCTCATCCGGATGCTTGGTCGCACCTGCTACGTCGTCGACGACGACTTCCTCGTCGGGATGCGATACATCCTCGAGGACATCCCCGCGACCGATGATCCAGTCTTCGCGCTTGCCGAAGCATACATCGAGCAGTCGAGTTACAGCCCGGTACAGCACGACAATCGCAAGCCGAAGGAAGACATGCTACTGAAGCGCATCAAAGGCTCGGAAGCGGATGCAGCCATCGTGGCGGCCGCCAAGATGTGCGAGCCGGGACTTGAAGAACAGGTGGCATACATTCACATGCTGGACGAAGAGGACATCCCATACTTCGTCAGTGAATTTGAAGAGAACATGAGTTCGTTCGATCAACTGGAACTTCAGATCGAGACGTTTCTGGAGAACATCCTCTTTGCCTGATGGCAGGAGCAGCACACTATGACTACTGAAACCACACACGAGACAGACATCGTCGGCCGCGGAAACCGTGACGGTGCCCAATTGTTCCGAGACTGGTTTGCCGAACTCGGTCAGACGGCAGAGAAGGGCGATCAATCCGCTTATGTCTTCGTTATGGGCAGCATGAACGAGATTCTCAAGACCTTCGACCTTCCGGTCGTGTTCCCTGAGATCAACTCGTTGCAGACCGCGGTCCGCCGAGTTGCGGGGGACTTCCTCAGCGAAGCCGAGGACTACGGCTACTCGCCGGATATTTGCGGCTACGTCAAGGCGGATGTGAGTGTGCAACTTCGCGGCGGCGAGCATCCGATGGGGCGCATTCCGAAGCCCAGCATCGCTGTATTGACAAATGCGTGCAATACCTACGTCAAGTGGGCCGAGATCTGGGAGCGGATGCAC
>PVBE010024144.1_pt1 | contig 14567 bp, 7 predicted proteins | sample 1631181 | NCBI WGS metagenome assembly PVBE01 (sample SAMN08397723, study PRJNA350692) | Marine metagenome, whole genome shotgun sequencing project. | isolation source: water | place: Pacific Ocean | collected 2012-04
CTGGCCGAACTCCACTACCAGCTTTCCAGGGAGATGGCGGTTAGTGGATGGCAAGGACCCGGGATGACGACCTTCAGAAAAGTAATCGAGCGCCTAGAGGAGAAGCTGCGATTCACCCATCCGGATTTGGCCGTTGGGCGAATAATCGACTCATTGGATAGCGGCATCACTCCTTTCACAGTCTCCGATATAGATGGGATAATCATGCTTGACCACTCTCCGGTTCTATGCCGATCCCATGCCGAGATGCTCCTGTCACTCTCAAGGCACAGCCCAATCCACCAGCTCGCCCATCCTGGTAATTTCCGACTCGGCCACCACGGAAACCTCCTCGTCGATGAGCACCCTGTCAAGGATCCGCATGAACTCCCGAACTGGGTTCCTAGAGGCAGGACTCCTGCAAATTCGGTTCAACCGGCAGCCACAAGGATCCTGCTCAGTAGGGAGGCCCACTCTTTCGACGTAACGACACGACTGGTCTCAGAGAGACTCACAAGGGGCGACTCGGAGATAATCATCATCGATCCGGCTATCGAGAAAAACAGACACAGGTGGGAGCAGTCCCTTGGGTCAATCGGAATTTGCCTGGAGAGGAGGAGGGAGCCCCCCTCCTCACACCCCATTGGACACTGGGTATTGCGACTCGCCAGCCTTGCTCATGGTCCCGATGCTTTCTCGCTAGAGAACCTGAGGTCCCTTTCCCTGCAGAGATCCATCACTCCGTTTGAGATCCCTTCCGAGCACCCAACCGAACCCGAGATTTCCCCCTCCGCCGACTCCGAGCTACTCACAAAAATAGCGAGGAATGAACACGTCCTCGGAGGGCCCGGAGCTCTACAAAAGTGGATAGAGACCCTCTCGCGACCACCTTCCGACGAGAGAGACGGGCCATCGAAGGAAGCGGCACAATGGTGGCTACTCTGCTTGGCCAATTCCCTATCCCCCATCCTCAGAGGCCCGGATAGGGAACTGGTAAGGGAACTCGGGCAGCCTATTGGGTGCTACACAGGCTCCGAGCTACCCCTTCCGGATATCGCCCTGAACGGGGATAGGTGGCTGAATAACACCCTGTCCTTAATCGACCTCGACTCTGAGATGCAGCTCTACCGGGGGCAGGGGCTCTCCCCCGCGGCAGCAGTACACGCACTGGTTAGCGACCGGGAGGTCCTGAGGGAGATGCAGCGAAGGTCAGGACAGGTCGGCCCAACCCTTGGGGCCGATTGGGTGGACGAACTAACCTCACTAGCCGAGCAATCGTCTGCTGTCACGGGTGGCCCGAACTTCTCCGGGAACGTCTCAGTGCTAAGTCCGAGAGACGCACTTGGCTGCACCTCCGACATGGTTGTTATGGCGAACCTTTCCAGCTCCTCATGGGACCTAAGGGTCCCCAAGACCCCTTTCCTAGGCGATGAGGAACGGCATTCCCTAGGCATCCTCAGGCCCGATTCCCCGATCAGGGACGCCAGACACAGCCTGCAGCACATCCTGCAATCATCACCAGAAGTGATAATCCTAGACCCGAGCATGGATGAAACAGCCCCGCCATCCGCACCGATCAGGGAATGGGCCCGCGACTCCGATGTGGAGGGAGTAGAGGAGGCCGACTACCAGTTCTCAATGGCATTCTCCCTCCCTAGGGATGCCAGGCAGGACGATGGTCTGCGAATCAGGGAGTCACGCGACCCATCCACACCCCCAATCAACCCTAGCGCGGTCTCGATTCCAATTGACCCCCATGTCCAGAGGGACCGCGAAAGAAGGCAGCCCTCAATAGCCGACGAAGATGGGTACCTCCCCGAAGATGCCCGAGAGCACATATTCTCCCTCGAGGGACTAAAATTCCACGGAAGGAACCCACCTGGTGTCGAAGACCCAAGAACCAACCAGAGGTGGCCAGTTGTGGGGGGCCTATCCGGGGGAAAACCATCACTATCGATAGACCCGAGACCGCTAAACCCCTCTCCGACCGGCTCGTCAGTGAGCGACTACAGACACGGACACGCTGGAGGGGTATCACTGGAAGTCCCCGTTTGGTCTCCAACCAGGCTCCAGAACTGGCTGAGGTGCCCCAGGATGGGTTGGCTCTCGAGGGAGCTGGATGCAGGCAGGGAAGAATTGCAAGGCGAGGACATCGACAGCAGGACCTTCGGAGAACTTCTTCACAACGTCCATCACGACGTCATCGCAAAGATCCTGGACTTCCCAACTAGCGAGGAACGAGCCTTCGACGGCCAATCAGGGCATCCGAGCATCGGTAAATCAGGCTTGCATCCGAACGAGGTGATGATGATCGCTCTGGAGTCACTGGACTCCAGGGCCCCTTGGCTGGAGAGATCAGACGCAGTCTCCACTCAGCGCCTGAGGTCCTTGACCGGAATGTCCGGACAGGACTGGAGCAGCTGGCTAGCGGACCCTTCTCCAACACCCCCTGCTGGCAGGGTTGGAAGCATCGTCTCAGCAGAGCTACAGATAGCTGACTCGACTCCCATTTCTATAGAGTGGATGATCGGCAAAGAAGGCTCAAAGAACGTGGAGATATCAATCCCAAAGGAACTCTCCGGGCAAGTCGAAACCGAACCGATCAAGGTCAGGGGGTGGATCGATCGCGTAGACCTCCTCCCCATCGGCCAGGAGTCTGGGAAGTGGGTTGACGATGACGGGGACGACAGCGTCGCACCAATCAGAGTCCATGGCACGGGGTGGAGGCCAAAGAGAATAATCGCGATCCGGGACATCAAGACCTCGGAATCATCACTCCCTAGGAACCGGCATTACAAGGGACTCCTCGAAGAACTCCAATTGGCAGTATATGCCCGTGCATGGGAGGAGGAACACCCCGGTGATCTGGTCCTAGCAGCAGGGATATCCGTGTTCGGACACAACTCCGACCACCTTCTGGAGGTGTCCTCTCAATACTCGGAGTCGCATAAGGACCTCAACATCGGGACAAGGTCATCAATCACAAGGAAAACACACAGATTCGGCGACGAGGACGAGAAAACCCAGAGCGATCACTTCAGATCATGGATGGCACAGAGACTCTCAGTGGCCCTAAAGGTGGCCTCCAGAGCAAACTCGGGAAAGGTCCACCCAACGCCATCGCCAGGGGTTTGCGGATACTGCCCGGTCAGAGAAACTTGCAACGTCAGGATGGAGGGGTCATTCTGATCCGGCTAAACACGGCCCAGCGCCTGGCCCTGAACCTCGACTCCCACATCGTCATCGACGCAGGTGCTGGCACCGGCAAGACGAGCACCATAGTAGACCGTGTCATAGAGCACTACCTCGCAACGGATCAACGGGCAACCAGGCTCCTGCCCAAGCCCACCCGTCCTTCGAGCACCGGAGGGGGGATGGTCACAGCCCCCGCATCGGAGAGAGTAAACCTCGAAGAATGGGACGGCCTGCTCCCAGGCGAAGTAGTCCTCCTCACCTTCACAAACAGGGCAGCAGACGAGATGAAAGATCGACTTCGCAGCGCAATCTCGAGGATCCGGCCGGGCCCGTTGGGCGATGACGGAAAGCATAGGTTCGATCCAAGGGTGAAGAGCCAAGGATTCGTAGAGCAGTTACTCACCCTCCTGGAGGATGCGCCAATCGGAACCATCGACTCTTTCCTATCCCAGTTGGTTTCCCCATACCGTGGAAAGCTCGGAGACTCACTGAGCCGCGAGAATGTTTCGGATGCATCAAGGGCGATATTGATAGAGACCGCACTCAGGACCATCTGGAGACTCGCTAGCGAGAGGAATCGAATCGGAGAGGCGGTGGACGCTGGAATACCGGCCCATATCGCTTCGGAAGTCCTCTCAGCGAGGGACCGGGTCGCTCGTCACTACTCTGGAAGGACATCAGCAGCCAGAGTACTCAGAACACTGGTGGGAAAAGCCGTCTTCGTAGAGGAGTCCTCTCGCAAGATTATGGATGAAACAGGATCCTTCGACCCGAACAAGCTTCTATCGACGATCATGTCCTCTGTCGACAAAGAGGAGATATCCAACCAGTCTCGGAGACTTCACTCGATCCTGTCAGACATCTGCGAGGCAATCAAGGAATCACTCCAGTCCCCCTCAACTGCCGGTTGGTCCTCCGAGACTCGAATGGCATCACTGGACGAACTAGACCAGAAAGGCCCCCCCTCTGGCGAATGGGACAAGCTGTGCTGGATGGGTCACGTTCTGACTTGCATCGTCAGCCCATCGACACTAATGGGCAAGGAGATGAAATTCTTCCCGGGAATGAAGTTCCCATCCGACTCCTGGCCAGCGGGAGTGAGGAGTTATGCGGAGATAAAGGACAAGACCCTGAAAGACACATACAAATCCACGATGAAGTCGAAAATTTCGGAGATGCAGCGAATCTGGTCAGATGACCTGGGAAGCATGATGCTCCACTTCGTAAGAACCGCAATCATCCTCGACGAGGGGCCTCCCCCCGAGGTCCCCCCTGACTGGGAACGTCCATCCCAAGCACTCCCGATCGAAATCCCCGAGCGGCTGGACAACCCGAAGAAGAACCGTCACTTCTCTTTGGAAGCCGAGATTCAGAACCTACGGGACCTACATCTCCTCCACCTGGGATTCCAGGGCGTGATGAAGAATCTGAAGCAGCGGGACGAGGTCCATGACTTCGACGACATACAGAGACTCGCAGGGGACCTGCTACTGGCCAATTGCCCAGATGTCTGCAGGACGTTCTACCACCCCTCGGTCCAGAGGGAACTAGACTCAATCAGCCCAGGCAGCCCATGGAGGGATGACCACATCTCCAGGGCAATGGAAGCACTATCCAAACTCGAGCTAGATGCTGAATCGGCCGGAGCCTGGGCATCCAAATTGGGAACCATCCGAACAGATCTCGAGAGCCGGAGGCACCTCCTCGAAGAAATCAGAAGGAGGTACAGAGCCTTCATCATCGACGAGGCGCAGGACAACTCCCCACTCCAATGGAGGCTGCTATCCAGGCTCTGGGGGCCAAGGGAGGCCAGAGAGGGAGACCCCCCCAAGCCAGACACCCCATGGGAGCCCACCGTGTGTTACGTTGGAGACGTGAAGCAGAGCATCTATGCCTTCAGACAGGCAGAGGTCACCGGATTCCTGGATTTCGCCAAGTCACTAAGGTCAATCAACGTGCATGAGTTCTCCAGCGTACCGGAGCTAACCAGAAAACCGACCCTCAGGAAAGAGTCCCATAGCAGGGACCCCAGGAACGACCACAAATCGAACATTGCGACCGCATCGGAGTACATGCAAAGGGGGGGCAGGGACCTATCTCCTTGGATTCCATTCGACTCAACCGACTGGGACCTGCCAGCCCCGTCAGCGGGAGAGGTCAGGGCACGCAAGGAGGGCATGGTCCCCCTGCAGGTGAACTACCGCTCCGAGGGCGGCCTTCTGGACGTGATGAACGAATGGTGGGAGGACGTCTTCTCGGATAGGCACAGGCTAATCTCCAGGGGGGAATTCTATGCCTCGTCACAGACCCTCCACTCTTTCCCAGAGAAGAGGCAGAATCCAGGCTCTATCGAGTGGATATGCCCACCCGACTCCGATGGGTCCTCCGATCCCGACACAGATATGCGCACTCATCTGGATCCGTTCGGGCCCGGATCTTTGGACCGATTGGAGAGGCAAGCCATGCTCATCGCACTCAGGGTGAGAAGCCTCATCGAAGGGAGCCCGGTGAGGGTAAGATCCTCCGATGGCTCATGGACCGAAGTCCAACCAGAAGACGCAGTAAGGCCCGAAGAAATCACAATCCTCCTGCCAAACAGAGTCAATCTGAGGGACGTCATCATCAGGCATCTGCATGACCTCGGAGTACCTGCGCAGGTCGACCGCGAAGGAGGACTTCTGGAACGCCCAGCGGCCGCTGCACTGGAGGGCCTAGTCCAATTCGTCGCTAGGCCGAGATCCAGGCACAATGCAGCATGGGTGGCCCGTTCGCCGCTATTCGGGATGACCGACACCCAACTGCAAGACTTCCTTTCCAACTCGGAGAAGGGGGAGGACCTGCTCTCGAGGATGCTGTCGAACTGCTCCAATGATAGGCAGAGGTCATTGGTATCGAGATGGCACGAGCTCTCCTCTTCCAGCCTCGTAGATCTCCTGGAGGACACCATTGACCGCTCTGATCTTCTCGTCGCTTACCCGGATCAAGTCTCAAGGCAGGACGCGGAACAGTTCGTCGACCTGATCAGGACGCTGACCGCAGAGGTCGGCGGCGACCCGATAGTCCTCTCCGACAGGCTGAGGGACCTCAGGGAGAGCAGCTCACAGGCCATCGAGGCATCCACCGTCCCTCCAACGAACGCAGTCAAAGTAATGACGATCCACAGCTCGAAGGGGCTCGAGGCCAAGGTCGTCATCCTAGCCGACATTTTCTCCCCTAGGCAGACTAACATGAAGAACGAGCAGAACAGCAGGCTCATCGTCAGCCCGGAGATGTTCGCAGGCCATCCGAACCCATGGCCTGCAGAAGGAAAAACTCCTAGATCGGCGATATGGGAGCACGTATCCCTCCTCCACAGGGCTAGGAAGAACGCCGAAGCAAGGAGGCTCCTCTACGTCGCCGCAACCAGGGCAGAGGAGAAGATAATCATCGCCGGCTCTCCCAGGGGGACCCAGTGGATCGAAGACGAGGGCATCGTGTTCCCGTGGTACTATGACAAATCCGCTCCACAATTGGGGCAAATGTGGCTCGAATCATTGCGAATGGGGTCATGGAGGAGAGGAGAACAAGAGTCGCCCTGGCTCGACTCATCGGAAGGCGGTTCGGAACCGGTATTGACCAACGGAGGAAGCAGGACCGTCGACCCCGGGAGCCTTCTTGGGGACGCTTTCCTCGGTGGGAGCGGCAAGACGGGCATGACCCTGCTCCACCATCCCGACTGCTTCCCAGGGACAATAGAAGACGGACATGCGATCATGACCCCGATCCAGAGGGTCGAGGCAATCGACCAAGCCTCCCGTGGAAACCAAACATCAGTTCCACCGACACCCACCTCCCCAAGAAGCGAATCCTCGACCAGAGTCCGTGTGAAACCAAGCAAACTGCCCTCCTACTTCGAATGCCCCAGGTGCCACTGGCTCGAGGTGAGGGCAGGCGTAGAACCAGATTCGATATTGTCCAGGGGCAGAGAGATCGGAACGACGAAGCCGGTCCTATCCGTGGACCCCGCGACATTCGGGAACGTCTTCCACAGGGTTATTGAGATCGGCCTCGGTAACCCTGGTCCCGGGCCAAACGGCCCCAGTACCCCGTTGCCGTCTTCCTGGACCACCAAGTCGGAGGACAGGATCACCGATGAAGACATCCACAGAACCGTTTTCTCCGAGCTCCTACCAGCCGATGCCGATGCCGGGAAGGTAGCAGAGGCCACCGCGATAATGGCCCAGCGAGTCTCCGAAGGGAAGCTGGGCGAGATGATTCGCGGAGCAGAGCTGGACGGAATGCGCGTGGAGGGCCTCAGGACCGAGATGCCATTCCATGTCTCCATGCCCGTTTCCTTCGAAGCCGTCAGGAGGGGCAAGTGGTCACCAGACGGTGGCGAGGACCTAGTGACAATCGACTCAACCACGATAGACATGAGTGGGGTGATTGACCTGGTCCTCTGCACGAGCAACGTGAACGGAAAGCCGACAATCAGAGCCGTCGACCTAAAGACAACCGACGCCCACTGCCTCCTAGACCAGTCTCACAGCGGGTTATTGGAGGCCCTGGGGGACGAAACAACAGGACCTTCCTGCGAGGGGGAGGAGGGGCTACTTCGCAAGCACAGGTTGCAAATGGCACTGTACCACCAAGCCCTGGAGGAATCCGAATCCTATAGGTCAGAAGAGGGCCTTCCAAGCAGGCAGGTCCTACCCCCAGCAATCCTGGTCGGAGTCACTGGGAGGCTCGTCGAATACCCACAGGCGCTACTCGAAGAGGCGAAGTCGGACTTGATGGAGACCCTGTCAAGAACCGCAAGGATGTCCCTCGCGTCGGATTTCCCCGTCTCCGAGATCGAGAAATTCCAGAGGGAGACCAACGAGAAGTGCAAGATCTGCTCATCGCCTGGAGTTACTCAGTAGAAGAGTCCATGAGTGAACGCCCCGGGTAGGGGTCATGGCGCTGGACCTGGGAAATTTGATGGATAGAAGTGATGATATTTGGGAGCAATCTATTCTTCCAAGCCTATCTGACTTTATCGAGATAAAGGCCCTTTCCCCACTGTTTGAGCCCGATTGGGCCAACCTGGGGGAGCTAGACGCCACCATCGAGCTATTCTGCAAATGGCTTGACGAGCAGGGAATCTCCGGGATGTCATACGAGACGCATAGGATCGACGACCTATCGCCCGTGCTCCTCGTAACCATCGAGGGGACCGGGCCCGGCGAGGTGATATTCTACTCCCACCTAGACAAGCAACCGTCAAAGCCCGATCTGTGGTCAGAGGGGCTCCACCCCCTAAGGGCCGTCAGGCGGGACCCCTGGCTCTATGGCCGTGGCTCCGTTGACGATGGTTACGGGGGGTACCTGTGCGCCACCTCGATCAGGCTCCTGCAAGAGGCCGGGGCATCACACCCACGCTGCACGTTGATCATCGAGACATGCGAGGAATCCGGCTCATTCGACCTCCCGCCGTACCTAGAGGAACTGACGGACCAGTTGGGGGACCCCGACATGGTCGTCGTCATGGATAGCGGTGGCCCGGATTACGATCACGTCTGGATGACCGAGGCCCTGCGGGGACTGGTTTCTGGAACTCTCTCGGTTAAGGTATCACACGAGGGCATCCATTCCGGGAACTCTGGAGGCTCAATCCCCTCGTCGTTCAGGATACTGCGAATTCTCCTTGACCGCGTTGAAGATTCGGACAGCGGGCGGGTACTGGTGCCCGAGATGCATGCCGAGATACCCGAAGAGGTGAGGGAAAAGGCCGCCGCCCTCGCAGGAATAGTGGGAAACAGCATCTGGGAGCAGTTCCCAACCGTCGACTCTCTCAGGCAGGCCTCGGAAACAACCGAGGACATGATAGTGGCAATGAACTGGGAGCCAACACTTTCGATTATCGGTGCGGATGGGATGCCATCGGTGCAGGTCGCGGGCAATGTACTCCGAACTAACACAGATCTGAAACTAAGCTTCAGAATACCCCCAGGAGTGGACTCAGAGGTCGCAATAGCCAGCGCGAAGAAGATACTGGAGGAAGACCCCCCATACGGGGCAGAGGTATCCTTCACCCCAGACTCTTGCGCGGATGGGTTCCATGCCCCTCCTCTCGAGGGGGCCATCTCGGATGCGATACATGACGCCTCGATGGAGCTGACAGGCCTCCCCCCATTGGCTACTTGGACCGGGGGGACAATCCCGTTCATGGCCATGATGCAGGGCAAATACCCCGAGGCGATGTTCCTCTGCACCGGCTCTTCTGGACCTGGGAACAACGCGCATGGCCCGGATGAGAAATTACACATCCCCTCATCGAAGAGGCTGACGGTAGCCCTTTCAGCAACAATCTCAGCTATTTGCGGAAACCCATGATTAGCCGTTTCTCCGCGACCTAAGTGCCGCCGGGGTTATATCGGGGTCACCTGCGCACCAAGGAAGATGATGGGCCAAGACGACTCAGCCGGAGCAGACCCCCAGCCGACTATCCAAGAGCTAGAGCAGCAGGCTGCCAAGGACAAGGAGGCCCTGGACAAGCTCTTGGTCGCCTATCAGGCACAGGAGGCCGATATCAGCGAGATGAAGGCCCAGGTGGAGACGCTCAACAGGGAACTCATCGACAAGGAGACCGAGAAGGAGGGCATCAACAACCTCCTCTCAAACCTACGTAGGCAGAAGGACGAGATGGAAGTCGAGCTAGCCAAGGCCAACACGAAGATCCCGTACTTGGAGAGCAAGCTCGACAAGACCGAGGAGCTTCTTGAGAGGGAGAAGGCGCGCCTCGGGCAGGTGCTCACCGTTGCAGAGGAGATCGACGAGTCTAACCAAGCCGCACAATCGGAGCTATCGGCTAGGGATGATTGGTACGTACAGCACATGCAACTCTTCGAGGACCTCAATGAGGCAATACAGACCCGTCACGACATGATTGACAGGGCCATTGCCACAGCCAAGGATATCCACTCCAAGCAGGAATCATTCCAAGCCCAGAAGCAGGCAGTCATAGAGGAGATCAAAGATATGGCCGCGGATGACGAAGATGAACCCGAGGCCGAGAGCGAGTAGACCTACTCGCCGACCTTCTTGATGAATCTGGCCGGGATTCCCCCCCAAGCTTCACCGTCCGGGATATTGGTCCATTTTGGGACTACGGCTCTAGATGCTACGACCGCCCCTTCACCGATGGTGCATCCGGGTTGCACGGTGCTTCCCCCTCCAACCACCGCGTTGTTCCCAACACTCACAGGTGCCAGTACAATCTCCCCACTCTCGACAAGATGCCCATTTATTGTCGCATTTCCCCCAACTACTACGCCATCCCCAAGTGTAACCATATGTGCGTCATTCAGCGAATCTGTGAGAATCTGCACGCCCTTCCCAATCTTTGCTCCCATCATTTTGTAGTATATGTTAACCTGCAGTGACGGCACTATGTTCTTGATAAACATCTGTGCAACCTTATGGAAGACCAGTGACCATGCCCAGGCAATGGTGACCCAACTATTGAGGGGGTATCGTCCTTCCTTCAGAGGAGGGCGCAATAGTCCACCAAGTATTCCACATATCAGGAGCAATGTCAACCCCCACAACAGGTATCCAATTCCCAACCCAACACAAATTCCGATAGCCTCCATCCAGAAACCCTGGGCCTTGCTCCATTCTGAGATCTCCATGAAGAGTAGGTAGGAGGGCACTGCGGCAACCCCCCAGACAACTGCAGAGAAAATTGCCACAGGTATCGTCAGCAAGTGTTGGACCAGTGAGAAATTCATGCTTCCCCAACTCACTCGATTATCAGTCCCGCTTCGATGTCCTCTTGCCTAGCTACTCTGACACCCTCTTCAACGTCTATGAAGATGAATAGCGACCACCCGATTAGAATCACGACAACTATGCTGGCCACTGCCATTCTGCTTCCCATCGTGGCTGCACTGATTGCATAGACGATGGGACCGAAAACCGCAGCCGCCTTGCCTATGAAACCGAAGAAACCGAAGAACTCAGTGGACCGAGAAGCAGGAGTGAGCATAGTAAACAGGCTTCTGGCTTGAGCCCCAGCAGTCCCCATGACGATTCCAACCATCATCCCTAGCATTATCCATTGCAGACTCACTCCAAAGTTCAGAGGCTTCCACACGTTGTCTCTAAGCAGGTTTGGCCACCAGTCAGCAAGCTCCCCCTCAATTATTGTCGGGTGCTCGTCGCCAACAGATCGCATACCATCCTGATCCCCTCCTATGAAGGAGAAAGAGAACCTGTGATCGCTCATCAACCCCATCTTTTCCACGATATCCGCAGCTTGGCCATCGGTGATGGATTCCAGGACCACGTCATCATCGCTCCACCTGCCGTTATCACCCTCCTCTGGCATGGTTTCGAACATGTTTTCGAAGAAAGCCTCCCGAAATGCCTGATCCCCCTGGCCGTTCTTGCTTACCCAGCCCTTGACCCCCCTGTCGTAGAGGGTAGTAAGTTCGTACTCTCCCTCCTCTCCTATTTCGGGATTGAAGTCATATTGGAAGTCATACCGCTCGTGATCGTCTTCTAGTTCCAACGGTGCGAATCCAACAGCCAGTATTGCGACTATTGCGTAAACCCCGAGAGACCAACCAAGCACCCTCTTCGTTCCGAACCTGTTTGCCAACTTTCCCCCAATTACTGTCATCGGCACTGCTGTAATATTCACCATTAGCAGTAGGACGAAGTTCATCGTGGGGTTCAGCCGCAGGACAGAATCCCCGAAAGCCGAGGCCATCCCTCCAATTGTGTTGATTCCATCGAAGAAAAGCAGGTATGATGCAAGGTATATTGCTAGAATCTTGAATTTCCGAATCTCCCCGAAGGTCTTCCTTACTTCCCTGATTCCATCTCTAACAGCTTCCGCAGCAGAAACGTACTCCTTAGGATTTGGAATATTTGGTTCTGGTGTATGCCTGAACAATTGCATACCAAAACCCAACCACCACATCGCACTAGTGGCGAAGATGAAACTCAACACCCAGGGGCTCCAAGGAGAACTAACGCCGAAGAAACCAGTGAGCCCAACCAAGAGGTGAACAATCAGGATTAGCGACCCGCCCGCAAAGCCGTAGGCATAACCCCAACTGGAAACGTGATCCATGGAACCTCTATCAGCAAGGTTTGGCATGAATGCATAGTAGATCACATTCCCCCCTGCAAATCCTATGTTACCTATTACTAGGCAGAATGCAAGGAATTTGTAAGCCGAACCAGCCTCTAGATGAGGAGCCACACCCATCATTGCGGTGAATAATACTCCAACAACGGTGTATACCCAGAGTATATTCTTCTTGATAGGCATCCGATCGGCTATTGCCCCAAGTACGGGACTGACAATAGCCACGAACAGGCTTGCCGATCCTAGGACAATTGCGTAGAAGGTATCCCCAGTAATCTTCAGACTCCCTACGTCGGTCCCTCCCCCAGTAGACAACTCGAACATGCTGGATAGTAGCTGTGGAACAAGCACCGTCAGAACAGTTAGTGCAAATGCCTGGTTTGCCCAGTCGTACCAGTACCAACTCCTCAGTGCCTTGTTTTCCTCACCACTCATTCCCTCTATTGTTCCGAAACTCATTCTACTCCGACCTCGCAGGTGCGATTAGGGTTTAGTGTATCCTACGACACCTAGTTTCATTTTCGTGAACGGACAACACGTCAATATCAAGAGCAAAGCGCCAAACGAGTGCCATGGGCAAGTCATGTGGCATCATGGGGGACGGGTCGAAGGCAGTGAAGATCCACCATCTGGTCAAGGCGCCTGAGAACACCCCAGAGTCAATCTCATTCAGGGAATCATGGGATGCCAGTATGCCGGTTACGGTTTACAAGACCCCAGAAAACCTCCCAGATGGCACCCCATGCACTGCCGCAACTGTCATTCTAAGAACCAAGGGGTGTGCTTGGTGGTGGAAGTCAGGATGCACATTCTGCGGATACTTCAATGATGTTAGGGACGATGTCTCCGCCGAAGATATGTTCTCGCAATGGGAATATGCAAAGAAATCAACTAACCAGTTTGAAGGGTGCCAGATGGTCAAGGTGTACACATCGGGGACATTCTTCGAAGATCGGGAGAATCCACCAGAATGGCAGGAGGCAGTTCTGAAGGAGACTGCAGAGATGGGCCTTCACTTGGTTGTCGAGGCCCAAGCTCAGATGTGCACGCCTGAGAAGATAGCTTGGGTCGCTGCCCGACATCCGGGATGCACCGTGGCCATCGGTCTGGAGGCTTACGATGACAGCGTTCTCAGGTTCCACGTCAACAAGGGATTCACGACCAAACAGTGGCACAGGGCAGTTGAAATGCTGAGGGAAAATGACTTGCGAGTGAAGACATACCTCATTTTCAAACCGCCATTCATGTCAGAGGGAGACGCACTCACCCACACCACTTCATGGCTCATTGACGTCGCACCGTATTCTGACGAAGTCTCTGTAAACCCGATGAATATACAGAAGAACACGATAGTTGACAGACTTTTCAGGAATAAAGAATACAGATCACCATGGCTCTGGTCATTGGTGGAGATGATCAAGCGGGCCCATGAAGAACTTGATGACGCCAATTGTCGAATAATCGTACACCCGACCGCAGGGGGGAAGATTCGCGGTGCTCACAATTGCGGTTCTTGTGACTCAGAGGTAGTAGCAGCGATAGAGAGGTACTCGGTTTCCGGGGAAACCATTGAGTTCGACCACCTGGGATGCCCATGCGAGGCACACTGGAAGGCAGAGTTGGACAACGACCTAAGCCTTCCCGTAACACTAGGTTATGGGACATTTAGACGTGGAAATCCGACGGACCTAGTTCGTGCTCCTTGAACCAATTGACAAACTGTACCCGCCCAATGCTTAAGGGCAAATCTCCGGTGGTAGAGTCGGAATTGTACGATTCCGGAGGTGCTAGATTGTCCGATGACAGGTCCACTTTGATTGGCGAGTTCCTTCAAGGCGAGGGAGAACCATCGTCTTCATGGGTAATGCTGGTAATGGGTTTTGTCTCCACCATTGTGTTCCTGGTTCTCTATGGGATATTGTTCCCAAGCAGCGATCTTCCGGTTATTTCCTCGGTTCTTCCGGTTTTTGATGGCGTCTTCGACTCTGGAATCTGGTTCTTCATCCTAGGAGCGATGATCGGCGTCTTCGCAATCTTGGGAACAATGCTAACCGAGGCAACCAGCGAGTGAGGTGAAAAGATGGGGCTAATTACATCCATGGCAGTTTTCTGGCTAGCCATTCTCGTCGTATTCGTTCTGGTAAATCGGGGGATATGGGTGTTCACCGACGTTTCAAAGAGCATGAGCATGTTCATGCTGGAAAAGGCGCTTGGGCCCCCAATAGACTTCGTAGATGGGAAGAGGGGTTCTGCAGCCACCACATGGATTATCCAA
>PVBE010354688.1_pt1 | contig 14562 bp, 18 predicted proteins | sample 1631181 | NCBI WGS metagenome assembly PVBE01 (sample SAMN08397723, study PRJNA350692) | Marine metagenome, whole genome shotgun sequencing project. | isolation source: water | place: Pacific Ocean | collected 2012-04
CCTCTTACTCTATTATATAATTGACCAATAGTCGGTGGTGCAGCTCTAATTGGATCGTCTTCACCATGGACTAATTCTTTTCTATAGCCTGCTTCTTCTTTTTGTATGTCATATTCAATACCAGGTAATTTTATACCAACTGCAGCAAGCAATATAGTTCCACCTAACGCTGAAATAATCGCTACCCATACCAATGCATGATCAACTTGACCAATCCAAGGCAAAGTATCAATTTTCTTTGAAAGCACCCATAAGATTGGAGTAAAAGCTATTAACGTCATTAAACTATCAAGCAAACCAGTTCCCAAGCCTTCCATTATCCTTGCAAACTTTAAAGTGTCTTCCTGGACTCTTTGAGAAGCGCCTTCAGTTAATCTAGCTCTCAACCATTGATCGTGATAATAATTTGCCATAGCTGTTCTCCATCGAAATACCCAATGGCTTGTGAAAAAACCTGTAAATACAGCTATTAAAATCCAAAGAGCAGCAATTTTTGCAAATGTAAATAAATAACCAATGAATTCTGTTTCAGAAACAGAGTTTGGTGTTGTTAAAGCTTTCTGAAGAGTGTCATAAAAATCTCCAAACCATTCATTAATTTTAACGTCTAATTGAACTTGATACCAAGTAGAAATCAAAATAAAGAGTGAGCCTAAAATACTCCATTTAAACCATTTTTTTTGTGTAAAAAATTTATACATTAACTGGTAAAATTATCAGAATATGATTTTTTAACTATTTTTCTTTTATTTTCTTCAACAATTTCAAATTCAATTTTATTTTTTTTAGCATATTCAATAGCTTTATCTTTAGAAGAAAATTCAAGACTTAATTCAGATAGGGTATCTGTTGAACTTTCCCAACCCATTAGTGGATTTATTCCAGGTTGATCTACTATATATTCGATTACCCATTTATCAGATTTTGCAAGACCTGATTGCATTGCAGTTTTTGTAGGTTTAAAAATTTTAGCTTTTTTCATTTTTAATGGTCGGGGCGGCAGGATTTGAACCTGCGACCCTCTGGTCCCAAACCAGATGCGCTACCAGGCTGCGCTACGCCCCGATTAGGGTACTATTACAGCACATAAAGATATTTTAAAAGGATAAAACCTTTATAAAAATCACAGATATTATAAATATTTTAGTGTATAAGAAAATATGATCATTTCTTGTGAAAAATGCGATAAAAAGTTCGAATTATCTGATGAGTTAATTCCTGAAGAAGGAAGATTACTACAATGTGGTTCTTGTTCATATCAATGGCATTATATTCCTACAAAAATAGTAAAGCTAACAAACGAAATAGATCCAGTTAAAAAAACTAAATATGTAAAAAAAACTTCTAATAAACAAGAATTCAAAAAGATTAAAAAAAATACAAACAACGATAACGTCAACATTTCAATTGAAAAAAAAGGAATTGGATTTTTAAGTATTTTTATTGCTGTAATTATTTCGTTAATTGCTCTGCTTATTATAGCGGATACTTTCAAAATATATATAGTTTCATTTATTCCTAATATTGATTTTTATCTTTCAAGCTTATATGAATCTTTAAAAGACATATCTTTGTTTTTTAAAGATTTGATTAAATAAACTAAATGATTAATTATATTACCACTCCATTTAGATGGTTTTTTAGATTAGAGGCAGCAAGCGGTCTTTTGTTATTAATAAGCGCTATATTAGCACTAATAATAAGCAATTCCGATCTAAGTGTATATTATTTTGATATATTAAAAACTCACATATCAATTGGAACAGAAAATTTTGGTTTAGATTTATCTATATTGCATTGGATTAACGACGTTTTGATGTGCATTTTTTTTTTTTATTGTTACTTTGGAAATTAAAAGAGAATTTATTCATGGTGAGCTTTCAAGCCCTAAACAAGCTTCATTACCAATAATTGCCGCTATAGGCGGTATGGCTGTCCCAGCGATTATTTATGTAATCATCAATTTTGAAACTGGCAATACACTTAGAGGATGGGCAATACCATCAGCAACTGATATTGCTTTTTCAATCGGTGTATTATCATTGCTAGGTAAGCGAGTTCCAGTTTCTTTAAAAATTTTCTTAATGGCTTTAGCAATAATAGACGATCTAGGTGCAATCATAATCATAGCTTTCTTTTATTCAACCGAACTTCAATATATCTATTTAATTTTAATGCTAGGATCTTTTTTAGCTTTGCTTATCATTAATAAATTTGGAGTGAAAAAATTTATGCCCTACTTATTTATTGGTATCTTACTTTGGTATTTTACTCATGAATCTGGAATTCATTCAACAATATCGGGTGTTCTTTTGGCTCTTAGCATCCCTCATCGAGTTCATGAAAAAGATTTTTCATTATTGTTAAAATTAGAACATTTTTTATCACCTTATGTAGCTTTTGGAATTATGCCTCTGTTTGCATTAGCAAACGCAGGTGTTTCGCTTGAGGGAATATCAATGAATACTTTTATGAAACCTGTTCCTTTGGGAATTTTATGTGGATTATTTTTTGGAAAACAAATTGGTGTATTTTTATTTTCAATAATTTCAATAAAGCTAAAAATTGCACAAATGCCAAATAATTCAAATTGGTTAAATTTTTATGGAGTTGGTATATTAACAGGAATTGGTTTTACTATGAGTCTATTTGTTGGAAATTTAGCTTTTGTTGAGAACACTCAATACTTAGATGGAGTAAAGATAGGAGTTCTTGCAGGTTCACTACTGTCAACTCTGGTTGGTTATTTCATTTTACTATTAACTTGTAAAAAATAATTTTTTGATTTGAGAAAAATTTTAATTCACTTAAATATAAAATGACATCCCATCATAAGCAGGGATAATATTTTTTGGTAAAATTTTGGTTAAATGATTGTAGTCCATTTCGTTATTTAGATTTGTTAGAATAGTCTTTTTTGGCATTAAAATATTAGTTAACTCTAACACTTCACTTAGGTTAAAATGTGAAGGATGCCAATCGTATCTTAGACAATCAATAACTAAGTATTTTAGTTTTTTAAAATAGCTTAAATCTTTTTTAAAAATTTTACTAGCATCATTTATATATGCGCATGATTTATTGATTATAAAAGATTGAGAAAAAATTCTTCCATGCTGCACTGGTATTGATCTAATTGAAATTGATTTACCATTTTTTTTGAAAGAAAGTTTTTTTTTCAAAAGGTTAAGTTTTAAGATTGCTGCATATCCATGAGAATCTTTAAAACAGTATGAAAAATTATTTTTAAGATAATTGCCCGTTTTTAAATCTGCATATACTGGAATTTTTTTTTTACTTTTAAGTGAAAATATTCTCAAATCATTTATTCCGTGAATTTGATCACCATGTATATGTGAAAATAGAGCACAGTCAATGTTTGTTATTTTGTTGTTTATTAGTTGATACCTTATGTCTGGAGATGTATCTATTATTATATTTTTTATTTCAGATTGAATAAATGCAGAGCATCTTGTTCTATAATTTTTTTTTACTTTCATGCTGCATTTGCCCCAATATCCATCGGCATTAGGTACGCCCAAAGAATAACCACATCCTAAAATGATAAATTTAACTCTCATTAATTCAAAAACAATTTCTCAAAATTATCATTTGTTATACTGATCATTTCAATCGTATCAATTTTTTTAATTTCTGCCAATTTTTTAACTGTATATTTAATATAACTCGGTTCATTTTTTTTCCCCCTCATTGGAACTGGTGCTAAAAATGGGCTATCTGTTTCTACTAATAATTTGTCAGTAGGAATTTTAGAAAATGTGTTCTGTAAATCTTTGCTGTTGTTAAAAGTTATAATTCCACTTGCTGAAAAGTAAGAATTCAACTTTTCCATTTTTTTATAGAAAATATAAGAACCTGTAAAACAATGCATTAATATTTTTGGTTTTTGATCTTTGTATTTGTTTAAAACGTTAAAAGTTTCCTCTTCAGCATTTCTCGAATGAACAATTATAGGTAAATTTGCCTCTATGGCTGCCTCAATATGTATAATAAAACTTTCTATTTGTTTATTTTTTTGACTATTATTATAATAAAAATCAAGTCCAGTTTCGCCAACTCCAATTATTTTAGGAGATATTCTTATATTATTCAAAATTATTTTTTTAGAAATATTATTGCTATTAGTTTCATGCGGATGAATTCCAAAAGTGCCATAAATTATATCGTCTATTCTTAAAATTTTTTTTATATTCTCAAAGCCACTTAACGTTGTGCAAATGGTTAGAATTTTTTTAATGCCTATATTTTTAGATCTTTTTAAAACTTCATTAATATTATTTATTAATGGTTCTCGATCTAAATGACAGTGAGAATCGATCATATTTATTTTGTTATTTTTTTAAATAAAATATCAGCTTTAGTAATTTTACTATTTGATTTTAGAATTGTGTGATCTTTGATTGTATCAAAAAAAATATCTTTTTCTTTAATATTAAAAATTTTTAAAGCTTTTATAGATGAAAAAGGAATTATTGGATAAAGCATTATTGAAATTTTTCTTATAAGTTCAAGAGAGGTGTAAATAATTGTTTTTAATCTTTTTTTATCATTTTTTTTTTTCCAAGGTTCCTGATCATTAAAATATTTGTTAGCTTCAAATAAAGAATTTATTATAAAATCAACATAATTATTCAATTTTTGTTCATCAATAAATTTTCTTAAATTATTAATATTTTTAGAATAATTATTTAATATTTTTTTATCATGTTCATTAAATTCAATTTCGTCTGGAACTATTGAATCGCAGTTTTTTTCTGTAAAAGCAGTAACTCTTTGGCAAAAATTTCCATAATTATTAGCAAGATCACTATTTATACAATCTTCCAATTTATCTTTAGATATATTTCCATCATTTCCAAAAGAAACTTCCTTAATTAAATAATATCTAAGTGGATCTAGTCCATAGTTATCAATTATTTCAAGTGGGTCTAATATGTTTCCTCGTGATTTAGACATTTTTTCTTCACCCGATAATATCCATCCATGGCCATAAACTCTTTTAGGCAAAGGTATATTTGCTGCTAACAAAAAAGCTGGCCAGTAAATAGCATGAAATCTCAATATATCTTTTCCAATTACATGTACATCAACAGGCCAAAAATTTTTGTATAAGTCGCCTGAAGTTTCAGGATATTTTAATGCGCTTATATAGTTTGTTAACGCATCCAACCAAACATAGATCACATGTTCATTGTTAGAAGGAACTTTTATACCCCATGAAAAAGATTTTCTGCTAATTGATAAATCTTTTAAGCCACTTTTTACAAAACTTACAACTTCATTTTTACGACTTTTTGGCAAAATAAAATCTGGGTTTTTTTCATAATATTCAATTAACTTATCTTGCCATTTAGATAATTTAAAAAAATAGGATTCTTCTTCAACCCATTCTACTTTAGAACCAGAACTAATTGATACTTTTATATTTTCTTTAGTTTCAATTTCATTATCATGATAGAAAGCTTCATCAGAAACTGAATACCATCCAGAATATTTAGATAAATATATATCACCAGATTTCTCTAGCTCTTTCCATAAATATTGTACTGATATTTTATGTCTATTTTCAGTTGTTCTAATAAAATCTGTATTTGAAAGATTTAATATTTTGCACAAATCTTTAAATGTTTTACTTATCTTATTACAAAAATCCAAAGGATCCATTTGATTTTCTTTGGATGCTCTTTGTATTTTTTGGCCATGTTCATCTGTACCGGTAAGAAAATGAACTTTATAACCATCAATTGTTTTAAACCTAGCAAAAACATCTGAAACAATACTAGTATAAGCATGTCCCATATGAGGTTTTCCTGAAGGATAATATATAGGAGTTGTAATATAATAATATTTATTCATTTAGGATTTTATTTTTAAATTCAATAAAAAAAGTTTCCTCATCAAGATTAAATTTTTTTAGATAAAAGATTTTTTTAATAAAATTTTCATAAAGTAAAAAAATTTTTTTATGAGAGTTATTTAAATTAATTAACTTTAAAAAATAAAATTCGATAAATTTATATACATTATTTTTTATATAAATATCTTTTTTGTAATGTTTATTTTCAATAATGTTTAGTAATAAATTTTTTAAATCAGCATTAGAAACGTCAAGATTTGAAGTTAGGGAAAAATTAATTAAATTAATAAAATCACCAACTGTACTATAGTGACTAATTAAATCTATATTTACAATATCTTTTAGATTTTTTTGGATAATTTTACTTGTAATGTCTATACATTCGTTTGAAGATAAAATGAAATTGAACTTTAAACATCTAGATTTAACTGTTTCAAGAATTTTTTTATTATTATCAAAAATTAAAATAAATAATACATTATCATTTGGTTCTTCAACTATTTTTAAAAGAGCGTTTGAAGAATTTAAATTTAAATTTTCAGCATTATCAATGAGAATTATTCTTTCTTTATTGTTAAAAGCTGATTTATTTGCATAATTAATCATTTTTCTAATTTGAGCAATTTCAATTACTTTTTTATCGTCAAAAAGATCAATTAAATGAAAATTTGGGTGAGAGTTATTTTTAACAAGATTAAAAGATTTATTTGAATTATTTATTTTATAATTATTTATATCATATGGAAATTGTTCTTTATTTGAAAAAATATAGTTAATAAGATGGTAAGCAAAAGTTGCTTTTCCTATGCCCTTTGAGCCAGAGAAAAAAATTTTGTTCGCTAGTTTTTTATTTTTCCATAAATTTACAATATTTAGGAATAAATTATCATATCCTAATAATATTTTTTGGTTGTAAGGTTTAAGATCAATTAAATTCATTTATATATTTAAAAGTTTTCGAAGTTTTAAAATTATTAATTTTTTATTTTTATTAATTTTATTATTTGAGTTAATTAATAAGTATTTTCTTTTATTCTTTTTAGATTGATTAATAAAACCATTTTGAACTCTTTTATAAAACGAAAAGTTAAATTTATCATACCTATTAAGCATTTTTCTTTTGCTTAATCTTAGTTTTAAATTTTTTTCACTAACAATAAGCAAGAAGGTAAAGTTAATTTTAATTTTTTTTAGTAGATATTTATTGTTAATTTGGATGATTTTTTTATCAAGTTTCATACCATAATGTTGATAGGCGATCGTTGAATCTATAAAGCGGTCTATTAAAATAACTTTTTTTTTATAATTTTTATTAAGAACATTTACTATATTTTCGTTTCTTGCTGCTAAATATAAAAAGAGATCTGTTTTCTTATTTAAAGTGGCCTTATTATTTAATATTAATTTTCTTATTTTTTCAGAATTTTTTGAGCCACCAGGTTCTCTTAGTTTTATAAAGGGTATTTTTTTTTTTTTTAAAAAAAAAGCAACACTTTTTAGATGTAAACTTTTTCCAGAGCCTTCTATACCTTCAAAACAAATGATCAACTTTTTAGACATCGCCCCAAACTAAATAGTTAATAGATTTTATAATTCTAGAAAAAATATTAACCTTTTTAATACTTTCTTTTGCATATAGATCATATTCATTTATAAGTTCGTCTTTATAAAAAATACTTAATCTTGCAACTATATCTCCTTTCTTAATTGGAGCTAAAATAGGTCCTTCATATTTAATTATTGCTTTTAAATACTTTTTTCTTGCCTTTGGTATTGTTTTATACACATCTAAGTTTGTATGAACCTCAACTTTATCTTTTTGTCCTAACCATACATCTAAACTATCTAATTTATTATCTTTATTTGCAATTTCAATTGTATCAAAATTTGTAATTCCATATGTTAAAAGTTTTGCAGTTTCCTTAGATCTGGAACTTTTAGTTTTATAACCGCTACCTACTGCTATCAATCTCCTGCCATTTCTTTCCATAGATGCAGCTAGAGAATATTTTTCAGTTGAAAGATAACCTGTTTTTATACCATCAACGCCCATTTTTTTGTAGAGCAAAGGATTTCTATTTCCTTGTGTGATAGGATCACCCCCTGTCCTATCCCACGTAAATTCTGTCTCTTTAAAATATTTGTAATATTCCGGATAATTTTTTATTAAGTAGCTGGACATTGTTAAAACATCTCTAACTGTAGAGTAATTAAATGCAGAAGTCATACCTGAAGAATTACTAAAATTAGTACTATCCATTCCAATCTCTTTTGCCTTAGAAGTCATCATTATTGCAAACTCCTCTTCTGTTCCAGCAATTCCCTCAGCTAATGCAATACAGGCGTCATTTCCAGATGCAACAATTATACCTCTTAATAAATTTTCAACAGTTACTTCATCTCCAACCATAATGAACATTGAAGAATATCCAGCTTGAGACCATCTCCAAGCATTTTCGGAAACGAAAAATTTATCATTTAAGCTTAAATCTCCTTTATTTAATAAATCAAAAGTGACTATAGATGTCATTATTTTGGTCATAGAAGCTGGAAAAATTCGACTATCCGCATTTTTTTCATACAAAATTTTACCAGACAAATAATCTTGAAGTATCGCTGTTCTAGCTTTAACATCAAATTCAGACTTTGCTGGAGTTATAAAGAGAAGAAATACAATTAGTAATTTAAAAATATTTATTATTTGAAACATATCATTTTTTAATTATTTCTATACTATCAAATTTCAAAACATTTATAGCATTAAAAGATTTTTTTAATGAATTTAAATTATCATAGGGGCCAATGAAAACTCTAAATTTAATACTTGTTAATTTTTCTATATTAATTTCTTTAATTGCCGTTTCAGTTGATATCCTTGATTTCATTTCTTTAGCAGATTTTTCAAAGTAAAAATCAGCAATTTTGATAACGTAACTAAATTCTTTATTCATAATTATTATTTCTTTTTTACTATTATTGGCAATATCTTTAATTTGAATTTGCTCAACAGGGGCTTTCTCTGCAACTTTTTTTTCTTCATCAAAAATTTTAGCCTTTTTAGCAATAAATGACGATCCTTGAATAATTTCTTTAATTTCAATATATGGTTCTGATTCATTTAATTCTAACTCGCTACTTATGCGTTTTGAGATGACAGAATTATAAAAATTTGGATATTTATTTTTTTTTCCAACCTTTGCTAATATGTATTTTGAATTAAGCAAATTTGTTACTTTCACAGAAGTATCTTTTTTTAAATTTTTTTGAAATATTAATAAACTTCTATCTGGGATTTTACCTTTTACAATTTTTTTCTTAAAAAGTTCATTATTATAAACTAAAGCAAAGCCTTTATTTGAAAAAGAACTTATTTTTTGTATAGAAGAACTATCATCAATAATTGGTTGGTTAACACAGGAAAATAAAAATAAAAAAAAAAATAATATGATAATTTTATAACGCATTTTTAAACTCATTCTTTAGTGTGCATACGGCCAAGGCGAAACGTAAAGATCTGTTCCATTTTAATATTAGTTCATAATTTTCAAATATCAAATATGCTGGAGAAAAATTCTCAGCATCTGGTATGATATCTTTATCGGGAGTTATAATTCCACTAATAATATTGTTATTTAGACTAATATTTTGATGATTTATAATATATTTTTTGAAATAAGCTAGTTTTTTTTTATTTTTGATTTTTTTTGCAGAAGTATTCAAAAATTTTTTTGGAATGTCATCTTTTAATTTAATTTCAATAAAACATGGAGCATTTTTTTGCCAGCCTATTTTATTTACATAGTTTGCTGCAGATGCAAAAGAATCTTCAATATTTCTTAACTCAATAACTGAATTTGAATTGTAATCAATAGCGTAATTTTTTATTGTTCTAGGCATAAATTGAAAATTGCCAAAAGCTCCAGCCCATGAACCATATAAAGTATTAGGATCTATAATGTTTTTGTCTATCAATTTCAAAAGAATTATTAATTCTTTTGAAAAAAATTCACTTCGCCTTTCATCAAAACTAAGTGTTGCCAATGATGAAACTATGTCCATTTTTCCTAAATATTTACCAAAATTAGTTTCTATGCCCATAAGCGCTAAAAGAAGTTCTTTTTCTACAGAGAATTTTTTTTCAACTTCTCTTATTAATAAATTATTATTATTATAAACGTCTAAACCTTTTTGGATTTTGTCTTTATTAACTCTTTTATTTATATAAGTTGATGTATCTTCGTAAAATTCTGGTTGATATCTATCATATTCAATAACTTTTTGTAAAAAAATTGCTTTATCCATAACGTTATTTACTGTTGTGAGTGAAATATTTTGATCTAAAGCTCTTTTTTTAAATTTAGTGACCCAATCATCAAAATCATCAGCTTTTAAATATGATGGTTGATGAATAGTTAAAAAAAATAATAATAAAAAAAAATTAAGTATTTTCATAAAGATCTTTTAAATAAATTGATACTGCAATCCAAATAATAATGAAACTAATTAACTTATTCAAAGAAAATGCTTCATTATAATAAAAAAATCCTAGCAAAAACTGACCTGTGGGGGCCATAAAAAAAATCATTCCTGATGGACCTAAGCCTGATAATTCAACTCCTTTCACATACAAATATAAAGGAATAACAGTCATTGGTCCTGTAAGAAAAATTATTACCATTAGCGATGGGCTAGATAAAGAAAAATCATTTTGATTAGCTTGTACTATAAAATAAAAAAATAAAATTGCTATAGGTAGGATAAAAAGACTTTCAATTAATAAACCTATGTCCGTTTCAATATTAATTTTTTTTCTTAATAAATTATATGTACTCCACATAAAGGCTACAGATAAACCCACCCAAGGCAATGATGAAAAACTAATTAACAAATATATAGTAGCAATTATAACTAATGATATTGAAATTACTCTTTTTTTATTTAATTTTTCTTTCAAAAAAATGTATCCAAAAAATACACTTAGAATCGGAAAAATAAAATAACCAAAACTTGCATCAATTATTCTGTTTGTAGAAACGGCATAAATCCATACAGTCCAATTACCAAATATTAAAATGCTCGTTAATATTAAAACAAATAAATTTTTTTTATTTTTCAAAATTTTTTTAAACAAATTCCATTTTTTAAAAAAAGTAGTTGTAAATAAAAGAATAGCACAAGTCCAAATAGATCTATGAACTACAACTTCAAAAAATCCAATGAAAGTTATATATTGAAAATAATAGGTTCCAAAAACACCCCACCAAAAAGAACCAAGAGAAGAAGATATTATTCCTTTATTAAAATTGCTAATTTTCATGAAATGAATTAAATAAGGATGATTTATAATGTATTAATGTTAAATTAAATCTATTTTATTGTTGAATTTAGTTATTGGCGTAGATTAAGATATAATGTTACAAAGTTCAAGGCACCTAGCAACAGAAAGACTCTTCCAATTTTATTGAATGATAAGAGAATATAAAAAAACTGATGCTTCTAAAATTCTGTATATTATTAATGATGCTTCATTAAAATACAAAGGTGTTATTCCTGATAATTGTTGGAACGAACCATACATGTCAGAGCAGGAATTGATTAACGAATTTAACGATGGAGTTCGTATCTATGCTTATCACCATAATAATGCACCAATTGGAGTGATAGGAGTTCAAGAAATGAAAGATGTTATTCTTATAAGGCACGCTTATACTCTATCATCCTATCAAGGCAAAAGAGTGGGAAGTGCATTAATGGAGTATTTATTAAAAAAAAATAAAAATTCTCGTTTGCTAGTTGGTACCTGGAAGAATGCGACTTGGGCAATTCAATTTTATAGAAAATTTGATTTCATTCTTCAAACGAAAAAACAATCATCTCTTTTGCTTAAAAAATATTGGAATATACCAACAAAACAAATTAAAAATTCAGTTGTATTGGAAAAATGCTAAACGTAGTATTAGCATAAAGTGCACTTCGTAATTTTAGCTAGTTATAAATTTTTGTAAGTGATCTATAAGTTCTTTTTGTTCTTTAATCATAATTTTTAAAACATCGCCTATTGAAATAATTCCAATAATTTTTTTATTTTCTAAAACTGGAAGATGTCTAATTCTTTTTTCAGTCATTATTTCCATGCACTGGTCGATTTTATAATCTCTAGTAACAGTGATTAATTCTTTGGTCATAACTTCATCTAATAATGTATCTTTGCTATTCCTACCCTTTAAAATAACCTTTCTTGCATAATCTCTTTCTGAAAATATACCTATGGGAAAATCATTATTATCAATGATAATAATTGCGCCTATATTTTTTTCCGACATTAAAATAAGTGCTTGCCTTACACTTTGGTCTTTTGAAATAGTCCAGATTTTTCTGTCTTTATTTAATTTTATAAAATCTTCTAATCTAGCCATAATTAGTTACAATTTATTAATTAAACCTGATAAGCGTGAAGTGGTAATAATTTCATAAAAGCACTACTATTTTAGTGGATTTATATTATCATTATCAGGTAGAATTTACAAAAAATTTATTAATTTCTTATATTTAAATTATTCTGCAATTTTTTAACAAAAAAAGAGAGATTTGATGTGATACCGGACTTCCCTTTAAAAATTGTAGATGTTAATTAAGAAATAATGTTACAAAGTCCGTGCACCTGTCAACAGAATCTCATTAATAATTTTGAATATCTGTCATTATAAAATATTAAAACCTTCCTTTAAATAATCTTGATCATGATCATTTATTTGAATGTTTTGTATATTTGCTGAACAAGGTCCAATTTTGCACTGCTTTAATAATTTTTGAACTTCCTTTTCTTGTCCAATAATTAAAGCTTCAACATCACCCGAAAATTTATTTTTTACCCAACCACTAATATCATTGTTGATAGCTAAATTTTTCATCCAGTATCTAAAACCAACTCCTTGAACTTTGCCTGAAATAATAAGATGTTTTTTTATAATCATTTTTTTTATTTTTATAAATTCGCTAATCATAATAAAGGAACAAAGCTAACATCAAATAGTTCCTGAGTAGAATGATTAAATTCGTTCAATTTTTTTAATAATAATAATTTTTGCTTACTTGGAGAATATTCTTTTGGGAAAATAATTTTTCCTTTGGTTTTAAGAATTTTTAATAATTTTAAAGGAACTTCTTTTGATGCAGCACTAATGATAATAGAATCAAATAAGATTTGTTTATTCCAGCCATTTGAACCGTTTCCAAGCAAATAACTAATATTTTTTAAATTTAGCTTTGCATGATTGATTTTTGCTTGGTTGATTAATTTTTCAAATATTTCAATTGTAAAAACATGTTTACATAAATATGAAAGCAATGCTGTTTGATATCCAGTACCAGTACCTATTTCAAGCACAAGATCTGTTTTTTTTATATTTAAATAATCTATCATGTTAGAGATTACAAGAGGTTGACTTGTTGTTTGATTGCAATCTATTGGTAAAGGTATATTATCATAACAAATATCAACGAATTCTTTTTTAACAAAAATTTCTCTAGGTATCTCTCTTATATATTTTAATATAGTTTTATTTGTGAAATTATTTTGTTTTAAATCACTAATTAAATCATTAATATTTTTTTTAAAAAAAAAATTATTTAATTCGGATAATATTTCCATACAAAAAAACTAAACAAATATTCCTAAAACTTTTTTTATGATCATGATTACTACTTATCTTTTTCTTTACATTTAGCAAAAGGTTCTTTAATTACTGTTGCTCCTGTTTTAATACCTCGAGCAATAATAGTGATTTTTGTTCCAATTTCTGTTTTTTCTATCGGTAACATCGCAAAACCAATATTCTTTTTTAGACTGGGTGAATAAGCTGCTGTTGTGACGCTTCCAATCTGTTTTCCATTTTCCATGATAGGCCAACAATCTTCATTCCACCCTTTCATTCGTTCAGTGCCAAATTCAATTCCTACAATTTTTTGTTTCAGTTCTTGCTTCTTAATTTGAATGAGTGCTTTTTTACCAATAAAATCTGCTTCCTGATCAAGATCTACGGCAAAACCCAATCCCACCTCATAAGGATTATTTTCGAGACGCATATCTTGACCATAATTCCTTATGCCATGTTCAAGTCTTCTAATTAATGATGAGACTCCTGGCGAAATGTTGTACGATTTTCCAGCTTCTAGCATTGTATTCCAAAGTTTTATCCCATCTCTTTGGGCATTTTTTAAGTAAATTTCATAACCAATTTCTCCGGTATATCCTGTTCTGGTTACAATCATATTCATGCCTGACAATGTTGTTTCAATGTTATGATAATAAGGTAAGCTTTCAATTATTGAACCAAAAATAGAAATCATCAATGGTCTTGACTTGGGTCCTTGCACTTACATAGGCGCCACATCAGGTTCGCTTAGCTCGACATTCCATTTAGAATCATGTGCCAGTCCCTTGGTCCACAGCAAAACATCACTGTCAGAAATAGATAGCCAAAAAAGATCATCCTTCAATCTTGAAAGAACAGGGTCATTAATTATTCCGCCGTTACCATCACATATAAGGGTGAACCTGCACTGATTTGTTTTACATTTATTCATATCTTTGGTGGTGATGTAATTGGTAAATTTAAATGCATCTGGACCTTTGATTTGCACCTGTCTTTGAACTGCCACATCCCATATCACCACATCTTTAG
>PVBE010772408.1_pt1 | contig 14562 bp, 9 predicted proteins | sample 1631181 | NCBI WGS metagenome assembly PVBE01 (sample SAMN08397723, study PRJNA350692) | Marine metagenome, whole genome shotgun sequencing project. | isolation source: water | place: Pacific Ocean | collected 2012-04
CTCGAACGATCGGCTGCCACGCACTTCCGTCCACGGAGTAATATATGGTTGCCGATTTGGATCGATACTCCCCTTCGATCGTTCTCCAGCGAAGAGGAGTAAGAACGTTCGCAATCAACTCATCCCCTTTGGTCGGTTGTAACCATTCGGGACGATCTACGAGGACCACACGAGGTTGGCGAACACTCACTCGAACACTCGATTCTCGTTCAATACCGAAACGATCTTTGGCTCGAACGTATAGAGTTACATTCCCCTCTTGTTTGGGAACGCTCCAATCGAGATCTCCCGTAACAGGAAGATTCCCATTCAAAGTCATTCTGGCATGTCCATCATACGCATAATCGATCGACACCGAATTCGGGGCAAAATCCCGAACGGAGGCGAGCCACTGAAGATTCACTCGTTCCCCGCCTTTGATTTCCCCCCCTACTTTCGGGAAGACCCATTTCGGTTTCGGTTTCGTTACGGGAGGAATGGAACGAACCATTACTTTTGAAATTAATTCCTCTCCTTTTCCCACATTAGAATCCGCCTGTAAGCGGAACCACATACGACGATTTTGTGTCAACGGAGGAATCCGCCACTGATACGTTCCATGCAAAGGACGGTATTGGGTAAGGGGTTGATACTCTACGCCATCGGTGGAAACCGAAAGGCGAACCGACTGGCTGCGAAATCGGTCTACCGGCACCTTCCACTGCAGAATAATATGTTGGCCCGAAATGAGGTAACTACCACTTTTCGGTTGAATCCATTCTAATTGACTCTCGCTTGCAACTTCGGGAACCTCCTTCTGCATCGCAAGAATATCCGCATAAGCACTTCTCGGAACTCCGGCCCTGTCTATGGAGGTCACTTGCAACCGGAAACGACCTGAGACTGCGGGAACGAGCCAATCCAGATCTCCCGCCAGAGGAAGATTGGATTGAATTTGCTCTCTTTTTCCGCTCATCCAGTAGTGCACCGAAACGGTTTCCGGAGTGAAATTCTTGTGATTGGCAAACCATTTCAGATTGATCCTGGATCCAGCGGCGACATTTTCACCAGAACCGGGAGAGAGCCATTTCGGATAGTCCCGAACAGTAACGACAGGCTTTTGAATCGAAAAAGAAGCCTCTTTATCCCAAACCCGTCCCGTGACATGTTTTGCGGACAGACGCAACTCAACTTGTTTCCCATTCTTCGGAGCTCGATAAGAATATTCATGAATAATCGGAAGATGGTCGGCCAACTCTTTCCAACTTCCATCCGCCCTTCTCTCGGAAAGAGTAACAGAATTTTTATGGAAGGCTTCCAGAGTACATCGCCATTTCAGGGTGGTCTCACTTCCGCCCTGGATAGATCCATTCTCCTGAGGCGAAATCCATTCGATTTTTCCGATAATCCTCGGAGAAACCTTTCTAATCGTTACCGAAACGATCGATTCTCGGACTTTCCCTTTGGTATCCGTGACACGAAGTCGAATTCTCGTATCGGTATCTGTGGGATAAGGACTTACCTTCCACCGATAATCTCCGGTCAGAGGAAGTCGGTTGGCGGCCGGAAGAAAGCGACCCCCAAATTCGAATGCAATAGAGACCGAGTCAGGTCGAAATGCTTTTTCAGGACAACTCCATCGAAGACGGGTCCATTCGCCTCCCTGTAAAATATCCCGGTTTTGTGGAAAAACCCACTCCGGATCCCCTGCCAGCACCACTTCCACAAGAGTTTCCGGACGCTTTCCAGATGTAGGAGGAACTCCCTCGTGAGATAATTGATCCTTTAACTGAGCGTAAAAGCCGTACGATCCTTCGTCCGGGACAACGACCGAAGCCGATATCTGTCCCTTTTCGTACGCACCCCACGAAACAAAGACACCCGCTTTTCGACTGGGCATCCAGGTTCGACCAAGATCCCTGGTGATCCAGAGATCGACGGGTTCAACCATACTGGTCTTCTCATCGACCCGGAACTTGATTCGAAATTTTTTCGATCCGACCGTATCTTGTGCAGATGCGAAGCTGGCAAGGCTCCCGGCGAATAGAAAAAGAGCTGCTGCCGAAACCAATGCGCGCATATGAGATCCCCCGGTAAATTATGTCACTGATTCCACTCTTTATATCGTCCAAGGGGGGAAGACTCTGAAGTGGTTGATTGGTGGCAGGATCCGGAATTTTATCGGATTATTTCTCGAAGCAACTCGAGAAGAATTGTCCGATAATGTTCGCGGCTCGTATAGCGAACCTCCCAGGGAAGAGAAACTTTCCATCCGCGAAGGGAAATCTTTCTCTGAAAGACTCCGGAGCTTCTAAGAAGGGTGGATTTGTATTTAAAATCTCTCTTTACCCCATCCACTTCATATGTGGGATCGGTCAAATCGAAGACCAATCGAGCTCGAACCTGGGGTTGGAGTTTCTTTACAAGCTCTTCATATCGATTTTTTATTCCCTCCAGTTCCGCCTTTCGAAACCCGGAGGTAGAGATCTCTATCACGGGGGGTTTTCCGTCTTTTACCCCATACGCGTGAATTTCCACGAGAAAGGGAATCGGAAAACCGACTTCGCCTTTGCGCAGAGCTTCTACGTAGGCAAGGAAGGCCGTTCGACTCGCTTCACTTTTCCCTGGTTCGTTCAGATCAATTCCCCGAGGCCCCTTAAACCCACTCCCAACGATGAGAGGCGCATCCAGGCTTTGGGCAAGAAAAGTCGCGATCTCTTTCGATTGAGTCTCTACCGGAACATGGGGTGCCGAGAAAAGAAGAGGAGCCTTCTTTTCCGTTCGATAAAGTCGAATGAAAGGGTCCTCCCCCGCATCCACAACGTTGTTGATCCCTTTTACCCACAAAAAGACCTCCTCAGGATTTTTCATATGGATCGATGGACCCGGCCGCTTTCCCACTTTTCCGATGACCCGGCATCCAGCAATGATATTTCGCCCCCCAAACCCGTTCTCGAATCGAACCCGACCCGCCTGTACCACAACACGGGTCGTCCCTTTCACGTCTGTCTCTACCTGAAACTTTGTTCCTTGAGGACGAATGAATCCGGCAGGGGTCTCCACTTCAAGACCGGGAGCACTCTGTAAATAGATCTTCCCGCTACTGAGATGAAGTCTGACCCCTTGATCTATCTGAAATTCCGTTTGGTGGTCTATCCAAACGGTTCCCCCGGGGAAGGTAACCCGTGCTTCCGTCCCAAAAGGGGTTCGAAGAGGATCCCCAGGAGAAATCTCTGCTCCGGACGAAAGGGGCTCGCCTCTGCAAAGAAGAGTTCCCTCCACCCTGGAGAGAAGAACTTTTACCACAGTCGATTCTTTCGGTTCTTCTATAACAGGTTCTCTTTCCGAATCAGGAAGCTTCTTTTCTTTTTCCGGTTCAGGTTTGGGTGCAGGGTCCGGTTCTCGTTTCGGTTCCAGGTTCGGTTTTGATTTCGGTTCCGGTTGAAACTCTACCACGACAGGGTCTTCGGAAGGAATATCGACATCCGGCTTTTCCGGAAGATCCTTTGGAGCGGGACGCTCCTCCTTTTCGGAAGAGGGGGTCATGACATGAACAGGCTCTCTCTCCTCCGAGGAACCGGGCAGAAAGAGAAAACCGGAACCGACCGCCAAAAGAAGGGCCGCAGCAACCGCCAAACGGAGGAGGGGGTTTTGTCGATCCGAAACAGGACTTCGTCGGCTGCGCCGATACCTCATTCTTGACGGAAGCGATTCGACTCTCCGCAGAAGGGCTGTAGAAGGGCCCTCCTCTTCCCTGTGTTCATCTGGAGAATCAGAAAGCAGTGCAAAACAGTTCATACAGCCCGAAAGATGCCGATCAATCCGATCTCGATCCGTGCCTTCGAGAGATCGATACCGAGCAAGCTTTTCCTTCGTCAAACACGGCCCAATTTTCGAAAATGGTGTTTTCATTCTTTTTCCATGCGCATACGATCCTCGTACGCTTTTTTCACTTTATCCAATCCCCGACGAACGGTCGGACCAATACTGTTCTGCGTCATTCCCGTTATCTCGGCAATTTCCCGGTACGATTTCTCATGAAAATAAGTCAACATCAAAAGCAACCGTTCTTTGCCGTTCAAAGGCGCCTCATTGAGAACAATGTGAACTTCCTCTTCATCCACCGAAGAATTATCCGGAATACCGAGAAACTGCTCTAACGGAGCCAACGCACCATCCTTCATCGCCGGCTGGTCGAGAGACACGGCACGAATCTCCTTTTTTTTACAGGCATCGAGAACTTTTCGTTTCGCCACTACCGCCAACCACGATTTCAGGTGAAACGGTTCCTTGAGACCGGCCAAAACACGAAAATCATTGGCGACGAGATGCGCAAACACCTCTTCCGTCAAGTCGTCAATATCTTCCCGGAGGGCCTTTCCCGTTCGTGAAATCAGGGTCTCCCGGACCACATGGTAGACCAGCCGAATAAACCGACGGACCAGTTCTGACCAGGCGTCCGAATCGCCCTGAACACAACCCCGGACGAGTTCCCGCTCACCTTTCGAGGTATATACCATGAAACGACGGTTATACGCTCGTTCGTACATAGGGGTCAAGAACAGGTCTCTAAAACGAGAGCGGCGCGAAATAGATTATGGTATGATCCCGCCCTCGGGCCGTAGCGTAGCCTGGCTAGCGCGCCACGTTTGGGACGTGGAGATCGTGAGTTCGAATCTCACCGGCCCGACCATCTTATCTTCGTCGAACACGACGACGGCAATTACCACAGACACCCCGAAATACGGCCGGTCTTTTTTTACAACGGATACAGGCCTTTTTCGGACTCGATTTGGAAGAAGACTCCTTTTCCTGAGGAAGAAGTTCAATCTCCCCCTCCGCACTCGATTGAAAGGACTCTCCACAGACGGTACAGTTCTTGGCGGATTCAGAGTTGGTCGCCTCACAAAAAGAGCAACGGATGAGTTTCACAAACATTTCGATCGCCTTGGGATCTTCCCCGCCCTTATACCGCTTTAAATCAGAAAGCAATGCGTTTGCACTCTGGTAACGACGTTCCGGGGTTTTCGAGACCATCTTACGAATGACCGCATCGAGTCCATTTGAGATGGATGAATTCACACTTTGTGGCCTTTTCGGAATGACTTTGACATGTTGCCGCATCATTTCCCGAATATCATCCCCAACAAAAGGAAGCTTTCCTGTCATCATGCGGTAAAGAATAATCCCGAGAGAATACAAGTCTGTTCGTGGGTCGGACGTGCTCCCCCTCCATTGCTCCGGGGACATATAAAAGGGAGTTCCCGCGATCGCCCTGCTTTTCGCTTGAGGACCTTCCTGGTCTTGCGCCAAACCAAAATCGGTAATCTTGGCTCTTCCCTTTTCCGAGAGCATGATATTATCCGGTTTAATGTCCCGATGGATAATCCCTTTCTCATGCGCGGCCGCAAGCCCTTCCGCAACATCCATAATGATAGAGAGGCATTCGTCTTCAATAAGGGGATGACCATCTCGAAGCCGATTGGAAAGAGATTTCCCCTCCAGGAGTTGCATCACGATATAAAAATAGCCACGGGCATATCCGACATCGTGTACCTGGACAATATTGGGATGCTCCAATCGAGCGATCGACCTTGCTTCGGACAGAAGGCTTTTCACAACCGCGGGATTCTTTGAAATGGAGGAAAGGATCTTTACCGCCACCAAACGATTCAGAGCGATATGCTTCGCCCGATAGACCCGGGCCATCGCACCCCGCCCGATCTGCTCCAAGATCCGGCAGCCTGCCATTTCCATTCCAATAGGGGAGCCAGTACCCCCTTCCCCATCCGGGTTCACTGTTCCCGAAACGCTGATCGAAGCATTTTCGGCGTCGAATTTTACGAGAGAAGCCCCATCCTGGAGACATTTTGCTTCTTGAAGGTAGGCATTCGAGACGTTGTATTTCTCTCCACAATCAGGACAAACCCCGATCACCTGATCTCGTTCTTCAAGGAGGCCCAGGACCAGCTCCTTCGAAAGAACATCTTGCTGGACCAGAATCTCGCCCAAATTTCGAAAGGTCCCTTGTTCGGCAAGACGGGTCTGTTCTTGAAGAGCCGTATCTACCTGTTCTTTTGTCGCAAACCCTTTTTCGACAACTTGCTCACCAAACCGGGCAATCTTCTTCTCTTTCTTGGGGGGTTGGAGTCCCTCCTCCAAATATGCTTTGATTAACTTTTCGTGTTGGGGTTCTGTGATAAGACCACGATCGAGAAGGATTCGATCGAGAGAAAGGGAGCCCCCTTCTTTATTGAGAAAACCGATACAAGCTTTTATCTGAGCCGCGGTCGCCATCTTCAAATCTACCGCCAACTCCGCAATCTTTTTCTGGGCCGCTTTACTCATGAAGAAAGAACCCCTTCGAGCGCTTCTCCCACCACAGAAAACGAACCGGTAATAAGAATTCGATCTCTTTTCGTAGACCGGGATTGAGCCAAAGAGACCGCCTCCGATACCGATGAAACCGCTTCTGCCGGGAAATGAGCCGCCTTTGCAAGATCACTTGGAGAGCAGGCTCGTGGATGATTCGCACGTGTCATAAAACCCGCATCAACATGAGGCTTGAGGATCCGCAACATCTCCTCCCAATCCTTGTCCTGAGCCGCCCCAAAAACGAGCCAACTCTTCCCTTTCCGCGCCGGAAGAGCGCGCACCAAAGCACGAATCGCCGCCGGATTATGTCCCACATCGACAATCATGTCTGGCCGCCGACGCACCACCTCAATCCGGCCCGGTAATTGCAGAGAAGCCAACCCCTTTTCGATCCACTTCTTTTGAACACCTATATGCTGGGCCACAGAAACGGCAATCGCACCATTCTCAGCCTGATGCTCCCCTAAAAGAGGCAACCGAATAAGGGGAAAGGGATATCCTTTCCTTTCCACACGAAATTGTAACACGCCCTTCTGCGTACGGGTAGCGCCGGTAATTCGAATCTCTCTCCCGAGACGACAAAGAGGAGATCCGACCTCTTTTGCTTTTCGCGTGATAATAGAAAGGGCTTCCCTCTTCCGTGCGGAGGTAAAAACGGGAATCCCAGACTTGATAATTCCCGCCTTGTCTTTGGCGATTTCTGAAATCGAAGAGCCAAGAACCTCCATATGATCAAGATCGATCGTGGTCAATATGGAAACTTCCGGTGAAAGAATATTCGTAGAATCGAGACGCCCCCCCAACCCCACTTCGACCAACGCCCAGTCCACCTTCTTTTCCTGAAAAATCAGGAAGGCGGCCGCGTTCATAATCTCAAAAAAGGTGGGTCGAATTCGATCGAACACCTTTCTCATTCGATTCATCGAACGAATAAACACCTTTTCTTCTACCGGACGGCCCCCAATCCGAATTCGTTCCAGAACATGAACGAGATGGGGTGATGTAAAAGCTCCCACCGTTTTTCCAGAGCAAAGAAGTATTTTTTCGAGCATCAAAGCGGTCGAGCCCTTCCCTTTTGTCCCCCCGATATGAATGGATCGGAAAGACGATTCGGGATTCCCCAGAGCTTTCATCAGAGCCCGCATCCGGTCGAGATTAAACATTCGACTTTTACGTGTCCGGGGAGGCATCCGTTCGTAATTCGTACGGCGCCCGATATCGTTCATGACCTGAGAGAGTGTGCGATACATGCCACCAGCATCATATAAGTTTCAATGGATACGAAAACTCCAATTTGGAGGGAAAGGCAAAATCCCTCCCGAACAAAGTGAGAATGGGGTAGAATGAGTGGGGCAATTGGAACGGTTGGTTAGCGGGAGGCGCATATGACCCAACACCTTGAGGAATTGGTCAATCGACAGGTAAAACAGTGGGAAAAGGCCCAGGCGGGGCCTCCTCTAGGAGAAGATACGATCCGGCGCGGACTACACAAGCCGATGATCTGCATTTCCCGGGAATATGGCGGGCGGGGAGCCGCGGTAGGACGACTCGTTGCTGAAAAATTGAACTTCGATTTCTTCTCCCGGGAACTGGTGGAAGAAGTCGCGAAACATGCCCACATGAGAAAGCAGATTGTCGAATCCCTCGATGAAAAAACACGCAACCTCATGTTTGAATGGGTCGTTCAACAATTCGGAAACGAATCATTCACGAATACAGAGTATTTGCGCCACCTCTCCCACGTTGTCCGAACTCTTTCCAAATATGGAAGGGGGGTTCTCGTGGGGCGAGGCGCCCAATTTATCTTGAGTTCGGCAAGTACATTACGGATCCGCACCATCGCTTCTTTGGACATCCGAATCGACCGGATTGCCAAACGGGAAGGGACCTCTCGCAGCGAGGCGAGAGCGGAGGTATTGAAAACAGATGCCGAACGCGAAGGATTCTGTCGCCAACACTTTAATCTCGATATTGCCGATGCAAAAAATTACGATCTTGTCCTGAACACGGGAACGATTGCAGAAGAAGCGTGTGCCCAGATTATCGTCGATCAATTCCAGGCGCGATTCTCGGGATAAAGCTCAATCCAGTGAGGTCACATCGGCGGGAAGCGCTTTTACTTCCCCCTGTCGCAGTTTCTGAATGCGACGAGTAAATCGGTCTGCATCTTTCTGTGAGTCTTCATACGCCTTGACCGCCTGCTGGAGCCGCTCCCCCACCTTTGCGTAGTCAGCCCCAAATTTTTCAAAATCTTTTGAAACACGAATAATGGCCTCCTGAATCTCCCGTGTCTTTTTCTCCAACTTCTTCCCTCGAAAGGCCGTTGCAAGAACTTGCAGGTACGCATAGAGACTGTTGGGAGACGTCGGAATCACTTTGGACTTCAGCAACTTCTCATGCAACTTCGCATCTTTCAAAAGGAGATAATAGACCGCTTCAGAGGGAACAAACATAAGAGCGAATTCCAGCGTTTTGGGAGGTTTGATATACTTGGAAGAAATCTCATCTGCACGAGCCTTCACATCTTTCGCAAAGGCTTTTCGATTCTCTTCCGTACCTTCCCCTTCAATCAAGGGCATTGCATTGGCCAAAGGAAACTTTGCATCGATCGCGAGAAACTGCCTCTGCTCCGGTTCCATAAAAACAGCCGCATCGACCCGCTCGGATCCTTCCACCGTATGCTGGAGACGGTAGAGTTCGGTCATATCTCCAAAAAGATCGGCAAGAAGCCGTTCGAGCGTCATCTCTCCAAAAGCCCCTCGTCCCTGTGGCCGGGAAAGAACCTGGTGAAGGTCATTCACCCCTTTGGACAATTCCACAATTTTCCCGGTCGCTTCGTGAACTTCTTTGAGTTGCCTGGCAACAGAACCGAACCCCTCCACATTATGCTTCACGGATTCAGATAGTTTCTTTTCCACTTCTCCACGAACAGCAACAAGCTCTTCCCTCATCGTCTTCGCCTGCTCTTCCCGACCTTTTTGAAGATCTTCCCCCACCTTGTTTTGAATACGAAGGAGACCTTCCAAGAGAGCTTTTTCAGAACTTTTCCCCTTGTTCCGAAAAAGAATAAAAAAGAGAAGAAGGAGGTTGATTCCCCCCAGAAATAGCAAAGCAATCGTTTCCACGGAATGAACTCTCCCAAGTCGAGGCGCCGAAGGCAAGAAGATTTCGGGAAAAGAAATCCCTGCCCCTTCTCCCCTTTTTCGATAGAATGGGGTCCGATGAAAATCGTGATACTTCTTCTTCTGGCCTTTTCCGGAGTCTTTACTGTCCTGTCCGGGACCTCCGCGGGTAGCCTGAGTACCGTTGAGATCTCTTTTCTACCCGACTCGATGACCGCCGTCCCTTCGACCTACTTTTATGGAACCCTTGCCGCCCTTTTCTGTTCGGCAGGAATCATAATAATCGGTCGGGGATGGGAGCGGGATTCCTTATCCAAACGCTTCATCCAATGGACCAAGGCGGTCGCCCTCGTTGAGCTGTCCCTTTCCTTCCTCCCGTTGATGATCTTTATTGGCGTCCTGGTTCAGGAAATCCAGCGCTAATTTTCTTTCAAAACCGAAATAAGATCTCTCGTTCCTACGATCCAGATCGTCTTCTCATCCACAATACGCACATGGCTCGATCGAGCCTCGAGCCTTTGAATTTTTTGCCGATTTCGGTAGAGCCCGACAAAAGCTTCTCTCCCTGGAGAGAGGCAGGTGATTTCCCACTTTCGACAGAGCTGTTTCAGCCGAATGATCTCAAGAAAACGGAGAACCGAGGAGGGAAGTTTTCCGAAACGATCCTCCATTTCTGACTGCGCATCTTCCAACTCTTTCTTCGTGCTACAGGCGGTCAACCTTCGATACAGTTCTACCCGACTCGGAAGGTCGGGGGCGTATTCCTCCGGAATATAGCCCGGGAGCTTTAGTTCGACCGTTACCTCAATCGGTTCGTCGATTTTCCGGTTCTTCATCTTCTGAGCGGCATGATCGAGCATTCGAAGATAAAGGTCATATCCCACTGCGGCGATATGGCCACTTTGTTCTCTTCCCAGGAGGTTTCCCACCCCTCGAATTTCAAGGTCCCTCATTGCAATTTTAAATCCGGCTCCGAGATCACTAAACTCTTCGATTGCTTTGATCCGCTTTTTTGCCTGCGGAAGAATTTTTCGATCCGATGGAAGAAGGAGATAACAGAAGGCCTGACGATGGTATCGCCCCACTCTTCCCCGAAGTTGATGGAGATCAGAAAGTCCAAACTGGTCCACATTATGGATCAGAATCGTATTGACATTCGGAATATCGAGACCGCTCTCAATAATCGTGGTACAGACGAGAACATCGAGTCGATGTTCCAGGAAATCGATCATCACCTGCTCGAGTTCGTCCCCGGGCATCCGTCCATGCCCCATTCCGAATCGGGCTTCCGGAACGATTCTTTCCAGACTACGAACCACCGATTCAATGCTGTACACACGGTTGTGCACAAAATAGACCTGCCCCCCCCGCTCAATCTCATGAAGGATCGCCGCACGAACTCTCCGTTCGTCATAAAGAAGCACCTCGGTTCGAATCGCCCGACGACTTCGGGGGGGCGTTTGAAGCGAAGATATTTCCCGGATTCCCAAAAGGGCCATATGGAGGGTCCGGGGGATGGGGGTCGCCGAAAGAGTCAAAACATCGACCGTGGCCCGAAGACTTTTGAGGTGCTCCTTATGTTCCACTCCAAAGCGTTGCTCTTCATCCAGAATCACGAGGCCCAGATTCTGAAACCGGACATCTTTTTGAACCAACCGGTGTGTTCCGATGATGATATCGACTTTCCCCTCTTCCAGATCTGCCAGGATCGCCTTGACTTCTTTTCTCGTTCGAAACCGGGAGAGAACTTCGATCCGGATCGGATAGTCCGCCATTCGGTCGGAAAAAGTGCGCCAATGTTGCTGTGCAAGAAGGGTCGTCGGAACGAGCACCGCGACTTGACGATTGTACGTGGCCGCTTTGAACGAGGCCCGCATCGCCAATTCGGTCTTCCCATATCCAACATCTCCGCAAAGCAGCCGGTCCATCGGGTGGCGGGATTCCAGATCCTGCTTGATCTGCTTATTCACCTCCAGTTGATCCGGAGTCTCTTCGTAAGGAAAGGCGAGTTCGAACGCACGTTGCCAATCGGTATCGGGAGGATAGGAAATTCCAAAATCCATTTGGCGGACCGCCTGAATTCGCACCATCTCTTTCGCCGCTTCTTCGACTCCTTTCTGGGCACGCGCCTTTGTCGCTTTCCATGCAGAACCTCCAAGCGTATGCAGGGCGGGCGAATTTTCTCCGCTACCAATATATTTTTGAACCAGATCGAGATCCGCAACGGGAACAAATACTTTCGCATGGCCGGCATATCGAAGGACCATGTAATCCTGCCCCTTGAGTGTTTCAATACCGATATATTTTCCGATCCCATGATGAAGATGGACTACGATATCCCCGTCCTCCAGTTCCAGATAAGAATCGACAGGGCGAGAATCTGGACGCTTTCCCCAGGCACGTTGAAGTCGATACCGGCAAAAGAGTTCCTGGTGAGGAACAAAATGAATTTTTTCCTCCGGAAAGCTGAACCCATGGTGAAGTCTTCCCCGCTCAATTCCAATTGGGCGATCGATTCGGGCATCCTGAAGGACTTCTCTGAGCCTCTTCTCTTCCCCCTCGTTGGCACAGTAGATGCGAATTTCCCCTTCCAGGCGGGTCAGTTCGGTCGAAATTTCTGAGATTCGTCCTGAGAAACGCTCAAGAGAGTTCGTTTTTACATTTCCGGTTTTTGGTCCTTCCGGAAGCGGAAGGGAAGAGAGGGTCAAAACGCGAGCCACAGGACATTTTGGAGGAAGGGATTCGGAGAGATCCCGATGGACCATCCACGTCTCTTTGGGAAGATATTGCCAGAGGTTTCCTTTTGCGTCCGACATCGGAACGAGGGAATAGCAGATCTCTTCCCGATCCTCTTCTGATCTTTGGGTTTCGACCGAAAAGGGTCGGATCGATTCGACCGAGTTTCCGAAGAAATCGAACCGGACCGGTTGATCCATTTCGAAGGGAAAGAGATCTATAATTCCGCCTCGCACCGCAATTTCTCCCGGTGATTCAACGGAATGGGCCCGTTCGTACCCCGACTCAACCGCCCGACGAACCAGATCGTCAAAAGAGGTCTCTTCTCCAACCCGGATTGTAATCTCAAGCTCCTCCACACTTTTTGGATCGGGTAGGGGAGTTTTCAAAGCCTCAGGAGTGGTGACCAGGACAAGTTTCTTCCTTTTGGAAAATTCTCTGGCGAGGTGAAATCGGCGGGAAAGGAGATATCGACTCTCCCCCTCTCCTTCCGGAAACTCCTCGCAATCCACTCCAAAAGTGGAAAGGTCTTCGAGAAACTCCTCCACTCCATTGGAAAGAACGACGAGAAGAGGGGTTTGTTGGATTTTGTGCATTTGGGCCACGATCAAGGCAGACGCTGACCCCCACGCACCGCCGATGGCCCCCCTTGTGCCGGCCTCGATCGCTGCGCTCCCTTTACGAATTCCAGGAAGAGAGAGTAACCAACTCATAAGAGAAAACCCAATCCGCCCCCGACCAATCGTTAGTTCGTCGCGGGTTGATCGGATTCTCTGTCGATAACCTCTTCCTCAGGCTCTGGCCCTTCCAAGACACCCAAATCAATGAGGGCTTGTTGAGCCGCCTTCTGCTCCGCATCTTTTTTATTCGGTCCCCAGGCCGAGCCGAACTCTTTGACATCCAGTTCGACCATCACTTCAAACATCTTTTTATGATCCGGACCTTTTTCCTGTACCACCCGGTAATTCGGAATCATGGAAAGATTTCGTTGTGCATAATCCTGCAACAGGGACTTGTAATTTTTCTCATGGCGGTCATGGATAATCTCCTCGACCTCTTTTCCGATATGGTTGAGAACAAAGGAACGAGCCAGATCAACACCCCCATCAAGATAGAGAGCCGCAATGACCGCCTCGAACGCATTGCAGAGAATAGAGCGCGGGAGTGCTTTCTTCTCGGTCAGCCCTCTCCCGAGAATAATCATTTTATCGATCCCGATATCGGCCGCACAGGCCGCAAGTGTTTTCGAGCTCACCAGAATCGACTTCATGGTCGAAAGATCCCCTTCTTCGTTTTGGGGAAAACGGTGAAAGAGATACTCCGAGATCACTTCGCCCAGAATCGAGTCTCCAAGAAATTCGAGTCTCTCATTACACGGAAGATCTCGATCTTTGGCCGACGAATGGGTGAGCGCTTCGATCGCTAATTTTGGATTTTGAAAGGTGTGCTCGACGACCAACTCCAGTTGGCGCACGACATCCTGGTATTCTTCTTCCTTCTCTGACACAAAATCTCCCTGAGAGCGGTGAACTCGAAAAAGGAGATTTGCCAGGAATTTCGCAGACACCCCTATCTGCGGGATCCAAGGCAAATCGACACCCTCTTTCTTACCAGATCCTCTTCGCCCGAACCAGTCAAAATCGGAATTCAAACCAAAGGCCCGATTCGAGGGAAAATCCGTCCAGATCTCCGAAGAACCATTGTGGTTGCAGATAGAAACCGAGATCCATGGAGGAAGAGAGCTCCCAGGTACCGCTTGTTCGACCTCCGACAGCGAAAGAGATAAGGGATTCCGTCTCTCCTTCCAGATCGGAGGTAAAATCGAGTGTTTTATTGTAGCCCAAGGGTGTTTGGAAACGCTCAAATTCCTGTTCGAGCCATTGAATAGAGAACGTCCCACCGGTTTGAATATGCAAAGTCCCCCGATTCCATATCTCATCGGTGAACCAGAGTTCCAATCCGAGTCCCGTGACAGATCCCTCCACGTCTACCGTTGTGCTTTGTCCATTCCCGGTATTGACGGAAAACTCGGTGGTCAAGGTTCCTTCCGCATCGAAACTTCCGGTGAAACCGGACAGCCCTATCTGGAGCCAGTCCAGGAGGTTAAAACCAACTTGAAGCTTTGCGAGCGAATAGGACTCCTCCTCCAATTGAAGGGTCTGGATTGCATTCTGGGTATTACCTAAATAATCGACTGACTGGATCGTGGTGAGATCGGGAACATTCTCCGCCTCCATGCTGAATCCGAAGAGACCTCCCGCACTGATCGTGATCCCGGATTGGAATCCCTGATCTGAAGGTCGTCCCGAGGAGGAAGAAGAAGAGAGGGAACGAAAAACAGCCCCTCCTC